>ENA-OQDT01001287-OQDT01001287.1-human-gut-metagenome-genome-assembly--contig:-NODE-1287-length-14877-cov-2.614237_pt1 | contig 14877 bp, 15 predicted proteins | sample MGYA00242786_ERZ504617 | MGnify/ENA primary metagenome ERZ504617 (study PRJEB26092, sample SAMD00036337) | human gut metagenome | host: Homo sapiens | study: EMG produced TPA metagenomics assembly of...
AATTTTTATGGTATAGTGTATTATTTTGTATATGGGGAGTATCTTGTACAAGTTCCGGAACTTATAAAAAGACCCAAATGGATATCTATATGCAGTATTATGATTTTATAATTGATTCATTGTCAAAAAATCCTAGTTATGTATGTACCCGGACTGCCAGGCAAATGTCGGTTGCCACAGATAGTGTGGCGTATTACCATTATCTTGTTCTTTTGGCAAAAGCATATATGTTTAAATCCGAGATGGATTCGGCTAAACTTAGCATGGATAGAGCGGAAGTATTTTGCGATGGAGCTGAACCGTCATCGTTAATTAATGATTTGTATGCTGAGATTTACAATATGCGGGGTAATGTATGTGTTCGTCAAGGGTTGACAGATTCTTCTGTGGTATGTTTTCAAAAAGCATTTGATTATCGTTTGAAGGGTAGTAACAGAGATATGCTTCATGATATTTCTATTAATTTGGCTGATGCTTTTGTCCGTACCGGTCATTATGATAAAGGCGCGATGTGGTATCGTAAAGCTTTGTCTTACTGTGATTCATTGAAGATTCCTGAAGAAAAACGTTTTCCTGTTTATTACGGATTGGCACAGGTTTATATGGAACTTCGTGATTTTACGTCTTGTGATCATTACTATGAACTGGCTGCCCGGCAATATGATAAGATGCTTCCATTTGAGAAACATATTTATTTGAATAATCGTGGTAATTCTTATTATTTTCGTGCTGATTATCCTAATGCTTTGGAATTTTTCAGAAAATCATTATTGTTAGCTCGTTCTTATCCGGATATGATTTTTGAGGAACATCTGACTGAAATGAATTTGGGAGAAACTTTTCTATTGATGAATCAGGTTGATTCTGCCGCATACTATTTAAACCTTTGCAGTGATTTTTTTCGTTCTATCGAAAATCAGACGGCTCTCTATTATTTGGATACCCAATTGATTGAACTTGCCTTGAAGCAGAATAATTTGTCTTTAGCACGTAAACGTATGTCTGAGGCTATACAGCCTGATTATGTGGAACCGAATATGCAGCATATCCGTAACCGTTACCTGCAACATTATTTTGAAGAGGTGGGGGATTTCAAACAAGCCTATTATTATCAAAATGGAAAAACTCAGCGTATTGATGATTCTACACGTAATGAGCGTATTAAAATGCGTACAGCTGAAATTGATCTGAAATACAGTCAGGACACCACGCTGATGAAGCAGAAAATTTTTATCCAGCAAAAAGAGAATGAAGTACTGGCGCTGAATCAGACGCTTTACCTGTGGATGTTTGCCTGCATCTGTATTTTGGGGCTCGTTGTTTTGTTTACATGTACAACAAGAGACAGCGTTTCCTGCTGCAAATGAAAAGTCAGAATTGATTGCCACTTTGCGTATGGAGAATATCCGTAACCGGGTTTCCCCCCATTTCATTTTTAACATTCTGAACCGTGAGATGGGAAACTACACCGATGAGCAGGCCGGAAATATGCGTGGGTTGGTAAAGCTGATGCGGCGCAACTTGGAACTGACCGAACAGCTGTGCGTTACCATGGCCGAGGAACTGGACTTTGTCAATACGTTTATCAACCTGGAACGTGAAGCATTGGGAGATAGCTTTATACTGTCCACATCCATAGATGCTGCCATCCATCTTGACCAAGAAATACTTCCTTCCATGATGATACAGATTCCGATAGAAAATGCTATCAAGCATGCCCTGAAGGACAAAGAGGGGATGAAAAGACTGTGGATTGATATCAAGAAGACCGGGGAGGGAATCTGCGTCAAGGTGCGTGACAATGGGGGAGGTTACCGGATAAACAGTGCCAACCATGGTACAGGCACCGGTATAAAAGTGATTCTTCAAACCATACAGTTGTTGAACGCCAACAATAAAAAGCATATCGACATATCCATAACCAATGTGCAGCTGGAAGACGGAGAAACCGGTTGCGAGTTTGCTGTCTTCCTGCCCCAAGGCTATGATTATAATTTGAAAAAGATGGTTTAGTTATTACTTTTTGCTAGGATAGTGTCCGAAACGGTCGCTATAGTTCCATAACCGGAGTGTCGGGTTTGTGCGTTAAAACATGTTTTAATACTTTTGTTCCGTTAATAACTAAAGCAGGATTGTTTACTATGGATAAACTATACAGGGTCGTAATAATTGATGATGATGAGTTCTCTGCGGACAATCTTTGTCTAGAGCTGAAGAAATATAACAGGCTGTCTATAGACGGGATGGCACGTAACGGTGCGAATGGCCGGAAACTGCTGGAAAAGGTTCATCCGGACTTGCTGTTTCTGGACGTGGAATTGCCGGACATGAAGGGCATGGAACTGCTGGAACAGCTAAGGGGGGCAATCACTTGGAATATGCAGATTGTGTTCTATACAGCTTATGATAAGTACATGATTTATGCTATTCGTGGGGCGGCTTTCGACTACTTGCTGAAGCCTATAGACAAGAAGGAGCTGGAAGGGATCATTGACTGCTTCATGAAAAAGGCGGAAGAGTCGGCAGCCGCATCTTTGGTTATCCCTCCGCGTGTGTATTCGGCCGGCGAGCATACTTTTATGATATCCACACCCATCAATGACTTGCGCATTCTGCGCTCCATTGACATCGGTTTTTTCCGTTATAACTCCGACCGGAAACTGTGGGAAGTGGTGCTGAACAACCAGCTGCCTTTGCTGCTGAAGAAAAATACTACGGCCGATCATATCAAGGGATATGACTCCTGCTTCGTCCAGATCCATCAGTCGTATATCATTAATATCAATTATCTGATGATGATTAAGGAGAACCGCTGCGTCATGTTTCCCCCGTTTGAGAATATTACGGAACTTCAGGTTTCCAAGAAGTTCAGAAAAGAATTGCAGGATAGGTTTTATTTGTTGTAGTGAATCTATTGATGACGTTGAAAATACAAGTTTATAGAAAGTGATTTTAAGTCACAGTGGAAAAGCAGGAGTCGTGAGATTGCTGCTTTTTTTGTTTTTAGTGCTTAATTTTCCCTTTGCGGTATATGGAAATTGAGGCTATATTAGTCGTTAATTTAGATAGAATAGTATGCTTGTTAGGCTGTTTGATACTTTCTCTTGGTTTTTGTGAATTTGTAAAATGACGTTAATTTGTTTTTTACTTTGAAGCCGCATTAAGGTTAAAAAATGACATGTATATGAATGAAGTAAAAAAGTAATATTGTTTTTATTATGCTGTGCTATACCTTTAGTTTTTATGCACAGAAGGCGCGCCAAAATGCTGTAACAAAGAAATGGGGATATGAGCAGACCGAAAATAAAGGATGGTGGGAAAATTCAAAATATAGGGGTAATTCTATGTTTGGTGGATGGGATGCGGCTTTAGTAAATCAGGATTATGAGATAAATTGGTTGATTTCTCCACAATATGAAGGGGTGACCAAGAGATTTACAGAAAAGTTGGCAGGAGTAGTTTTAGGAGGAAAAGTAGGTTTTATAGACATACACAACCGTTTTATAATTAAACCGCAGTTTGAAAATGCAGATGATATTCATGGATTTAATTTAGGACTGTCTGCGGTAAAGAAGAATGGCAAGTTTGGCTTTATAAATAAAAAAGGAGAATTTGTCATTGAACCTCAATTTGATTACGCTGATAATTTTAGAGATAACATGTTGGCTACAATCAAGCAAGATGGTAAGTTCGGGGCTATTAATTTAAGGGGAGAAATCGTTGTTCCATGTAAATATATTCTAGAAGAAGCAATGATAAGCGTTCCTATATCCAATAAGGTATATCGCCAGAAACAAGAAGAAGTGAAAAATGCGAAAGGGAACGGTGATTTTGATGATTTGCTTGATAAAATCGCTGAATGTAGCAGAGAGGTCAATGAAAAAATTAATAATCCTGGAGCAGAAGTTATAACCGATTCTCTCAGAATAAGGGAAGATAATGGTAAAATGGGCCTTGTAGTGGGAGGACAAACTGTAATTCCTACAGAATATGAGGAGCTTATAATAGCAGAAGATGGATTTGTTCTTGCTTGCAAGCAGGATAAATGGGGGGCTTTGGATATATATGGGCGTACTATATTGCCTTGTGTTTATCAATGGGTATATTATGATGTATCGGCAAAGGTCTGGATTGCCAAAAGTCTTGCAATGGGGCTATATAATAGTCAAGGTGCTTTATTACTACCGGGAAGGATTGATTATATAGGTAGTTTTGTGGATGGCAAAGCACCTGTTTGGCTGAATTCCGTACTCGGTTGGATAGATACGAAGGGACAACTCTCTGATGGCTTTGCAGAGGATGTGACAGAATCCTTTTTGAAAGAAGAAAAAAAGGGAGTGGCAGGTGCTTGGGGTATGTTTAATTTATTGACAGATTTGATTCCGGACTATGCCATGGCCCACTATTATATGGGAAAAGGGCAAGTGACTGATGGCATTTATTCTAAAGGAATGGAGCATCTGAAGATAGCGGCAGAATTGGATCCGGATAATGGAGAAGTAGCGTTAGCGCTGAAGCAAGCCAAAAAGGACAAGAAGAAAAGAACGTTGAATACGATTGGTTACATTGCAAGTGTGCATAATGATTTGGAATCTACAAACTCTAATTCTTTTAAAGATGAAAGCAGAAATCAAAATAAGCCTTCATCCGGAATTAATCTGGGAGTTTCTATGGATGAGGTAGATGCCCTTGGGGGTCTACAGCTACTGCTATAGCAGGAGGTAGTAATCATTGTGGTTTTTTGAAATATGTGTTAGAAGATCTTGAAGAAAAGATTCAGAAGAATACGGGCGAATTGATGGGAGAGTATTATCGGAAAGTGAAGGATGAATATTTGCAGTTTGCCGGTAAAGAAGGGTGTGAACAATAATATATAATTAAAGAATAGAATTATGAGAGTAATGAATGTGAAATTTGTCGGTAGAATCATTATGACGGTTCTTTTTGTATTCATCTGTATTGGAGCGCACGCAGGTGATGACCCTTTAAAATATGAGATAGAGGGAGAAGGAGTAGGTGCACAAGGTACTTATTTGGTAAAAGTGACAGTAATCCAGAAGAAAAGTAAATTGGATGCCGATGTGATCAAGAAGTGTGCAGTTCATGGGGTGCTTTTTAAAGGATTTTCCAGCCAGACTTCACGCACCCGGCAGAAACCTTTGGCAGGAAGTATGGTGGTAGAACAGCAACATCAGGATTATTTTGATGTCTTTTTCCAAAAATGGAGGTTCTTACATGAATTTTGCCAATATGGTAGGAGAGAATCTTTCAGTGGTGAAGATGGGAAAGCAGTATCGAATTTCAGCAGTGGTTTCCGTTGCGAAAGACGCCCTCTATCAAGAGCTGGTATCAGCCGGAGTTATTAAAGGACTAAATAATGGATTTTAGCTTATGTATAAGAGGTTGATTGTTACTTTTCTGATACTGGCTGACGGATTATTGTCTGCTTTTGCCCGGCAGGCTCGTGATGTGATTAATCTGAATAATGGTAACTTGTATCATTGAAATTAGACTATGAATTTTAAAGAAGAAAAAATTATGAAACATCTGTTTTTATACGTGGAAAATTGGGATGTCTGCTTTTACTTATCCTTGCCGGATGCAGCAGCAAAAAAAAGTGTTTCTTCCTATCATTCCTTTGAGAGTGAATGTTTGGGAGTAGAACTGGATGGGTCGGAAACACTTCGCGCCTGGGGCAGAGGGAAAAATCGTACAGATGCTATAGAGCAGGCAAAGAAAAATGCAGTAAGAGATGTCTTGTTCAAAAGGTGTTGTTGCCGGTAGTCGTGAATGTAGTGTGCGCCCTTTGATAACAGAAGTGAATGCACAGGAACGGTATGCATCTTATTTTAACGACTTTTTTTAGAGACGGAGGGGAATATCTGAAGTATGTAAGTATGGAAGATAAGAAAACAAATTCTAACACGAAGGCTTCTAATAAAACCCAAATTTCTTATTCCACTACGGTGCGTGTGCTTCGTTCTCAATTACAGCAGAAACTGATAGAAGATAAAATTTTAAAACCATAAAGACAGAAAAACATGAAAAAATTATATGCTATTTTATTTCTTGTAGCACTTATACACACCGGAGTGTATGGGCAGGCTAAAAAACCCACCATTATGGTTGTTCCCGCTAATGTGTGGTGTACCCATAATGGTTATACACAAAAATATAACAATCAAAGGCACTATTACCGAAATTCCGGATTATAAAAAGGCATTGGATAATGATTTGAACTTGGTGAATGTCATAACGAAAATAGGTGAATTGATGGCTGAAAAAGATTTTCCGTTGAAGGATATGGCATCTTCTATTCGTTCCATAGAGCAGAGTTCGGCGGAACATGAGATGACTACCAGTTCTACTTCGGGAGCTTCACTGGCAGAGTCTCCTTTGGATCGGTTAATGAATAGAGCTAAAGCTGATATTCTGATTGAAGTAGTTTGGAATATTAATACAATGGGTCCCAAACGTTCTGTTACTTATACTTTGCGAGGCTTGGATGCCTACACTAATAAGCAGGTCGCAGCGACGCAAGGTACGGGAGAACCTTCTATGGCTGCTGAAGTGGCAGTATTGTTGGAAGAAGCGGTAGTAGACAAGATGGATGCTTTCGTAAGTCAATTACAGAAACATTTTGATGATTTGATGGCTAATGGCCGTGAAGTGGCATTAGAAGTCCGTGTGTTTGATAATGGGAGCGGCGTTAATTTGGAAAGTGAATTTGGGGGGGCTGAACTACAGGAAATCATAGAAGATTGGGTGGCGCAGCATACGGTGGCTCATCGTTTTAGTTTAACTGATGCAACTGAGAATATGATGCTTTTTGAGCAGGTACGCATTCCGCTTTATCGTGAAAATGGAATGGCTAGAGATACAAGAAGCTTTGCAAATGATTTGCGCAAATATCTCAATCAGAAAGCCAATCTTACCTGCAAAGTAATGACGAAAGGGTTAGGTAAAGCTGAATTGGTTATCGGAGAAAAATAGAAAAGATATGAAAATAAGGAATATGATATTTGCCGCTTGGTGCGCATGTTGTGCCATGTCTGTGGCAGCACAGGATTGTGAGATAAGCCTTACCATAGCTAAAGCTGCCCAGAAAGAGGAACTTCCATCCCAGGTACAAGAGATTTTAGGAAATCGTTTAGCTGCGGCAGTGGCCGGTCAGGGGAGTGTTGCCAATTCCAATTTTACACCATTCTTTATCACAGCTAAGACCAATACTTTATATAAGGAAACATTGTCCGGTCCTCCTGTCAGTACAGCGCTTACTGTTCAATTGACTTTGTATATAGGCGATGCAGTAGGGCAGAAAGTATTTTCTACTCTCACTGTGGATGCAAAAGGAGTAGGTACTAATATTAACCGGGCATATATCAATGCTTTCCGTGCAATAAATGGCAATAACGTGAAAATACAAGAATTTATACGCGAAGGGAAAGAAAAAATTATCTCTTGGTATAATAGTAATTACAGGCAAATATTGGTAAAAGCGCAAAAAAGTGCTTCTATGCATGAGTATGATGCTGCATTGTATTATGTTACCTCTATTCCTGAATGTTGTGTCGGCTATGAGGAAGCTAGTAAACTGATAGACACTTATTATACTCAATATGTGAATTATAATTGTCAATTGATTATGCAATACGCCAGATCCGAATGGGCGAAGTCACCCGATGCGGAAGGTGCTTCAAAGGCTTTTGACTGGTTGGTTTTCATTGAACCGGGAAGCAGTTGTGAAGGTGAAGCTAAAGTTTTGTATAATGAAATAAAGCAAAAGGTGACCAGTGATTGGAATTTTGAGAATCGTGAGAAATATAAGGATGAAGTGGGGCTGAAAAAGCAGAGGATAGAAGCTGCCAGAGCTATAGGTGTAGCATTTGGTAATGGGCAGCAACCGGTTACTACTAATATTACTTGGCTCCATTAATTCAAGTTCAAATGATTTTAAATAAAGAGAATATGAGAAATAAAAAAGTTATCCTAATTCTATGTCTGCTGGTGCTGGTCAGTGGCTCTGTGCAAGCTCAGAGGTTGAAGACCGTGCAGAATGAAAAGGGGCGTTATGGCTTTATGACGGAAGACGGGACGGTAGTGATAAAATATAAATATGATGAAGCTACTCCCTTTAAAGACGGTATCGCTAAAATAGGAAAAGATGGAAAATACAGTCTGATTAATGAAGATGGTGAAATCATTACAAAACGGAAATATACATATATCGGTGAATTTTATAACGGGGTTTGCCCCGTCGCTGAAGGTGGAAATATTAAAAAAGGAGTAATGCTAACCACGGGTGGGCTCATAGGCAATAAAGCTAGTAGCAATACAGGTGAAAAATGGGGGTTGATTGATAAGACAGGTAAGGAAATCCTGAAAACCGATTATGAAGCAATGGGAGATTTGAATAAGAAACTGATATATGTCTTGAAAGGCAAGAAGTTCGGGTTCATTGATTCAGCTGGCAATATCATAGTGAAGCCTACTTATAATTTTATTGGCAGTTTCAATAACCAAGGAATCTGTTGGGTTAATATCGGTGGCAAATACGATAAAAAGAACAACATGGTGTCTAAAGGTAAATTCGGGTTAATCAATGAAAATGGGCGGGAAATAATTCCTGCCAAGTATGAAGATGTGGGCAACTTCCCTGTTTTGCGAGATAAGAAAACCGGAGCTTTGCTTGATGAGGCTGCCTTTTATACCAAGGCAGACCAGTCTGCATTTCCGGCTACCAAGCAGGAAATACAGAGCTTGCTGCTTCCCAAACCTCATGCCGCTGAGTCCCAGTTGCCTTCATCAAGGGTCGATTAATTTTTATTTCATTAATAAGAAATCCCAAGGGTTGGTAGATGTCCATGGAAATACTATTATTCCTTTAACTGCCAATCAGGCTATTCTTCCTCCTTCAGACAATATGCTTAGGCTTGCTAAAGTGGAAAAGAAGCAAATAGCTAAAGCTTATTATGATTTGGATGCTGAAGTGATGGTCAGAATATCTTCTTCAGAAAAGGGAAAGTTTGGAGCTTTCAGCCATAATTTAGCTCCGGTTTCATTGGATGATGAGTTGTATTTCATAGATAAAAAGGGGAACAAGGTGATTGGTGGCCTGTCAAAGGCTTTCCTGAGTAATGAAGGATACCGGGTGGTACAAAAGGGATCGGCTTTTGGCGCTATTGATTCTACAGGGGCAGTTGTTATTCCTATTGAATATACCAATTCGCTTACCAGCGTGAACAATGGACGTTTGGGAGTACAAAAAATGCTTCTTGGTTTTATGTGGATATGAAAGGACAAATCGTATCCGATAAGTATGACCGTATAGGCAATTTTCATCAGGGGGTATGCATCCGTATGCCTGAACAAATTATGGGGGGCTATTGATTTGCAGAACCGGGTTGTCGTTCCTTTAGAGTGGCAAGGTGTAGCTCCTATAGTCGATCCGAAATTGATATGGGTGAAAAAGGATAACCTGTATTATCTTTATGATGGGGTGCAAAAGTCTATTCGTCTGAAGCAGGGATTTGCCAATGCGTCCAACTTTGATAATGAGATGGCTTATGTGATGTCTGATGGAAAGTGGGGGATTATTGATCCGGATGGCAAGGTACTGGTGCCTTGCTTGTTCGAGAAAGAAGAGGATATGGTCTTGGCCAAACAATATATGTTAGCGGAAGACAAGAAGAACTTGACCGAAGTAGAGGCTCTTCGAGTGATTGCACGTTTTGACCCGGATACAAATATGTTTAAGATAACCTCTGTCATTCCGGATAAACATTGGGATTATTAATTATTGAATGTTTGAAAAATGAAAAGATTCATTATAATACAGCTGTTGGCGGTGGTATTCGCCGCTCAAATTCAAGCCCAGGGAGACGGCGAAATAAAATATCGCCGCAGTTCTCTTTATAGCATGATGATCAATCACGAAGGAAGAGAATTTGGTGATGAAATAAAGGATGTTTTTCTCAAAATTCCTGTTCCTGATAAATACAATAACCATGATTTAAGTGTAAAAGTAATCTATACTTCTGAAAAGAAATTGGATAAAAAACCATGAGGAGATAGATGAATTTATCAGAAACAATGGTATTGCCAGCCGTATGGTAGGACGCTGGTTTAACCGTGATTACATGACAGGGATCTGTGATGTGGAACTGGTGAAAGAACGAGGGCTGTATAACGCTTCCGAACTGGACAAGGCTCTGGCATCCAAGACTCAACGCGGAAACGCTCTGCTGGAAGATGCCGGTGAGGACTTGATTGGAAATACTTTTCTTATTGTGAATGACATTCGCTATATTGACCGTTCAAAAGGTTCAAGTGTGTGGGGAGGAATTGTCAAAGGACTGGGTGCGGCAGCGGCTATTTACACCGGTGAGACATCCTATATGGATTTAGGTAATTCTACGGGAGATATGGTTGCATCCTATAAGGGGTTTAAAGTAAATATTGATACTTATCTCTATCAACTGGTTTGGGATGAAGAGACCGCAACAAAATTCTATACTCAATATTATACTGATAAGGATAATAAGGAGAAGGTGAATGCTTTCAATAATAACCGTAAGATGTTCAAGTTGAAGTATGTGGGCAGCCAGCATAGTGATGGAAGTAACACTTCCTTTTTGGGTATTAACTTGGATGAGCCCCAGCAAATGGTGCGAAAGGCATGCCAACGTGCCATTGATGAAAATATAGCGAGTCTGCAAAAGAATTTTGACCAGTTCAAAGTGAATACTCCCTTAATCAGTGTTTCTCCCCTGAAAGCTTATATTGGCTTGAAAGAGGGAGTCACTGAAAAGTCTAAATTTGAAGTGCTGGAAGCTGAATTGAGCAAAGAAGGCAAAATGACTTATAAGCGTGTAGGAGTGATTCAGCCTAAGGAAAATCTGATTTGGGATAATCGTTATATGGCTTCCGAGGAACAGGCTTATGGTTCGGACTTTGGTTTTACCACTTTCCGAAAAGTATCGGGTGGCGATTTTTATCCGGGAATGTTGATTCGTGAAATAAAATAAGTGTTTAAGTTAGCCGGCTTCGTCAACAGAAGTGAAAATAGGTTACTTGCCAAAAAAGATTTGTTGATATGGCTGAATAGTGAAACATAAAACAAACAGGCGTTTATTCTTCGGAAATGAACGCCTGTTTGTTTATGTTTTAAATGGTTCTATACTGCCAGCTTGGAGAGGTGTGAAAAGTAGAACTGTTTTTTTGATGGCTCTTCCAATTTCATATCATATAGAGCTGGAATGTGAAGCTTAATTTACAAATTTTCAAGCTTGTCTTATTGGCATAATTTATTTATTGTATATATAGTCGTTAATTTTAGCTGCTTGGTATCTGCTTTAGTGTGTTTAGTGTAAATCTTGACAAATGATGGTTTTTTGAATATAAAAGTTGCAATACATTTGCAAATGTAAACTTATAGAGTCAATTGTTACGAAGTATGGAAAAGACAATTATTGCAGCACTTTAATGCTGATTTCGTTAACATCGTATGCACAGGGTTTAATGTGACTGCGAAGGCTGAACTCAATATGAGCAGCATGTCTAACGTAGAGGAATCTAAAATGCATCCAGGTTTCTATGCAGGAATAGGAGCTGGGTATGTTATTGATGAAACTTGGTCTGTCCGTCCTTCTTTATTGTTCACTATGAAAGGAGTGAAACAAGATTACAAATTTTAATAAAATACTGCATTATGAAGAAACTGTTTTTTATCATGGCTATGTCCGTATGTGCATTCACGGCACAAGCACAAACTACTTCCGGTATTCGTGTGGGGTTAAATATGACCAGTGCTACAGGGAAGTATAATGATCTTATGGCAGATCAAGATTATAATAATAAAAGCTATATGGGTTACAGTATCCATTATTTTATAGATGTTCCTGTGATTGGAAACTTCAGTATTCAGCCTGCTGTTGGACTTTCTATGAAAGGTATCACTTATGAGTACGATAAATTTACCACTAAAAAGTCGCATCGGCTCGATTTGGATTCTTATAAGAAATATGATGTGACGGAATCTCGCGGCACTAGTGTCACTCAAAAACATAATCTGGGATATTTGGACGTTCCTATTTTATTTGCTTATGCTTTACCTTTGTCAGAATCGTTTAGGGTTCAGTTGGGAGTGGGGCCTTACTTCTCTTATGGGTTGTTTGGTAAGTTTAAATATGAGTCGGATAAATATTTGACAGTATCCCCCGATAAATATGGAGAAAATAAACATACCATAACCAAAGATGATTGTCCCTCCTTTGGCAAGAATGATGATGCGGACGATCCTAAAGGTAATATTAACCGTTTTGATTGGGGAATTGCCGTACAGGGCAGCATTTATTGGAAACGCTTGTTTTTGAATGTCGCTTATCAAAAAGGTTTGAAATCGGCTAATATTACTGACGAGAAGAATGAAGGGAAAGATAAATTGGCCCTTTCCAATTTGTCGTTAGGGTTAGGCTTTATATTTTAAGTTGTGAACAGGCTGAGGAACTGCTGGAAAATAGAAGAATAGAGAGGCATCAGAAATTTGATGAAACTTGTCCACCCTTTCTTGCCGAAATGAAGAATCTGTCGGGTGTAAATAGAGGTTCATTTGGAAACGTATGTGTAGAAACCCGTTTCCGGTCACTGTTCCGTATCGTTCCGAAAGTCTTTATTCTTTTCGGAAAAGACAAGGACGTTTATAAAAAAGATGAAGACGTCTGATAAAAAGAACAAGACGTTTCATTCCAAAGATCTATATCTTTCAATCTTTAGTTTAAGTCTTTCCGGCTCTACCGGTTTATCCTTCTCCTCCGAAAGGGAAGGATGCTGGATGTGACGGCAAAACTTGGTACAGGATTTCGTGGAACTTGCTGCAAGATCCGACAGAACTTGTATCAAGATTCTGAATACTTTAGCAAGGAAAGTCGCAGTTTCGAGGCTGCACAAGCTTACCGTGTTTATTGCACAAGCCTGCTTTGTCCACCGGACAGGGCAGGCTTGTGCAATAAACACGGTGGATAAAGTGGTGGCTGCAGGCATTTTTCTTGCATAAAATAATGTATTGCCATCACCTCTCTAACTCCCTATTCATAGGGAGTACAGGGAAAAGGTGACAGCAGTGGCAACAGAATTATAAAACTCTGTTGTAGGAAAGTGGGGCAATTGGAAACGACTCCTCTGTACAACACACGTTATCTTTTATTTTCTTTTTCCGGATAATGAGGTCCATAAAGCATGGTCTTCTCCTTGACCACCAATCGGCCGTCCTTCACGAACTCTTCGCCGCGTTCACTTAAGTGGCGAATCATTTCATTACGCATTTCCGTCAGCTGCTTCCTGTATTTTTTGTCATTGACGGCATTGTGCAATTCTTGAGGGTCTTGGGTCAAGTCGAATAATTCTTCGGTACCGGTATGGATACGCCATATATATTTTATTTTGCCGTCAGTCAGTGCACACCAATAGTTATCATCACTGTAACAGGTGGCATGCTCCAGATCCAGATACTTGCGCCAGTTTGTTTCCATGCCTTTGGCAAGCGGTAACAAGGAACGGCCGTCCATGTCAGTGGGGATGGTCACATCGGCTGCATCGAGGAAAGTGGGAAGAATATCACGCAACTCTACGGGAGCGTCTGTTTTTCCCGGTGTAACGTGGTTGGCAGAAGGCCATTTCACGATGTATGGCACATGAGTGGAGCCCTCGTATGGATAGGTCTTTCTCCAGTGATAATGGTCGCCCATCATATCGCCATGATCGGAAACGAAAACGATTAATGCGTCATTATACATATCCTTTTCTTTCAATGTTTGGATAATTCTGCCTATCTGTTCGTCAATGAAAGTGATGTTGGCATAATAATGACGTCTGGAATTGCGTGCATATTCATTGCCAAAATTACCGTATGGAGCGTCTTGTGCCGTTTCTTCAGGATTTAGTTTCTTGGCGTATTTGCCACACCAGTCTCCGATGGCAGGATCGGGTATTAGGGCATCCTTATACATGTCCAGATATCTTTGTGGTGGATCATACGGACTGTGCGGACGGGCAAAAGAAACTTTCAGAAATAACGGTTTGTTGGTCGGATCGTAGTTGCTGATAAGTTCACAGGCCATTTCTCCTGTCCAATAGGTAGGATGGAGGTTTTCGGGCAATTTATAGATACTTGCCGTATGGTCGTTCCAGCCTATGCCGGTGGCGTCAGGATTCTTTCCGGGGGCTTTTGTTTGGAACCATTGGCGGTAATCACTGGTGAAATTCTCGTCCTCCACGCGTCCGCTTTCATCTAGCAGAGTGCCTTCGAAACCATGTTTTATCCGTTGGGGATGCCAGTGCATTTTACCGATTCCAAAAGTATAATAACCAGCGTCTTTTAGCATCTGTGGCATTTCGTATTTATATTCGGGAGATATTTTTCCATATCCCAACAAGCCATGATGCCAAGGAGAAAGTCCGGTCAGCAGACCTGCACGTGCCGGAGTGCTGCTTGGACAAGAAGAATAACCATTCATAAATAATGTTCCCTCGGCAGCTAGTGCGTCCAGGTTAGGGGAGATAACCGCATCGTTCCCCATACAGCCTATGGCATCAGCTCGCTGTTGGTCGGTCATTATCAGTATGATATGAGGATGTTTTTGTGCGTATGCAAAAGAGGAGCACACTCCGGCTGTGACAGCCAATGTGTATTTCAGGTTGATTAGAATATTCATGTTTATAGGTTTTTCATAATGTTATGTGCAAAGGTAGGAAATTTTTGGTAACCTTAAGCCATAAATGGTGATGGTTACAGTAGAAATACTTGAAATTGAAGTCTTGTTTTGTACATACGTATGGGTGACCTCATATATACTAATGGTAGAAAAGGCTATAAAAAAA
>ENA-OQDT01001288-OQDT01001288.1-human-gut-metagenome-genome-assembly--contig:-NODE-1288-length-14867-cov-2.352985_pt1 | contig 14867 bp, 28 predicted proteins | sample MGYA00242786_ERZ504617 | MGnify/ENA primary metagenome ERZ504617 (study PRJEB26092, sample SAMD00036337) | human gut metagenome | host: Homo sapiens | study: EMG produced TPA metagenomics assembly of...
TATAGCAGACGGAATCCGAAGTAGTTTTTTGTAAAGCCGTCAGTGGGTTTAGCGAACGAATCAGATCTGAGAGGTAGTAATTTCTTTGCATGAGTAAATCAGTGTAAATCTGAGCAGCATTTGAGTAATTGACATCATCACGTTTTCCGTAAGTGAGATTGGGACAATTAACCCTAAATGCTGATTGATTCTTGGGTATCGCAGTAAAAGAGCTTTAAGCGATGAGGAGTAGATTTTTTCGTGGTATCAAATATCCATAAGAGCCAAGTGTAGCGGAGTTTAAATATTTTTCTAGTGCTTTTAGAAGAAAAAATACATCTCCGATTTTTAGAATACTAGAAATAATATTGTAAAGGTAAATGCAAATAAACAGTATTAGTAAATATATCAATATAAAATCCTTCCTTATACGAATTAGCATACTCCAGAATCATTATAACAACATAAAAGAAAAAGGCAATATAGAAAGCGGTGAGAAAAATGAGGAAATTCGATGTTATCAAAGCAATTACTGATGAAAAGAAGTTCAGTGAACTGATATTTGATTTAGTTTCTGCATGCAAAACAAGCGAGAAATTAACAAAACTCTTGCAAGAGGAAATGACAGAAGATGCATTTCGAACAGTGAAAGAGCTTAACGATTCTGAGTACCCGTTGCAATTAGATTATCTGTTTGCAACAGATGAAAGCAGCGAATGAAGAAAGTGAGGTGATATGAGATGAAAAGAATTTGCCCAACATGCTTCACAGAACTTCCAGAAGAAGCTAATTACTGTCCGACATGTGGAAAGTGTATGAGGGAAGTCGAAGAATATACAATTCAATACATAGGTGCCGCATCACAAATGAAAGCGGTTAGTATAAAAGATTGTGCTGTTTCCATCGGAGATTTCAAGGAGAAGAGGTGATGAGATGGCTGAAAAAATATCGATCGTAGCAGTATCGATAGCCGCATTTTTAACGGCTATCAATCAGATATCCATAATTATTACAGCAAAGCAATTATGGATGCAACAGCAGCAATTGCAGCAACAATTAGAGAGGCTACAGAAAGAACGGTCTGAATTATAAAACGTTTAAATTCTATAGCGGATTCATTTTTGGAATCTTCCTGCATCTTTAAAAGTGTATCATGAGTTTCTTTTAAAAGAGCATCACGTTCACTTTTGTTTGTTGATTTCATCAACCATCATTTGTGCGTGCCAGATTGGAATTCATGTGTATATCTCCTTCCATAAAATATTTGGCATGGCGGTGCCTGTATTCAAAAGTATAGATGAGATTCAGGAAAGATTCAATAAGGGAGGTGGTATGCTCGATGGAAAAAGAAGAAATGGACAAGATATACGTCCGTAAAATCGAGGGTCGTAAATTTTTTAGGGGTACCGGGGAAAGAAGCGGAAATTGATGATTACAAGGTTACAAATTATGGTGATGGTAATACAGAGATAACCATAAAAATCAAAGGGACTTCTTCCATATTTGCGGTGATAGATGCTTAAGAAGAGGTGGAAATAAGTAGGACAAATCAACAAGTACAACCTGCACCGCATAAACTTCAATAGAAAGTAGGTGATAAGCATGAAACCCGATATCAAAAAAATCATACAGGTGATGATTTCTTTATTGGAAGAACAGGAAAAAGTGAAAATTACATATACCATTGAGAAAACCGCGTAAGCGGTACCAGTTGGACAAGCAAAGGAGGGATGAGAGATGTTTTATAAGATTGCAAAGATATTAAGCAAAACAGCGATTGTATTTGGATTTATGTGCATGGTTGGTGGGTGCTCGGTAGAACAACAGGAGTTGTTTTACCTGTATGAAGCTCTTGGACTTGCAGTGTTTGCGGTTGGAGCGTATGCGCTGGAATACTTCCGGATGTTGGAATATCGGCACAGGAAAAGAAAGATAAGGGAGGCGAGGGAGCATGCCAGAAGAGAAGCAGCGTAAGAGCATCAGAGTAGGCGAGATCGATAAGATGATAGCCACACTGGAAAGCTTAGAACGAACAGATAAGACAGCGGACTATCATAAAAGAATGGCAATCGCTTATCTGCAAAACTTTGCGGACCGTTTGGATGATAAGAACATCCGGACAATAAAAATGCGCCCGGAAGCGGCAACTTCCAGTGGCGCACATAACAAAAAACTCAACTAAATTATAGGAAAGTCGGAGGAGAAAGTCAATATGATCAAAGTTGAAAATGGAATGTGTGAAATTAAGGCAGTGGATGGGGTTCCGGATATAATGACGGATCTGGCATGTATTATCCGAAGCATTAGAACAACAATGGTTGAGAAAAGAGACTATAGCGAAGCTGAAACAAAAGAACTCGTTGAACAGGCGGTAAGGCTTGGCTTTGCAACAGATGAAGAAATCACACAGGAAGCGATGGCAGCAATGGGTAAAGTGATGATGCTTCTGAAAAATCTGCCACTTTAGAGGAAGATGTGTACCTAAAGGGGGGCGTAATGATGGGAAAGAAACCATTGATTATTCGGTGCTCTGATGGGTGGATCTACGGATTATTCGGCTATTACGAGGAAGCGGTAGAAGTGGCAGAACAGCATATAGACGGAACAGAACATACATATATCATCATATGAAAAGCGTGAGGAAAAGATGGAACCTTATAAAATTTATGATTTTGAAGATGAAAAAGCCTGGCTGAAGGGGCGGTTAAACGGAATCGGCGGAAGTGATGCAAGTGCTGTGGTTGGAAAGAACCCATACAAAACAAACATTGAGCTGTTTGAAGAAAAGACCGGCAGAAGGATTGCACCAGACATTTCAGAAAAGCCTTATGTAATCTATGGGAAAGAGGCGGAGCAGTTCATCAGGGAGCTGTTCCGCCTGGATTATCCACAGTATCAGGTTGCGCACCATGAATTCCGGATCTTGCAGAGTCTGGAGTATCCGTTCATGCAGGCTTCTCTGGATGGGGAGTTGGTTGATCAGGACGGCCGGAAAGGGATTCTGGAGATTAAGACCACCAACATTCTGCAATCTATGCAATATGAGAAATGGAAGGACCGGATCCCGGATAATTATTACATTCAGGTGCTGCATTATCTGCTTGTTACCGGATATGAGTTTGTTGTTCTCCGGGCGCATTTGCGGAGCAACTGGGGAACAGATGTCCGGACACAGGTGAAGCATTATTTTATTGAAAGAGCAGAAGTCCAGGCTGATCTGGATTATCTGCAGGATGAAGAAATGAAATTTTGGAAGTATGTGGAAAGCGGACGGAAACCGCCGCTGATACTTCCGGAGATCTAAAAAAGAAGGAGGAGCGTATGGAATTACGGATTACAAATCCGCAGGAAAGCTGGCTGACAGAGCAGATCCTGTGGAACAACGAGGAATTAAAGGCTGCGATTGCTGAGAAGGTAAAGGACTATAAGACGATCGCCTACACAGAGGATTCGCTCAAGGACATGAAAGCGGATCGGGCAGATCTGAACAAGCTCAAGAAAGCTTTTGAGGATGAGCGGAAACGTGTCAAGAAGATCTGCATGGAGCCGTACACCAAGTTTGAGCAGCAGGTCAAGGAAATCACAGCTCTGATCGATGAACCGATCGGACTGATTGACTCCCAGATTAGAGAGATTGATGAACGCCGCAAGGCTGCAAAACGGGAAGAGATTGAAGAACTGTTTGCGTCCATCGGATTCCAGAGCTTTGTGAAGCTGGACATGATCTGGGATGAAAAGTGGCTGAATGCAACGGTTACGCTGCCAAAGATTGAAGAGCAGATGAAGAGCCGGATGTACCAGATCGGTACGGATGTGGTGACGATCAGCAAGCTTCCGGAGTTTAAGTTTGAAGCAATGGAAGTTTACCGGAAGACACTGGATATGAACCAGGCAATCCAGGAAGGACAGAGGCTTGCCGATATCCAGAAGAGAAAGCTGGAAGCAGAACGCATGGAGGCCGAGCGGAAAGCAAGGGAAGCGGAAGAGGCAGCGAAGCAGCAGACTGCAGCTGAACAAAAGGAAGAACCTGCAGCAGAGAAGGAAGCAGCATCCGGATCTGTACCGGAAGAGGAAGCAGTTTCAATTCCGGAAGAGGAAGAGCCGGTATTCCAGTTGGATTTCCGTGTATGGGGAACCAGGGAGCAGATCATGGCGCTCCGTGAATATATGTTAAAGAATCAGATTCGATTCGGAAAGGTGGAATAAGATATGGCAGTAAATAACAGTCTGGCAAGACAGGACCAGTCAATGAAGTTATCAGTTTACCTGCAGAACGATGCAGTAAAGAAGCAGATCAATCAGGTGGTTGGTGGAAAGAACGGGACAAGATTTATTTCCAGTATCGTAAGTGCAGTGCAGAGCACACCGGCATTGCAGGAGTGTACAAGCCCTAGTATTGTAAACGCTGCATTACTCGGAGAGGCACTGAATCTTTCGCCGTCCCCGCAGCTTGGACAGTTTTATATGGTCCCGTTCGATAATAAGAAGAAAGGCTGCAAGGAAGCACAGTTCCAGCTTGGCTATAAAGGATATATTCAGCTGGCAATCCGTTCCGGTTACTACAAAAAGCTCAATGTGCTTGCAATCAAAGAAGGGGAGCTTGTCCGGTATGATCCTCTGGATGAGGAAGTGGAGGTTAATCTGATTGATGATGATATCCTCCGGGAGGAAGCTCCGACCATGGGATACTTCGCAATGTTCGAGTATGAGAATGGTTTCCGGAAGACCTTGTACTGGTCAAAGAAGAAAATGCTTGCACACGCTGAGAAGTATTCTTTTGCGTTTTACAAAAACGGTGGAGCAAAATCTCTGGAATTACTGGAACAGGGCAAGATTCCGGAAAAGGATATGTGGAAGTATTCTTCATTCTGGTTTAAGGATTTTGACGGAATGGCACTGAAAACCATGCTCCGTCAGCTGATCAGCAAATGGGGAATCATGAGTATTGATCTCCAGAATGCTATTGACAAGGATATGGCAGTGATCCATGAGGACGGAAAGACAGACTATGTGGATGCAGCGAAGGCGGAAGATGATGGAGTGGTATCCGATCAGGAGTTACAGGAGGTCCAGGAAGACCAGCCGGCAGCGCCAGGAACACAGCAGCCGGATCCGAAGGGTATTGAGGCATCATTTTTTGGATAGATTTAAGAAAGGGGAAAAAGAATTATGCAGCACATTAACTTAGAAACATTTGCAAACGGAGCATTTACCGCACAGGTAAACCGGGCGATTGAAGAGGTCACGAAGAACATCCAGGATCCTAACACGGATGCCGGCACAGCGAGAAAGATTACGGTAACGATCGCATTTAAGCCGAATCAGGAAAGAAACTTCATTGCAACCGGAGTTCAGACGAAGACAACCCTTGCACCGGCACTCGGAGCAGTCACTGCATTGAGCATGGGAAAAGATCTCCGCACCGGCGAAGTGGAAGCAGTCGAGATCGGCAACCAGATTCCAGGACAGATGTCTGTACAGGACGTTCCGGGAGTTGTACCAGAAGCAGGAACTACAGTGGTAGATGGAAAAGTAATTGATAAAGCTACTGGAGAAGTTGTGGCGGATTCAGTTCCGGAACACGCAGGCAAAGTAATTGATTTAAGAACAGCAAAACAGGCATAGGAGGAGTAAAAACGATGGAAGGATTAAAGAAGCAATTGAATTTATCACAAATCTGAAAGAAGGCAGCATGGAGCCGAAGGTGCTTGATATCAACGGTAATACATACTGTAATAAAAATCTTACAAGATACCATTATTTCCCGAAGGCAGATTCCCTGAGTGTCAACACCCTGACATCCATTGTGGACTATATCAAGGGGAAACCGGAAGAACTCCGGGAGACCATGATTCTGCATGTAATCAGTCCGACAGAAGTAAGATTGTATTCCGGACTGGTGGACGAACGCAACAGGGAGGAGCTTATGAGGGCAGATGCCATTGTAAATGAATTTCAGTTTGACCGTTATTATGACCAGGAACGTTTTCTGATCGAGCTGCAGGCAAACTTCATTGAATCCGATGATCTGACTGTACTGAAGCAGGTTGCCGGAAACATCCAGTCAGGAACAACAGCGAACTACGATGATGATGGTGTCAGCCAGAAAACCACGATCAAGAGCGGGATTGCAAATAAGACGGATGTGATCGTACCGAATCCGGTAAAACTCAGACCGTATCGTACCTTTGCAGAAATTGAGCAACCACAGAGCAGTTATGTATTCCGGATTCAGGACAGTGACCGTGGACCATCCTTCAAGCTTGTGGAGGCAGACGGCGGTTTATGGAAGAATGCAACCATGAAGAAGATCAAGGAATATCTGGCATATGAACTGGCAGAGGAACTTGAAAAGTACAACATTACGATTATCGCGTAGATAATGGTATCTCCTTAAAAATAATATATCACATGTAACTCGATAACAAGAAAGCAAGCCGGCATTATGCAGCATCTGCTGTGTAAGTGCCGGCAGAAAGGAAAAAAAGGGAAAATGGCATCAGTAATGTTTACGGTTCCTGGAAAGCCGCAGGGAAAAAGCCAGAGCACGGACATATTATAATGCAGCAACAAAGAAGCATTGTTCCACCACACCGGAGAACACAGTTCTGTATGAGAACTTCATTAAAGATCGGTATCTGCAGATGGCAAAAGGGAGCGTTCCTGGAAAGAGAAAAAGCCTGTGACGCTCCGGATCATTGCGAGGTATCTTCCACCAAAAGAGTGTATCGAAAGAAAAAGGAAGTTTGATATGCTAGAGGGAAGAGAGCTGCCGCTGAAGAAACCGGATATGGACAATATTGTGAAGGTAGTAGCAGATGCACTGAACGGGGTTGCTTATCATGATGATACGCAGATCGCACTGGTTCAGGCAAAGAAATGTTATTCGGCGGTAGAGGGGGCTGGGATGTGACAGTTGAGGAGTATACCGGATAAAAAAGGAAGGAAATGTAAGAAGTGGCAGGACGACCAAAACAAGGAATTGATTATTCCGGATGGTCGGTTGACATATTCGATGGTGATAAGAAAATAGACAAACTTCTCGATGCAAAAGGATGGAAGGGATTCGGGATCTACTTCTTTTTGTGTCAAAGGGCATATAAAGTAAATGGATATTTTTTATGAATGGGGGCTATGACGACTGTGCAACGACAGCAAGGCGGATGGGCGGCGGCATCAGTTCCGGTACAGTAAAAGAGACTGTGGATTACTGCCTGGCAAGTGGATCTTTTTGATAAAGGGTTATTTGACAGGTGGGGGATCTTGACCAGTAGAGGTATCCAGCGTCGTTTTTGGGCGGTACTATCCGAGCGGCGGAGTAAAACAGTATATGGTGAGTATTGGCTTTTGAAACCCGAAGAATGCAAAGGTCTAGTTAAAGTCAGCTTATTTTCGGATGTGCAACCGACAAATGATGATGTGCAAGGGACAAATGAGGATTCGCTTTATAGAAAGGAAAGTAAAGTAAAGAAAAGTAATGTATATAAGGGCGCTTTCAGCGATTCTTCCCTTGAATCAGCTTTTCAGTTCTATCTCCTTGTCCGATCACAGAACTGGGGAGAGATCTCTGATGAGCAAGTAAACGCTTTGAGAGAGGATCTCCTATCATTGTCCTCTGATCTGGCTGAACAGAAAGCAATCCTGAATAAAGCTGCAGCTGGTGGATGGAAGAATTTATATCCTGTTCAAAGCAAGAGAAGGCCAAAAACAAAGAAGCAGCCAGAGAAACAGGGAAAGTTTAAGAATTTTGAAGAGCGTGAATATGAGGACATGACAGATCTTACAAGGAAGTTGATGCAGCGATGAAAAAGAAGAATGGGAAACGTAGTACGTTTCTGAGAATTGGGAACAGGAAGAAACGGAAGATTATTAAGCGTGGGAAGTAGGAGGATTGATCATGCTGATAGAAAAGACATTGAAAGAGGCATTGGCAGACTACATAAAAGGTAAACCAGTGACGGTATTATGGACAAGGGATGATGGAAGTATGGATGTCAGATTACTGTCAGACATTCTGGAACAGGAAGAAAATCATTTTCTGGTAAACGTTCCAGGATATCACAATCCAGAATTTGCACAGGAAGTAGCTGAAATGGTAGATCAGAAGAGAATAGATGACTGTAACAGAGAAGTAGAACCGGCAGGGACAACGGAGAAGGACGGAAGTACCCCCCCCCTCACAGAGCCAGATTCGGTTGTGATTCCGGCAGAAAATAAAAGGGAGAAAGCATTGGAACTGGCGAAAGAAGGAAAAGGTGCTGCGGAGATCGCAAGAATGATCGATGCAAAATATAGTACCGTGTATTCCTGGCTGAATCCGGATAAGTGCAAGAAACCAAAGCCGGAAAATAAGACAGCCAGTAATGCGGACCGGCACAAATGTAAAACCTGCATGTTCCGGACGACAGGATATAATGCGAAGGGAGCCGGCTGTTCCTATATCGAGATAACAGGGCACAGCAGAGGATGCTCCGTGGAAGAGTGCAGTGTGTATCAAAAGGGCGATGCAGTGTCAAAGCGGAAGATGAAAGGATTTTATGAATGAGTTGGGCAGATAAGCAGCTAAAGAAATACAAGCTCCGAAAGCAGATAAAAGAGATCATGGATAGTCCGGAGTTCCAAAAGGAACGCCAGAAGGAATTGGATAAACACACAGCAGAGGCAATGAACTGTTTTCTGCTGATCAGCGTAGATTACCTGTACCGGAACTATCATTGCAAGAGAAAAGGAGTTTTGAAATATTTGGAATTTGTTTTACACCAGATGCATTTTGCACAGAAGGACGAGGAATATTTTCAGCTGATGAATAAGGAGTTGGAAAGAGAAGTTGGTGTGAATGTGCTTGGGACGTTGAAAGGAGAGAAAAATGAGAATAGTTAGTCAATGTGGCCAGGCGGATTTTCCTTATGAAAGAACATACATCTTATCAGATAGAGAAAATGTAAAGGCAGTATGTGACGGAAAATCATACGTGATTGGAAGGTATTCTACACACGAAAAAGCTATTAAGGCTATGGAGATGTGCAGAAAACAGTATATGGACGGTGAATACAATCGAAATTCACTATCTGGAGTTGCTGAGGGCATTGGACTGTTAAGTGAGGGACTTGCTTCGGTTTTTTAAAGAGGGCGTTTGTCAAACATTTGTTTTTTAAATTTCCGGCAGATGAAGAGGTGCAAGAGTATGGAAAATAAGAAATTAAAAGAATATCTGGATGAATTCAAGGATGATGCAGCACTCCACGTTATTGTCGCAAATCCACAGGACAGAAAAATATATGTACCGTATGAGTTAAATATGATCTGTGATAAGGGAAAGAAAGATCCGGTGTTATGTATTGAAGTTGGGCAACCTCAGGATATGGATGCAGAATTGGTAGAAGCAGCTATGGAAGATGAGAGGGCGGCACAGCCGGAACTTCCAAAACTCAAAAAACAATGAGGAGAGAAAAGAGTTTCTGGCGAAATACCGGGAGTGGCCGGTATGGTTTGAAGTTCCGCAGGCAGAGGAAACCTATTATAGATATATTCTTCCAGATGGATCAGCAATCGTTATCTGCGAGTATAAGCATTATAACGAGTGGTGGGAGAACAAATATGTTCCGGGAGAACCAGAAGGAACGCTGACTGTAGAGTATCTGCTTGAACCGGGATATAAGCATCTGCATAATTGCAAAACAAACCAGACTGCGTTGATCAGAAAGTTGATGGAGGTGCAAAGAAATGGGCAATAGATGGATTCCAACAACAGAACGTCTTCCGAATCAGCGGGAGTTCATAGAATCATATGTCAGAAGTGCGTATGCAGCGGAGTTCCTGGTTACGATCGAGGGAGCTGACAAGGCAACAACGCTGTATTATTCCCAGACAGGTGTCTGGTTCGATGAACAGGGAGAACCGTATAAGGTTGTGGCGTGGATGCCGCTTCCGGAAAGGTATAAGGGATAAATGGAAGAGGATAAATACACAATGTATGCGGTAAAAAAGATTTGTATCTGGATGATAACAGCTATAACCATTCTGATAGCAATGAAATGGACGGGATCGGCGTGGTGCTTATGGGCGTTTTGCATTCCGGCTATATTAGAGTGATGATGGATAGAAGGTGATAATTTGCAGGAGAAACGAAGCAGAAAAGAACAGCGGCGGGACAGGCAGCAGCATTATGAAGAGTTGGAGAGCCGGCATGATGCAAAGGCGTTGGAGAGATTTAAGCGACCGGCTTACCAGAGCGTAAGCGTTGCAGAATATCTGGCAAAGAAGTATGACATTACAGCGGAGGTGGATACCGGTGGACAAGGGCATTTTGATTGAGTACGCAGATATGAAAGAAGAGATTAAGGATCTGCGCCAGAGAATTGAAAAAATCCAGAAAGAATTGGATAAACTGCATGGACAAATTGTTGTGGATTCGGTATCATGTGGTAAGAAGGGCAAGAAGACACTTGGCATGGTGAAGATCACTGGCAGACCGGTTGGTGTGATCTCCAGAAAAGAACAGCTGCTGAAAAAGCGGAACAGAAGGCTTGAGGAGCTGGAGGAAGAACTTCTGGAAATGACAATTCAGGTGGAAGAGTACATAGAATCCATTGAGAAGAGTGAACTGCGGATTATCTTCCGGCTGTATTTTCTGGATGACTTATCGTATCCAAAGGTTGCAGATCAGATGAACAAAATGTTCCCGAAGCGCCGGATCCGGTACACGGACGAGAATATCAAGAAAAAATTCAAAGATATTTTGAAAATGTCCCCCAATGTCCCGATAAAAAGTGATAGAGTATAAACTGGAATTGATGAAATGTAACAAGGTAAGACATTTTTGATGGTTCCTCCTCTGATATTTAAAACCATGAAGAGACACCTGGTATTGCTGGGTGTCTTTTTCGTTGCGTAATGTCGAAAAAAGAGGTATTATGGGGATAGGTTTTATATGAGCGGAGGAAAAGACAATGAGGTTATATGGAATGTATTATACCTGTAAAAAGCATATTGAATATGTTAAAAACATGAAAGTTACCAATAAAACAACTGCTAGGGAGGCAACATGGTCCATAAAGTCTTGGGCGGAAAGGAGCAAGGTGTTAAACGAGCTTGCTAAAATGAAACCATTAAGAACGCCCGCAAGAGAAGTATATGAAGCAATTCCTGTAGTATATCGAGATCAAGATGAATTTGATATATCAGGGACGGTGAAGGATAGATTCGTGGCTGCGAGAGGAAAACTTATTGTGGCAATGGAAACGGTTATTGATATGTATGAAACCATAAATCCGAAGAAAGTAATTGATGAGGATTATGGATTTGACATAAAAATGCCGGAATTTGATGATTTTGGGAGAGTTTTCTAAGTGCATGGAGGACTTGGATTTTGTAATGAAACAGTGTCCATATTTGAATGATAAAGATGGACAAATAAAGTATGGATCGATTGATGTTGGATCTACGTGGTTGACATTTATTATTGTTGGAGTGGGTGCTACAACAAATAAATGACTAAATTTGGCTAAAAATTGTTGATAGCTGCAATAAAAATAAAATCTCATATAACGACCGTTAAAATGCAGGAAGAGGCATTGAGATCTGTTGAAATAAGAGATGAAATAGCAGCAGAAGTATTAGATGCGTACAAAAAGGCAAATCGGGTTTTAACTCAAAAGAGTGTCGCTGAATTAGAGCAGGAACTTGGGGAGTTAAAGGATGGAGAAGAAAAGGATAAAGCTGGAAAAGCATTAGAAAAATTGGGCTATTGGATGGATAAAGGTATGCAAATATATTCTGCAATTGATGCACCAGCTGAAATTAAAGATGTATTTCCAACACAGCAAGAAACAAATTTCCTGTCGGATGATTTAATAAATTATTAGAAAATAAAGAAAAATAAATTTGTTTTTATAGCATCCTTCGGGGTGCTTTTCTAATGCGCAAAATAAACCAGAATTGAAGGTGGTGAAGTGGCAGGATATGAAAACATAAGAGATGCAAATGATAAAAGAACCCCGGAAGAGCGCCGGGAATTGGCAAAAAAAGCGGGTCAGGCAAGTGGCAGGGCAAGACGCAGGAAGGCAGACTTCCGGAAGACATTAAACCTGCTGCTCACTGCAGAAATAGATAATGAAGAATGGAAGCCGGTTTTGGAGTCACTTGGTGTTGAGTGTACTCTGGAATCGGCTTTGCTTATGGCGCAGATTAAGGAAGCAATGGCAGGAAATACAAAGGCTGCGTATTTTGTGGCGCAGTATGCCGGACAAAGCGCCAGAGCCGAGGAAGATCTGGAAAATAAGAAAGCAGATACAGAACTGATCAAGGCAAGAAAAGAAGCTATTACTGGTGAAAATGAGAATGATGAAGCACTTGATCGGCTGGATCAGATCCTGAAAGAGGTGCGGGATAATGCAGTTAAGCAAGAAACAGAATGAGTACATTGTGAACGCAACTCATAGATGGAATATTAAGTCTGGTGCGGTACGTTCTGGAAAGTCCTACGTTGATACGGCTTTTGTGGTTCCTTTTCGTATTCGGGAAAGAACTGGTAAACCGGGACTCAATGTTATTCTTGGTGTATCCAAAGAATCGATTGAGCGAAATGTGCTGCAGCCGATGCGTGAAATCTATACAGACAAGCTGATCGGACAGATCAATAACCGGAATGTGGCGCATATTTGTGGTGAAGAGGTGTATTGCCTGGGAGCTGAAAAAGGTCAGTCAGGTGGCAAAAATCCAGGGAGCCAGTATCAAATATTGTTATGGTGATGAGGTTGCCAAGTGGAACAAAGAAGTGTTCCAGATGTTGAAATCACGACTTGATAAGCCATATTCTTGTTTTGATGGTTCTTGCAATCCGGAACACCCAACGCACTGGTTAAAGGAGTTCCTGGATAACGATGAACTGGATATCTACCTGCAGAGGTACACAATTTTTGATAATCCATTTCTTCCAACAGAGTTCGTGGAACAGCTCTGTAAGGAATATGAGGGCACGATTTATTATGACCGGTTAATCCTTGGACTCTGGAAACGGGCGGAAGGGGCAATCTACAAACGTTTTGCAGATAATCCCGATGCTTACAAATGTGAGGTGCTGGATGAGTTTACAAGTGACGCAGAATATAAGCAATTCAAAAAAACAGATATTGTATCGATAGAGATCGGACTTGACTTCGGAGGAAATCAGTCCGGTCATTCTTTTGTTGCCAGAGGATACACAGATGATTATGCGAATGTAATTGCAGTAATGTCTAAGAGAATTATGGCAAAGGATGCAGAGGAAGATATTGACAGCAACAGGCTGGATGAGCTGTTCTGTGATTTTGTTCAGGAAGTAATAGATAAATATGGAGTGATTGCGAAAAGCGGCAATTACGTGGAGTATTGCAATGTAGAATCTGTTTATTATGACAACGCAGAAACCGTCCTTGGTAATTCTATCCGGAATGCGGTAGAAAAAAGGTTTCCGTGGATCACGGTCAGAAAAGCAAGGAAAGCAGCAATTATTGACCGGATCCGTTGCACGGTAAGGCTTATGGGAGCGGGAAGATTCTGGACAACAGACGATAGTAAGTCCTTGCAGACGGCATTTTCAGATGCAGTATGGAACAAAGATGTAACAGACAAGGATGAGCGCCTGGATGATGGAAGCACCGATATTGATAGTCTGGATGCGTTTGAGTATACGATAGAAAGAGATATGAAGGACCTGATAGAAGAGGTGGAAATGCAGACTGGTGTGACGATACGGTAGAGTCGCTGAAATTAGAAGAGGGTATCTGCCGTGAGTTTGCAGACTCTGTACTGGTAGAGATGGAGGCCAAGATCTTAAATAATGACAAGATGGATAAGGTTCTCCAGAAGAGCTTATCAGACATGAATAAGAAGCTGCAGACAGGCTTGGCACTTGGAGCAATGGTTCTTAGACCACTTGGACCGGACACGGCGGAATATGTTGCGGCGGATAAATTCATTGTGATCAGTTTTTCTGATGATGGAACGCCGAATGATATTGCTTTTCTGGTTGTGAAGTGTGCTGGGGAAAATGATTATTATACCAGAGTTGAACGGCATTATTTTACGAACGGCAATCTGACGATTGAGAATAAATGCTATCATTCACAGAGCCAGAGCGATATCGGGCAGATCTGCGGTCTGGAAGAGGTGGTCGAATGGGCGAACATTCTTCCGGGACCGGTTATTTATCCAGGGATGGTTCAGATGGATTTTGGATATTATCAAAACCCGATTGAGAATAAGGTGGACGGATCCGCTTGTGGTGTATCGATCTATGAGTCCGCAGAGAACCTGATCAGAAAAGCAGACATCCAGGGAGCTCGGCTGGACTGGGAGTACGATTCCGGAGAACGTGCAATCCATATTGACGAGAGAGCACTCAAAAATCGAGGTGGCAAGACTTATCTTCCAAGGCTTAAGAAGCGCTTGTACAAAGGGCTCAATCTTGATGATAACAATAAAGACTTGTACAAGGAGTATTCCCCAGAGATGCGAGATGAAGCATTCCGAAGAGGATTTGGAGGAATACAAACGGGAAATCGAGTTCAATGTCGGTCTTGCTTACGGAGATCTGTCAGATGCGCAGGAAGTGGATAAGACAGCTACTGAGGTGCTTGCTTCCAAGACAAGGAAATACAACCGTGTAACTGCAATTCAGGGGAAATTGGAAGAGTGCCTGAATGGATTTGTAACTGCTTTGGCATTCTACAACGGTTCTTATATGTCCGGTGTGGAATTTACCTGTGAATTTAATGATTCCATTCTGGCAGACGAAGAATCGGAACGACAGCAAGATCGGCAGGATGTAAGCATGGGGGTTATGAGTCTGTTGGAATATCGGATGAAATGGTACAACGAGGATGAAGAAACTGCAAAAGCAAACTACC
>ENA-OQDT01001289-OQDT01001289.1-human-gut-metagenome-genome-assembly--contig:-NODE-1289-length-14864-cov-4.295379_pt1 | contig 14864 bp, 12 predicted proteins | sample MGYA00242786_ERZ504617 | MGnify/ENA primary metagenome ERZ504617 (study PRJEB26092, sample SAMD00036337) | human gut metagenome | host: Homo sapiens | study: EMG produced TPA metagenomics assembly of...
GGATTTGAGACAACTGTTTATCCGGATTCTGTAAGTATGATGATGGCAGTTGCAAACAAACAGGCTGATTTCCTTATCGAGGATTATCCGGTAATCAGCTATCAGATCAAGATTGGTGAGCAGGAAGATCTGAAAGTTGCCATTGACGCAATCGAGGAAGCACCTCAGAATGGATTTGCTGTAAAGAAAGGCGAGAATGCTGATCTTCTTAAAATGTTTAACGAAGGACTTCAGAAAATCAGAGATAACGGCAAATATGATGAGATTATTGCTGAATATGAATAAAAAAGACAGACAGAAAGCTGCATAATAAAGCAATATTAAAGTCAACGGAAAATATATTTTTACTCATAACTGTAAGGTGTTGAAATGTTATGAGCAGAAGAAATAATCATTGAAAAGTAAAACTGAATCGTAAAAAGGCATTCAAGGGAGAACGCATATAAAAAGCGTTCTCCCTTGCACTTTTTACAGGAAAACAAACTTATTGAAAAATGGATGCTGTTTGCAGGTAATGTTGCGGAAAATATTTGGGCTGAATGGAGCAAACAGCAATAAAAGGAACTTTTTAAAGGGAAACAAAAAGAAATCCGATAATAAAGAGGTACAATATGGCAGATTATTTTTCTAATTTTGTTGAATACTTTCCACGGCTGATGGAAGGTCTGAAACTGACAATTATAATAGCGATTTTTGGTATTCTCCTGGCGGTGGCGCTTGGTATTATACTTTGTATTTTTTCTATCAGCAATAGTCGTATCTTACAGAAGATTGCCAGTGTGTATATCACAATTATAAGAGGTATTCCGCTTATGATTCTGGCGCTTTTTTTGTATTTTGGCGTAATTAAAAACTCCCTGACCCTGGTGCTGGCTGCAATTATTATTTTGGGAATTAATGCTTCTGCATATATGGCAGAAATTTTCCGGGCAGGTATTCAGGCCATTGATTATGGTCAGATGGAAGCAGCGAGAAGTCTTGGTTTAAGCTATTTTCAGACTATGAGAAAAATTGTTCTTCCACAGGCGGTAAAAATTATGATCCCGTCTCTTATGAACCAGTTTATCAGCAGTCTGAAAGATACTGCAATTCTTTCCGCAATCAGTGTTAATGAGTTGACAATGACTGCCAAAACCATTATTGCAAGAAACTACAAAGCCTTTGAATTATATTCCTATGCCGCAATCATTTATATTGTATTGATTACAGCTCTGACATGGCTTTCCAAGAAGGTAGAGCGCAGACTCAGCTATGATAAACGTTAGGAGAAATGAATTATGGCAATTATCGAGGTAAAACATTTACATAAAGTATTTGGAGATCTGGAAGTTCTGAAGGACATCTCCTTTAATGTAGAAGAGGGCGAAGTGATTTGCCTGATCGGACCGTCCGGTTCCGGAAAATCCACCCTGCTCAGATGTCTGAACAAACTGGAAGAGAAGCAGGATGGCGATATTGTGATTCTTGGAGAAAATATTTCCGAGATTAAGAAAATCAATCAGTTCCGTGAAAATATTGGAATGGTATTTCAGCATTTTAATCTTTTTCCAAACTATACTGTGCTGCAGAATATGACTTTGGCACCAACTATGCTGAAAAAAATGTCAAAAGCGGAGGCTGTAAAAAAGGCAGAACAGCTTCTGGACAGAGTTGGATTGCTGGATAAAAAAGACGTGTATCCTGTAACCTTATCAGGTGGTCAGAAACAGCGTGTGGCAATTGCCCGTGCGCTTGCAATGAACCCGAAGATTATGCTGTTTGATGAGCCTACCAGTGCATTGGATCCGGAGATGGTTGGAGAAGTTCTGGACGTTATGAAAGAGCTTGCCAGAGAAGGTATGACTATGGTTGTAGTTACACATGAAATGGGATTTGCAAGAGATGTTGCGGACAGAATCATTTTTATGGATGACGGTTACATTGTAGAAGAGGAAAAACCGGAAGAAATGTTTGCACATCCGAAGACGGAAAGATGCAGGAACTTCCTTGCAAGTGTGCTGTAAATTGAAAACGAGTATCTATGCTCAGTCAATATTGTTATGAAAGCTGGCAGCTATGCACCCATAGTGTGTTTTTATCTGCCGGCCTCATTTGCAATCTGTGGCATTAAATAAGCAAAAAAACTGCAGTGGACAGGACGGCAGAAGAGTTTGGGCCACTCATATCATCTAATAAGGAGCGTGGTCAAAGTTGTATCCATGCATACATATCAATCTGGATAAAATTGCAGAGAATGCAAGAGTCATGAAAGATCTGACTGAAAAACATCATATAGAAATAACTGGTGTAACCAAAGTTTTTGGTGGCGAGGAAAGGATTGCTCAGACTCTGGTGAATCAGGGGATAAAAAGGCTGGGAGATTCCAGAATTGAAAATATCAGAAATTATGAAAATCTGCCTTGTGAAAAGTGGCTGATCCGTATGCCATCCATATCTGAGGCGAGAGAAGTGGTGCAGTTCTGTGATGTGTCGGTAAACTCTGAGCTTGAGACACTGAAAGCACTTAACCAACAGGCCATACAGTTGAAAAAGAAACACAAAGTAATTCTGATGGTGGATCTGGGAGATCTGCGGGAAGGCTATTTTAAAGAAGAACATCTGGCAGAAGCGATAAACTATGCAAAGCAGGCAAAGGGGTTGGATTTGTATGGACTTGGTACAAATCTGACCTGTTTTTTCTTTTGTACAGTCTGATGAGGAAAAAATGAACCGGCTTCTTGGTCTGGCAAAGAAATACGATGCATCTGTATGTATCAGTGGTGGCAATTCTGCGACTATTCACCTGATGCTGGAAAACGGGATTCCGGAAGGAATCAATAACCTTCGTCTTGGTGAGTCTGTGCTGTTTGGCAGAGAACGGACAAACTATGAGTATTTGCCGGGAACCAGCAACGACGCATTTATCATGGAAGCTGAGATCATTGAATCTAAAGAAAAGCCGTCTATGCCGATCGGAAAGATTGGTGCGGACAGTTATGGTCATGTGCCTGTTTTTACAGACAGGGGAATTCGAAAGAGAGCCATCTGTGCCCTTGGCAGACAGGATGTTGACGTAGAAACCATGTGGCCGGTAGATGAAGGCGTGGAAATCATCGGAGCCAGTAGCGATCATCTGATTGTGGATGTAACGGACTGCGAGAAAGAATTTAAGACTGGAGACAGGATTTGCTTTCGTTTAGGTTACTTTTGCGTAATGCGTGCTTTTACCAGCAAATATGTGGAAAAGATATATGAAAAACAGGAGTAGAAAAGGAAAAAAAACGAGAGCTTGTATAAGGTATCATAAGAATTACTGTTTGCAAGTAATGTTTCACGTGGCACTTTTTGTAAGCAAACAGAAAAGCGAAAATATAATTTATGCAAAATGAAAACAGTAGTTCGTAGAATTTTGAGAAAAACATAAAATCCAGGAGGAAAATCATGGGAAAGCATTTTGTACTGACTATCAGCCGTGAATTCGGTGCAGAAGGTCATGAAATAGGAAAAGTACTTTCAGAACGTCTGGGAGTAAAGCTCTATGATAAAGAACTGCTTGCCAGGGCAGCTGCAAAATCAGGAGTGGATGTTAATTCTGTGTGTGGATATGACGAAAACGTGGAACGGCGTTTTATGGATCCTTATCTTGGAAACGGACGCATTAATTCTGCACAGGAGGATAAGCTTTTTCATCAGGAAGCACAGATCATGAGAGACCTGTATGCAAAGGAATCCTGTATCATCATAGGCAGGTTATCAGATTATGTGCTTCACGATGAGCCGGATGTACTGAGTGTGTTTATTTATGCTCCGGAGAGCTTTCGTATTGACAACATTATGAAGAAGCACCACATTTCTGCCAAAGAATGCCAAAAAGCTGGTGCGGAAAATGGATGCGGCGCGGGACAATTATTTACCGTTTTTACTCCATGGGAAAATGGAGCCATAAGAAAAAGAAGGATCTTACTATAAACAGAGAGACTTTTGGAATCGAAGGCTGTGTGAAAATTCTGGAGGCAATGATCCGTACGAAGACGGACGAGGAGGAGCAATAGGCCATGAGTGAAAAATGGGACGAAAAAGTAATTGAGCTGGCCAAAAGTCTGATAAATTGTCAGAGCTATTCAGGACACGAGGATAAAGCGGCGGAAGCTTTAAAGGCGTATATGAAAGAGGCCGGTGTTTTCGATGAGATAGAAACTGACTGCTACGGAAATGTGATCGGTCATATTAAAGGAAAAAATCATGGTTCGAAAGTCCTGTTTGATGGACATATAGACACGGTTCCAGTTGGAAATTTAAAGGATTGGAAACATGATCCATTTCATGCAGTTGTTGAAGATGGAAAGCTTTATGGAAGAGGAGCTGCTGATATGAAAGGTGCGGTAGCCGCATTTACAGTTGCTGCGCATAGATATGCGGTGGAAAATGGGAAAAATTTTGCCGGAGATGTATATGTGGCCGGTGTTGTGCATGAAGAATGCTTCGAAGGTGTTGCCGCGCGAAAAATAAGTGAGAAAGTGAAACCGGATTATGTGGTAATTGGTGAAGCATCTGAAATGAATTTAAAAGTAGGACAGCGTGGCCGTGCAGAAATTGTGGTTGAGACCTTTGGTGTCCCGGCACATTCAGCAAACTCGGAAAGGGGCGTAAATGCAGTATATAAAATGTGTGAGGCCATTCAGGCTATCCGCGAGATCGAGCCGCCTGTCCAGGATAAACTGGGAAAAGGAATCCTGGAGCTGACAGACGTAAAATCTTCCCCATATCCAGGAGCCTCCGTTGTTCCGGAATACTGCCGTGCAACCTATGACCGCAGACTTCTGGTAGGTGAAACCAAGGAAAGCGTGCTTCAGCCAATCATTGAAAAAATGGAAGAGCTGAAGAAAAAGGATCCGCAGTTTTCCTATAAGGTTTCTTATGCAGTGGGAAAAGAGGAATGCTACACCGGAGAAAAAATCCAGGGAGAACGTTTTTTCCCAGGCTGGCTGTTTGGCGCAGAAGAGGAGTGGGTGGCAAAAATAAAATCCGAACTGGAAAAAGAGGGTTTTTCTCCAGAGGTAACTACCTACAATTTCTGTACAAATGGAAGTCATTATGCAGGAGAAGCTGGCATCCGTACTATTGGAATGGGACCTGCAAGGGAAAATCTGGCGCATACCATTGATGAATATGCGGAGGTGGAAGATCTGACAAATGTATTCAGATGTTATGTGGGGATTATGAAGGCGTTGTTGGGATGATGTATAGCTTTCGGTAAAGTGAAGAAATAATGTGAAAATGATAGAAAAGGCATTCTTTTTTGAGTATACTATTACTTGGAAGGGAGTGCTTTTTTATGATTATTGATAGGCTTTCGGTGTTTGTGAAATGGAAATTTTGGAAGCAGTTGAAAAAAGATAGCCTACAAAAAGAAGCAGCTAAAAAATGAAAAATAGAAAGAACAACTGGATAAAAATAGTTATCCAACTACTGTCGTTTATCTTAATCCCAGAACTGTTCGTAACAGGATTTACAGCTATTGGAGATATCTTTTCCCAGATCTATGCTGGAAGTATTTCCTGGGAGAGTGTCAGGTATTCGGTGTATGTACTAATCGCGACAGTGCCAGGAAGTGTACTGGTGGGGAGATTTTTTTGCGGATTTTTCTGCAGCTTTGGAGCTGTGCAGGATTTCTTGTGGTTTGCAGCGCGGAAGCTGGGAAAAGGCAGCTGGAGGCGGAACAGAAATCCAGAAATATACAAGAAAGCTGACCGAATTCTGAAACTGGCAAAATATGGAGTACTTGTTTATTTTGTAATATTTATATGGAGTGGTGTTTTGACCTGGAAAAAGCAAGGTCCGTGGGAAATATTTGGCCAGTATATTGTGCCTGGACATTGGCCGGGAGTGAAGCCTTTGTGCTCGGTGGGGGGAATTTTACTCTTGGTGATTTTGACAGGATCAGTGTTGGTAAAGAGATTCTTTTGCAGATATTTCTGTCCAATGGGAGCGGTGTATGCACTGATTTCCAGAGGTGCATTTTTGAAAATCGAAAAGCTCGGACGAGAATGCAGTGCCTGTTCTTTGTGTACTGCGAAATGCAGCATGGGAATTGATTTTACGAAAAAGGAACAAGTTACAGGTGGAGAGTGCATTGCGTGCCAGCAGTGCATTAGCTGGTGCCCGAAAGGAAATGCGCATTTTGGAATTAAATATGGAATGGTGATCGGAGTATTGCTCACGTGTGTGATGATTGGGGCTTCCCAGCTCCTTACGGCGAGAAGCTATACGAAGGATAGAAATATAGCAGGCGGTGTTGTTGAAGGTTTCAGATATAAAGACGGTACTTATACTGGAACAGGTGAGGGCTATCGTGGAGCGATACGTGTCACTGTAAGTGTGGCGGACGGAAAAATAACCAGTCTTACACTGGATAGTTATGAGGATGACAAGTCTTATATGGAAAAAGCAAAAGCTGAAATCTTTTCTGCAATAATCGGACAGCAGAATACGAATGCAGATACCGTATCCGGTGCTACATATAGTAGTAAGGGGCTGATTCAGGCTGTACAGAATGCTTTGAAGGAGGCAGGAATTTCAGAGACTGCGGAGAATGGTTCTGATGATAAAGCTGCGGACAAGGCTGAATTTATTTCTGCAGGCCGCTTCCGGAACCTTGTCGATGGCGTATATACAGGATCTGCCGATGCCTTTCGTGGTGATGTAGAAGTTCAGGTTACTGTGGAAAATCAGCAGGTAACGGATATTTCCATCTTCTCATACTGTGACACAGAAGAATATTTTTTCAAAGCTGCGCCAGTTGTAATTGAAGAGATGAAAGAGGAACAAAGTCTGAACATTGATGCTGTCAGCGGAGCCACATACAGCAGCAACGGAATTATTCATGCCGTGGCAAATGCATTGGAGATTCCCGAAGATCAATATGCCGAACGTCCTGGCCGGAATCTGGCTGCCAAGAAGAAAAGCCATGGACATATTGTAAAACATGTAATAGAAAACCAGGAAGAGTATGAAAAGAAGGTTAAGGAGTATGAAAAATAGATAACAGAAATCAGAAACGGAGGATGCAGACTGGGAATCGTGAAGAATAGACATTGACAGCCCTTATACATCAGGCATATAATATATCAGATATACACAAAAAATATATGCAAAAATGTAAAATATCTGGTAACTATTCAATATCTGCGCTGCAAGCGTTACAATTTGGAGTATAAGTACTGGGGAAAAAATGAGACGAACGAAAGCATATCGGTTGATTTTTGTGGGAGTGGCATCTGTTCTGCTGGGAGGCTGCTCGGGGAGTTCGAAGGCAAACATGGAGGAGGCAGCAGAGCAGCCCGCTGTGGTGGACTATACCTGTATTTCTAATCCGGAAAGCGATAAGCAAATATATGTTATTCTGAAAAATTATCATGGTGCTTACTGGGAGAAGGTAATAGATGGTATAACAGAAGCTGCAAAAAAATCTGGATGAAGCGGTTTATCTTGGCGGAATTGATAACGAAACTGACATTTCCGGCCAGATTGACCTGATGAACCAGGCTATGGAGCAAGGCGCTGACGGAATCCTGCTGGCTCCGGCAGATTCCAATTCACTGGCAGACAGCTGTCAGAAGGTACGGGAAAAGGATATTCCGGTAGTACTTATTGATTCTTCTATTAACAGCAGCGAATTTGATGCCTGTTACATGACAGATAATATAGATGCCGGAGAAATGGCAGCGAAAGAAATGCTGGAGTTGCTGTATGATGCAGGAAATTCACCCACAGACCCACTGGAAGTGGGAATCCAGTTGTCATCGGATAGTTCACAGGCAATGGTAAATCGTGTTTCCGGATTCTTGAATTTCTGGGCGGGTAATGCACCGGAGCAGTGGGAAATCGTTCAGGATATAAGAGTTAATGGCGGTGATACGAAAAAGGCACAATCGGATGCTTCTGCATTATTGAGAGAAAATGCAGATATAAAGGGCTTTTTCGGCTGTAATAACACATCTACTGTCGGCATCGTAAATACTCTTTTTGAAGAAGAAAGAACAGATGTAGTGCTGGTGGGTTTTGACCTGGCGGACGAAACGAAACAGATGCTTCAGAATCCGGAGTATCATGCAGTGACTGTGCTGCAGAAACAGGATCAGATGGGATATCTGGGAATGCTTTCCCTGAATTCTCTTATAAAGGGAGAAAAATCAGAGCAGAAGTATTTTGATACCGGAGTTATTATGGTTGATTCTGATTACCTTATGGAGAATGCTGTCTCATGAAAGATCGAAGAAAAAATAAAACAAAAAGAAAAGTCCTGCTGGCTTTGTATCTGGCAGTCTGCCTTGTCATTATCGTGGCGGCATACTTTCACCTGAGCAGAATTGCGCGGAATTTCAATACAGAGCATCTGGAGCTGATCACAGGCCTGTACGCGGAAAAGATGAATGATTCTATGGAATATCTTCAGAACTATGTACAGGAAGATATAAAGATGATCCGGTCTATGGAAAATGCCCAACCGGAGGAAATCCTGGAACAGCTGGAGAAAAATCTTGACAAGACTGTTTTCGGTGATATTGGTTTTATTATGAAAGATGGCGAAATTTATGGCAGCAGCAGCTGCGCTGTTTCCGATATCAAAAGAAGAAGCTGGATGAGGCGGCGTTGGCTTCGGATACTTCTTTTAACTCGGATCCTTATCAGTCCAGCAGAACTGGAAATATGACCATGACCGTTTTTGTGCCAGTAGGGGATCCTTCACTGGTTCATACACTTTATGTGTCGATTATGATTGAAAATCTCAGACAGCTGGGTGAGTATGAGCTTCTTCAGGGCAAGATCAGCATTCATCTGTTAAAGGCCGATTCAGAAAATTTTATTACCTGTGTCAGTGACAATTCCGGCCCGTCTGGCAGTTGGAACAATCTTTTGCTTCAGCAGAAGTATTTCCAGTATGATGCAGGTTATTCCTACAACCAGTGGATAAAGGACATGCGTTCCGGAAAGAAGGATGGGAGATTTTCCGCTATTATCAGAGGAGAGGAATCTACAATTTCCTATAGAAGTATTTCTGTTATGCCAGGCTGGTATGTGATCGTTGAACTGACAAATAAGAATATTTCTGATATTACCCAGCAGTTTTCCGCCTGGGGCGGAGTATATGGAAGTATTCTGGTAGGATTCACGATACTGTACATGCTGACCCTTGTGCTGTTGGAGAAAAAAGATAAGAAAATGTACATGGGATTGTCTACTACAGATCCTCTTACCGGAATTCTGAACCGCAGAGCTTTTCAGATTGCCGTGGAAGAAGAATTGCGTAAAAAAACGCCAGGTATCTTCATCTTTATTGATGTAGATAATTTTAAAATTTATAATGATACTTACGGTCATAACAATGGAGACTTCTGCCTGAAGCATTTTGCGAAAACTATGAAAAGCTGTTTCCCGGAGGATAGCATAATCGGCCGGTATGGCGGTGATGAATTTGTGGTTTACCTGAAGAATCTTACAGGGGAAATGGCGCGGACTTATATGGAAACGTTTCAGAGGATGATTTCCCAGCTTACACTGCCTACAGGAGAGGCTGTAGAGCTTTCAGCCAGCGCAGGCGGAGCTGCATTCCCGGAACAGGGAGAAGACGTTATGTCTCTTTGTAAAAGCGCAGATATGGCTTTGTATAAGGTGAAACAGAATGGGAAAGCTGATTTTAAAATGAAAGGAATGTAAATGAAAGGATCCCGGCAAGGTCGAGGCTTGTTAGCCTTCTACCTTGCGAGGGATCCTTTTTTACTTGATAAATGTATCCTGTGGAAATATTAATTCACGTTTGCCGGATCAATCTCTGTAATGGCTGGTGCCGTCCAGGTGTCCAGTGCATCCACATCAGGTGTATAGATACGCATATACAGGTGGAAGCCACCGTCACCCACAGGAAGCCAGTTTGTGGTATCCTCCGGTGCATCTTTAGACAGAATGACATCAATGGAACCATCCTCATTCGCTTTCAAACCGGAACGGTCATTTATGCAGTAACGATCAATTGGATTATCAATCAGGAAGTCATCATCCCCGTATGCAGTCACAGACCAGAACCCCCCTTCAAGAACCAGCGGATAGCTTTCGAAATGAAGGATATAGGATTTTTCTCCTGTCAGAAGATTTCCATCCGCATCCTGTTCTGTCTTGGCATACAATGCAACCTCAACGGTATTGGCACCAAGCCCTGCAAGTGCTACCAGTGCACGATAAGCATATTCTGTGTTACAATCTCCGATTGGTGCACCAAAATAACTCCACTGGCCAAGCTTCTTTGAGAATTTCATTCCCTCTTTAACAAGCTTTGGCCGAATTTCTGTAAGCATTGTTTTCCAGCTTTTGGCAACATCACCGGTAAGAACAGAAGCGTCAAATTCCATACCAGGTCCTACATTCACAGCAGCTATTTTTTCAAGCATTTCCTTATCTGCAGCTGCCGGAGAATTCTTTACCATTAATTCATTGGCCTTATTAAAAAATGTAACCGGATCCATGGAAAGAACCTTATCAACAGGAACATAATTATTCTCTTCGCTATAGCTGCCCTTTGGAGGCTCATAAGTATCTCCAGATATATAATTGGAAAGTGGCATTAGTTTCATTTTTTCCTGAATGGCACGCACATTTGGCAAATCCTCTTCTCCTGATAAAATGGTTCTGGTGATAGACCATGCCATGGATGTGGGAATATCTATACGGGTAACGCCCTCAGGCAGTTCTCCCTCCCATGTAGAAAGAGTAATTGCATATGCACCTGCCTGATCAAGAACTGCGGCAGTGTTTGTCCAGGCATCCAGCAACTGAACCTTACAAAAACGATCTGTTTCCGGAAGCTCATAGACCATTGGTTCCTCGCTCAGATCATACCATACCTGTGAATAGATCGTATCCACATTAGGAGTTACTACATTCCTGAATTGTGCATTTGCCAGTGCAACACTGTGTATAAACTGATTTACAGGTGCTTTCCCGGTAACAGCTTCCTCTGTGTTCGTTGCTGAAATCTCAGTCGCATCCATAAGCACCAGTGGAAATGCATAAACATAAGCATCTTCCACAGTCTCCCATATATTTTCATCTGTCTCACTGTCAGCAGCTGCTGCAAATACCTGCACATTGCTGGAATAGCCTGACAGCACCAATGCTGCACTGGCTATAAGAGCTGCAAATCTTTTCATATCCATATCCTCCTGTAAGTATTTATGATTTTGTCAAGCGGATATTCCAGATCCGCTTTGCTACTTGCTCATAACCGAATAATTGCTTCGCAGTTTATCTGAAGGAGCTTGCACTTCTCCTGATACAAGCAAGTTCCCACCCACTGCTTATTGCTTTTTGCAATCGCCCCAGGGGACTTACTTGATTCGGTTAAACACTCTCTAAACATATAGGAAACCGACACGCCTGCAACAACAGGTATGTCACGCTTCCAGCACCAAATTTTATGGCTCGATAATATTAAAATATTTATACTCTGAGGTAACCGTAACTGCATCCATCAATCGTGTCAGGCAGGTCTCATCACCCTCCTGCTGGATCAAAGCTGCAATATTTTCCGTGTTTTTCTGAATAATAGACAGCAGTCCGGCACGTTTGGTAGTCCATGTCACATCAGCATCCGCATCCTGTGTATCTTTCTGATAAAGAAGTACGCCATTTTTCACACGGAGTACATAATTACCTTCCGGCAATATAAGATTTGCTGTAAACGTCAGATCTGGAATCTTCGTCGTATCTACAAGAATTCCCAGATAATCCAGAATCATATCCGGTGTCATATGTGAGAAAACATCACCGTTACCGTTACTTCGCGTTGCATCATCGGTATTTGTACCATTTCGCAGTTCCTGTGCGGCACAAAGGTAAGCACTGCGCCATGGACCTGATTCTGCCTGATATCCCAATTGCTCCAATGCATCCGCACACAGATAACGTGCATCCGTATTTTCCGGATCAGCAAAAACCAGCGTATTGGTAATCTGGGCTACCCACTGATATTCTCCCTTGGCAAAATCTTCTTTTGCTTTTTCAAGAACCGCATCTGTATCACCGAAATATTCTACCAGCTTTTTGGCATAATCCGATGGTGTAAGTTCAGCAAGATGGACAGGATTACCATCATACCAGCCCATGTATTTCTCATATACTGCCTTCGAATTATGAGAAACGGTACCGTAATACTGACGGGTATACCAGACTTTCTCCAGTTCCTCGGGAAGCTGGATCATATTGGCAATCTCTGTTTCCGTATAACCTTCATTAATATAAAGCAATGTCTGGTCATTAATAAACTTATATACAGCTGCCGTATTGATCATATATTCCTGAATAATGTCATTTCCCCAATGTGGCCAGTTATGGGACTGGAATACCACATCTGCCTTATCACCATAAAGAGCCAGAGATTCCATAATGTACTCTGCCCATGCATTTCCGTCACGCACCTGGGCTCCGCGGAGTGTATACAGATTGTGGAGTGTTCCTGTACAGTTTTCAGCCATCCACAAAGCATTTTTTGATCCAATCCAGAAGTTCATCTCTGCCGGTGCTTCGGTGCCCGGAGTAAGCTGAAATTCAATTTCCACTCCGTCAATGGTATGCTTCTCACCGGTTTGTGTAATTTCAAGTGTAGGAGAAATATAACTTGTGCTGCCTTTGGACTGTCCCATACCAATACCAATGGCAAGGGATCCTGTTTCACCACCCTCAAGCATTGTTCCATACTGGTAACTTGCTCTTCGTCCCATAGCAGTACCTGCATAAATATTCTCGCTGACAGCATGCTTCTCAAAGCCTTCCGGTGCAAGTACCTGCACATTGCCGGCTTGTACCTCTTCTTCCGAAACAATTCCCTTGACTCCACCGAAATGATCAACATGGGAATGGCTGTAGATTACTGCCTTTACAGGAAAAATGCCCAGATTCTCTTCCACCAGGGCAAAAGCCGCTTGTGCACACTCTACACTCATCAATGGATCTACTACAATCCATCCCGTATCACCTTTTATGAATGTGACATTGGACATATCATAGCCACGCACCTGATAGATTCCATCGGTTACTTCAAAAAGACCATAAATATGATTCAGCTGTGTATCTCTCCAAAGACTTGGATTCGCTGTATCCGGAGCATCCTGATCCAGAAAAGCATACGCTGTCTGACTCCATACAAGCTTCCCGTTCTCATCATAAATATCCAGAGTATCCGGAGACGCAATCAGACCTTTTGTAGCATTTTCAAACTCCTCAGTATCCTCGAAATCCAACAATGCATAAACTTCCTGATTTGCATCAATGGTATACTGGGTGGCTGGTTTGCTTTCCGCTGTTAATTCTGATGCGGCAATCGCGCTGGAACTACCGCAGACAGTCATAGTAAGTGCTAATGCAGCGGTAGTCAAAGTAACTGCTTTTTTTTCTTTTCATGATATGTTTCCCCCCATTGTCTGCAAAAAATTCAGATATTTTCTGCTGTGAATCTTAATTGATTGCAAAAAATAATATCTAATAAAAATATAGCATGAATATATCAGGGGAACAATCGAATTATAGCGAAATAACATTTTTATTGCGGTAAATCAACATGATAAGCGGTAAAACGACATTTGTTATTTGGAGGAATATTTCTTCCACAACATCTCCATAAATGCCCACGTTTACTCTTGCCTCTGAACTGCTCGGATGCGAATAAAGGAATATGGGGCATCGAAGGAGTAATGTAAACAAAGAAAGGTTTCTCTTTATTCTGCCCTACAAACTCAATCGCTTTATCAAAATAACGACGGGTAGTAGTAGACTGATCACAAGGATATTCTATGATTTCATCGCCTTCAAACAAAGGAGATACATCTATTGAGTTTCTTTTTTATCGTCGCTCTGTTGGGAGCATTTCTCACAAAGTCCTGGTCCGCTTTAGCTTCAGACAGAGTATACCCATCTCTAAACACAGCATTAGAAGCAAATTTTTGAGAAGGACCGATATACATATCGTTACTATAAGGAATACCGAAGTATTTATCAAACCCCTGATCTGTGGGCAGATGACCTTTCAAGTCACCCAGATGCCATTTACCGAAACAACCTGTTGCATAACCTTGTTCTTTCAATGCTTCTGCCAAGGTAATCTCTTCGGAAGGCATACCTTCGGATTCCGGAAAGAATACTCCTTTCACTCCATTCCGGGTATTCAGCCGTCCCGTTAAAAGGCCCGCACGTGAGGCACTGGAGACAGAAGCAGATACATAGAAGTCTGTCAGTTTTAGCCCTTCCCTTGCCATCCCGTCTATTGCCGGGGTTTGTATCAACGGCGATCCGTAGCAACCAAGGTCCTGATATCCCTGATCATCGGTAAAGATGATAACAATATTAGGCTTGTGCTGAGCTTGCATAAGCCCGGCACAAGTCAACATAGGGAGAAAAACCAAAGCCCTACTCCGAAATAACATTACCTTCCGTAATTCCACTATCATTATAGGTATCCACACGATAATAATACTTCACGCCTTTAGTGAGAATATGCAGCAAAAGCTCAGTGGTTTCATTTCCCTTCACCTGAATACATTGGTTCAGAAAATCGGGCTGATAACCAAAGCGGACCAAATAACCGTCGGTACCGGATACTTTATTCCAGGCAAGCGAGGCGTATCTTTCATCTTCCTGGTTTCTTTTCACAGAAAGTTCTTTCACCTGTCCGGGCTTATCCGAATAACCGGAACCGAATACCCGCAAATCCAACAGTGCAAATTTACCTTCTTTGGGAGTATGCACATTCTCCACTTTCATATAAGAAGCTTCTACAGGTCCGGAGAGTTCCAGATATTCATGAGGAACCGCTGTTTTGTTTCCGGACTTATCAGCAA
>ENA-OQDT01001290-OQDT01001290.1-human-gut-metagenome-genome-assembly--contig:-NODE-1290-length-14860-cov-5.525080_pt1 | contig 14860 bp, 16 predicted proteins | sample MGYA00242786_ERZ504617 | MGnify/ENA primary metagenome ERZ504617 (study PRJEB26092, sample SAMD00036337) | human gut metagenome | host: Homo sapiens | study: EMG produced TPA metagenomics assembly of...
TGAACCAAGAGGATAATGTAATGTGCCACCTGTTCCAGAAATCTTTAATGTCAACGCTTAAAAAGGGTTTATTAAAGTTATCCGGCGTTTTGATTCCAAGCAGGTAACTGGTGCCAACAGCCATAGCGCTATATCCGGCAAAGTCGAAAAACAAATATAGCCCGTAAATGTAAGCATACCCAACCAGGTATATAGGCCGGTGTTTCCCTGCGAAATAAGTTTGCAGAAGATAATAGAAAAAACCCGAACAGGCGACTTTATAGAATATACCGAGGATGATCTTATACAAGCCCGTCCACAGTAATTCAATATATTCCTGGCGGGACCAGATCTTATTATCATCCTCCGCAAATCGCCTGCTTCTGTCAATGGGACCGGAACTAAGACACGGGAAAAAAATCAGGAATTCTATGAACTGAAATTCATCTATTTCATTTATTACAACCGTCATAGCACTCAATGACGACCTGAATGATTTTAAAGCAAATATAGGATATACCTAAAAATCCGAATACACTATACCCTCTGAGCCCGCCTATTTTATACACCAATAACGGCAGCAGGCTCAGGAAAACAGCGTGGCCATAGATATACTTATTTCTTCCCGTATTTTTTTTCGAAGGTATAAATATATCTTTACCAAATATGCGGCAAAATAACATAGCCTATCAGATAGAGCAGCTGTATTTTTGTTGAGCCGTATACCTCCCAGATAAAAAAACAGGGATAGGAGCCATCTGTACCATTTTAATTTTTTCTCTGATAATCCCAGCAAGACCGCTGGGAATCAAAAGAATAAACAAAACCATGAAGAAATCGCATCCGGCAAAAAACTCATAAAACGCCTCCCACTGCTTTACGATCAATCTTTCCATTAATTGGTGCGAGGGATATTGGAAAGAAATTTGATCATTCTTGGGGATCATGTACTCAGGCAAAGTCATTTTAAGCTTGCTCTTGATGCTTTCTGCGGCTGTTTTTTCATCCTCTGTCGCTTCGGACAAAACTACACCAGCCACTAAACTGGAGACCTTTTCCATCTCTGTACTTAGGTAAAACCACCGCTTGTATGATGCCGTGAATTTTAAGCAGGTTGCTTTCGATATCCTCCAATTCGATCCTATATCCGTGAAGCTTGACCTGATTGTCAATCCGCCCGCAATAGTGGAGCATGCCGTCTATAATGTATCCCTCATCACCGGTTCTGTAGAATCTGTATTCCACGCCATTTACTGTTGTGCGTCCGAAGGATTTTCTTGTTTTTTTCTGCATTGTTCCAATATCCAATACTCACGGAATCGCCAATAATGACAATCTCGCCTTTTTCCCCATCGACCACCGCATTGCCGTTTTCATCTGATATTCGGATCCAAGTTCCGTCTTTTGGCTTGCCGACTGGCAGCGGAGAGTACTTTTCGTTGATTTCATCGGTCACATTGATCTCCGTAATTGCACAGGTGGATTCTGTTGGCCCGTATGTATTGACCACATTTGCTCCGGGAAAACGTTTCTTCAGGCGACTTACGGTTTTATTCGTCAATATTTCTCCGCAAAACAAAAAAGTCCGTAAGGTCGGGAAGAAGCTCTCCGGAGAATATCGGATCAGCGAGACATACATCCGCAAAGGAGGGCGTAGAAACCCATTTGTTGATACCGGATCGTCTCAATGCTTCATATAGAAGCTTCATATCTACCTGCACATTTTTCCCAAGGGCAAAGAGCGTACCCCCTGTATATAAGCACAGGTACAGATCCATAACCGACAAGTCAAAGGAAAAGGGAGCCTGATTCATGAAAGTATATACTTTTTCCTGAGCTGTACCGCTTCCCAGGCAAAGAGCCCATTTGATAAAATTATCCAGGCAATCTCTTGTTATCTGTACTCCCTTGGGCGTTCCTGTGCTGCCGGATGTAAAAATAATATAGAACACATCTTCTGCGGTAACATAGTTTGAACTATCCGCTTTTCCATCCGTTGTAGAAATGATTTCGTTGATTTCCTGCAGCTCCTTGATTCGATCGCTATCGATTTCCAGCGGCTCAGTGGTTAGAATAATCTCCGGTTCAACCTCTCGGATAATAGCTTCCGTTCTGGATAGCGGCACATTTACATCAATCGGGCAGTAAGCTCTTCCGGATTTAACGCAAGCCAAAAAGCATACAAGTATCATCGGATGCTTATGCCCATATACAATGATTGGCTTATTTGTTCTGAGCTCTTTCGTCAGATAATAAGCCAGTTTATCCGAAAAAGCATCTAGTTCTCCCCACTTCATGGTCAATTTCCCCAAAGCCATATTGTGTGCGCATTACAACTCTTTCCGGATGTTTCGCAGAGTTCAGTTTGATTCTTTCCAGTATTGTCATAGTTGATTCCCTCGTTTTTTGTTACGCAATGACAGCTCTTCCCTTGCTACAAACCGCCCTTGTTTTTACTTTCTTAATGTGTACTTTTACATACTTTAATCCGAATCCTAATATGTTGCCATTATACAATCAAATTCTCAAAATTTCAACCATTTTTGCATATTTAATTTGCTTATTTTCTGCAATTTATAAAAGTACACATTTCCAGATTTTTGTAGTGATTTGATTAGGTGGTATTTTCAAATTTGACGGCCTTACTGTAAAAGGTTCCCACGGGCATACCGCAGGCTGCGGCGGCCTGCTTTAGCGTCAGCTTTTTGGCCCGCCACGCTTTATGTACCGGGTAGAAGTTATCCGGCAGCGGAATCGGCGGTCTGCCGAACTTGACACCCTTGACTTTGGCCGCCGCGATTCCCTCCGCCTGCCGCTTGCGGATGAACTCCCACTCATTCTGCGCTACGAAGGACAAAATTTGCAGCACCAGGTCGGCGATGAAGGTACCCATCAGGTCCTTGCCTTGCCGGGTATCCAGCAGCGGCATAGCAACGCTCTCTGCCAGCGTGTGCCACGCCTCCTGCTGGGTGCCGACATATACCGCGCCGATAACATACAGCGCAAGCAACCCCAGCTTCATAGGCAGGTCCGGCATTCCCTGCAGCTTCTTCCACAGTGTACGAAGCGTATTAATACGCCTCGTATGATTTTTACAATTATTTTTTCCCCCCCTCCTGTGCAGACGGTAGTGCATCCGGCAAGTATTCTATAATGTTATGTATCCGCCGAAGGAACGCCCGCCAGGTTTCCAGCCGATTGCGCTGAATACAAGAACAAATCTGGAATTCAAATTTGAACTTACTATGAGCAATTAGAATAGCCTACATGTTGATGCGTATATTTCATCTGGCTTAAAAGGATATGTAGCCGGTATGGCGGGGATGATTGGACTTACAAAACGCCGCCCGTTGTCCTGTTGGACGGCGTTGTTCTCGTTATTTTGAATTTTTTAGAATAAATACCTCTTGCCAACTGCCAGCAAACCCTTTCAGCTGCTTGAACAATTTTTGCGTTGAATTTTTGTCTAACTTTTTGGTGCAGTTCAGGTGGCTTGTTGCCTTCTTTTTATTCCTTGTCGAACGGTATTGCAACTGGGATTTTCAAATTAGTCTTTGCAAATAACCTTTGAACCTTCACCATCGATTACAATTCCCTGACGGTTGTTAATTGGGCATAGATTCAAATCCGAAAATTCAGTCATTATTTTCTCAGTAACTTTCTTAAATGGTGCTGTAAGATAATGCGGAAGAACATAGAAATCAATCAAATCAAGCCCTGCATCATCTTCTTGTGAGTAGTCCTCCGGCTTTTCATCCATTTGTTCAATATATTGGATAGTTGGAGCGCATATAATTGCACCCGCCGATTCACCGATCATCAGTTTTCCCTTTTCCAATTCCTTCTTCAATAGCTCATCCGTTCCCGTTTTACGGAGTTGATCCATAAGGAAGAAAGAATTTCCACCAGTAAAATAGATCACATCCGCATCTTCAAAAACGGACTGTATCGTTAAATAAGCCTCCGTTGAAATATCAATTTCCGTTACGGTTGCTCCCAGTTTATTGAATAGCTTTCGAGCCGAGCCGACATAACCGGTATAGCCTTCACGCAGCGAAGCTGTGGGAATAAATGCGACTTTCTTGTTATCAATTTCTTCTTTTATCAAACTTCCTACACTTGAAAAGTGCGAACATAAAAACAGTTTCATCCATATCCTCCTTAATAAATTCCGATTGAGATTTCACCTGTTTTAAGAGATTTGATAACTGTTATATCTTGTTATTAAATTCTCTGCCAACCCTTGAAAACACTGGATTTATCGCAGATGAGCTTTCCCTTATTCTTTCCCTTGTGTTATATCGTCCCATCAGTGTTTACGAATTCTGATAAGGGCAAATACAAGGGCAAGAAAATCATATAAAACAGTATAACACAAAATAAAAGTGACATGGTGAACTGATTGAAATGCTTCTGATTTTTGTATCTGATGATTGATTGAATGATAAGGAGATAGGATACGATGAGAACGATATTTGCAGAATACAATCCACACAGAAACAGTATTGATGTTTATACCAGTGCTGGCTATATGCTTCGCATTGATTGTTGGGAAGCAGAAAAGAATTTAAAAACCACTCCCGGATCAGACTGTGCATTAACTTCACTTGCAGTTGATGAACCACTTGAATATGCAAGATTATATCTTGATGGAAATTTGCAGATGTGGGTGAACGCGGAAGATTCATTAGAGATATAGAAATACCTTTTAGAACAAAGTAGTCTTTCGCCTCTACGAATATAATTGTGAATTAGACGCTTATATCCGAAATAAACAATTGGAACATACCCGACAGGAGAACTTTCTTTGATAAGTCACGAAAAGAAACAGTCTATCAGAAAATGCAATCTGACACATAGACGGGCTCGACACATAGAATAAACAAGAGGACTTGCAAGGTTTGTGACCTTCTTTCAAGCCCTCTTATGTATCATTGCGGTACTGGCTGTGTCCGTTCCGTAAAGGACTGCCCTAAGTGTATCGGCTTCACCTTGTTCCTTTACCTCACTATTCACAAATCACTTTTGCTATTTTCGCAATAATATTGCAAATAAAACAATTAGAACTAATATAATTATCAAAAAAATAAACCTTATTTGACCATGAAATCCTAATCCAATCCACTGCAATACTATTATTAACGCAAAAACTAATAACGCCCAATACTTTCTTTTCATGCAATTTTTTAATAAGTCATTCTTACGTTATCTACCACGTAATCATACATTGGATCTCCATACATAGTGAAAGATAAACAAAAGTAAAATTTTGAATGACACAGCTTTTGACAAATAAGGATAAATTTGGTAAAATAGACAGAATGGGGAGAAATTATTTTGCGTTAGAATTCGCAGAGTTTTTGGAAAGTGATAACTTTGGTGGCATAAATGACAGAAAAAATTTCAATATTTGATGTGGAGATTTCCTGTATCAAGGCAAAAGAAGCGATGATGCAGGCAATCGGATTCATGAAAGACGATTCCGTCAATACCATTGAACTTGTATCGATGGAATCTCTGATGAAAGAACATGAAAATCCGGAGTGGAAAAAAAATGGTTTCAATGCAGGATTTGGTCCTTCCGGGAAGTGTAGAGATTCTTGAGGCAGCGAAGACGGACGATGCAAGATTGCTGCGGGAGACAGATAATAAATTATTCTTAAGAATGTTTTTGAAATATTTGCAGAAGAATCATCATAAGATTTATCTCCTGGCAGCAAGTCAGGAGGAACTTGTGAAAGCAGAAGAAGCTCTTGCAAGGTATAATCAGGGGATTCGTGTGGTAGGAGATGCCGTGATCCATCCGGAAGACGGAGAGCTGACGGATGCAGACCGAATCCATGGAATTGTGAATGCAGTCAACGGCTCAGAGGCAGATTGTATTTTATCAGTCCTTCCATCGCCGGTGCAGGAAGATTTTATTGAACAGAACAGGGCATTGATCGACACAAGAGTCTGGATTGGCTGTGGATCAGTTCTGATGCGCAGTTTTGATGACAGAAAAATGACGAGCAGAATAAAGAGAATGTTAGTAAAGAAAGTATTTCGCTATAAAGTAGAGAAACAGAATTAGTTTTTGTGAAGAATGCTAAAAGATAAAAATGTGAATATTTCATGGATTCGACGAAGAAATGCATAAAAAAGATGGATTTCCTCTTTCTTTTTTTGCTGTTTTGCCTTAATATAATATAAGAGTATGTGTGCAGATAAATAATGCATACGAAAAAATTGTGGAATATGCACATGCGTGTTACTACTTACAGTTTGCTGTGACCAGCAATACATCGTACAGAGTGGAGGAAAAAAGGATGATTTCGAATCAGATACTTCAAAACACTATTGAAGGATTAAAGGGAATATCAAGGGTTGATTTCTGTGTACTCGACACAGAAGGAAAAGAACTTGCAGCAACATTTGATATGGCAAAGGATTGTGGGGAAGCGGTTCTTTCTTTTGTTGAATCACCGGCAGACAGCCAGGTGATCCAGGGATGCCAGTTCTTTAAGATCTTTGATGAACAGCGTTTGGAATATGTTTTGCTTGCAGATGGCGAGACAGAAGATGTGTATATGCTTGGTAAGATTGCGGCATTTCAGATCCAGAGTCTGCTTGTAGCTTATAAGGAGCGTTTTGACAAAGATAACTTTATCAAAAATCTTCTTTTGGACAACCTTCTTTTGGTTGATATTTACAATCGTGCAAAGAAATTACATATTGACACAGAAGTAAAACGTGTTATCTTTATTATTGAAACATCGCACGAGAAAGACAGTGCTGCACTTGATAATGTGAGAAATCTTCTGGGAGGAAAGTCAAGAGACTTTATCACAGCTGTTGATGAGAAGAATATTATTGTTGTGAAAGAACTCTCAGATAAGGACGGCAATAAGGAACTTGAGAAGATGGCGAAAGAGATGCTGGATACGCTCCAGGCAGAGGGAGGCGACGAGCAGATCCATATTGCATACGGAACCATCGTAAGTGATATCAAGGAAGTATCCAAGTCATACAAAGAGGCAAAGCTTGCACTTGATGTAGGTAAGATTTTCTTTGATGAGAAGGATATCGTTGCTTATACAACACTTGGAATCGGTCGTCTGATCTATCAGCTGCCGCTGCCACTTTGTAAGATGTTTATCAAAGAGATTTTCGAAGCAAAATCTCCGGATGACTTTGATGAAGAGACATTGACAACGATCAATAAGTTCTTTGAGAACAGCCTTAATGTATCAGAGACATCCAGACAGCTCTATATCCACAGAAATACACTGGTATACAGACTGGATAAGCTTCAGAAGAGTACCGGTCTGGATCTGCGTGTGTTTGAGGATGCCATTACTTTCAAGATTGCCTTAATGGTAGTAAAGTATATGAAGTATATGGAGACATTAGAGTACTAGAAACGTAGGAGTATAGATAAGTTTTAGGAGGAACATATGATTGAATTAAGGAATGTGACGAAGGAGTATTCCAAAGGTCACGCAGCCTTGAATGGAGTTTCCGTGAAGATTGAGCGCGGAGAATTCGTATTCATCGTTGGTGACAGTGGATCAGGTAAGTCTACATTGATCAAATTGATCATGAAAGAGTTGAATCCGACCGAGGGTACAATTATCGTCAACGGCCAGAATTTGAACCGTATGAAACACAGAAACATTGCTAAATACAGAAGAGGACTTGGAGTTGTATTCCAGGATTTCCGTCTTTTGAAAGATCGTAGTATTTATGAGAATATTGCATTCGCATTGCGCGTGACTGAGACACCGACCCGTGTAATCAAGAAGAAGGTACCGGCGGCTCTGTCACTGGTTGGACTTGCACAGAAGTACAAGTCATTCCCGAAGGAACTTTCAGGTGGAGAGCAGCAGCGTGTAGCGATTGCAAGAGCAATTGTAAATGAACCTGCCATTCTGCTGGCGGACGAGCCGACAGGAAACCTCGACCCGACAAACTCATGGGAGATCATGAGTCTGCTGAAAGAGGCAAATGAGCGTGGAACAACAGTACTTGTTGTTACACATAACCAGGAGATCGTAAACGAGATGAACGAACGCGTCATTACTATGAAGCAGGGCGTAATCGTCAGTGATGAGAAAAAAGGTGGGTATATAAATGAGGATTAGTACATTTGGATACGTTGGAAAGCAGGGCGTTAAGAATATCTGGAGAAACAAGATGTTTTCACTCGCATCCATAGCGACGATGTCAGCATGTATTTTCCTGTTTGGATTGTTTTTCTCGATACTTGTTAACTTCCAGTATATTATTAAAAGCGCAGAAGAAGGTGTTGCAATCACCGTATTCTTTAATGATGACGCAACAGAGGAACAGAAGAAAGAGATCGGTGAGCAGCTTGAGTCCCGTGATGATGTTTCGGAAGTGAAGTATGTGTCAGCAGATGATGCATGGGCAGAGTTCCAGAAAGAGTATTTTGGAGACAACCCGGAACTTGCAGAAGGTTTTAAGGATGATAACCCGCTGGCAGGTTCAGATAACTATGAAGTCTACATGAAGACGGTAAAAGGCGATAATAAGGATTTGATTGCGAAGAGTAAGTCTCTTTCAGCTACGCAGCAGGATCTGGTTAAATTTGCACAGAGTCTGGACGGAGTCAGACAGGTCAATAAGTCAGATGTTGTAGCGAACACACTTTCCAGTGTGAATATGCTTGTTGCATATGTTTCAATTGCGATTATCGCAATTCTTCTCGGAGTATCGATCTTCTTGATCAGTAATACGGTAACAACAGGTATTACGGTCAGAAAAGAAGAGATTGCAATCATGAAATATATTGGAGCGAAGGACTTTGTAGTAAGATCACCATTCGTGATCGAAGGTCTGATCATTGGATTATTCGGTGCAGCAATTCCGCTTGCCCTGCTATATTTCCTTTATGACAAGGCTGTAGTATATATTATGGAGAAGTTTAGTATTCTGAAGAATATCATTACATTCCTTCCGGTTGGAAATGTATATATCTATTTGCTGCCGATTGGGCTGGTAATGGGAATTGGAATTGGATTCCTCGGAAGTTACTTTACTGTTCGTAAGCACTTAAGAGTGTAATAGGAGATACCTATGAAAAGACGGATGAGAAAGGTGACAGCACTGGTTCTGTCAGTCGGAATGATGCTGTCAATGACAATTACTTCCGGTGCTGTGACAATTGATGAAGCGCAGAAAAAAGCAGATGAGCTGCAATCACAGAAGAGTGCAGCTCAGGCTGAAAAAGATACACTTGCTGAGAAACTTAATTCCATCATTGACCAGATGAACAAGACGCAGGAAGAATTAAGTGCCAAGGAAACTGAAATTTCAACAGCTGAGGAAGAGCTTGTACAGGCGAAGGTTGATGAGGATGATCAGTATAACAGCATGAAGAAGAGAATCAAATTCATGTATGAGGGTGGTAATACCCAGTTCCTTGAGATACTGATGTCCAGCAGCAATATTGGTGATCTGCTCAATAAAGCGGAGTATGTATCAAAGCTTTCTTCCTATGACAGAGATATGCTTGTTGCTTTTCAGGAAACGGTGAAAGTTGTAGAAGAAAAGGAAGCAAAGCTTAAAGAGGAGTATGAGAAACTGAATACATTGCAGACCAGTTTGGTGAGTCAGCAGACAGAGGCGCAGACACTGATCAGCAGTAAGGAAGCACAGATTGCGGAGATTCAGAATCAGATTACAGATAATGCGAACCTTCTTGCAGACCTCAAGGCGAAAGCAGAAGCAGCAAAACGTCTTCAGGAAGAGCAGGCAGCGGCTGCTGCAGCTGCTGCGGCGGCAAAGAAGAACAATAGCGGAAGCAGTAGTAACGGAAGCAGTAGTTCCAGACCGGCTTCCAGCGGAAACGTAGTGAGCGGAAGTGGATATTTTACACATCCATGTCCGGGAATGACATACCAGTCCAGTTATTTCGGTGAGGTTCGTTCTTTTGACTCAAGACCACATAAAGGAAATGATTATGCTGCACCGACAGGAACACCTACATATGCAGCAGCAGCTGGAACAGTTATTACGGCAGGCTGGAGCAACAGTGCGGGAAACTGGGTTGTTATAAGCCATGGAAATGGATTGGTGACAAAGTATATGCATCACAGCTCAATTTGTGTGAGTGCCGGTCAGAGAGTAGCAAAAGGACAACAGATTGGATATGTTGGTTCTACAGGATATTCAACCGGAGCACATCTACATTTCCAGGTGGAGCTTAACGGAACACCAGTGAATCCGAATAATTATATGTAAGACAAAGGGATTCAAAATCTTCCTTTCATGTTTACATGAAAGTGATTCAAAGAATAAAGGGGGACAAAGTGGAAGATTCTGCTTTGTCCTTTTCTTTAAATAACAGCGAAAGGGACAGACAATGGAACAGAAAAAGAAAAAGGGATATGGAGCCGGGATTGTTACCGGAATTCTTGCAACAGTTCTTGTCAGCCTGCTTCTCCTTGGGGGATTCAGGGTCATTACAAACACAGCCGGCAGTTATGCATCCGGTAAAGTGACAGAAAAAGAGGTATCAAAAAAACTGAATAAGCTGAATGCTTTGATTGATAAATATTATCTGTATGAAGATGAAATTGATACAGATCAGCTGGCAGAAGGAATTTATTCCGGATATACGAGTGCACTGGGAGATAAGTACACTGTTTATTATGATGAAGATGAGACGAAAGCTCTGATGGAATCAACAAGCGGAACATTTTCAGGTGTGGGTGCAACGCTGACAAAAGATGCGGATACGGGCTATGCGACAATTGTAAATGTCTATGAAGACTCTCCGGCAGAGAAAGCAGGACTGAAAGCAGGAGATATCCTGGAGAAAATCGATGACCACGAGGTTGGTGATGAGCAGCTTGATACGGTGGTGTCCTGGATCAAAGGGGAAAAGGGAACAGATGTAAAGATTACAGTTCTCAGAGACGGAGAAGAACTGGAACTGACTGCCACACGAGATAAGATCGAAGTGAAGACAGTTTCGTATGAGATGAAGGAGAACCAGATTGGCTATATCAGAGTGTCTGAGTTTGATACAGTAACTTATGACCAGTTTAAAGAAGCGTTGGACGATCTTGAAAAGCAGGGAATGCAGGGTCTTATTGTCGACCTGAGAAACAACCCGGGGGGAAGTCTTGATACAGTTACGAATATGCTGCGTCTGCTTCTTCCGGAAGGTACAATTGTATCAACAAAGGACAAGAATGGAAAGACAGACGAAATCACTTGTGACGGAACTCATGAATTTAAGAAACCAATGGCAGTTCTTGTAAACCAGTACAGTGCCAGCGCATCTGAAATCTTCAGCGGTGCAGTACAGGATTATGGAACAGCGAAGATTGTCGGAGTGACAACGTATGGAAAAGGTGTTGTGCAGCAATTGATGGATCTGGGAGATGGAACCTGTCTGAAAGTGACGATTGCTGAGTATTATACACCAAATGGAAGAAGCATCAATGGAAAAGGTGTTGAGCCGGATGTGGAAGTGGAATATCAGTATGATGAAGAAAATCCAAAAGCAGATAATCAGCTGGATCAGGCATTAAGTACGGTTCAGGAAGAAATTAGTGAAAGTACACAAAACCGATAGGTTGAAAATATCTTGTTTTGATGAAAAGCTAAAATGTGTGACAATTTGAATAAAACCTCTTGAAAATCAAAAAACTCTGTGCTAATATTGAAAACAAGTTTTAGCAGACTAAAGTGCTGAACCAGAAAAAGGCAAAGAACAAGACTCTGATTCACAGAAACTGACAGGAAGTTGGCGTCACCGACTGAGAGCGCCGGACAGCGGAGCGGATTAAGGGAACACTTGGGAGCTGGCTGTCTGAACAGATGAAGTAGGGCAGCACGTGGAGCATACGTTACATGCAAAGAGTGGAATCTGGCTTACACAGGGATAAGATTTGAAATGTGAAGACTGAGATTCAATGCGGGTGGTACCGCGGATATTATGATTGTAATTTCCGTCCCGGGATACTGATGTATCCCGGGGCTTTTTTATTTAGAAAGCTTCTTCCCGGGATGCTGGAATCTGAAAGGAGAAGAATTATGGAATTTGTAACAGGTGTAAAAAAGAAGGAAACATTGGAACTGAGTGAACTTCTCGAAGAGGGAAGAATTGGAGCCGAAGTGAAAGTAAATGGTGCGATCCATACGATCCGTGATATGGGAATAATTGCATTCATTATTCTCAGAAAAAGAGAAGGACTTGTTCAGTGTGTATATGAAGAAAATATTTCCAAATTTGACTTGAAAGATGTGAAGGAAGCAGATACAGTAGAGGTAACAGGTGTGCTTGCAGAGTCTGCGAAAGCTCCGAATGGGATTGAGATTCGCCTTGGTGAATTGAAGATCTTAAGTGAGCCGGCAGAGCCAATGCCGCTTCCGATTGCAAAGTGGAAGCTGAACACATCTCTAGAAGCAAAATTAAACTACAGACCGATTTCTCTGAGAAATATCAGAGAGCGTGCGAAGTTCAGAATTCAGGAAGGAATCGTAAGAGGATTCCGTGATTTCCTTTATAAAGAAGGATTTACAGAGATCCATACTCCGAAAATCGGTGCCAAGAGTGCAGAGGGCGGTGCGAACCTTTTCCGTCTGGAGTATTTCCACAGACCGGCGATCCTTCAGCAGAGCCCACAGTTCTATAAGCAGATGATGGTCGGAGTATTCGACAGAGTCTTTGAGACAGCGCCAGTATTCCGTGCAGAGAAACACAACACAAAGCGTCATCTGAATGAGTACACAAGCCTTGATTTCGAGATGGGATATATTGATGGATTTGAAGATATCATGGCAATGGAAACGGGATTTCTTCAGTATACGATGGAGCTGTTGAAGAAAGAGTATGCAAGAGAACTTCAGATTCTGAATATCGAAGTACCGAAGACAGATAATATTCCGGCAGTAAGATTCGACGAGATCAAACGACTGGTATCCGAGAAGTATGACAGAAAGATCAAGAACCCATTTGACCTGGAACCAGAGGAAGAGACATTGATCAGCCGTTATGCGAAGGAAGAATGGGATGCAGATTTTGTATTCGTTACTCATTACCCATCAAAGAAACGTCCATTCTATGCAATGGATGATCCGGAGGATCCGACTTACACGCTCAGTTTTGACCTGCTTTTCAGAGGAATGGAAATCACAACCGGCGGACAGCGTATTCATGATTATCATGAACTTCTTGCGAAGATGGAGAAGCGAGGTATGACAGATGAAGGCATGGAGCAGTATTTAAGTGCATTTAAGCATGGAATGCCACCACACGGAGGTCTTGGAATAGGTATGGAACGTCTGACAATGAAGATGATGAACGAAGACAATGTAAGAGAAACAACATTATTCCCAAGAGACTTAAGTCGTCTGGAACCATAAGAAGAAAATACAAAAAACGGGTCAATCCCCCTGGATTGAACGAAAAAACTGTTGGATGTGAAGGTCTGAACTGAGAAAGAGAACTGCCCACAGGATGTTGTGGTCAGAAACTTAAGGAGTAGAAACGAGGGAGGGTCTTTATGTTTAAGAAAAAAGAATGTTATCTTTGCGGAGGTAAATTGATTGATGGCCGTTGCAGTTCCTGCGGGCTGGATAACACAAAGCTGGAGAAAAAGAATTACAGGCTGAATGAGAGCAGCTTTGATCGCAAGAAAAAAATGACATATTCCCAGAAACGACAGAATGAGACTGGAGAGACAAAAAAACGGGAGAAAAAGCAGGATGCGGGACATCTCTGTGAGAGTCATAACGGACGGAAAAGAACGCAGACAGAATATCAGCAAAAAGAAAATCCGCGGATGGAAATCCCACAGACAGGGCAGATGCAGCTGGGTGGGCCGACGGTATTTAATCCGGCAAGGAAGGTTCATGCAGGATCTTACGAGGAACAGAAAAAGGCAAGGAAAATCAGTGGAATTCTTGCGGGAATCATCGTAGCAATCGTAGCATTTACAAGCATTGCAGGTTCCGTTGGTGATTTCATTTCCTCATTTGGGGATGATTTTCATTCCTTAGATTATGACTGGAATGATGATGGCAGCGAAGTGGATTTTGAGTATGATCCATATATGAATACAACGAGAGAACTTTCTGAGACAGGAGCAACTTATGATTGTGTATTAGGATATGGGGAGTATGAGATCGGAGCACAGATCCCGGAAGGAACTTATGAAGTGGAGCTTGTCTCAGGAGAAGGCTCCATGCAGCAGGATGATCCTGAGAATTCGATTTATTACTATTCTTATTTTAGTGAAGATGAGTCAGATACGGATGCAGGAGATTATCTGGATGATGTGAGACTGTATACAGGAGGTCATCTGAAGATTGATACGGGACTGGTTGTCCAGTTTCATTCTGAGAATGCACAGACGGAACAGATGCAGCTGGAAGAAAATCCGCTGACGGAACAGGTAACATTGAAAGCCGGAAACACTTATACGGCGGGAACAGATTTCCCGCCAGGATGGTATGATGTGACCGAGGCATCAGGAGTCGACTGGGCGGAGCTTCATTACAAGATTTATCTTGGTGATTTTTATGATAAGGAAAATGAAAATCTCAATTATGAAAATTATGGACTCTGGTTTTATGATACAGATGGATCAGAATCTTATAGAAATGCAGTTTTCCCGGAAGGAACGGAGCTGGAAGTGGATGATGGGGACTTAATCCTGACGCCGTCCGGCTCAGTAAAAACCAGAATTATGACAGTTTCTATGATATGTACCGCTACAGGTCGCAATAAGCTGAGAAATTTATGATACTGATTTTGGAATTGTCAGGATTAGCAAAGACAGAGTAGAAAGAAAGGATGATTAAATTGGCAAATAAATATCCGATGAAACAATCGAGTATGTAGGAATCCTTGCAAAGCTGGAAC
>ENA-OQDT01001291-OQDT01001291.1-human-gut-metagenome-genome-assembly--contig:-NODE-1291-length-14859-cov-3.943185_pt1 | contig 14859 bp, 25 predicted proteins | sample MGYA00242786_ERZ504617 | MGnify/ENA primary metagenome ERZ504617 (study PRJEB26092, sample SAMD00036337) | human gut metagenome | host: Homo sapiens | study: EMG produced TPA metagenomics assembly of...
TCCATTGCATGTGTTGTCCTTTTCCTTGCTGCCCGGCAGTGTTCCATTTAATCAGGATATTTTCAAGTTTCGGTGTCAGAATGTAATCAGAAAAGCATCTCTGCACTACTTTGTCCTTAAATGTACATGATTCTATCGTTCGCTCTTTTGGCTCATGAATTTGAAATTTATTATACGGATTTATGGTATACGTTTGACTTTCCAATTGTTCTTTCAAGAGATGAATGCCTTCAAGAGACAAATTAGAAAATCTTGCAGTACCTGAATTAAATCTCTTGCCGCTCTTAACCTTTTTGTAAGAACGATATAAATTCTCAAAATTTGCAACAATTTCTTTATCCATTTATTTTGTTCCTTTATATTTGTCCATTGCGGAAAGGTTATGCATTTGCTTGTATCTTTTCTGATTTCAGCTTTACGCTTACTCTGTCTGCATGTGATCCATGTTGGGCGAACACCATTTTCGTTGTTGTAATTGTTGTTGTTGATATTGCCCGAAGGGGAAACAACGGTATTCGCAGTGCATAACCTGTGAAAATTATCTTTTTCTGTCTTTTGTTCTCCATGAAATAGTCATGTACTTTATATCTTTTACCATTTGCGACCATGCTTCCATTCCACCGGAATTGATAATTCCTAATTCATATGAAAGTTCTATAAAGTACATCAACTCATCGCAATAAGTAATAGCTTTTGTTTGCAGTTCTAACCGTTCTCTTTTATAATCTTTCAGATCAGTTCGGTTGGCTTCAAAAAGCAGCTCGTAGATTTCTAATGCTTTATTTTGCATCTTATCTACCAACGAAAACCTGTATTTCTTTGGATATCGTCTGCAATTGCTGGTAACTATTAATGTATGCTTTGCGAGCTGCTTAGCCTTTGTTATTACCTTTAAGTCTTCATTTGCCATTAATCATCACTTCCTGATTCAAAGATTGAAGAAGAAAAGATACAAACTGGGCGAACACCATAAACGTTGCTGTAACCGTAGTAGTCGAAATCGCCCGAAGGGGAAACAACGGTAATTGTTGTCGCTGAAATCATTTACTGGTGTACTCCATGGAGTAAGCAGCCACCACCATTTATCCAATATTTGGAAGTAATTTTCTGTATTTTCGATATTCATCAACCGTCAAAAATGAAATCTTATCTTTACAATGTCCGTATTCCGTCTGGCCGTCCATAGAAAGTAAATCTCGATCAAACTCAATAACTGCATCTTTCCCAAGCTCGTCCGTAATTTTTTTAAGAAAACGAGCATTTAACTCATTTCTCAGTTTACTTGTAATCCAGTTATTTGAAGTTGAATCAAATGTTCTTTCTTTTTCATCAAATCCATTCAAAATGGCAAAATATCCTTTTTCTGTTTTATCCAGAATCAGCCAATCCATTCCAGCAAGTTCAATAACTTTTCCAATTTCCGGTGTTCCGATATATTTTTTCTTATAATCTGCAAATTCTTTATTCAACCGAGATAATTCATTCTCGAAATATTTCAGATTTTTCTTCATAATCATTCCTCCACCTTAGATACAAAGATATTAGATTTTAAGATACAAACTGGGCGAACACCAATTCCGTAGTCGCAACCGTTGCCGTTGACATTGCCCGAAGGGGAAACAACGACTAAGCTTTTCCCCCCGACTACGTTCTTCCGTTGACCATGGTGATAATGTCCAATACCAATCGTTTAAACACGGATTCGGTGTGATATCTGTATATCCGCGCGCTTCATCAAACGTAATCGGTCGAATTTTACAATCAACAGTCACCAATTTCTGTCCATCCGCAGTGATAATAGCTGCTGTGTGTGTTTCGATATTTTCTTCCCCGAATTCTTTTTCGAAGTCTTTCAGAATTTCAGTGTCACACAGTTTCTTTACATTTGATGTTTTGTAATCTGAGGTATCACCAAATTCTACATTTTCTTTCACCATATCAAGCGAAATAATTTTCGCTGTATCTCCATACTGTTCCAGAACCTTGTATTTGCGCTTTCCAGTGGTCTGAAAAACATCTCCACGTTTCAGCATTGATAGTGCAACCTTGTCAGCTTCTTCCTGCTTTTCCAGAAGTTCAACCAGTTCCTTTGCTCTCTGTAAAATTTCTTTATTGTTCATATCACATTTCCTCCTGTTTCATAAAATCTGGAATCTCTGGCTCGACAACTGCTGCCGGAACTGGTTCTTTCTCGGCTGACCGGACAACTTCTGCAACTGTCGGCTGTTTCGGCTGTTCCTCGATTGCCATTGGTTCTGGAATGAATTCCTCTTTGTTGGCGTTCTGTTCGATCTCATATGCAACATCAGCTGCAAAAGCGTCATCTCTTGAAACCGTTTCTGTATCATTGTCCGCTTCCTGTACGAAAACATCACCATGAGTGTTGATGATCTGCTTTAAGGCACGATTGACAACGGTTTTCTTTGCCATCTGGTCAGTGAATTTCTGGTGTGTGCCATTTCCATTTTCCTTGTAACCATAACCCTGTAACCAAGCCTGTTTGATCTGCTTTATATTCATTACTTCCAGATGCTTTGTTCCGTCTTCCATCAGCACTACCGCATACGCTCCAAGAATCTTGTCATTGTCAATGTTCATAAAATCCTGTTCGTGAGAATCCAGAATCTTGTTTCCATCTTCAATATGATATTTGAATTTATCTCCTTGGTAGATGATCTCTGCGTGAATATCTTTCATTCCGTATCTTCTGGCGATTGTAATGTTTCCGAAATACGATCTCTGGAACTGGCACTGACCGGCATAACTAACGAAATATCCCTGTTTTTCTGCACTGAAAGTCCAAGAGTTGCCATATTCATAAGGCTATTTGCAATGCTTGTGGATGTGCAAGATTCCAGAACCGGCTTATTATTTTGTCTTTTGTTTCCTTGAGTACCAGATATGCTCCCATAAGTGCATTACTGAGATTGTAGTCCTTTGGAAAAGAAAGACCATATTTACATTTTTCTTCAAGCTGTTTTGTCAATCCGTCAATAAACTGATTGTTAATCACAACTGCTGCCTGCTGTTCTCCTACTGTTGCTAACTGTGTTTTGTTTGCCATTTTAATTCTCCTTTTCAATAATTATAATTATTCTTCCGACGCATTTCTGCTCAGCTCTACGCTTCGCCTATGCAGATCATTACTTCACTACACTACGCCGATACTCAACTGTTCGCTGCTATGCGTTACCTTTGCGGTTCATAACTTTTCCTCGCTGTGCCTATGCAAACTTTTTTGCACTTTTCAGTACTACTCCCTTGCATTACCTTGCTAAGCTACGCTTCGCCGAAACAAATCATTACCCGGCCATTCCACGCATTTGCTTTACCTATCATAACTACAATCAGCCATGCCGTAGCTTATTTTGTGATTTCAGTCCAGTTGAAGCGGTCTTTACCTGAGTTTCTCCACTGACCAATACCGTTGAACGCTCCATAATCGAGCCATTCGATTACATATTTCATGAGCGAATCGTCAAGTACTTTAATTGTGAATTCTACTGTTGTTCCTGCCGGAACCGTTTCACTGTCTGCTAACGAAATTCGTTCGCCCTGTGCGGTCTGTGCCCTCAGCGGTCTCTGGCAGTCAGAAAGCTCTGTGCCCTCTGGAAGAATAAATGGAATCTTACGTTCGTTTACAAATACCAGCAAGTCGATTTTCTTTTTGTATGCTGCAAGTTTCTTCGCTCCACCAATATAAGAACCTGCCTGTGCAGCTGACTTGAAAAATCCTCTGATCTGATAGTCCCATAAGAACGGATTGCCGTTTTCATCTTTCGGGAATATAGTTCTTCCTTTTTCGATAACTTCTTCAATTCCAAGAGATTCGACTTCCTGCTCCCGGGATGGTGCATCTGGTGCTTTAGATGCAATGAACTTCTCGTGAATATCTCTTTCTGCATTTGCAGTTCCCAGAACTTCCTCTAAAAATGTTAATCTAACTCTCATTTCTTTCATCTCAATTTTTCTCCTTTTTATGAATTATTGCTTTGCATCAGATTACATGACCTCTCGCCACTCCACTTTGCCTACGCCCCACGTTGCCTTTCTACGCATTTCCGTCACATTGCTTTGTCATGCTTTTCATAGCTTTTCCAATACTCTGCTTTGCCTTGCTTTTCAATTCCTTTGCTTTACTAGGCCTCTCCTCGCATTTCATTTCCCCCGCGTTTCTTTGCCACTCATATCTGTGCTATTCCTTAACTGTGCTTGGCTCTTCTATTCAGTTCCACAGCAACTCTGTTCTCTGCTCCTCCATTGCCCTGCGCCGCGCTACGCTTCACCGCCCGGCTAATCCATTGCAGTTCACTTTTATCAATTAATCACAATAGCTTCTACTGCAAAACGGGCATCCTGTAATCAGATGATTTCCGGCACTTTCCACCGAAATACCATGTGTTTTCTTGCCGTATCTGGTTCTTCCATTTTCGGAATAGATATTCTGATGGCAGTCCCAACAAATACCATTGTCCGGTGCAAAACGCGGATATTCGTTCTTATCACAGAACTGTTCCTGTGACTTGATAGCTTCTGGAATATTGTATGTCATGTTAAAATCCCTCCACTTTTAATTCATTGTCGGATACCTTCAAGTAAATAACCTGCTGTTCCATCTTTGGAAAACGCTCTTCGTTCACAGATTCCGCATCGTCAATCCAAATTGGAAGTTTCAATCCGTTCAGTTCCTGCAATCCTGCCACAAGGTCAATGTTGCATAGAATCTGATCAGAGTGGTTCAGCCCGTTGAAGTAATCAATACCATCTACGATCATCCGGCATACTTCCACTGGTTCTCCGTCCTGCGTGTAGTCCAAAAACTGGAAATGGAAATGTTTGAAGTGTGGATTGATTGTATCTGCAAGTACCTGATTCTTCTGAATGGAAAACTCTTTCAACAAATCAATCTGTGACTGAACATCGGATTCTTTCTGGGAAATTTCTCTCTGTTCTTTTGTCAGTTGTTCGATTTCGTCTGCTTTTTCCTGCTTCATTTTCTCCTGCTGCCGAATATCTGCATCTATCTGTGCTAACTGGCGTTCTACTCCCAGTCGTTCTTGCATGACGGTTTCTTTCTCATCAGAGTTATTTGCCATGCTGTCCATCTGTTCCTGCTTCTTCTGGGCTTCGGCTAACAATGCCTGATATTCTTCATTGCCGGACATATCCGGTTCTTCCGGCATACTGCTTAATCTCTGCTTAATCTGAGCAACCTCGGACGCAAGTGTTACTATGCTCTGCTTTGTATTTTCAATCTGAGATTCCAGTTCTCCGCGTGACTTGTCTACTTCTTTCTTTCTGGAAACTTCCGCCTGTCCATCTTCATTGATTTCTCTGAGTTTCTGCTGTTTGTCTTTTTCGAACTGTTCTTTCTTTTTCAGTTCTGCATCAATTCTGACCTGTTTAATCTTCTCGAAATTGGACTTAAGCTGCTCAATCTGATCTTCTGGAAGATTCTGACCGCAAGTCGGGCAGATAGTTGATTCTGGATTGAATTCCTCTGCTTCGATTTCTTTCAGTGCAGAATCATCGAAACTGGATGCATATGTCTGCTTGTATTTCTCCTGCAATACTGTGATTCTCTGCTGTATACGTTCCGGCTTTTCAGCACTTGCCAGAAGGTTTTTAAGCGTGCGAAGATTTTCTTCTTCCTGTTTTTTCTTGAACAAGCGGTCATTATATAAAGAAACAACGTTTCTTCGTTCTTTCTCTACATCCGCGACCAGTGCATTCATGGATTTCTTCAATCCTGTAATCTCGTAGGATAGTTCATCGTATGCTTTACTAGAATCTAACAACTGCTGCATCTTCTGCTTTAATTCACTCAGTTTGTCCAGAAGACTTTCTCTCTCTTTTGTTCGGTCTACACACTCAATTTCCTTGCTTCTTGCAGACTGAAGTTCAGATTTCTTGGCATCCAGTTTTTTCTTCCAGTCAAGTCGTTCCTTATTGAGTTTCTTCATGGTTTCTTCTACCGAATGTCCTTTTGTGATTTTCGATACTTCGGAATGGCTCTGCATGAACTCCGCAATATCAAATCCCGCCATTTTTTCAAGAAGTCCTCTTGCTCCTACTGAAGATTTTCTGATTTCGTTCAGGAATATTCTGGCATTACTACACATCAGAATTACTTCCGGATCCGCAATACTACTCAGATATTCTTCGAATTTCTTCTTATTATAATCGAAACCATCCACCTGATACTTTGTAGTGCTGGAAGATTTACCTTTCTTCGTTTCCTTGCGGATCACGGTTTCTACTCCGTCAATAAGAATAACCAGTTCCCTGATTACATCACCCTCAACTTCCTCGCCATCAATTTTTCTCCTGACACCGCTCGGAAGTGTACAGTCTGCCAATTTTCCTGTCAGCGTATCGAAATATGCATCCATTAATGTAGACTTTCCTTGCCTGTTTCTTCCAGATACCATCGTTTTCGGTGCGAACTGGTAAGATGCAGACTCTAATTTTTTGTAATTCTCAACGCTGAGCTGCTTTAATTCCACTGTTTTCATTAATTCTCACTCCCATATTGTTAATTGATACTTCATATGCCATTTTGGATTCTTTTCCATATTCCCGGCTCTGGATTCTTCCATGTATGGTAAGCCAATTCCAACCGGAAGTTTCCTTGCCCATCTTGCACTTCTTCCCCAACAGATACACGGTATATAATCTGATCTTTCGTAAGGCCTGTTCACTGCAAGTAATATTTCTGCAATTTCTCTTCCGAGAGGAGTTCTTCTGTATGTAGGCGGCTTGCAGATGAATCCATCAAGGAATATCTTGTCATCTGGAAACGCTTCTTCATCTACGAACGTGATCTCCTGTGCCATCAAGGTAAGAATTAGATGGCTTCGATTCTTTCCCTGCTTATTATAGGAACGAAAATCTCCCACAAGCTCCACTGGTTCTCCAGTGAAGTCCTCTCTCACGTCAATCAGATGCTCGGAAATTGTAACCGGAATATAATCATAATTTCCGCTCAACCGCTCTGCCGCAATTTCTGTGGTATAGAAATTTTCGCCATGCATACAGTAGCTATAGGTAAATCCTTTTGTGAACCTTCCAACCACTGTGGCTTTATTGTTTTCTCCCATCTTCTATCCACCTCTCGATCTGGAGCATTATGGGAAGAGAAATAAGGCTTGAAGCAGCTGCACTGATGCACAGGATTTTCCATACATCCATTCTACTTGTCCACCACAGCACAATTGCCACTGTGGAAAATACTCCTATTTCTGCCATAATTCCCATAAAGCACAAAACTTTGCTCATTTCCCTTTTCCTTTCGTGACCACCGTTGCGAGCAACGCAACAGATAATGCTACAACTGCGAGTTCCATCTTCTTGTTTTTTGCCTCCTGATCCGCGATAATTTCACTTGCAAGGCTCATATTTTTGGTATTTTTCGTGTTTTTTTGCATAAAAAATCCCTCCTGTTTAAAATGTAGTTGTCGAATACAGGAAGGTATGTTATACTTTACCTGTATTTAACTTACCCAATTAAGTTAGATACGCGGCTCTGCGTGGTATTCGCTGTACCCGCGGAGCCAAACCTTACTCTTCTGCAATAAATTCTCCATTTACGAGTTTATAAAATGTATCAGGTTTTATCTTTGTTCCAATCAACTTGATTCTTGATGTATTCAACACCTGCTTTTATGATTCCAGCAATTCCGATTTCAGCTTTGATCGAGATACTTTTTTCCAACCCTCTTGCTATCATCCGATTTTTGATCGTTTGCATCCAAATCTACTTCACAGTATCTTGAATCTGACGGTGCATAATATTCAAATACATCTAATGGAAATTCGCACGCATGAAATCCTTTTTCTCAAATTTCAGCACTTTCTTCTGAATATTTTTTCCCGGTTTCGTACTGGAAATCTCGGCATTTCAAATCTTTATCGAATCCTTTATAACACAGCATTTTTATTTTTCCTTTCTTTGAACTCAATTCCAAGAATCGCAGCCACATCTTCTTTTTCGATGTAGTCGCTGTCATCCTTGTTCATTACGGCTTCGAGTGCCGCTACTCTCCATACCAGAAAAGCAAATTCCTCTTCGAGAGTTTCTGGTTCGTAAGTGTTTTTATTCATAATCCCCTCGATATTAAGTCCACAAGCTTCTCAACCAATTTATTACTTTCTTCAGCAAGTTTTTCCTCATCCCAGAATGCAATATCAACAGCTTCGCGGATAAGTTTTTCTGACACTTCTTTTGATGTCCCGTCCTCTTCGAAGCACTCTTTCAGCCCTTTAACGATGTACGTTAAATCTGTTAATAAATCTGGACGGTTTCCTTCCATTTTTACCTTATTATTTTTAATTTTAATCATTCTCTTATTCCTCCTAGTTTGTGGTATAATCTCCCTCGAAGGGAGGTGCTAATATGAAAGATTTTGATGATTTCTTAAAAACCATTGATATGAAAAAGCTGGTTCTGCCAACAGCCGACGCAATTGAAGACACAGACAACTTCGTATCTGCAATTACTGGATTATCTACTTCAATCGCTGTGAATCTGCTTCGTCAGTATCACGAATGGATTTCTGAATCGCAGAACTAACTCCGCTTGTAACGCATTCGGCAATTGTCTTCCCGTCAATATTTACCGTGTGCGTTACTTTTTTTGTTCTCGTAGGGGCAACTTCTTTCCGAATAGCTTTAAGCTCTTCTAAAATCTGTTTGAGTAATGCATTTGTTTCTTCCAACATATCATTCCTTTCTGTGTTATAATCTCCTTTAGGAAGGAGGTGTGACTAATGGATATTAACCAAATTGCTCATGATCTGTCTGTTGCTAAATCTGTTAAAGATGGTTCTGACACCAAAGAAATTATTAAGCTGTACCATGAATACAGCGAAGAATTTCTTAATATCTTGTCAAAAGAACCGATTAAACTAGCCAAGGCAAATGCAATAAAACCACCACACGCTTAATCATCTGATGTGCTTTGTGTGATTGTGTCCACATAGAGCACATCATTTAAACAAATTTTCAGCAAATGGTTTTCTCCATTCTTATCAAATTCCAACATAATCATATCTGGATATACGGATGGTCTGACAAGATCACCATAAGAACCGTCGATTTCAAACACATCTCCGCTCTTTAATTTGATAATTGTCTTTTCATTCATATTCCCACCTCCCTACACTGTCATCTGGGCATTGCAGTCGCGAATCATCATCTTTGTGTTGGTACACGGTGTCCACTCTTTGATATATTCCACTGCTTCCTGATACCTTAGCTTGGGAATGTTATTTCTGGCATTTACATCGAAGTAAGTCTTTACATCCCGGTTGCATTCTGCAAATACTTTCTTCCCGATTTCGTCGTAAGCATTGGATTTCTTGCCGCCCAGAACCTCGATCACCACCTTGGAAACTAGATCACTGATGTACTTCTGCTGTCCGTAATCAATTGTCATGGTATTCTCAAGTTTCTCGATTCGTTCTTCGTGATTCTGATTGCCAAGAGCCAGGAGCTGAATCTGTTCTGCCACTGTCATTGGTTTCTGATAAGAACCTGTCTTTCGAATTGTCGGAAGAACCTCACTAGTTACCCAGCGTTTGAATCTTTTGGCTGATTCGAGTTTGCTTCCGAAGATTAAAGCGTATAAACCGGATTCGTTGATAATGGTGGCTTTGCTCTTATAGTTTGAACCACTCCCCTGAATCAGGGTACTGGTTTTATCTTCATCGGAAACATGATTAGCAATAGCATTTTCCGGCTTCTTATATCCCAATGCTTCTGCTACATCCTTGCCAACAAACCAAGGTTCATTGTCAATTGTTACTGTTCGAATATCTCCGAACTCTTCTGAATTGAAAATCTGTAATTCGTTCATTAGTCTCCTTTCTTAAATCAAATAGCCGTTTCTAAGTATGCTAAATCCCTGATCGTTTCCAAACGATTTTTACAGTCCTTATAAATGTCCTTGTAATGTTTTCCTTGCATGATTCCTAAATCGATCTCGTGCAAAATAATGTTTTCCATTAACGAGAGGTTATTCAACTGTGTTACAGTTGCCTCATCTCTATTGTTGATACCTGTCATTTTCTTTGCCAGTTTTGAATATGTCATGTAGAGCATCTCTGCATGGCTACTTCCCTGCTCTTTTGCATATTCCACAAGTTTCTGAATTGTATCGGTTTCGGCTTTTCTGGTAAGTTTCCCTGCTTTTCTGGTTTCAATCCAAATCTGAGTTGATTTTTCGCGAATAAAATTTTCCATCTGGTTAAATGCTTTTATGTATTGTAATTTCCATTCAAGAGCTTTTTTTCCAGTAAATCCCATTACTAACAAAGAAAAACCATCTCGATTCATTAGATACATTGGATATGTCTGCTTATTTTGAGAATGTACATAGCTACTTTTTATAAACAAGGGGTTTCCACCATTTTGGGCACACCCTTTTCCAATTAAATCAGAATACATTCGCTCAATCTCAGTAACCAACTTATCATGTCTTTTTCCAAATTTCTTTGCCACCTGTAAACTATCGCACACAGGCTCGTTGTTTTTGATGTAAACTAAATCTTCTATAATTTGCTCCTTTCTTATTAATGGTAACTTATTAAGTTACTCTCTAGCAAAAAAAATTGCCGCGGGATCTTCGATATGAAACTCATCAATCATAGTCTGAATTTCATCACTTCCAAAAACGCCTTTTTGCATTCTTCCATAGAATGTTTTAGGCGTAATCCCAAGCATTTTTAGCCAAACGTCAGCTTTGGGGTCTTTCCATTCCTTTGCAAAAAATGCCTCGAAGCTCATTAGTCTTTATCATGTTATGCCTCCTTTCAAGAGTGATGTAACTTTTTAAGTTACTCACATTATAATAACTTTTTCGTAACTTGTCAAGTTATTTTTTATTGACTTGTAACTTTTACGGAGTATAATGAATATATCAAATAGAAAGGAGGTTATACAAAAGATGACTATAGGTGAGCGTATACGCGAAAGAAGATCTGCTCTGGGCATCAGCCAAACTCAACTGGCAGATAAAATTTCCGTATCGAAGCAAACTCTCTATAAATACGAAACTGGTGTTGTCACTAATATCCCGTCAGATAAAATAGAAAAAATTGCCGAAGTATTAAATACAACTCCAGGATTTCTTATGGGTTGGAAAAAGCCAGAGAACGCAGAAATGGAATTTATGGCAGATCTTGCCGGAGATTCTGAGCTGATTGAAGCAATTAGAAAAATCGCTAGAATGTCAAAAGAACAAAAAATCAGAGTATATGGTTTTATAGAAGGCGTATATTCCGAAAAAAAATGCTGGGGATTAATCTCCCCAGTTTTTTATAAATCTTCTCGCAAAAACAAACAAGCGTTCTGCCAGTGTTTCGTCATTTATCCTTTGTATAATTTCAATAAGTTGTTCTTTATAGCTCATATCTTATCCATCCTTTCATAAATAACACTGATTAAGAGCCAGAATCCGAAACAACTGTTTTTAATATAACATAAATTTCTCTTAATATCAAATATTTTTCTCTCTAAAAAACAATTGTTTTCCGTCCGGCATACACTGGTCAGTGGGAAATATATTGTCGAACATCTGTTCTTATTATATCACCCTGCAAGTCCAATAAAACGGGATGCATCCAAGTTACCTCTTGCCAGCTGCCAGTGGTACACTGGAATATTTGCGATTTCAAATATAACCTTTACTTTCGCAAATATAAAGTTCGTTTTTACCGGATTTTCTATGTTTTCTGCAATATCGTTCGTTCTTAGAACCTCTTTTATGCTCTGGCTTAAGGTTGAATGCTTGCACATATCCTCTGCCAAGCGGATGGAGCTTTTACGCAAATAATCTTGATTGCACATCGGCAAGTGAATGATGTAACTTGCAAAGAAGATTACTCCTACTGCGATCAGCAATCTCTCAATCTTCCTCATAATATATACCTCTTTAGTCTATATTTTATGTACTTAGTTATACCACTTTTTATGCAAATTAATCGGGCAAAACGATAAAACTGCATTTTGAATGGATAAAAATGTGAAAAATATTTCGGTTTTGACTATGATATTGTTGAATCTTGCGGTATAATATATGCAAATTTTACTAAGGAGGAAAAGCAAATGAAAAGAAAGTTATTAATTGCAGCTGCAATTGGTATGTTGTGCATTTCGCCGTCAACTGCTTATGCAAGTGACTCTGTTTCGCAACAATCAGATGTAGACATGGATTCTCTGAGCGAGGAAGAATACAAGGAAAAATGTACCGAAATGTGGTATGAAGATATCACTTTTTCGAAAGAGGACTTAGAGGGTGAATATGTTAAGGTGGATTTATATGTAGAAGATCAAGGCATTATGGATCCATATAATTCATTAATCTATGATAAAATAAAAGAGTATAATCTCAGCACCTCTTGTTGTCTTACCGGAATATATTCCAAAGATACCGACAGCTATGGAAGTGGCGGTGATGTTGGAATTATGTTTTCTGATGATTATGGTTTCAAAAGTTCCGATTACGTCCCGGGAACTTACCTGACGATCTACGGAAAAATCATTGATTATGGAATTGATCGTTGGAGCGGACGCAGGAGTAGTGCTCTGTGTCCGCCTTTTCGTCCCAGATACGGCAGAGCTTTTCATAGTCGTCCCGCAGCATGAACACGTCCACGTCGTCGTCCCAGGGGATGAATCCCTTGTGGCGCACGGCGCCCAAGCAGGTACCGCCGGCCAGCACGAAGCCCAGTCCGTTCTCCTGACAGAACTTCTGAAAATACAGCAGGATCTCCAGGAGCTTGCTCTGGATCTCCTGTATGGTGACCTCTTTCTTTTGCTTCCATAGTTGACCTCTCACCGCCATCCCGGCCCGCAGGGGCAGGCGGCGTCCTCTTTGTTTTTTCTTCCTCGGTTATCACCGCAACGGAGTATTATACTCCCTGCGGTCCGGAATTGCAACCTCTGTGTCCGCCCTCTTACAGCACGGCCTTGACCGTCCGCAGCATGGTCAGCAGCTCCTGCCCCAAGCCAAAGCGCCGGATGCTCGCCAGATTATATGCCATTTTCCCCGGCAGCACCTGCTGCACATACGTCTCGTCCACGTCCTCCGCCTTGTCCAGCAGCTCCGCCTCGTCCTTGTAGCGGATGCTGGCCTCGGAGGTCACTCCTGCCGGCAGCAGGAGGGTGGCCATCATCTCCGGGGTGTAGCGGGCCACGTACTTGGGCACCTCCGGCCGTGTCCCCACAAAGGGACATGGAGCCGCCCAGCACGTTCAGCAGCTGGCCGATCTCGTCCAGACGGCAGCTGCGGATGACCTTGCCCACCCGTGTGATGCGGCTGTCGCCGCTGACCGTCACCTGACTGCCGATGCGGTCAGCGTTCTGCACCATGGTGCGGAACTTGAAAATGCGGAATTCACGCCCGTACTGGGTCACCCGCACCTGCCGGTAAAAACACCGGGCCGTGGGAGTCCAGCTTGATGGCCAATGGCCAGCACCAGAAACACCGGGCTCAGCAGCACCAGCAGCACCAGTGACGCCAGAAATATCGAACAGCCACTTGCAAAGCAGGCTCCCCTGCTTCCTCGCAGCAGGTCATAGTACGGGCGGACTTCCTCCGTCCGCATCTCCTGGCGGCAGATCCTCCCACTTCCGCAGCATCACCGGAGATACTCCTTCACGATGTCCGCAAACTGCTCCGTCACATAGGCCGCATCCTCATCGGAGAGGCGGGTGTGCAGAGGCAGTGTGATGAGGTTTTCATAGTGGTGGTAGGCATTGGGATAGTCAGCGATATCGAAGCCCATGGCCTTGTAGGCCGTCATCATGGGCAGGGGCTTATAGTGGACGTTGCAGGCCACGCCCCGCTCCGCCATCCGCAGGATGATCTCATTGCGCTCCTTCTCCCCGATGCCGGGGGTCCACGTCAGGTACAGGTGGCCGGAGCTGGTATAGTCCGGGGTAAAGTGGGGCAGGGTCCGGATGCCCAGCGGGTGCAGGGCTTCATCATAGCGCTGGATCAGCTGATGCCGCCGCTCCAGCAGGCCGGGATAGCGCTCCAGCTGCTTCAGGCCTATGGCAGCCATGATGTCCGTCATGTTGCACTTATACCACGGCCCCACGATGTCGTACTCCCACGCCCCCAGCTTGGTCTTGGCCAGAGCGTCCTTGGACTGGCCGTGGAGGCTCAGCAGCTGATAGCGGTGGTCACAGCTCCTCGTCGTCAAGACCCGGCAGCGTGCGCCACGCCGATGCACCGCCCTCGGCGGTGGTGAAGTTCTTCACGCGTGGAACGAGAGGAGGTGAAGTCTGCCAGAGCGCCGGTAGGCACCCCGTGACGGGAGGCGCCCAGCCCATGGGCGCAGTCGGCCACCACGGCCACCCGGCCCAGTGCCTCCTGCACATCGCCCTTGGGACAGAACAGTGCCTTTTCCCCTCCACCGCCTGATAGATGCGGTCATAGTCGCAGGGGATGCCTCCCAGATCCACCGGGATCACCGCCTTGGTCTTTTCGGTGATGGCCCGCTCCATCTGGTCATAGTCCATCTCCAGCGAGTCCTTCTGGCTGTCGATGAACTTCACCGTGGCCCCCACATGGATGGCCGCCGCCGCCGTGGCGGTATAGGTGTACGCCGGCACCAGCACCTCGTCGCCTTCACCGATGCCCAGCACCCGCAGGTTCATCTCCTCCGCCGCCGTAGCGGAGTTCAGGCACACCAGCTTCGCCACATGGCAGTACTCTGCCAGCTCCTTTTCCAGCTGCTTGGTGCGGGGGCCGGTGGTGATCCAGCCGGACCGCAGGGCCTCAAACCCCTTCACCATACACTTCGTGAGGATGCTGAAAAAGCAAGGTGTAAGAGTGCTGCTGGAGATACCCCA
>ENA-OQDT01001292-OQDT01001292.1-human-gut-metagenome-genome-assembly--contig:-NODE-1292-length-14836-cov-3.044191_pt1 | contig 14836 bp, 18 predicted proteins | sample MGYA00242786_ERZ504617 | MGnify/ENA primary metagenome ERZ504617 (study PRJEB26092, sample SAMD00036337) | human gut metagenome | host: Homo sapiens | study: EMG produced TPA metagenomics assembly of...
GCTCGATCAGCTCCTGCGCCATCTCCTCGGTGGCTTTTTTCACCTTGGCGCGGGTGCGCTGCCACTCGGTGCCGCCCAGCTTTGCCAGCTTTACCTTTTCCTCATCGCCGGGGGCGGTGTAGCGGCTCAGCAGGTCCAGCTGGGTCACCGGAACATACAGCACATCCGAGCCGGAGTACTGCACCTTCAGGTAATCTTTCGTGGCACCCTGCACTTCCAGCCGCTGGATGCCCGCATACATGCCAATGCCGTGGCTCTGGTGCACCACGTAATCCCCGGGCTTGATGTCCGAAAGGCTGGACAGGGCGTTTTTGTTCTTTTTGCGCTTTTTGGTCTCGGCGGAGGTTTCTTCCTCCAGACCGTGCCTGCGGCTGGACAGCACTTGCCGCATGGGCAAACGGAAAGGTGCACCCGGCGGTCAGATGGCCCGGCAGCACCTGTACGATGCCTTTTGTGGGCCGCACATCCCGGCTCATGCTCACGGAGTAGCCCTTGTCGGCAAGGTCGCGGGTGAGGGCGGCGGCACCCTTGGGCGTTCCGGAAAACAGGGTGACGGCATAGCCCTGCGCAATGAGCGGGTCAAGGTCTTCTCGCAGGGAGACAAGGTCGCCGTTCCAGTTGGGGGCGGCAAAGGCCTCGGCGTTGATGAGGTCTTTCAGCTTAAATTCGTTCATGCCGCGCAGGAAGTTCTCGCACAGCAGGGTGCTCTGCTTCTGGGCGGCAGCGGCAAGGTCGTCCATGGTCTGGTAGAGCACATCCAGCCCGGGGCAGAGCACGCCCTCCTCCAGCAGGCCGGTCAGCTCTTCGCTGCGACGGAACTCGGTGGCCTTCTGGGCATCCCGGATGCCGCCCACCTCGTCCAGAATGAACAGCGGTGTGTCCAGATGATCCAGCAGGGTGGCCGGGCTCGGATAGCGCAGGCCGTAGTATTTATCCATGGCTTCCGGCATCAGGCCGGAGTCCAGCTGAGCAAGGTCGGCTTCCGTGGCCTTTTCCAGTGCGGTGCGGTGCCGGCCGCGTGCCTTTTTGATGGCGGAACGCAGGGCCTCGGCAGTCTCGGCGGTATCGCCGAACAGCACCTCGCGGGCAGGGGAAAGATAGATCTTTTCCAGTGCGCTGTCCCGCCGCTGGGTGAGCAGATCGAAGGAGGAAATGGAATCGATCTCGTCGTCCCAGTACTCCACGCGGGCAGGCTGGCGCATATCCGGCGCATAGATATCCACGATATCGCCGCGCACACTGAACTGTCCCGGGCCGTCCACCTGACTGCGCCGCACATACCCGGCGGCGAACAGCCGGGCCACAAGACCCTCGCGGTTGTACACCATGCCGGGTTTGAGGGTAAGAGTGTTCTTTAAAAAATTCATCCCGGGGGCACGGTGTACTGCAACAGCGCTTCGGCGGGCACGCAGACTGCGTTCAGCCGCCCGCCTGCAAGGGAGCCCAGCACCGAAAGGCGGCGGTACTCGTACTCGCGGCCCGCGCCCTCCACTGGGCGCAGCATAAAGTCCCGGGGCGGGAACACGGCGGCAGAAAGGCCCAACGCCTTGAGGTCGTCCGCAAAGTGGGTGGCCTCGGCCTCGCCGGGGGTCACGATGCACAGCACCCGGCCAAGGTCTTTTTGCAGCGCGGCGTACAGCAGGGCACGGCCTGCGGGCGGCAGACCGAACAGCGCGGCAGGACCAGGCTTTGCAAAGCTGGCCGCGATCTTCTGATATTCCGGTGTGGCCTTGAGTAAGGCTTCGTACATGGAAAAACCTCCTTTCCTGTCAGAATGCGGGAGAATAACGATTTTGAATATCCTCCGCTTGCGCTCTGGATAGTTTTCAGCGGAAAAATGATTTATATTTTGCAATTCAGGAAAATCTGCGGATTTTCCTGAATTGCTTTTTCACGGTAGGGTCGTAAAGGCAAACGGCAGCTGCCACGCTGGTTTCCTGCGGGAACCGAGGGTGCTCTTACCCGTTATATTTGCTCTGTGCCAGACTCAGCTTGCCGTCCATGATGAGCTTTGCGGCGGCTTCCAGATCAGGGTAGCGGCCGCTCAGAGCCTTGGCATCCTCTGCCGGGAACTTGCCCAGCACCCACGCGGCAAGGTCGTAGTCCGGGTGGGGCTTGGCACCCACGCCGATGCGGATGCGGGGGAAGTTCTCCCCGCCCAAGCGGGCGATAATGCTCTTCAGGCCGTTATGTCCGCCTGCGGAGCCGGAGGGCCGGATGCGCAGTTTGCCGGGGTTCTGGGTGATATCGTCGCACAGAACGATGACGTGGTCGGCAGGGATCTTGAAAAGCCCGCCGTGGGGGCGATGGAGTCGCCGGAGAGATTCATGTAGGTCAGGGGCTTCAGCAGCACCACCTTGTGGCCGTCCACTTCGCCCTGACCCCACAGGCCTTCAAATTTGGTTTTGCTGACCGAAATGCCCCACTTGTCGGCCAGATAGTCCAGCGCGGCATAGCCCGCATTGTGGCGGGTGCCGTCGTATTTTGTTTCCGGGTTGCCAAGACCGGCGATCAGCCAGATGTCATTTGTATTCATGAGTGTTATATTTTCCTTTTTGTGATAAATTGTCCGATGCAAGTCCTAAGTATAACATACGCGCGTGCAAAAAGATATACATTATAAGCGAAAAAGATGCACCTGCAAACAAAAACCGCCGCGCAGGGCCATCCTGTGCAGCGGTCTGTACGCGAAAAACGGACAGCTTATTTGCTCTGCTCGTCTTCCAGCTTCTTTTTTTTGGCAATGTAGGCTTCCATCTTGGGCTCTGCCCAGCCGTCCAGATTGGTCTGGCGCTCCCGGGCGATGCCCAGTGCCTGTGCGGGCACATCCTTGGTGATGGTGCTGCCGGCGGCGGTGTAGGCACCATCGCCCACCTTCACGGGGGCTACAAGGTTCGTGTTGCAGCCGATGAAGCAGTAATCGCCGATCGTAGTGCGGAACTTATCCTTGCCGTCGTAGTTGCAGGTGACGGTGCCGCAGCCGAAGTTGCAGTACTTGCCCACATCGCTGTCGCCGATGTAGGTCAGGTGGCTCACCGTGTTGCCACGGGCAAAGTTGGAGTTCTTGGTCTCTACATAGGCACCCAGATGCACGCCGTAGTCGGTGACGGTGTTCACCCGCACATGGGTGAAGGGGCCGATGTTGTTGTGAGGACCGATGTGGCTGCTGTACACCTGACTGGCGTTGACGCATTTTTTGATCTTTGGTTCTTCTCCGTAGTAATCCGGGTTTGCTTCAAAAATAACCTGCTGTCCTTTGTCCCACTGCTTCATAATATAACGTCCGGAACCAATTGGATTCTGTCCATAATTTTCATCATAGGCATGCTCTGGTACGATTCCTACAATTGCCATGGTGTATGGCCAAATGGAATATGGCTCATTCATATGAAACTCTACCGTCGTATCGTCCACTGCAACCGCTTCCTTCAACATGGTAAAATCGTTTACAGAGCTTTCATCGCGACAGGTATTAAAGGTAAAAGCAACATCAGAGGCGGTCAATGGCTCCCCATCTGTAAACTTCACATCATCACGGATTTTTACAGTCCAGGTAAGACCATCGTCACTGCAGGAATACTCTGTAGCAAGGTCATTTTCAATTCCAAGGTCCTTGGTGGTACGAACCAGGGTGCTCTGGATCAATGGCTCATGAACATGCTCTCCGGCTCCCCATCCGTAAGCCGGATCAAAACCGGATTCCGGTTCTGATGTGGTTGGCATTGTAACTACCACAGACTGATCCTCCGCACCCGCATAAACATTCCCGGCTGGTACAGCCAGCAGCATAGCCGCTGTACATAATAAACTGATTACTTTCTTGATTTTCATAGCAGTTCTCCCTCTTGTTTTTATTATCAGCAGAAATATTATTTTCTGAAGATTTCTGATTCTTTTTTCTCCCATCCCTCATTTCTTCTCAGCGCGTGTCTGAAAAAGGCTTTCTGCAAGATGTACGTCACAATTTGTGGAGATTTTTCCCGGATTCGGGTGAAATATACCGCAAAGTGGGCGTGCAGACTGCGGAATTTTTTTCAAATACGCTCCAGATAAGAAAGGCAGTTATAAGCTTTTGTCCTATAACTGTCTTTCTATAGAAGGTCTGTATTTACATGTAATAATGAGTGGAGGTGTTACATGTAACTATGTATAAAAATTCGCATTTCAGGCGTTTTCTGCCTTGCTGCTGAAACCTATTGTACCAGAATCAACAGGTATCACAAGCTCCCCAGGGGGATATTTACCCATTCCCATTTTGCATATTTTTCTGCTTTTATGGAATATCTTACAAGGAAATTTCAAGAAAAAAAAAATCCTGCTTGCAGGATTCTCCGACTGCGGCGGGTTGCCTCGAACGGCAACTCCCCTTTCATCGCAGTGCAATCCTGCCCGGCAGGGCTTTCTTCTGTGCTTATTTTATTCAAATACTGCATCCACCAGCTTCTTTGTATACGCCTCTTTCGGCTCATTGATAATATCATCCGGCTTCCCGCTCTCCACCACTTTTCCGTCATACAGAACCAGCACCTTATCGCAGAAGCTCTGTACAAGTGCAAGATTATGGCAGATAAATATAAAGGATAAGCCATGTGTATCCTTCAGCTCTTCCAGAAGCTCCATGATCTGCTTCTGAATGGTCACATCCAGTGAGCTGGTAGCTTCATCGCAGATCAGCACCTTCGGTTCCACTGCCAGTGCCCTTGCAATTGCAGCTCTCTGGCACTGTCCTCCACTGACCTCATGTGGATATCTTTTTGCCAGCTCTTCTTCAAGTCCGCACTGTTCCAGCAGTTCTTTCACCCTTATTGCAATATCTGCCTTCTTCATGCCACGATTTCGAAGGCTCTCTCCAATTCCGTCTCCCAAAGTTCTTCTCGGGTCAAAGGAACCTGTCGGATTCTGAAAAACCATCTGGATATTTCCATATACATCCCTCAACTGGCTCTGTTTCAATTTCGTAATGTCTTTTCCCTGGAATTTCAAAGTACCATCTGTAAATATCCGTCAGCCTTGTGATCATCTTCGCCAGTGTACTTTTTCCGGAGCCGGATTCGCCAACGATTCCAAGTGTTTCTCCTGCCTGCAAAGAAAAAGCTTACGTCATCCACAGCTTTAAAAAGGCTCTTTTCCCCTCTGCGCAAATACCTTCGTTAAGTGTTCAGCTTCCAAAAAGTGTGTTCATGATCTTTCCTTTCTCTTAAGCCTTGGAACTGCTGCCAGCAGCTTCTTCGTATAGGGATCCTGTGGATGGTTCAACACCTTTTTTGCCTCTCCATATTCCACCATTTTTCCATTCTTCAGAACCAGAACGGTATCCGCCATTGCCCGAACTACACCAATATCATGGGTTACAATTATAATTGCTGTTCCAAACAATTCCCTGAGCTTTAACATTTCTCTTACTACCTGACGCTGAACCGATACATCCAGTGCACTTGTAGGTTCGTCTGCCAAAAGAATCGGTGGATTCATCAGCATGGAAATGGCAATCCCTGCTCTCTGGTTCATTCCACCGGATAATTCAAAGGGATAGCTGTCCCACACGCGCTGGCTGTCTTTAAAATTCAGCTTTTCAAACAATTCCATGGCACGATCCTTTGCTTCATTTCTGCTCACTTTCTTATGGGCGCGCATACTCTCATAAATCTGGTCACCAATCGTACGGATGGGGCAAAGAGAGGCTCCTGCATCCTGGAAAATCATGCCGATTCCTGATCCCCGGATTTTTCTTTTTTCCTTCTCTGAAATATCCAGAATATTCTGTCCCATATAACAGATGTCGCCTCTGGTTACCAGGCCTCCTGAACCAAGAAGTCCCATAGCAGCTTTGATCAGTGTACTTTTACCACTTCCGGATTCTCCTACAAGCCCCAGGATTTCGCCCGGTGTGAGTGAGAAGCTTACATCATGGACTACCGCTTCCCCATCAAAGGATATCTCCACCGAATCATAGGTCAGTATTTTATTCTCCATTGTCGCGCAAACTCCTCCTTGATATCCAAAAAATATTTCTGCCAGCTGCCTGTATTATCCATACATGGCAGCTGGCTCTCATTTAGACCATAGGCAGGTCAAACTCACAAAGCGTATTTTTCCTTAGTTAATATCCAGATCTGCTGTCAGCTCATAGTAATCACAAGGATGGGCCACAAGACCGGTTACATTTGACTGCATGATCATGCTCATTTTAAGATGAGAACAGAACACATAAGCGTTGTCGTCCAGAACGGTCTGCTGCATCTGAATTCCCAGTTCGGAACGTTTTTCTACATCAAATTCTTTTCCCATCTCTTTTGCAAGCTCTTCCAGCTTATCACTGTGATAATGTCCATTATTGGAAACAGAGTTATCCAGAGCACAGGTTGTGAAGAAATTCTCCGGATCTCCTGTTGGGGCTGTTACCATGGCACTTGCGTATACGTCCCACTGCGCAGGATCTTTGCGGATGGTATTGCTGTCAGATGTGCAGTTAACCTGAACATCCATACCAATCTCTTTCAGAGTTGCCTGGGCTGATTCTGCCAGCAGCGGAAGCTCCTGACGGCTTGGATAGGTAAGCCAGCGGATTACAAGCTTCTCGCCATCCTTTTCACGGATTCCGTCACCATCGGAATCAATCCAGCCTGCATCCTCCAGAACCTTTTTGGCTCCATCCGGATCATAGCTCTCTGTAGTCAGATTCTGTCCGCCAAATGAAAAAGTATCCGGGAATGCACCAACTGCCGGATATCCGTATCCATTCAGAAGTACGGATACGAAGCTCTCTTTGTCAATTCCCATGGCAATTGCCTTGCGGACTGCCGGATCAGAAGTTACCGTACTTTCAAAATTCATCCATGCATAGAATGCGCGGCTTGTTGCAGCACTGGAGAACGTAAAATCATCATTCTCAAATAAAGGATAGCTTGCATATGCCATACCATAGGCAGCATTGATTTCACCTGCCTGAAGTGCAAATGCCAGTGTATCTCCATCGGAAATGGTTCGAACCGTGATTTCATCCACATTTACATCCCCATTCCAGTAGTTTTCATTTTTTACAAGTGTAAGATGATCGTCCGTTACCAGATCTGTAGCCACATAAGGACCCGTGCCGATTACAATTCCATTGTCTGTAATTCCGGCCTGTACATCAATGATACAGCCATAGGGATCACTTAAATAGTTAATCAATGCCGGTTTCGGCTCTGTGGTCTTAATGGTAACCACATTTCCATCTGCCTCAATACTGTCAATGCAAAGGTCCCCCGCTGCTCTTTCATGATTTTCAACCAGAGACTCCAGGCTTTCCTTTACCGCCTGTCCATCACAGACACGCCCATTGGAAAATACAACACCATCGTTCAAAGTAATTTTCCAGGTCAGCTCATCTACATTTTCATATTCTTTGGCAATCCATGGTTCAATTTCCATGGTATCAGAATAGCGGAACAGGGTTTCGCCGACACCATAGCGGATGCAGGCCCAGCCGGCGTAGGTGTTCTGTGGATTGATATCCGCTTCTTCATTCTCCGCATTAAAGGTGGTATCACCAAATACAAATGTTTTCTTATCTTCCGCCATTGCGGGCACTGTAGTTAATCCCATTGTCATACAGACAGCCAGTGCAATTCCAAGAATCTTCTTTGTTTTCATTTACATTCCTCCTCGTGTTTATTCATACTCTTATATTTAACATGCTTTTTTCCAAAGCTTACATATTTCATTTCCGCTTTGACAGCACAAAAGAGTCCAAAATTGTGTTTTGGAAGCCGCGTATTTCAGCCTCTGACTGTCTCGCATCACTTGATCCGGCTATTCTTCGGATCCAGGTAATCCCGGACGGTATCTCCCAGCAGATTAAAAATAACCACCGATATAAAAATCGCAATTCCCGGCGACAGAACCACCCATGGATATGTCTGGATCATACTTCGTCCACCGCTCATCATGCTTCCCCACTCAGCCATTGGAATCTGCGCTCCAAGACCCAGAAAGGAAAGTCCTGCAAGCTCCATCATCATGGTTCCAATATCCAGCATAGCTGTTACCAGAACCGGTCCGATCATATTGGGAAGAACATGTCTAACAAGGATCTGAGCAGAGCTGTCCCCAGCCAATATCGCCGCATGGATGTAAGGTTCCTCTTTCAAAGCCAGTGTCTGACTTCTGGCTATACGTGAATACTTTGGCCAGCTGACCACTGCCAGCGCAATAATAGCATTTTGGATACCTCCCCCAAGAATGGCCGCGATCGCCATTGCAAACACCAGCCCTGGAAATGCCAGACAGACATCAGAAATTCTCATCATAACAGAATCCAGAATTCCGCCATAATAGCCACAGCATAATCCCACAATCGTACCAAAAATGGAAATCACAGCCACCAGTATAAAAGTGGAAAAAATACTGGCTCTTGCTCCGCTGATCACCCTGGACAGCATATCCCTGCCATAAGTATCTGTCCCCATTGGATGCTGAAGACTGGGTGCCTGAAGGGCGCTGGAAAGATCCTGGGCGTAAGGGTCATAAGGACAGAGATGGTCTGAAAAAACTGCCAGGACTACAAGACAGACAGCCAGAACGCTGAAAATTATCAGCTTTTGTTTTATATGGATCTTTCTAATCCTCTGCACACGCACGGTTACGTGCTTTCCATTATCTGTGCTTTGCCCATTTTTCAGCACTACACTTTCTTTTTGACATCTACCTTGTTCTTTCTTACCCATCTTTGCCAGTATTTTACTTTCCGTTTTCTTTTCTGGCACTTCGTCCATTTTTTTTTACACTCACTGCTTCGCACCTCCCAGACGGATTCTCGGATCAAGGAACCGGTAAGACAGGTCTGTGAGCAGATTCACCAGCACATAAATGATCGCCATCCACATAACATACGCCTGAATAATGGGATAATCGCGCATGGAAATAGCATCTACTGCCATTTTTCCAACACCGTCCCACATAAAGATGGACTCCACAATTGCCGTACCGCCAAGGAGGTTTCCCACTGACAGCATTAACAGGGTAATGACCGTAACCAGGGATGCTTTCATAATACTTTTCCATAAGGTAACAGAAAACTTCACCCCACGGGCACGGGCGCCTGCTACATAATCCTTACTCAGCTCATCTAACACAGTAGCCCTTACCTGCCGCAGATATTTCGCAGACATGGCAATGGCCAGGGTTATGGCCGGCATTGCAACACTTTTCAGACTCACATCCTTGGCAATAACAGGGAAAATCCTGACCCGGATTGCAAGAAAATACATAAGCAAAAGTGATACAAAGAAATTAGGAAGACTGTTTCCTATAAAACTGCAGAAACGAATCAAGTAATCAGCAATTGTATTCTGCTTCACCGCAGACAAAATTCCCAAAGGAATCGAAATAATAATAGTAAGCAGAATGGAAGTAGCCGTAAGAAGCAGGGTTGCCGGCAGTTTTGATATAAAAGTATCAAAGACCGAAACTCCTGATACATAGCTGTTTCCCATATCTCCACGCAGCAGTTTTCCAAGCCATACAAAATACTGGGTTAAAAATGGCTTATCCAGCCCCAGCTCTTCTCTTGCCGCATCCAGTGCAGCTTCTGACACTACCCCTCCTGTATTCTCCATTTTCCGCGTTACAACATCACTTCCTGCAATACGCATCATTCCATAAGAAAGAAAAGTAATTGCAAACAGAATGGGAATCAGCTGAAGGATACGTTTGATTGCATATTTTTTCATTTAATTGTCTCCATTCCATACTGTACAAGTAGGTTTTTTACTCATTCTTTCATCCCTTGGTGTAGTTTAGCAAAAATAAAAAACAGCCTACAACCCGCCCAGGGGTTATAAGCTATTCTTATTTGGAATATATTTTCAATTTTCAGGAATACCTTTTCTCTATTTATGCAGACCGGCACACGTTCCTTTAGCCGATTCTGCTTCCGTTTTTCTTTTATCCCTCTCATATTCAGCTGCCATTCTCCAGCTTCAATTTTTCCCTTAAAAATCCCAGCAATTCCTCCATCAGCTCATCCGTCTCGTCATTCTTTCTTCTGATGTATCCGAAAACCACCTTATTATTTTTGAATTCCAGCGGAATGCCTTTGTTTGCTGCCTTTTTATCATTGGAAAGTAACTGCCGCTGATATTGCAAAGTCCGGTCTCTTTCAACATCTTTTCCATAATGTAGTCGCTGTTTGTAATAATGGAAACATTCAGATTTTCCCAGCTGAACACACTACGTTTTTCTTTCTCTCCCAATTCCAGAAACTCATCACGGAAGTTCTGGATAAATCGGAAGTTCTTCATCGCTTCCATATTTACGGTCTGTGCATTCTCTCTGTCAGCTGCTTCCTGATCCAATATATTCAACTTTCCCGGATAAAATGTCGCCGTACTTTCCTGCATAACGGTAAAACCAGCTTGTTTTTCGCCAGCTCATACTGGAATTCCTTTTTTTGCTGTTCCATGACGTATACAAAGCCAATGTCTGAAAGATAATCCCGAACACGTTCCATGACCGTGCGCACACCGGCTGTATAGATTTCAAAATGATAATCCTTGTCATAATTTTCCTTATAAAACTCCACAAACTGATTCAGTAAACCAGGAACATGGGATTCGAATTGAAATCCGTAAGATCATTTTGCCATATTCCCATGGCTCCATCTCTTCCAGTATCCGGGAATCCGATTTATTAATCCTGCACGCATATCGGTATGCCTCCCGGCCTTTCGCCGTAAGCGCAATTCCCCTTGGCATACGCTCAAACAATACAATTCCCATTTCCTCCTCCAGCGCTTTGATTGCCTTGCTCACACTGGGCTGGGTTGTATAAAGCAGCTTGGCAGCCTCGCTGATAGAGCCAGTTTCAGCACACACTATAAAATATTTCAGTTGCTTCAGATCTAACATAGCTATTCCCTCTCCGGCGAAAACTTCAGTCTTTTTACATCTGCTTTCGTTCTGTTTTTATGTTTCCTCATCTACATCCAGTGCAAATCTGCAAAAATCCCCCGCCACTGACTGCAAGATCAATGTCACTCGTCCTTTTGAAATCTCCACGCGCCCTTGATCCAAAGAGAATTATCAAGCCTCACTCCCACCAGATTTCTTTCTTCCACTTTACCATATCTTCCTATTAAGTCAAGCTGTGTACTTTCAATTTAAGCATGTTATAGGAATTTCCTATAGCCAGCTATCTTTATTCCATATTAGACAAGACCAGATTTCTATGCTATCATTCAATCCATATTAATCCTAGTTGATAAATAGGAAATAAAATAAGAGGAGGATACACTTATGAGAAAAAGCATCTTGACTTTAGGAATTGCAGCAGTATTAACAGGAGTTCTGGCAACATGCAGCATGGCCTACGCAGCTGATGACGAGCTTGCACAGATTCAGGAATCAGGAAAACTGAAAGTCGGTGTGGAAGGAACCTATCCTCCATACACCTATCATGACGACAACGGAGAGCTTACCGGATTTGACGTGGAGGTAGCAAAGGCAATTGCAGACAAGCTTGGTGTGGAAGCAGATTTCACAGAATCTGACTGGGATTCCCTTCTTGCAGGAATCGACAGTGGACGTCTTGATACAGTTATCAATGCAGTAAGTATCACCCCTGAACGTGAAGAGAAATACGATTTCGCAGGACCATATTTCTACATCACACAGCAGATCGTAGTAGCCAAGGACAATGATGATATCGTAGATATGGCTTCCCTGGATGGCAAAAAAAGTAGCAAACACTGCTACAACCGCTTACCTTGATATTCTGGAAGACGCCGGTGCATCTCTTGTACAGATCAGCACAGCTGACGAAGCGGTTTCCCTGATTGAATCCGGACGTGCCGACTTCACCACCTTCAATTCCGTTGTATTTAACGAGTATCTCCAACAGCACCCTGACGCAAATCTGAAGGTTGCATTTGAGATTCCAGATGTGGTTGATACCTATGCGGTTCCCATCAAAAAAAGGGGAAACAGCTTTATATGATGCAGTTCAGAACGCTATTGACGAACTGAAAGAAGACGGAACTTTAAGCAAGCTTTCTGAGGATTACTTCGGCACAGACTTCACACAGCCACAGGATGAAAATGCAGCAAATACAGACACCGCTTCTGAGGATGCAACAACAGAAAGCACTGATGAAAACTAATTACTTTTCCACAGCTGTTGTCCAGAACAACAGACTATCATCCAACAATTGAAAGTAAAAGGAAACAATTATGAGTGAACGTTTAGCAGGGATTCTGGTATCTTCTTTCACCAGGATCCTCATACCCGGAATAAAAGTTACAATCCCCCTTACCTTATTATCCTTTGTTTTTGGCTGCATCATCGCCCTTTTTCTGGCCCTGGTACAGATTGCCAATGTAAAAGGACTGAAGCAGTTCGCAAGATTTTACATATGGGTCTTCCGCGGAACCCCACTTATTGTACAGCTATTCATCATCTTCTTTGGCCTGCCGTCTGTAGGAATTATTCTGGACGCTTTTCCATCCGCTGTGATCGCCTTTGCCCTGAACCTTGGCGCTTACAACGCTGAGATTTTCCGATCTGCGATCCAGGCGGTACCAGAAGGACAGACAGAAGCTGCTTATATGGTGGGTCTGAGTTACCGCCAGACCATGACCAGGATTGTAATGCCCCAGGCATTCCGAATCGCTTTTCCACCACTATTTAACTCACTGATCGGACTTACCAAGGACACTTCCCTTGCCTCCAGTATCACAGTTGTGGAGCTGTTCACCACCGCACAGCAGATTGCCGCCAGAACCTACGAGCCCTTCGCCCTGTACTGCGAGGCTGCTGTTATTTACCTTATGATCTGTACCGTACTTACATGGGTACAAAACTATTTTGAGAAAAAGCTGGTATGGAATGCTCCAGCACCAGTGAAAGGAGAATAATCATGTCTTATATTTCAAAAATCGACCCGGAAACAGCAGGCGAAAAAGAGAAAGAAGTAATCAGGGACCATCTTGCACAAGGATACAGGCTCACTAATGAAAAGCTTACTCTTCTCCATAATGCAGAAGCCTTTAAAGCCATTGAAGACAGCTCCTACTCCCTCGACCGGGAACTGCAGAGACTGATTGGAAAAAGAGCTGGTGACTTCTTTGAATATGCAATTTCCGAAGAAAATGACTGCCTGGTATGCAGTACTTATTTCAGAAAGCTTCTGAAAGATAATGGTATTGATTTCGACAATTTTCAATTTACAAAGAAGGAAGAATTACTTATTTCTTTTGGCCGCGCTCTTGCAAAAGATCCGAAAAACATTCCGGATGAAATCTATACTGAATTAAAAGAAGAATTCACAGAAGAAGAAATCGTAGTTATCACAGCTATGGGTGTGCTAATGGTTGCCAATAACTACTTTAATGATATTTTAAAGATCGAAGTATAATCAATGTCGCCTTCGGCAGCATCACCATATGTGAACAACTCGTATTTTATGATACCAGTGTCAAAGGTCAAAAAGCTGTTCGTGTTTGCACGATAAGGCGTTTGAACTTGGGACACGCCAAATATGAGAAAGTAGCGATTTACGCAGTAAATCAGCGGATTTCGAATATTTGGAGGATTGCGGGAGCAGCGTAGCTGGGTCGCAATCCGGGGTATCAAATGAGTGGCAAAAGACCTTTTGACACTCATATCATTTTATATCATTTACTACAGAAGAAAGACTTTTAAGCTTCTTCATAATACCCTGTTATCAAATTACCAAATTTCTATAATAAGAATGTGAGAAAAAAAATATGCTGGAAGTAAAGAATATCCATAAAAAAATTCGGATCAAACGAAGTATTAAAAGGTGTTGATTTCAAAGTTGAAAAAGGTTCTGTGATCGCAGTTCTGGGAAACAGCGGTTCTGGAAAGACAACCCTTCTCCGCTGTATCAGCTTTCTGGAGCAGGCAGATAAAGGAGAAATCACCTTCGATGATTTCCACAAAGATATCACTGCTGTTACCAGGAAAGAGATCCGGCAGTTACGAATGAAAATGGGCTTTGTCTTCCAGGGATACAATCTTTTCCGCAACAAAACAGCACTTGACAATGTACTGGAGGGTCTTACCATTGCCCGTAAGAATTCTCCGGAAGAAGCGAAGAAAAAAGCTATGGAAATGCTGGAAAAAGTAGGCATGGCAGACCGCGCCAACTTCTATCCGGACCAGCTTTCCGGTGGGCAGCAACAGCGTGTAGCTATCGCAAGAGCCATCGCCTACAATCCGGAAGTAGTTCTCTTCGACGAACCAACCTCCGCCCTTGACCCAAGACTTACCGGCGAGGTTCTGGATGTTATGAGAAAGCTTGCCGACGAAGGAACCACCATGGTCGTAGTCACCCACGAAATGGATTTTGCCAGAAAAGTTGCCAACTGGGTAGTCTACATGGAGGACGGTGTTATCGTAGAAGAGGGACCATCCAAAGAGTTCTTCTCACAGCCCAAGAGTGAGAAAACAATGGCATTCCTCCATATGACAAGTTCGGATTATGTGATTTGAATTTCCTGTAATTCTTTTATAAGTTTTCATCAAAGAAATCTCTTGCTATTTATAAATAGTATGAGATTTCTTTTGTTTATCACAAAAATACATTTGTATTCACTCTGCTCGCCAACCATCATCCAGATAACATTTATAATGCAAGCTATTATCATATATTATTTTAGGATACTCATATAGTCCAAAATCATCCATAATTTGCTTCACATACTCCTCTGCAATATTGGGATTCATATAAACAATTGAACTTCCACATTTCTTAATTTCAACTCTGCCTCTTGGATAAAAGTTGTATGAAACTTTTGAATTAGAAATCTCTTTCCACAAATATTTGTGAACATAT
>ENA-OQDT01001295-OQDT01001295.1-human-gut-metagenome-genome-assembly--contig:-NODE-1295-length-14803-cov-18.427978_pt1 | contig 14803 bp, 9 predicted proteins | sample MGYA00242786_ERZ504617 | MGnify/ENA primary metagenome ERZ504617 (study PRJEB26092, sample SAMD00036337) | human gut metagenome | host: Homo sapiens | study: EMG produced TPA metagenomics assembly of...
ACTCTGCCCAGGTACCATTTACAAAAATATCGGTTTCGCTTCCATCTTCGCGGATACCTACGATGTGCAGGTCATCCGATCCAACCATAAAGTCAACGTGGATCAGAGAATCATTCACACCTTTTTCCAGAATTTCCTCGTTGCTCATCTCCAGAAATCCATCGAGCACCTCAGGGAAACCGGCGCCAGCGGCAACGTGGCAGCATGCGTTTTCATCGAAAAGGGTATTAAAGAACATCAGCCCGGACTGGTTAATCGGAGATTCTTTCGGAACGAGTGCAACCTCGCCGAGCATTGCAGCACCGGCGTCCATGGCGAACATTTTTTTCAAAACCTCTTCGCCCTGCTCTGCGTGGCAGTCAACGACTTTTCCATCCTTGAAATCGACGGTAAAGTTGTTGATGATCTGTCCCGACCAGCTTAAAGGTTTTGTGGAAACGAGACGGCCTTCACATTTTCCTCTCATCGGGCTGGTGAAGACTTCTTCGGTCGGCATGTTTGGAACGTAGAAGGTGTTGTTCGTATGGTTGATATCACCGGCGCCGCTCCATTTTGCGCCCGGAATCAGCTCAACGGTGAAATCCGTACCGTTTTTGCTGGTGTAATGCAACTTGTGGAATGCCTGCTCATTCAGCCAGCTGGCTTTCTGGGTCATGAGGTCGCAGTGTGCCTGCCAGATCTTTTCTGCATCTTCGCCGTCTTTTAAGTAAACACAGTCGAAAATAGCATCCCACAGTTTTTCAACAGCAATATCCTCCGGCTCGCCCGGGAATACTTTTTCTGCCCATTTTGGAGAAGCGGCGGCAACGATCAGCCACTGATGCTTTCCATCGAGCTGGTCACGGTATTTTTTAATGACCTTTCCACGCATCTGACGAACGGTGGAGAGCAGGTCCGCAGGAATGCCGGCGAGCTCGTCCGGATCGGAGGAGTCGATGAAAATGCGAACCGGCAGATCAACCGTCATCTGTTTGAAACGCTCTTCTTCCCAGTGCGGAACCGCGCCAAGCGTTTCTGCGGTGGCATACTGATAATGCATTTTGTTGATCTCACCGCATTCCCAGATCACTTCCACATAGCTTGCGCCCGCCTGATAGCACTCCTCTGTCACCATCTGGGTAAGCAGAACCTGATCGATGCCGGCCTGGAGGCGGACACGCTGTCCTTTCTGTACATTTGCGCCGATTTTTACGATCAGCTTTGCATATTCTCTTAATTTTGCCTGAAATTTTGCTTCATTCATGATAAAAGACTCCTTTTTGTGATTTTTAAAACTGAAATGGATCATTAAAGGCTCCATAGTACGAAACCGGTTCGCCCGCGGAAAGCAGATGATGGACATCGCCGACGGTCTGGCAGCGGAAGTACACTTCACCCGGCTTGCGTTCCTCACTTCCGACAATTGTGACGGAAGTCGGCGCCAGGAACATGCCCTGCCAGAGCTGTACCGGCGTCATATTCAGCAGATGCGACAGTGCCACACAGGTGACGCCGAGATGGCAGAAGCAGACGATGACGGCTTCCCGGTTTGTTTCATCCGAAGCGTGATAGCGGTAGCCGTCGCGTACATAGCCGTAGCGCGCAAGCAGTGCATCGAGTCCGTCGGTCACGAAATGGTAATTCTCGTCCATGTTTCCGGTCTGCATAATCGGATTTTTCGTCCAGAAATCCTGGTCATAGAGATCCCGGTTTGCATCGAGCACATCCGGCAGAAAATCCCATGGAATCCGGCGTTTTCCCGTTTCCGGGTCAATGACAGGTGCATCAAATTCCCGCAGCCATGGGAGAATTTCGGCTTCGCGGCCTGCATTTTTCAGTGTAAAAGAAGCCGTATCTTTCGCACGGCCAAGCGGAGAACAGTAAAAATCGGTGACATTCCATTTTGCTGTGCGTTTCGAAAGCAGCTCGGCCTCGCGCCAGCCTTTTTCGGTCAGAGAATCAATATCATAATTTGGTTCGCCGTGGCGGATAAAAATAATTTTCATAACGTTCCTTTCTTCGTATGTCGAAAAAATGGTGGATTTCGACATAGAAAAGTAAAATTTCGTCCCGAAAGATCTGTGCCGGAGCATAAAAGAATTCAGAACTAAGAGCATTTCATTCAGTATATCATAAATAGTCAGATTTGTGTGAATTTCTTATCGGCATCTCCCCCAGTTCAGCTCCCCGTTGGTAAACTCAGCCCAGTTGTACTGCGCCATGTATTCGCCATGGTACTGGTTGATCGCGGAAAGTTTTCCCTCGCACCAGTCAAAATAGTCACAGGAGACTTCTTCCGGGCAGATCCGCAGGCTTCCTCTGGCGGACGCAACGAGCGTTTCACAATGATACACTTTTAACGAATAAAAATTCGTGAAGCGGAAGCTCCCTTTTTGATACGCTGCATCTTGAGAGAGTAGCTAGTAGCAGTCCTGTAGGTAGGTGCAAACAGGAGAAAAATATGCTATAGTAAAAACAGCGTAAGGGGAAACAAAAAGTAATGCAGCAAGAGGAAAGAGTATGATAAACTGTCGGTCATCATGGTCTGTCTGAACGCTCAAAAAGAAACCGATGATGTATTTCTTCAGATGATGAAGACACTACTTGGTGTTGAAATGCCGGAGAATGAATTTTTGAAATTGATGCATACGTAAAAAAAACAGGCACGATTCCCGAAAAAGGTGATTCGTGCCTGCTTTTTTTACTTTTCTACTTCTTCATACTGGTTGCCTTCCGGGTCACGCAGGTTATCATTTACATAAATTTTTCTTCCTTTGGTATCCAGTCTTTCTTTGTAGTCCATAGAGAAGGCACCTAGTGAAGCGGCCAGAAAGCTAAAAACAATCGTTGCTTTAGAAAGGTTCTGTAAAAATTTGAGGGCGCCATAAATAATCAGGTTTTTGTAATACTCCAGCCGCAGTCCTTTTTCAACACCCCGTGCAGTGAGGCGGCAGATAAGCAGAACAACGGCCAGCATAAATGCACCGATAACCAGAAGAAAAATTCCGGCTTCATGATATTTTCCAGGTAAATAGCAGGCGCCGATTACGATCATGATCGGGGCAATTAAGGACATGGTAAAAACCATTTCGGCACGAAAGGTAAAAAATCGATACATCAAAAAGATTAAGATTAGGATAGCGATGAAAAGCATATTAGTTTTCTCCTTCGTAATGTTATAAATGATATAAAGCTTTTTTGCAGAAAAAGCAGATGAATTTGTGTGAAAAATTTTGCATATTTTGGCTTTTTCCTGTATACTTAGATCAATGTCGACAGGAAAACAGCATTCTGCCCAAGCCATCGGATATTTGCTGTTGTCCGGAAAGGAACTTTGATACTACATGAGCGATTTTTCACAAAGGCTTGAAAAGGAAATAAAAAATACAGGAAAAACTTTATATTATCTGTCTGAGGCCAGTGGTATGCAGCTGGATTACATTTCTAAAATGAGTAAAGGAAAACGTATTCCAAAAGAAGAAGAGCGCCTGACCTGTCTTCTTGATGCGATGGAATGCACCGGAAATACAAGAGCAGATCTCCTGTTCCTTTATCGCCAGGAAAAAATGGGAAAGAGCCAGTGGCAATGTATGGAAGAACTGATCCGTATTATCCAGCAGGATGTGGTTGAATTTCCTCAAGTCTCTGTTTCTACAAGTGTTTCAGGAATTCCGGATACGGATATGACGCTGGACAATATCTTTGCAATTTATGCGTGTATTCGAAAAGCAATGATAAATGCTTCCGATTCCACGATTTGCTTATGTACTCCGGAAATTTCACTGGAACATTTACGATATCTTGTTCAGATTATTCATGAAGTGCCCTATCGCAGATTAGAGCATCTTTTTCCTTTGCTGCAGAATCAGACAACGGAAAATACACTGGATAACCTTCGGAAAATATGCAGTCTGAAACCGGCAATGAACTATGAAAACTACAAACCATTTTATTATTACGTTTCTTCTGCTGAGTCCGAGGCGAAAAAAGCAGGCTTACTTCCCAACTGGCTGATCACAGACCATATTGCAATTGGAATCAATTTTCATACGGCGAAAGGAATTATTCTCAGAGATGCGCAACAAATACAATTACTGAAGAATTCCTTTATTCAGGAAAGAAAAATAGCAAAGGAAATGTTGTTTTGCTCTGATTTAAATGCTTATGTAAAAGATGTCAATGTTATGATGAATGAAGGCTATGTAACGCATAACTATTATATTGAATATTCACCATGTCTTCTGCATCTGATTCCGTTAAATGTACTGAAACAGCAGATCATCCTGGATGGAGTGGAAAAGGAACAGCTTTTATCTTCTCTCTTTCAGCGGATCCGGCACATGGAAACGGAAAGTATGGTACATATTTTCTGTATATCTGGCTTACGACAATTAATGGAGCAGGGACGCATTGCAGGCTATCCGGATATGCTTTATAAGCCTCTTGATCCTGCGATGCGCCTGTGGCTGTTGAAAAGTTATTATCAATATATGCTGCACACACCTCATTCCTGCATTTGTGTAAAAGAAAATTTCGTCCAGCTGCCGAAACATATCTCCATTGTATGTAGCTCTAATGTTCATAATGGAATTGCATTTTGGAACAATACAAGTCATGGATTGCAATATTATATTTTAAAAGAATCCGGCTTCTCACAAAAACTATATGAATTTTGCCAGTTTCTGGAGAATGGAAACATGGCATGGTCACAGGAGGAGACGCTGGATATTATTCGAAACATGATTGTGGAATATGGAGGCACCTTATAAACCGCGCTTCCAGGAAAATAAAGGATTCTTTCGGGACAGCTTTTCTCCTGCTATCTCTGGAAGAGCCGGGAGAAAAGCCCCTTCTTTTTTGCCGGGCGGGATGCAGCAGGTACATTTTGATTGATATATTGCTGAAACATGTTTTTTGAATCCTGAATGAGACCATTTAATTGCGCATTCTGACCAGCAGAAAACAGATCACACAATACAACTCCTTTTTGGGCATAGTACAATGCATTTTCCTTTCGCTCCAGTCTCATATTTGCAATTTGGAGCGTTTGATAGATAGGGATTTGATAGACCGGCATTTCTTCCGGAAGCAAAAGATCGCTGTAATGATACAGAAGTAATGAGATTTCTTCCGCTGCTTCCTGGATCTGCTCGGGATTTATATGTTCTTCCTGTACATTCTGAAGATACATAGATCCACATCCGATACAAATGCGGATGAATGCTTTGGACACAGTTTCTCTGATTTGTGGATTTAGAATTTCTGCATTCCATATATATTCGATACTTTCTGCCAGACGCCAGCTCTTCTCGGCCAATTCGGTGCATTTGTGTCCCTGTATTTTTTCTGCTGTTACGACGGAAATGCATGCCAGCATACATTTCAGTTCATTCATCAATAAAATTTCAGCAGTTTTTTCTTTTGGGATTTTTAACTGCATTTCCTGTTCCAGCTTTTCTTGCTGGTGTTCTGTAAAATCCTGTAATTCTTTGATGCTCTCCGGATCGCTGAACTGAGATTCCTCCAAAGTTATTTTGCAGATCATTACCCGGAGCAGATTCTGATAGGTTTCTTTCCAGATTCCCGGTTCTTCTGATTGATTACTGATGGCCATGCATCTTCTGAAAAGATCTGTTTTATCAAAGGCCGACAGATATGGATTGTTGGAAAATTGCAGAATCTGAAAGGCTGTACAATGAAAATTTTCTTTTGCAGCTGCCTGCATCAGGAGCTCGGGATATTTTCGGGCATTCATAGACGCAACAGAAAATTCCTCTGCCTGTTTTTGAGCAGAAAGCAGCATTTTCTTTGGGGCTTTCTGTAGCAAAAATCCATTTTCCGGAAAGAGATTTCCAAAGATATTTTTAAAAATAGCTTGTTGTACTGCTGCTTTCAGTGTCATTGCATGAGAATGCATCTGCGGGCAATCCAGATTTCCGGCGACTGCTGTAATTTCATATTTTTCTTTGAGTGAAAGCAGCGCCGGAACAAGCAGATATTCTGTATCTGTCAGAATTTCCAGACGATGATAGACATCATGGTACGGCGCACCCGCGAGATCTCCCTTGGAAAACAGGAGCTTCGGGAAAAAATTCCAGCAGATACCTTCTAAGGTATGGTCTGTTACCTTTGCCTGCGCCAGCTCATAGATAGAATCATATCCTTCCTGATTGCTTTTTACTGTAACATGGGTATCGGATTGCACAGAATATAATTGACGTTCATAATAATTGGACAGAAAAATTCTGTCGCCCAAGTGATCCCAGGAATACATATAGTCCATATAGGATTCATACACATGATTTCCAAACATACTTGTCGTTGGTCCGACAAACAGAGAGTTCCACGCTTCGTAAGTATCAAGTTTTTGATTAAAAGCATTTACCATTTTTGCCTGTTCTTCTTTTGTATATTTGGAAATTTCCGTTCGTTCATTTGTCTTTTGCACAGAAGTTCCGCCTTTGCGGCGTCCGTGCTCAACCAGGAGAAGAAAGATGATTTCTTCTTTTTCCAGAAATTCTATTTCAAAAGAAATATCCCATGATTTTTCATCACAATAGGTTCTGTAATTACTACCTGAATTTATCGCTTTTTGTAATATTTCGGGATCAAGAGTTTCCCATGGAATCGAAACAGGAAAGTCCATATTTTATTTCCTCCAGGTGTCTGCTGATAAAATGATGTTGGAGGCAAAAAATATTTTGCCTCCCTTGTCATCCGATTGCTTTGCATGATATGCTTTGGCAATTCTTATTTTAATACTTTGATAGATACTTTTCCGCCAATTCCGGCCTGACACTGAACTTTTAAGATATCTCCGTCTTTTAAATCCAGATCCAGGTAACCATCACCAGTTTTAAACATGGCACCGGCTAAGGATTTTCCTATTTCGCCGACGGATATTTGTTCTGCGAGGCCGCTGCCTGCAGAAAATCCAATGATGGACCCCATCAGATTGACATTCCCTTTTTTGCTGTCTTTTGCCGGATCTATCATAGAAATACGATGAACGCCAGGAGTTAAGCTGATTTCATATGGAGTCTTAGATGCCTCATATAAAGTTCCTTCTTTTTCGTCATCAATAAAGATGCCTATTTTTGCTTTGGAATTCATCATTTTATTGTACTTGAGTGGATGAAACATTTTGTCCATGACGCTCATGGAAAGATCTTTTGCCATTCGATTGGAATCTTTTACTGTTAATACTAATCTTGCACTCATATTTTCCCTCCTGAAGTCAAGCGTTTCAAGTGATGCGCTTTTGTATTTTGGGTATCGGATTGTTGTTTTGGTATGGAATAGAATGATCCGATTCCGGCTAAAATTTGTGTTTATTATACTATTATTTGAAAAACTATATGAAATAGGCATAAAAATTAGACAAAAAATCAGATGAAAACATAAATTAAACTTTTAATGATTCCTATGATCCGATTTTTTTAAAAGAAAATTGATTTTATGGGAAAACAAAACTTATTTTGGAATGGAGAGAAGCGCAGGAGGCTGTGAACGACAGAACAAAAGAAAGAAATGACAGAAAACAGATACCGCGGTGACAAAGCTGTTCACAAAGCTGGCGGGCGTGACAACGGCGTCTTATCTGTGGGTTGAAACAAAATATCATGAAAAACAGAAAAGAAGCATATCGTATAAAGATAACGGATGAACGCAGGTGAATCCATGAACAGACTCTGGAGCGGTATGCTTCTTCTTGGCATTGCCTACGGTGCTTTTTGCGGAAAACTGCCGGAGGTGACAGACGGTGCGCTGCGCGCTTCAAAAGAGGCAGTTGTGCTGGCAATTTCTCTTCTGGGTGTGACGGGCCTTTGGAGCGGGCTGATGGAGATTGCAAGGAAAGCGGGAATGATCGACAGCCTGGTAAAAAAGATGGGACCGGTCATGCGCTTTTTGTTTCCAAAGGTACCATCGGATCACCCGGCCATCCAATCGGCTGCCACAAATATGATCTGTAATGTATTCGGTCTTGGCGCAGCGGCAACGCCGCCGGGCCTTCTTGCCATGGAACAGTTCGAAGAGCTGGAAGAGGAACGGCGGAAAAACAAAAATCCGGCCGCTGTTCCGAAAGGAACTGCAAACCGGGAAATGTGCACCTTTCTGATTTTAAATATTTCTTCCCTGCAGCTGATACCGGTCAACGTGATTGCATACCGCAGCCAGTATGGCAGCGTGCATCCAACGGCCATTGTCGGACCGGCACTGGCGGCAACGGCAGCAAGCACGGTAGCGGCTGTTTTATTCTGCAAATGTATGGAAAAATGCAAAAGCTGAGAATGCGGTCTGCCCAGGAATATTTATAAAAAAACAGTAAATTCGCCTTCTTAGGACTAGCCGCCGCGGCAACGGCTTGGTACAATAAAGGAAATGAGGGATATTGAATTTTACATAGGAGGAACACAAGAGCATGGCAGGATATGTGAGTCTTCAGGATGTAACCAAGACATACAAAATGGGTGAAGTCACCATCAAGGCCGCGGATGGAATCAGCTTTGATGTGGAAAAAGGTGAGTTTGTGATTGTTGTTGGACCGAGCGGTGCGGGTAAGACGACGGTGCTGAATATTTTAGGCGGAATGGACACAGCGACTTCCGGAAAGGTGCTGGTGGACGGCGCGGAAATCAGCAAATACCGCGGCAAGAAGCTGATCCAGTACCGGCGGGAGGATATTGGATTTGTTTTTCAGTTTTATAATCTGATGCAGAACCTGACGGCGCTCGAGAATGTGGAGCTGGCGATGCAGATTTGTAAGCATCCGCTGGATGCGTCGGAGGTGCTTGCGGAGGTTGGGCTGGAAGAGAGAATGAATAACTTCCCGGCGCAGCTTTCGGGCGGAGAGCAGCAGCGTGTGGCGATTGCGCGTGCGCTGGCGAAGAATCCGAAACTGCTGCTCTGCGATGAGCCGACCGGCGCGCTCGATTATGTGACGGGAAAAGCGATCTTAAAGCTGCTGCAGGATACCTGCCGGGAGAAGGGGATGACGGTCATTGTCATCACTCACAACTCGGCGCTGACACCGATGGCGGACCGCGTGATTAAAATCCGAAACGGAAAAGTGGCGGGCATGAAAACAAATGAGAACCCGACACCGGTGGAAGAGATAGAATGGTAGGTGGACGATGAGAGCATTTCGAAAAGACTTTATCCGGGAAATCACAAAGAACAAGGGGCGGTTTCTGTCAGTCTTTTTCATCGTGCTTCTTGGCGCGGCGTTTTTCTCGGGCATTCGGTCGGCGGAAGGAGATATGAAGGTTTCGGCGGACCGGTATTATGATGAAGTAAATTATATGGATTTGAAAGTTCTTGGAACGCTGGGGCTGACAGACGATGATCTGGCGGATATCGCGAAGACGGATGGCGTGAAAGCGGTCTACGGCGGAAAAACGGTGGAAGTGCTGCATGACATCGGCGAGAGCGAGCAGGTTGTGAAGCTGATTGCGCTGACGGACGGTGTGAATGAGCCGCGCGTGGTCGAGGGACGGATGCCGGAGAAAGAGGATGAAATTCTTGTTGATACGCAGTTTCTGAAAAGTTCCGGCTGTGAGATTGGGGATCAGGTAACGTTCACTTCCGGAACGGAGGATCCGCTCTCAGATTCGCTGACCGGGGACACGTTTACGATTGTTGGTTCGGCGACACTCCCTTATTATATGGAGCTGAACCGGGGAACGGGCTCGATTGGAAACGGAAGCATCAACAGTTTTGCACTGCTGCTTCCGGAGACATTTACCTCGGATCTCTATACAGAGATTTACGTCCAGGCGGACGGCGCACAGGAAGAGGCGAGCTACAGCGATGCGTATGATGAGACGGTGAAGGCTGTACAGACGAAGATTGAAGCGCTCGAGGATGCGGCGTGCGACCGGCGGTATACGGCAGTCAAAACCGAAGGACAGGAAAAGATTGATGATGCAAAACAGCAGGTCGCTGATGCAGAGCAGAAATTAGCGGACGCAAAAACAGAGCTGGATGACGGTGCACAGCAGCTTGCCGACGCGAAAGTGACGATTGCGGACAAAGAGCAGGAACTTCTCGACGGCGAACAGACGTTAAAGGACAAAGAACAGGAGCTTCTTGACGGAAAGCAGACGATTGCTGAGAAAGAACAGGAACTCCTTGACGGAAAACAGACCATTGCAGACAAAGAGCAGGAACTTCTCAGTGCGAAAGCAACCATCGCCGATAAAGAGCAGGAGCTGGCATCCGGCAAGGCAACGCTGAAAGACAAAGAGGCGGAACTTGCGAGCGGAAAAGCGACGCTGGAAGCAAAGGCGGCAGAGCTGGAAAGCGGAAAAGCGGAGCTGAATCAGAAAGCCGATGAACTTGCAAGTGGAAAAGCCACACTTGAGGCAAAAGCGAAAGAACTTTCCGATGGAAAAGCACAGCTTGCAGAGAAAGAAACAGAACTGGCATCCGGCAAAAAAGAGTTAGAGGAAAAAATGACGCAGCTTTCGGCGGCAAAAACCGAACTGACTCGGAAGCAGACGGAGCTGAATACTGCAAAAGAGCAGCTTTCCGAAAAAGAAACGGAATTGAATATTGCAAAGGAGCAGCTTTCCGCTGCACGCGAGGAACTGGACAACAAGAAAGCAGAAACCGCTGCAGGACGCACACAGTATGAAGCGCAGAAGGCAGCGTATGAAGAACAGAAGAGTCAGTATGAGACAGCCAAGGATCAGTTAGCCCAGATTTCCAGGCAGCTTCCGGTGGTGGAGACTGCGCAGACAGAAGTGACTGGTCAGATCGAGGTGATTGAGGCTCAGCTTGACGGACTGACGGAGGAAGATGAAGCATATGTATCCCTGTTGGAACAGAAAACTGCGCTGGAAGCAAAGCAGACAGAGTTAGCACAGCAGCTTTTCACGATGCAGGAGCAGAAAACATTTCTGGAACAAAACATCGCAGCGTTTGAAGCAGCAAGCGCTGATGCGGAAGCCCGGCTTGCGGCTGCAGAAGCTCAGATTACCGACGCAGAAAGTCAGCTTGCCGCTGCAGATGCACAATTAACAGAAAAAGAGCAGGAATGCGCCGCAGGCGAGGCACAGATTGCTTCTGCAAAAGAAGAACTGGAAAGCGGCGAAGCTCAGATTACAGAGGCTCTTGCCCAGCTTCAGGATGGAGAAGCACAGGCAGAAGCTTATCAGAAACAGATTGAAAATGGCGAAGCCCAGCTTGCATCCGCCAAAGCAGCGATTGCCGACGGAGAAGCTCAGATTGAGACGAACCGCAGTAAATTAAAAGACGGAGAAACTCAGCTTGCGGCTGCCAGAGCCCAGCTTGCTGATGGGGAACAGCAGATTGCATCGTACCGACAGACGATTCAGTCGGGTGAGGCCCAGCTTGCCGCTGCAAAGCAGACAATTTCCAGTGGAGAAAGTCAGCTCGCCGAAGCGAAACAGACGATCGCCGACGGCGAAACCCAGTTAGCCGAAGCCAAGCAGACGATCGCCGATGGAGAAACTCAGCTCGCCGAAGCCAAGCAGACGATTGCCGACGGAGAAACCCAGCTTGCCGACGCGAAACAGGAAATCGCCGACGGAAAAATCTCCCTTGCGGATGCGAAACAGGAAATTGCCGATAAAGAAAAGGAACTTGAGGACGGCAAAGCCGAATATGAAAAAGCAAAAGCCGACGCCGAACCAGAAATCGCGGATGCGAAGCAGGAAATTGCGGACGGTGAGAAAACACTCGCAGACCTGAAAAAACCAACGTGGTACGTCTGGGGACGGAATAAGGTAACGTCAACTGAGAGCTTCGGTCAGGATGCCGGCCGTATCTCGAATATCGGAAAATTCTTCCCGGTTATCTTCTTCCTCGTGGCTGCTCTCGTCAGCCTGACGACGATGACACGAATGATCGAGGAACAGCGTCAGCAGATCGGAACGTTAAAAGCCCTCGGCTATTCCGACGGCGTGATCGCCTTTAAATATTTCGCATACGCGATGCTCTCCACCGTATCCGGCGCTCTCGCGGGCGTGGTGGTTGGAGAAAAAATCCTGCCCTGGGTTATTATGAATGCCTACGGCATGCTGTATACCGGACTCCCGTATTACATGACCCCGCTGAACTGGGAGCAGGGAGGCCTTGCGATTCTGGCGAGTGCAGCCTGCACCGGCGTGGCGACGATCGCGGCATGCTACAAAGAACTCGCCGCAGGTCCGGCAGAGCTGATGCGGCCGGAAGCACCGAAAAACGGCAAACGGATTTTCCTGGAACGCATCGGCGTACTCTGGAAACATCTGAACTTTACGCAGAAATCAACCGTGCGGAATCTGGTGCGGTATAAAAAACGATTCTTCATGACCGTTATCGGAATCGGCGGATGCATGGGTCTGATCCTCGTCGGTTTCGGCCTTCAGGATTCCATCACCGCGATTGCGAAAAACCAGTTCGTCAGCCTCTTCACCTATCAGGCGAATGCTGTGCTGAATTCAGATGTGGATGAATCCGAAAAAGAAGCATTGCAGACCGATCTGGAAAACTACAGCGGCATCGATGAGCTGCTGGAAATGTACTGCCAGAACATCGAACTGCAGACCGACAAAAAGACCGTGGATGCAGTGCTTGAAGTGCCGAAAGAACTGACGAATTTCAATGACTTCTATGCCTTCCGAGACCGGAAAAGCGGAGAAGTTTACGAATTCCCGACCGACGGCGGCGCAGCCATCAGCGAAAAGACAGCAACGATGCTCGGCGTAAAAGCAGGCGACACGGTTCAGCTGAAAAAAGGCGACGATATTGTGGACGTAAAGATTTCGATCATCGTCGAAAACTACGTGCGCCATTACCTGTATCTGGCCCCGGATCTCTACGAGGAGCTGTTCGGCGGAGCGCCGGACTACAACCAGCTTCTGATGAAATACCAGGACACGTCGAGCAATTATGAGACAGCACTCGGAGAAAAAATCATGACGTACGACGGTGTAGCGGCAATCTCGTTCACATCCGACCTGATTGATCAGATTGACAACATGCTTCGTTCCCTCGACATCGTCATCGTGGTGCTGATCGTATCGGCGGGCCTGCTGGCGTTTGTGGTGCTGTACAACCTGAACAACATCAACATCACCGAACGACAGAGAGAGCTGGCAACGCTGAAAGTGCTCGGCTTCTTCGACGGCGAGGTGGCATCGTACGTGTACCGGGAAAACATGGTGCTGACACTGTTCGGCGTTATCGCGGGCATGGGAATTGGAACGTTTTTACATCATTGCGTAATTCAGACCGTCGAGGTCGATATGATGATGTTCGGACGAAACGTGTTCCCGCGGAGCTACGGCTGGAGCGCCCTGATTACCCTGGCGTTTGCTCTGTTCGTCAATTTTATGATGTTCTACCGGTTAAGAAAAATTGATATGATTGAATCGCTGAAAAGCGTGGAGTAAACAACAGAAAAAGGCCGTCCGCGGTGATGCAGAGAATCTGCAGAAACCGTGGGTGGTTTTTTCATTTTGAAAGTGAAATATGAGCCGGAATGCTTGTTTTTTCAGACATTTCGTTGTATAAAAAAAATAAGGGTTTTTATTAGAACAGAATCAAAAAACAAAGAGTAAAGGGGATTTTTACAAATGGGAACAACAGAAACGAAAAAAATGAGAGTCGGCGTTGTCGGCTGCGGAGCGATCAGTGATATTTATCTGACGAACATGATTCATAACTTTGAGAATCTTGAGGTAGCAGCATGCTGCGCAGGCCATCTTGAACATGCGAAAAAGAAAGCAGAGCAGTATGGCATCAAGGGCTGTACCTACGAGGAAATTCTGGCAGACCCGTCGATTGAAATGGTAGTCATTCTGACACCGGCACCGACCCACGAGGGGCTGATCCGTCAGGCACTGGAAGCCGGAAAACACGTTTACACTGAAAAAACAATGACCCTCGCACCGGAAACGGCAGCGAAACTGATCGAGCTGGCAGAGGAGAAACATCTCTATCTCGGTTCCGCACCGGACACCTTCCTTGGATCGGCACTGCAGACCGCAAGAAAAGCGATCGACGACGGGCTGATCAGCGAGGTGACATCTTTCGAAGCATGCGCAAACCGCGATCTTGATTTACTGGCGAGCATCTTCCGTTTTCTGCGGATGCCGGGCGGCGGTATCTGCTACGATTTCGGTGTTTATTATCTGACGGCAATTGTGAGTCTTTTTGGTCCGGTGGATCGCGTTGTATCGTCCGTGCGAAACCTTGCGGCGAAGCGTGTGAACATCATTCCGGGCAGCCCGGAATACGGACAGGAATTTGACTATACAAACGAAAGTCAGGTCTTTACCATTCTGGAAATGAAAAACGGTGTGACCGGTACATTCTGCGTCAATGGTGACAGCGTCATCAATGATCAGGCGGTATTCACCATTTACGGTAAAAAAGGTATCTTAAAGCTTGTTGATCCGAACAATTTCGGCGGCGATGTTGTCTATATTCCGGGTGTAAAAGACTGGACACAGCAGGCTGTTCCGGAAGTTTTACATTATGGCTTTGATTACAGCGAAAACAGCCGTGGTCTTGGCCCGTCTGAGATGGCAGAAGCAATTGCCGAGGGCAGACCAAACCGTGCGAGTGCCAAAATGGCATATCACGTACTCGATACGATCGATCAGATTATGAAGAGTGCGGAAACGGGTGCCTTTGAGAAGGTTCCATCCACCTGCGAAAGACCGGAGGCCATGCCGAATTCATAGTCTATTTCTGATAGGATTGCAGGTACATCTGACGGAAGTCGGTAGGGCTTACATTTTTTGATTTCAAAAAGACTCTGTTAAACGTAGAAATACTGTTAAAACCGGATTCGAGCGACACTTCGGTGATC
>ENA-OQDT01001296-OQDT01001296.1-human-gut-metagenome-genome-assembly--contig:-NODE-1296-length-14802-cov-2.994549_pt1 | contig 14802 bp, 10 predicted proteins | sample MGYA00242786_ERZ504617 | MGnify/ENA primary metagenome ERZ504617 (study PRJEB26092, sample SAMD00036337) | human gut metagenome | host: Homo sapiens | study: EMG produced TPA metagenomics assembly of...
AATCCTTTAGTTCGAGATGGCAATGGCCAATGCTGATTTGACTGATTAAATTATCCGGATTTAAAGCTTCGTACCGGCGGTAATATTTCAAAGCCTCTTCCGGTTGTTTAAGTGAGCGGTAGCAACTGGCGATTCGTCGGATTACCCATTTGCTTTCGGAATTCAACAAGTCTGCGTGTAGGTAGGCTTCCAGGGCGCCCTTCAAGTCTCCTTCCATTTGCTTGCAATAGCCGATTTTCTGGAAAAGAATGTCGCTATCTTGATCCGTTTTTGCCAATTGGTTGAATATGGTCAGTGCATCGCTAAAATAGTTTTTACGGAGATAATATTCAGCGATGTTTGTAAGGCTTTCTTTATCAGAGATATAAGGACGAAGGATGGCAAGATTGTGGAAGTCGAGCGGCATCGTGAAGATATCCGTAAAATCCAGATGGCCCGGATATAGTTTGAAGAAACGATACAGGTCTTGTATGTACTGTCCGATGATCGTATCCTGTTTTCCACGTTTGCTGATCAATTCTTCTTTATTCTGCTGGATCATTTCTGTGGCCTGGCTGTCGAATTGGTTCATCATCATCTTTCGGGCTTCTTTCGGCAATTGCATCATGCTGAAATAAAGCGAATATTTATCCGAATTGCACATAAAAGCAGCGAATGTCATAGAGTCGAGCATCTGCTTTTCAGCTTCGTTGTCCGGAGTGAACTGATCATCGAAATAAGAATGCTCGATTGTGAATGGAAGCAGCCAGTTGCTTAATTCATGGAAAAACGGGAAATTTTTCAAATGAACGAAGGTCGAGTGCATGACGTCGGCCCCTTCCTGTTGAAGCTCCCCGAATTCTACCATTTTCTTTCCGAGGGTACTGTCAGAAAAGAAGCTTTCCCATTCTGGGTTCATTTCATTTCCTGTCAAATCTTCAGGGGTGAGTTCGTTGAGATTGATCTTTTTGCTGAGCTTTGGACTCAATTTTAACATCTCCGGGATGATCTCATCCTGTAGTTTGCGGGTGATCTTCTCTGTCTCGCGGGCTAAGATAAAGCGTAGGATGATTGTGCGGATCGTTTTGATGAACCCCGGAGTTTCGGCCAAAGCCGCTAGCCTGTCGGCTATCTGCGGATATAACTGCGTCCGTTTTCTATATGTGTATAAAGTGATCAGGATTGAAATTAATGCTCTGACTTTGACCTCTTCGTTCGGATGGCTGGCTGCGTCGAACAATAAAAGTATCTTTTCTCTGTCGAACGCCTCTTGCAATCCTAACATCAAGGCGGAAACAATCTGGCTACCGGTTGTAAAAGGTAGTGCATTGTCGTGTAGCATGCCGCGGATATCTTCAGCTTCCTCTCTTTTCAGAAAAGAAGATACCCATATTTTATTAAAGATGAGAATATTGAATGCGTCACTCTCTTTGTGCTTTCCGGCTTCATGTTCTAAGAACAGTTGGTCATGCAGCTGTTTGTAAGTGAGAGAAGGCTGTATGTTCAGGCTTCTTCGGCGGCTGTAATAGGATAGGGGAGATTCCACAGCTACTGCTTTCTGCTTGACTGAATCGGCCAATTCATAAGTCGATGCCTGTAGATTGTTGTATATCTGTTCCTGCATCGGATCTTTTGCTCCTTCAATCCGGTAGTGCAGCATATATTTGTAGGTGTCCTGAAGTTCGTTCAGCTTGTCCTGAAAAGAATATTCGCGACTTCCTGCAATAAGAGCCTGTAAGGAATCGAAGGCATTCTTCAATTCTTTACTGTCCAATGAACCGACTATGCGGTTGTATGCTTTGTTTATTTCTTGTAGTGTCATATATTATTAATAACAAATGGTATGCCAAATGTATAACAATTTAGCCTAAATTTCCTATCTTTGCACACCTAAATAAGTTTAGCAGATGAAGAATATCCGCAATTTTTGTATTATTGCTCATATTGACCATGGTAAAAGTACTTTGGCCGACCGTTTGCTTGAGTATACCAAGACAGTAGAAGGTAAAGATTTGCAGGCGCAGGTTCTGGACGATATGGACTTGGAGCGTGAACGAGGCATTACGATCAAGAGTCATGCCATTCAGATGAAGTATAATTATAAAGGAGAAGAATATATCCTGAATCTGATCGATACTCCGGGACATGTCGACTTTTCATATGAAGTATCCCGTTCGATTGCAGCTTGTGAAGGTGCTTTGCTGATTGTTGACGCAGCTCAGGGTATTCAGGCACAGACTATTTCCAATTTGTATATGGCAATAGAAAATGATTTGGAGATTATTCCGATCATGAACAAGATAGACCTTCCGAGTGCAATGCCAGATGAGGTGGAAGACCAGATTGTCGAACTGTTGGGGTGTCCTCGGGAAGATATTCTCCGGGCCAGTGGTAAGACGGGAGAAGGGGTATATGACATTTTAAATACAATTGTCGAAAAAGTGCCGGCTCCGAAAGGTGATCCGGAAGCTCCGTTGCAGTGCTTGATTTTTGACTCTGTGTTTAATCCCTTCCGTGGCATTATTGCTTACTTCAAAGTCGTAAACGGGGTGATCCGTAAAGGAGATCATGTCAAATTTATTGCAACCGGTAAGGAGTATGATGCCGATGAGGTTGGAGTATTGAAGCTTACGATGTCTCCTCGTGATGAGATTCGTACCGGGGATGTCGGTTATATTATTTCTGGTATTAAAACTTCCCGCGAGGTCCGGGTTGGAGATACTATCACCCATGTGGCCCGTCCGGCGAAAGACGCGATAGCTGGGTTCGAAGAAGTGAAACCGATGGTCTTTGCCGGTGTTTATCCGATCGACAGCGAAGATTTTGAGAATTTGCGCGCTTCTTTGGAAAAACTCCAGTTAAACGATGCCTCTTTGACATTCCAGCCGGAAAGCTCAGCGGCATTGGGCTTTGGTTTCCGTTGTGGTTTCCTGGGGTTGTTGCATATGGAGATCGTGCAGGAACGTTTGGACCGTGAGTTCAATATGGATGTGATCACGACCGTTCCTAATGTGTCTTATAAAGTTTACGATAAGAAAGGCAACTGTACGGAGGTTCATAATCCAGGCGGCTTGCCCGATCCTACGTTGATCGACCATATTGATGAACCGTATATCCGTGCATCTGTTATTACCAATACGACTTTTATCGGTCCGATCATGACACTTTGTCTGGGTAAACGTGGCATATTGATCAAGCAGGAATACATTTCCGGTGATCGTGTCGAGATTCATTATGATATGCCTTTAGGTGAGATCGTAATCGATTTTTATGACAAGCTGAAAAGTATTTCTAAAGGGTATGCCTCTTTTGATTACCATATCCATGATTTTCGTCCGAGCAAGCTGGTTAAACTGGATATTCTTCTGAACGGGGAACCGGTGGACGCTCTTTCGACGCTGACTCATATGGACAACAGCGTTGCCTTCGGCCGGCGTATGTGTGAAAAACTGAAAGAGCTGATTCCTCGGCAACAGTTCGATATCGCTATCCAGGCGGCTATCGGAGCCAAGATTATTGCCCGCGAAACGATAAAGGCGGTTCGTAAAGATGTAACGGCCAAATGTTATGGTGGCGATATCTCCCGTAAACGTAAGTTGCTTGAAAAACAGAAAGAGGGAAAGAAACGAATGAAACAGATCGGTACAGTTGAGGTTCCACAAAAAGCGTTTTTGGCTGTATTGAAATTGGATTAAAGTTTTTCATGCTCGTGTATTCAAAACCGGAGGAGCATGGAATCGGGACGGCAAGCAATAAAAAAGGATGAATCTTTTGGACTCATCCTTTTTATTACCGTGGATTGGATTTTAATATTGTCTTTCCAGAATCCATGCATCCTGGAAGTTTGGAGCGTATTTTGCTTTGATTGCATCGCGGCTGTCCGCAGCATCGGCTTTGTCATTGAAACTGGCGACGATCACACGAAGCATGCCCTGTTCGTTTTCTCCCAAAAACAGCATTATATCCGTCGTTCTGCATACGTTCTTTCAAAGCGTAAGCATTTGTTTTGTTCTTGAAACTGCCGATAACGACACTGTAACGTTTCAGTCTGCTTGCGTCTTCACCCTGTGCAGCATTAATTCTTTCTGCGCGTGTACTGACGTTGGAAGTTCTCGGTTTAGAAACCGGAGTTACCTCTTCAACTACTTCCTCTTCTTCGACTACCTCGACTGGAGCTGTCGATTCTTTTTCTTTTGCTTGTTCGTAAGCAGCCTTATACGCACTCTGTTTAGGTTTACAAGAACCTAATGCTAAAACCATACATATGGAGGCTCCAAATAACCAAATCTTATTCATACTGTTCAGTTCTTAAATTAATGGGACAAAGATATAAATTATATTTTGTACTTTCGTGCCCAAAACACAATATATTATAAACTACATGAATAAATCTATCGGAACAATGGTTATGGCAACATCCTTATTATTTGGAGCTTGTAGTGGGGATGGAAAAACGTGCGATCGTGCGACCCAACAGAAAGGAAACACGGAAAATGTGATCGGGCGTTCGGATATTAAAGTCAAAGACGGACGGATGACGCCGGAAGTGCTTTGGGCAATGGGACGTATCGGGGGGATGAATGTATCTCCGGACGGACAGAAAGTAGTGTATACTGTAGCCTACTACAGCGTACCGGAAAACAGAAGTAATCGCGAAGTGTTTGTTATGAATGCAGACGGGACGGACAATAAGCAGATTACAAAAACGTCTTATTCCGAAAATGAAGCTGTTTGGATTAAAGGTGGAAAAAAAATCGCTTTCCTTTGCAATGAAAGCGGCAGCAGCCAGCTTTGGGAAATGAATCCGGATGGAAGCGACCGCAGACAGCTCTCTGAATATGAAGGGGATATCGAAGGTTTCGCCTTCTCTCCCGATGAGAAGAAAGTCCTGTTTATTTCACAGGTAAAGACAGTCAAGAGTACGGCAGATAAATATCCCGACTTGGATAAGGCTACTGGTATTATTGTCACAGACCTGATGTATAAACATTGGGATGAATGGGTAACAACAGCCCCGCATCCTTTTGTTGCTGATTTTGATGGTAAGGCAATCAGTAACCCTGTCGATATTATGGAAGGCGAACCGTTTGAAAGCCCGATGAAACCATTCGGAGGAATTGAGCAGTTGGCATGGAATACGACATCGGACAAGATTGCTTACACGAGTCGTAAAAAGACCGGAAAGGAATATGCGTTGTCCACCAATTCGGATATTTATGTGTATGACCTGAATACGAAAAAGACGGCCAATATCAGTGAAGGTATTATGGGTTATGACACGAATCCCCAATACTCTCCCGATGGCAAGTTCATCGCATGGCAGAGCATGGAGCGTGACGGTTATGAGTCAGACCAGAACCGCTTGATGGTCATGAATTTGGAAACAGGTGAAAAGATATTTGCCAGCAAGGATTTTGATTCCAACGTAGACGGGTTCGTTTGGAGTGCAGATGCAAAGGTTCTTTACTTTACGGGGGTATGGCATGGTGAGTCCCAAGTATATAAGATCGATCTGACGGATAGCAATAAAATCACGCCGCTTACTTCCGGAATGTACGATTATGCCGGTGTGGCTTTGTTGGGTGAACATAAGCTGATCGTGCAGCGCCATTCTTTGAGCATGGGAGATGAAATCTATTCGATCGATTTGGCTGATAATAATAAAATAGCCCAGTTGACAACAGAGAACAAGCATATCTATGATCAGTTGACAATCGGCAAAGTGGAAGGTCGTTGGATGAAAACGACAGATGGTAAACAGATGCTTACCTGGGTGATTTATCCTCCTCATTTCGATCCGAATAAGAAATATCCTACCTTGTTATTCTGCGAAGGTGGTCCTCAAAGCCCGGTAAGCCAATTCTGGTCTTACCGTTGGAATATGCAGATTATGGCCGCTAACGACTATATCGTGGTTGCCCCGAACCGCCGTGGCCTTCCCGGTTTCGGTATGGAGTGGAACGAACAGGTCAGCGGCGACTATGGAGGCCAGTGCATGAAAGACTATTTTACGGCTATTGACGAGATGGCGAAAGAGTCGTTTGTCGATAAGGATCGTCTGGGGTGTGTGGGAGCGAGCTTCGGAGGCTTCTCCGTTTATTGGCTGGCTGGTCACCACAACAAACGTTTCAAAGCCTTTATTGCACATGACGGTATTTTCAATATGGAAATGCAGTATCTGGAAACAGAAGAAATGTGGTTTGCTAATTGGGATATGGGTGGTGCTTACTGGGAAAAACAGAATGCGACGGCACAACGTACATTTGCCAATTCCCCACACTTGTTTGTCGATAAATGGGATACACCGATTCTCTGCATCCACGGTGAAAAGGATTATCGAATTTTGGCTAACCAGGGTATGGCGGCGTTTAATGCAGCCGTCCTTCGAGGTGTTCCGGCCGAGTTGTTGATCTATCCCGACGAAAACCATTGGGTGCTGAAACCTCAGAATGGCGTGCTTTGGCAGCGTACATTCTTCGAATGGCTGGATATGTGGTTGAAGAAATAAGGATTTATTCATAAAAGAGAAAACGCCGTTCCGAATTGTCTGGGACGGCGTTTCTTTATTTATACTAAGCAATTGTGATTCCTGGGTCCAGATATACATCCTGTATGGTGTGCAGCAGCTCTACACCGTCTTTCATCGGACGTTGGAACGCTTTTCGCCCGCTGATCAGTCCCATACCGCCTGCCCGCTTATTGACGACAGCCGTGTAGACCGCATCTTTCAAGTCGGAAGCTCCGTGAGATTCACCACCAGAGTTGATGAGGCCGACACGTCCCATGTAGTTGTTGGCAACCTGGTAGCGACAGAGGTCAATCGGGTGTTCTGTAGCTAGTTCGGTGTACATCTTTTGGTCGATCTTGCCAAATTTGACAGCTGTGAATCCTCCGTTGTTTTCCGGTAGCTTCTGCTTTATGATATCTGCTTTGATCGTAACACCCAAATGGTTGGCTTGGCCTGTCAGGTCGGCTGCGGCATGATAATCAACACCGTCTTTTTTGAATTCACTGTTGCGCAAGTAACACCATAAGATGGTGGCCATTCCTAGCTCGTGCGCATATTCAAAAGCCTCCGAAACTTCGACCAACTGTCTTCTACTTTCTTCCGAACCGAAGTAGATGGTAGCGCCTACGGCTGCTGCTCCCATGTCCCAGGCTTCTTTTACGGAGCCGAACATGATCTGGTTGTATGAATTGGGATAAGTCAGTAATTCGTTATGATTCAGTTTGACCACAAACGGTATCTTATGCGCATATTTACGTGCTATGGAACCTAAGATTCCGAACGTAGAGGCTACTCCGTTACATCCTCCTTCAATAGCCAACCTGACGATGTTTTCCGGATCGAAATAGATCGGGTTCGGAGCGAAGGAAGCTCCCGCCGTATGTTCGATATCTTGGTCCACAGGCAGTATTGAGACGTATCCCGTATTTGCCAACCGTCCGCTTCCTAACAGGCGTTGCAGGTTGTTTAATGTTTGGATATTTCTATCCGAGCCGATCCATATACTGTCGATGACAGACGGTGAAGGAATGTGTATAAGTGATTTATCGATCGTTTTACAAGTGTGTCCCAACAGGAATTCGCTTTGTTCGCCCAGTAGGCTGATAATCTTTGAAGTGTCCATATTTATGAAAGTTTTTTAATATAACATGGGCCGTAAAGGATAGGTTTCATAGTTTTTATCAATTAACAGATAGAATAAATTTATGAGTTTTTGTAGGGCTTGTTTTAGAATGTTTCCCTACATTTGCAAAGAACAAATAACGAGTGTTACAACTATTTTAGATTATACAACCAATAAAATTTACAAAGATGAAAAGAAATGGATTTGCACAGTATGCGGTTATGTACACGAAGGTGATGAAGCTCCTGAATTCTGTCCTCAATGCAAGCAGCCGAAGAGTAAATTTAAAGAAATGGTAGAAACTACCGGTGCATTGACTTTTGCCGATGAACATGTGATCGGTGTTGCTAAAGGTTGTGATGAAGAAATGATTAAAGATTTGAACGCGCATTTCATGGGTGAATGTACTGAAGTCGGTATGTATCTGGCTATGAGTCGCCAAGCTGACCGTGAAGGTTATCCTGAAGTAGCAGAAGCATTCAAACGCTATGCTTGGGAAGAAGCTGAACACGCTGCTAAGTTTGCCGAACTGCTGGGTGATGTTGTTTGGGACACAAAAACAAACTTGGAGAAACGTAAAGACGCTGAATGCGGTGCTTGCGAAGATAAGAAACGTATTGCCACTCGTGCAAAACAATTAAACTTGGATGCTATCCACGACACAGTTCACGAAATGTGTAAGGACGAAGCTCGCCACGGTAAAGGATTTGAAGGTTTATACAACCGTTATTTCAAATAATTCGCAAATTCGTTAACAAAGGAAGGGTATTCTTTTAGGAGAGTGCCCTTTTTATCACAAAAAATGCTTTTGAGGGGACAACGAATTTAAATTTTCCCTACATTTGTACTCGCAAACGACGACCTAAGGAAAGCTGCCAGAGTGGTCGAATGGGCCGCACTCGAAATGCGGTGTACGGGTAACTGTACCGGGGGTTCGAATCCCTCGCTTTCCGCAGAAAAGAGGATGTGTCCACCAAATATCACGACACACCCTCTTTTTCTATGTCGTCACTGATTTAGTGCCGATATGGAACTGACAACTTCACACATACAGTTTATCAAAGACCATGCAACAGACGATTTAACCCGCCTGTTGCTTTCCGCTGCCAAGTATCCCGGAATGGATATTCCCTTTTTAGTCGATCAGATTGCTGTCCGAAGGCAGATCCGGGAGAAGTTGCCGTCGTGGTTTGAGAACGGACAATTGGTTTTTCCGGCTAAGATTGCGGCGGAACAGTGTTCATCTGAACAGACAGCAGCTTATAAACAGGAACTGATTGGTGAAAGTTGGACCATTTGCGACCTGACGGGAGGACTGGGAATCGATAGCTATTTTCTTTCCCGCAAGGCGAAACATTTGACTTATATAGAACGTTTTCCTGTTTATTGTGAAGCCGCGAAACATAATTTTTCTGTCTTGGAGGCCAACAATATAACGATCATAAATGCTGATGCCGCCCAAGTTGTTGATACCCTTCCGGAGGTCGATGCTTTCTATATCGATCCTGCACGCCGAGGAGAATCCAACAAGCGGGTTTTTGCTTTGCAGGATTGTGAACCTAACCTGCCCGGACTGTTGCCGGAGCTTCTGAAACGTTCCCCGCGCGTCATTGCAAAGCTTTCGCCGATGGCAGATATACAAATGACTTTGGAGCTGTTGCCGGGGACGACATCCGTGCATGTCCTTTCGGTTAGGAACGAATGCAAGGAACTGCTTTTTGTGGTGGAACGAGAGACTGATGGCAGAGAACCGTCAGTCCGGTGCATCAATTTCGGACTGGATGGAATGCAATCTTTCTCTTTTACATTAGAAGAAGAACGTAGCGCCGTATTGGTTCCTGCCGGTCAGGTCGGTACGTATTTGTATGAACCGAATGCCTCGGTTTTAAAAGCCGGCGCATTTAAGCAGATTGCCGTCCGGACGGGAGTGAAGAAGTTGCAGGTGAACAGCCATCTATATACATCGGACCATTTAGTTTCCGACTTTCCCGGTCGTAGATTCCGAGTGGACGAAGTGCTGTCTTTTACCGGAAAACTCTGTAAAGGACTATCAAAGACAATCCCCCAAGCAAATATAACCGTGCGCAATTTTCCTCTCTCCGTAGAAGAACTGCGTAAGCGGACGAAGATCACCGACGGAGGCCATGTCTATCTCTTTGCAACTACCTTGGTGGATGGAGAAAAGGTACTGGTCAAGTGTTCCAAAGCCTGATCGATCAGGTGAATAACATCAGCACCAATTGTGCTGAAATCACGCGGATAAACATTGAAAGCGGATAGACGGTGGCATAAGAAACGGAGGGTTCGTCGCCATCGACAGTCGTGTTGGCATAGCTCAGTGCCATCGGGTTTGCCATGCTCCCGCAGAGCATACCCACGTTGTGCGCATAATCGAGTTTGAAAAATTGCGAAGCTATGAAACCGACGATCAGCACCGGCACGATCGTCAGCAGAAATCCAAGCCCGATCCAAAGCAATCCTTCTGCCCGAAAAACCGTTTCGAAGAAATGTACACCCGAATCGATCCCCAATCCCGCTAAATAAATAATGATCCCCAGTTGACGAAGCATCAGGTTGGCACTCATTGTCGTGTAGGTTGTCAGGTGGAAACGAGGGCCGAATGCGCCCATCAGGATTCCGACGATGATCGGGCCTCCGGCGATCCCTAATTTGACTGGCGTACTCATCCCCGGTAACGTGATCGGCAATGCTCCTAACAGCATCCCCAGCGATATACCAATGAAGACAGCCAAGAGGTTCGGATTGTTTAACCGCTTGATCTCATCCCCTAAAATCTTTCCGACTGTGTTTACCGAATTCGCTTCTCCCACGATAGTCAACCGGTCACCGATTTGCAGGCGCAGGTCGGGAGAGGCCAGCAGGTCTATACCGGCACGGTTCACACGCGTAATATTGATACCGTAGAGGTTACGAAGGCGGAGAGAGCCTAATTTCACACCGTTCACCCGATTGCGTGTCACCGCGATGCGGCGCGAGATCAGTTGGCTGTCAATGGCATTCCAGTCGATATCCGCCTTGTTCCAATCTACATTCTCCTGCTCGCCGAAAAGGACTTTAATATTTTCGACATCCGATTTAACGGAGATGATCAAAAGGTGATCATGCTCGTGAAGTAAGGTGTCCGAAGTCGGAATGCTTACTTTACCGTTTCTCCATACACGTGAAATAACGAAATGCCTGTCCGTCAGCTTCATTACGTCCTTGATGCTCTTTTCGTAGATAGCCGGATTGCTTACATGAAACTCGGCGACATAGGTAGTCGTGTCGCGTTGTTCCTTTAAGTCTTTCTGTTTCTTGTCGGCAAACAAGGCTCTCAGGATAATAATCGCCAAGATCACGCCCACTACGCCGAGCGGATAAGCGACGGCACACGCCAAAGCCATGTCCGTCACCCCTTTGGTATTGGCCAGATCTATCTGCAACAAAGCCTGTTGGGCGGCTCCCAAAGCAGGCGTGTTGGTAACGGCCCCGCAAAGCAAACCGACCATATTGGAAAGGGAAACTCCTGTTACCCAGTGCAGACCGACTGTCATAATGAGTCCGAGCAGGATAACGCCTAACCCATCATGTTCATAGCTACCCCTCCCTTCTTCAGCGAAGAGAAGAAACCGGGACCAACCTGTAACCCTAATGCATAGACGAAAAGGATCAAGCCGAAACTTTGAGCAAAATACAGCATATCCTTATTCACGACGATCCCTAAATGCCCGGCCAAGATACCGGCAAAGAATACGAATGTGATACCCAGTGAGATCCCGAATATCTTGATCCGTCCTAAATACAATCCAAGTGCAGAGACCAGTGAAATAATGATGACTGCCTGCACCATCGTAGGCTCTAAAAAGGCCTCTTGTAACCAATTCATAAAGTTCCCCTGTTTATTGACGGCACAAAGATAGGACAATAATTTGATTCGTCATCTATTTCTCTCGTTCCCGCGCTTGACACAGGCTCCCCTTATTGTCTTTGTTCGTTTGTTTCATTACCTTTATCCCCAAAATAAGATCAGATTCATATTTGTTAAATCTGGAAAAACATGTCATTGAAAATAATCCATACTGCCGACTGGCATCTTGGGCAAACCTTTTTCGGGTATGACCGTGATGAGGAACATGAGGCATTTCTTTCGTGGTTGATCGATATATTGACGCTGCGGCAGACTGATGTCCTGCTGATAGCAGGCGATGTTTTTGATGTTGCCAATCCGTCGGCAGCCGCCCAACGCCGTTTTTTCCGTTTTTTGCGGGAAGCGAACCGGCGTAACCCACAATTGCAGATCGTGATTATCGCAGGTAATCATGATTCGGCAGCCCGCCTGGAGGCGCCGATACCCCTGTTGGAAGAACTGAATACGTCAATTGTAGGGGCTGTCCCGCGAACCGACCTGTGCAAGATCGATTTCGATTCGCTTCTGATTCCCTTATATAATAAGGAAGGAAAACGGGAAGCGATCTGTCTGGCTGTTCCCTATCTTCGTCAGGGAGATTATCCCGCTTCGAAAGAAGGGAAAGATACCTATGTGGAGGGCGTTACCCGAATGTATCGCCAGCTCTATGACTATGCCGACAGCCAAAGGCAACCGGGCGAGGCCCTGCTTGCGATGGGACACTTGCATGCGACTGGTGCTGAACTGTCGGAAGACGATCGGAGCGAACGGACTATCATGGGAGGACTTGAATCTATATCGGTAGAAGCCTTTAACGAGGACTTGGCCTATACGGCCCTCGGTCACATCCACAAGGCGCAACGGGTAGGGGGACGCGAGTCTGTACGCTATGCCGGCAGCCCGCTTCCGATGTCTTTCTCCGAACAGCATTATCACCATCAGGTTGTTGCCTTTACCCTCGAAAACGGATGCCTGTCGGATCTCGAAGCAGTGCCCATCCCACTCCGAACCGCCCTGCATCGGATTCCGGCGGAACCGGCGTCGCCTGCCGAAGTCCTTTTGTCGCTTTCCAACCTACCGTTGGCGAAAGAGGGAGCCGATCGCAGCCTATGGCCTTATCTGGAGGTGCAGGTACTGCTGACGGAGCCAGATCCGGGATTTCGGCATCGGGTGGAGGAGGCGCTGGCGGATAAGGCTGTACGCCTGACTTCCATCATCCCTTTTTATCCGAAAAAAGGAGGGAGAGGAAGATTCTCGTCCTTTCTCTTATACGGATTTACAAAAGATCGCTCCGCTGGATATGCTTCGCCATACCTTTACGAACCGTTTCGGGGGAGATTTGCCGGAAGAGTTGGAAAAGATGTTTAACGATGTAATGCGGGAGGTTTCCCTATGAAGATATTAGCGATACGAGGTCGTAACCTGGCCTCGTTGGAAGGTGATTTTGAAATAGATTTTACGGTGGAGCCATTACTTTCAGCCGGGATATTTGCTATTTCCGGGCCTACGGGAGCAGGTAAGTCCACCCTTTTGGATACGATGTGCTTAGCTCTGTTCGCCCGTACGCCTCGTACCGACCAGGCGAAAGAAAATAATGTCAAGCTTCAGGATGTCAGTAATGAACAATTGTCGCAGAGCGATCCTCGTTTCTTGCTGCGGCGGGGAACATCCTCCGGTTTTTGCAGAAGTGGATTTCATGGCCTTGAACGGACACCGCTACCGGACACGCTGGTCGGTGGCGCGGGCACGCGACAAGGAAAACGGACGGTTGCAGAATCCGCGTTTGGCTCTGTATAACCTCGACAAGGAGGAGGAAGAGCAAGGGACGCGTTCCGATTTGCAAGCCCGTATTATCGATTTGATTGGCTTGACTTTCGAACAGTTTACGCGTTCCGTATTGCTGGCGCAGAACGATTTTTCCACTTTCCTGAAAGCCGAGCAGGGAGAAAAAGCTTCCTTATTGGAGAAGTTGACCGGAACCGAACTCTATTCCGCCATTTCTCGCCAGATATTTGAAAGGAATGCGCGGGCGAAAGAAGCCTTCGACTTGATCCAAACGCGAATACAGGGTATCGAGCTATTGACGGATGAGGAAGAAAACGACTTGCGCATTCGCCTTGCCGGAACGGAAAAAGGAGTTGCAGCGAGTCGAGAAAGCGAAAGCGGAGCAACAGGCCCTTCAAGAGGCCGTCCGTTCTATCGAACAGCAGATAACCATCCGCCAGAGACAACAAAAGAGGCGGCCGATAAGTTGGTGCACGCAACGGAATTGTTGACGGTCGCTCGCCATGAATACGAAAAGGGAGTGGAGGAACAGCAACAGTCTGAGGCTCGTTTCAAATCCCTTCAACAGGAGATCTTGCAGGCGCGTAAACTGGACATCCAGTTGGATGCGGCCATCCGCGATCTGTCACACTCGGAGCAACAGTTAAAGAATGTAACGCTTCGTAAGGGAGAGGCCGAAAAGAAATATCAGGCTGCCATCCTCCGGCAAAAGCTGGGGATGGAGGAGATTGCCCGTCTGACCGCTTGGCGTGAGCGTTATAAGGAGAAGGAAAGTATTGCGGAGCAGCTTTCGGCCTTGTTGCTGCATTTGGATGCTGCATCGGCTGCCCGTTCAGGAGTGGAGGCGGCAAACCGTTCGATCGAAATGCTCCGGCAGGAGGTTGTGGCGTTGAATAAACAACTTGCCGGTCTGCAACAGACCAGTGCAAACAAGCAGCAGGCGTTGAAGCAGGCAGAAGAGGACTACCGGAGCCTGGAAGAAAAACTGAAAGCGGTCGACGCATCGGCTTTGGACAAACAGATCGAGAAACTTCGCCAGGAACGGGAACAACTGCTTATCGAACAGGCACGTTTGGAGGCTTCCGGCAACATAAAGGATTTACGTGGCAGGTTGCAGGATGGACAACCTTGTCCGGTTTGTGGGAGCACGCATCATCCTTTTGTCAATCAAGCCCCTGTCGCCCCTGTTTCTACCCTTACTCTTCAATTGCAGGATTTATCGAATAAAAAAGAGACCTACATCGCCCATACTCGTCATCTCGCTCGTCTGCAACAGCAGTTGCTCCAACTCCATAAAGAGCTTGCAGACAGTGAAGCCGCTTGTAAGGATATGATCGGCAAGCAGCAGCTCTCCGTTAGCCGGCAAGAGCGGGAAGAAACTATCGTAAAAGAACAATCCGTTCAGTTGACTCAGTCCCTTTCGGCTGCCGACCTCCTGTTCGGTAATGGCGAGTGGCAGAAAGCTTGGTTGCGGAATCCGGAAACTTTCCGTAAAACATT
>ENA-OQDT01001298-OQDT01001298.1-human-gut-metagenome-genome-assembly--contig:-NODE-1298-length-14795-cov-1.955345_pt1 | contig 14795 bp, 12 predicted proteins | sample MGYA00242786_ERZ504617 | MGnify/ENA primary metagenome ERZ504617 (study PRJEB26092, sample SAMD00036337) | human gut metagenome | host: Homo sapiens | study: EMG produced TPA metagenomics assembly of...
GATCTTGCCTTATATCTTCAATCGTTTCTATCAGGTCGGTAATCAAGGAGATGAGAAGATGGGGAGTGGCATCGGACTTCGATCTGGTCAGAGAGTACGTGAATATTCATGAAGGCAGGACCACCGTGAGCAGCCGGATGGATCGCGGTTCTACATTTGTAGTATGGTTACCTATGGACTTGAAACCGGAGTCGGGAGATATCTTTGAAGAGGCAACGGATGAGAAGCCGGATGACAAAGAGAAAGAAGCCTCCGGCGTGCTGCTCTCAGCGGACGACAGCCGGAGAAAAGTATTATTGGTGGAAGATAATAAGGAATTCCGTACTTTCTTAAAAGAGCAGCTGGAAGACTTCTATCAAATCGTGGAGGCAGCAGACGGGGAAGAGGGGGAGAGATGTGCCATTGATGAGAATCCGGATTTGATTATCAGTGATATAATGATGCCGAAAGTAGATGGCATTGAGCTTTGCCGCCGGATTAAAACGAATATGCAGACTTCTCATATTCCGGTCATCCTGTTGACAGCCCGCACGGCGGATGATATTAAGATCAACAGTTATGAGGTAGGTGCCGACTCCTATATGTCGAAGCCTTTCAACTTTGATATGCTGATGGTACGCATTGAGAAGTTGATAGAACAGCAGGAAAAGCGGAAACAGGAATTCCGCAAAAACATAGAAGTGAATCCGAGTGCTATCACTATCACGTCACTGGATGAGCAGCTTATTCAGAAATGTCTGGAGTATATCGAGAAGAACATGGATCATCCCGAATATGGCGTAGAGGAACTGAGCCGCGAATTTGGGAATGGTGCGCATGAGCCTTTATCGGAAGCTGCAGTCCATAACAGGCAATACCCCTACGGACTTTATCCGGAGCATCCGTCTGAAGCGTGCGGCGCAACTGTTACAGGGAAGTCAGTTGCCGATTGTTGAGATTGCCAATCGGGTTGGTTTCAGTTCATCCAGCTATTTTGCCAAGTGTTTCAAAGAAATGTTTGGCGTGTTGCCCAAGCAATATGCAGAGGATTATGGAAAAAAAGATTGAAATAATGATCATTGTGATAATATAAATTACTATTTTTGTGCAGTTTGTTATAAGATGCTCATTTATCTTGGTAACAATGTCATTCAAAATCGTTAGTATAATAAATAATAGTAGTATGAAAGTCTTAGTTTTAATTTCATTGGTAGGAGGATTGATGTTATCTTCTTGCGGTGGTAGTAGTTCACAAAAAAACACGAGTGATCAGGTAGTTAATGCGGCAGATACCATCTATTTAGGTGATTTGCGTGAAAAGTTTGCCGGAGATAGTATATTCTTTAAAGTGGTAGCACCGGATTTGATGCTGATGGATTATCAATACTTCTGGGCAGCCACAGAATCGGATGCGGTAGAAAAAGGCTTGACGAAAGAATACTATAAGCGTGTGAAGAAAGAAATTACTGAAACCAATGAAGCGATTAAAAAAGGCGTGATGAAAGGTGCGGACGTGAAACGTATACCGGACTTTCAGGCAGAGTCAAAAAAGTAAGCCTTGTTTTCGGAATGATGTAATATCATTCATAACATTTAGAGCACAAAGGAGACGTTAACCGTAACGATCTCCTTTTTTTATTCTTGTATCATTGGGAATCTTCGATGAAATGGGGTGTTTTGATGAAAAAATACACTTGTTACCATTGTGCTGTCATCTGTTACTTATCTGATATCCGTTTATAAACCTTCTCCCTATTTTTGTACCATCGTTAAACGGATAAATTTAATGCCATGAGTAAACAGCAAGCTACATTTGACGACTTCTTCTCAGAATGTTATCTGGAAAAAAAGGGAGTATATCAAGAATTATATTGCTCTCCGAATCTGCCACCCGCATGAAGCGGAAGATCTGGCACAGGACGTCTTTGTTCGTTTGTGGGAGTACAGAGTTTTCGTAAACAAAGATACGGTATGGTCTTTACTTTTCACTATTGCCCGTAACATCGTGACGGACTAAAATACGTCGCTATTATAAAGCAGGAAGACTTTGTTCTCTTATATATATTAATAATGTGAAAGACGAAGGACGGAACACGACTGATGAAACACTTCACTATCATGAACTGAAAAAGATACACGACGGAATCATCCGGACTCTTCCTGACAAACGCCGTCGGATCTATGAGTTAAGTTTCGAACATGAACTTTCCTGTCCCGCCATTGCCGGCAGACTGTCTTTATCTCCCCGTACGGTGGAAGGGCAATTGCTACTGGCCCGTAAAACGATACGCACTTATTTGAAAAAAGAATTCTCCAGAGTCGGTTGAATACCGGATTCGGGGGAAGCAGATATTAACTTTAATAATTTAATAGTATTATGGAAATTAAATCCAAATTCTCATGTCGTAGAGGAGTCGTATTGGCTTTTGCCATACTGCTGGGTGGCTCATCCGGTATAGTGCTCTATGCAAACGAATCTGTAGAAGAAAGCATGATTGTCGCCCAGACAGGTCGTACAATCAAGGGTTCTGTTACGGATGCTAATGGAGAACCGCTGATTGGTTGTAATGTAGTCGTAGTCGGCGGAATGGCCGGTGTGATTACTGATATAGACGGTAATTTCTCATTGAATGTCCAGAATGATGCAAAACAGATTAAGATTAGTTATATCGGATACGTGGATCAGGTAGTCAACCTGAATGGACGTTCCGATTTTAAGATTGTATTGAAGGAAGATAATAATGCCTTGGATGAGGTCGTTGTCGTGGGTTATGGTTCACAAAAGAAGGCGACTTTGACCGGTGCGGTAGAACAGGTAAGCAGCAAAATATTAGAGAGCCGTGCCATAACAAATGTCGGAGCAGCGTTACAGGGTGCTACTCCGGGATTGGTTGTGACTCGTTCTTCTTCACGTCCGGGCAATGAAGGGCTGAACTTTCAAATTCGTGGTGCGACGTCGGTCAATGGCGGTAGCCCTTTGATCGTTATTGATGGAGTACCTGCATTGAATGCCTCGGCTTTTCAGAATCTGAATCCTGATGATATTGAGAATATCAGTGTTTTGAAAGATGGTTCGGCCTCTATTTATGGTGCGAAAGCTGCCAACGGTGTAATTCTCGTGACCACCAAAAAGGGTAAAGGAAAGACGACGGTGGATTATAATTTCAATATGCGTTTCACTACTAACGGCATTATGGCTTTCTCACCGAGTATGCAGGAGTATGCTTCGATGTGGATTGAAGCGAATAAAGAGCAGAAAGTGAAAAACTGGTGGAACTGGAGTACAGAAGAAAATATGCTGAAGATGCAACAGGGATAGAAGGAATCTATCACACGAATGCAAAAGACTGGGGATATGACATATTTGTCGGTAATGCCAATCGCCTGGAGGAAATGTTTGCCCGTCGTTATTCATACCAGCACAACCTGAGTCTGTCGGGTTCTACAGAAAAGTCGGAATATCGTATTTCTTTGGCCTATGCCGATAATCAGGCTAACCTTGCCACGGCTTATGATGGACAGAAGCAATTGAACCTGCGTTTGAACTATGGTATCAGACTGACTGACTGGTTCAAGTTGGAGACTTCGGCAAATATGATTAAGACGGATACCGAAATGCCTTCGTCCGGATCGATGCCACTATGTATGGAAACGAACCTCCATTTTTTCCCGGCAAAGAATCCGTATGGGCAATGGTATGCTAATTTTGGTGCGGTAGGCGAACCGCCAGCCGGTAGCTGCTACTTCTGATGGCGGTCGTGACGAAAAAATGAGTTTGATTTCCCGTATAGATGTGAAAGCGATCGTTGATATCTGGAAAGGAATTAGTTTTGAGGGAATGGCTTCGTTTCAAAATGAAGAATATCGCCGCGACCGTTATGTGAGAGAGGTACAGACGTATGACTGGTTTGGAAATCCGGCATTAAATCTGGTTAAAAATACCCAGCAGTCATTGCTTTACCCGGAGGATGTCTTGAATCTGAAAGATATTCATAATCCGGCATATCTGATGCAGGCCAATAACCGGCAATACCAATATTACTCGGCATTGTTAAGATACAAACGCACCTTTGCGGAAGTACACAATCTGGAAGGTATGTTAGGAATCAATGCTGAGAAATGGGTATGGAAAGATATGGTTACTGCCCGTGAAAAGATGGAAGATTCGGGGGTATATGATCTGAATCTTGCCACAGGAAAGCAAGGCAATGGGGGAGGAAAAGGACAAAATGGTTCTTATTCTTACATCATGAGGCTGAACTATAATTATGCTGAAAAGTATCTGATAGAATTGATCGGACGTCGTGATGGAAATTCAAAATTCGCCAAAGGACATAAATTTAAAAACTTTGTTTCAGCATCGGCTGGTTGGGTATTTACTTCGGAAGAATTTTTGAAGCCGGTCACTTCGGTGGTCAATTTTGGTAAACTTCGTCTTAGCTATGGAAATTCGGGTAATGATGCAGGACTGGGGGATTTCGATTATTTAACGGCTATTACACAGGGCACTACCGCTTTTGGATACAGTCCGGCAAAGCAGGTCAGTACAGGATTGGGAAACAATGGATTGATCAGTCTGGAACGTACTTGGGAACGGGTAGAACAAAAAAATATAGGTATTGACCTGCATTTCCTGGACAGCCGTTTGACTACTACATTTGATTATTTTATCAAGGACAATATCGGTATGCTGTCAGAAGTAGCTTTCCCCGGAGTACTCGGTGGTAAGGCCCCTAAGACGAATAGCGGACATCTGAATGTGAAAGGATGGGAATTTACTATCGGCTGGCGTGATCAGATTAAAAGTTTCTCATATTATGCCAACTTCAATATTGGCGACACAAAGAGTATGTTGAAAGAACTGGAAGGTGCGGACTCTTATGGAGCGGGTGTGAATAAGTCTGTTAACGGGTATCCGTTGAACTCTTTTTCCTGTATCGTACCGATGGCTATTTCAAAGATCAGGCGGAAGTGGATCGCTTCTATGCTTTATATACCGGCAGCAACTCGATGGGAGCAGTAGGAAAAGGAACTGATAATGAGTTGCGTCCCGGCGATACAAAGCGTCTTGACTTGAATGGCGACTATAAAATAACGGATGTCGGCAATGAAAACAGTGACTTACAGTTTATGGGCGACGCCAATCCCCACTTCGTGTATGGTCTGACTGTGGGCGGTTCGTGGAAAGGTATTGATTTCAATGCCATGTTCCAGGGAGTTGCGAAGCAGTATATCATGCGTAACGACTGGATGGCTTATCCGTTTCGGACGCTCTATACCAATCAGAACCCTACATTCCTTGGACAGACATGGACGGAGGATAATCCGAATGCTAAGTATCCACGTATGACTAACAGTACGCAACGCGCGGCATGGAACTATCAGAACAATGATTTCATGCTTCAGAATAGCCGTTATATTCGTCTGAAGACTTTGGTTGTAGGTTACACATTGCCACAGGTATGGACCCGTAAGGTGAAGTTGGAAAAGATACGTGTTTATTTCTCCGGCAACGACCTGTGGGAAGCAACCAGTATTCGTGACGGTTTCGATCCGGAGATGGGAGCCGCTTCCAATACCAGCGGCTATCCGTTTGCCCGTACATGGTCGTTCGGACTGAATGTTACTTTATAATTTGTATTCAATTAATAGATGGATAATCGTATGAAAAAGATAATATATATTATTGCTTGTGCTTGCATGATGGGGTTTTCTTCCTGTGCAGATACCTTCCTCGATCTGGAACCGCTCGATTCACGAACAGATCAGGTTTATTTCAAGACTCCACACACTTCCGTGAGTTTTCCAACGGTTTTATTCGCAGTTATTCGGATGGCGCTCCGCATAACAGGGCATATGGATCTTCAGTCCGATCTGGTGACCAGCCGTAACGGAGAGCAGTCTGATATAGGCTACGGAGCATTGGTTGTAAAACGATAAAAGATGCTTGTTGGGATATTTATAATAGTATCCGCACGAATAACATCCTGTTGCAACGTGCGGAATCATATGCTGGCGATCCGAGAGAGATTCAGGAATATGTCAGTGAGGCTCACTTCTTTCGTGCTTACAATTATTTCTCTTTATTGCAACATTTTGGAGGAGTACCCATTGTTCTCGTTCCGTATGATACGGGGGACTCCCGATTGAAGGCTCCGCGTAACAGCCGTTATGAGGTGGTAGACCTGATATTATCCGATCTTGACAAGGCAATTGCCGGGTTGCCTATCGAGCAAAATATCGCGGATGCCGACAAGGGGCATATCAGCCGTCAGGGGGCGAAGGCTTTCAAGGCACGTGTTTTACTTTATGAAGCTACATGGAGAAAATATAATGGTACATCGACCGATTTTGAAGGATCTTCCGGACCTTCGCGTGACCAGATAAATGAATTTCTTGACGAAGCGATCGCTTTGGCAAAAAGTGTAATGGACGACCCGGCATTCAGATTATGGAATTATAATGGTGAAGATGTAATGAAAAACTTAAGTAACCGCTATTTATTCTGTATCGAAAGTGCGGATAGTAATCCCGGGAAGCATGGACGTGATACGAATCAGGAGTTTATACTTTATTCAGTGTTTGATAAGGATGCGAATGCCGGTGCGATTGAATTGAATAAAAATATTCTGCCTTATATATATCCGACCCGTAAGTTTATAGATATGTTTGTATGTACAAATGGACTTCCTATTGCCGGTAACGAGCAGTTTAAAGGATATCATAATATGGGAGACGAGTTTCAGAATCGTGATTATCGTATGAACTCTTACGTCGGAGCACCTACTACAGTTATTAAACTTTCGGGGACTATTGGTTTCGGAGGTTACGGTGTGCAGAAATTCATGTGTCCCGGTACAAAAGATAAAGAAGAATCTGCTAATTATCCTGTACTTCGTCTGGCTGAGGTTTATCTGATTTATGCAGAGGCGCTGATGGAACGTCATGGGTCTATAACAGATGAAGAATTGAATGTTTCGATTAATAAATTGCGCGGACGTGCCGGCGTAGCTTCTCTGACGAATAAGCAGGTAACAGATCATCAGCTGGATATGCTGGAAGAGATTCGCCGTGAACGTGCAGTAGAACTATTCCTGGAAGGTTTCCGGTATGACGACCTGAAACGTTGGGGCGTATTGGAGAGTATGCTTAACCAATCCCGTTTGGGAATGGTAGTGGGCGATCCGGGCTATAGGACTCCGTATAAAGATGCTTCCGGTTCTGTCATCACTGACGCTTACGATAACAAGTCTTACCGTTATGGTGAAGAACAAACAACGACAGGAGACGGAGAATTGTCCTGTGTATTGCTTGCACCTAAATCGAACAGCCATCTTCGTAAAGCGCATTATCTCTATCCTATTCCGCAAAATCAGATTAATCTGAATCCGAATCTGAAACAGAATCCGGGATATAATTGATAATTAATGAAATCTTAAATAGTAAAGGATATATGAAACATTTATCGAAAAATATATTAGGTTTGCTCATCTTGACAACGGTCATTATATGGTTTACCGGTTGCGAGCAGGACCCGCAGTTGAAGAAATATGTGTATCCCATGCCGCAAGTGACAGGGATGTCTCCAAACATAGGATATGTCACCTCGCAAGTTGTTATTACCGGAACAGATTTCGGAGATCAGCCGAAAGCGGTGAAGATATTCTTTGGAGGGGTACAGGCTACTGATATTGTTATGTGCAAGAATAACCGTATTGCAGTGAAAGTTCCCGAGAATGCGACCAGTGGTGAAGTAACCCTGCAAGTCTGGACCAATGAGGTGGGTACTATCGGACAATACACCGTATTGCCTACACCGTATGTGGAATCCATGCAATCGGATAATAATGCCGGAACAGGTATTGCAGAGCCGGGAAACAAGATCACAATTAAAGGTGAGAACTTCGGTAACGATCCGTCGGTTGTTTCCATCAGCTTTAATGGACGCCGGTCTGCTGATTTTAACTTGATTGATGATAAGACTATTTGAACGCAAGTTACCCCCGGAGGATTATTCGACAGGAAATGTGATTGTGACGATTTCGCGGTTATGAGATTACAGGCAGTGTAATGTTCAATCCGAATAACAAAGGGAGATGTGACAGTAGCATATTTGAAGAACTATAAATCAACCGTTTATAGGTTCCGGAACCGGCGACTGGACTGATCCTGATGATTGGAACCAAAGTGTGAAGAATCCGACAGGATGTCTTCAGACACAGAACGGAACAACTTTCCTCTGTTTCCAAAGTGGCTGGGGAAAAGATAAACTTGATAATGCAAGGGTATGGCAGGCGACTACTTTGCGTGCCGGAAGTTACCGATTGGAAGTAACGTATGCGGGTACATACGTGCCGAATAGTGACGGAAACGGTATAGCGGCTGTCTTGGTGAAAGGTACGGACGGAAATAGTATTCCTGACGTGGACAAAGTGTCTGCTATGACACCCGAGAATGGTGTATTTGCGACATTCAGTGATTGGGGGACCGGTGAGGCTGCAGGTACATTGAAAACTTCCACCTTTACATTGGATGATGCTACTGATATTGTGATTGGCTTCGTCGTTACAATAAAGTCAAGTAATACATATTTCAAGGTTACCAATGTGAAACTGATTCTTGAATAATAAAAGTCACAATACGTAAAACGAATATATTTATGAAGAAATTATATAATTATTTGCTGTTTGCTTTGTTTTCTTTATCAATAGTATCCTGTGATAAAGATGAGGAAGAGGTGGTTCACTTGGCCAATCAGGATCCGGTAGTGACAGTTACTGAAATTTCTCCGGTGAAAGGTTATGTTGATACTGAATTTGCGATAACCGGAACTAACTTTGGTGTGGTTCCGGAAGATGTAGAAGTGTATCTGGGAAAAACAAAACTTGAACTGATTTCTTGTGAGGATCAGAGGTTGATGGTACGTGTGCCAGAAGGAGCTACTTTGGGGAATATATCGGTAGTTGTATACGGACAGAAAGTAGATACCCGATTGGAATACGATGTGCTTGGCGAACCGGGTGTCAGAGATATTTCGCCTGTTTATGGATTTGTAGGTGATGAGATTACTTTTACAGGACATGATTTGGGCGTTTCTTCAGCCTATTATACTATCTTGTTTGCCGGACAGACGGAAACGGCTCTGCTGATGAATGAGCCGGGGGATGAAACATTCACAGTCAAAGTCCCGACTGGTGCCAAAAGTGGTGAAATCGCTCTTGCAATAATGGATAAGAACGTAAATGTATCGAAACAGTTTACTGTTTTGGAACATGCTTCGCTGGAGAGACTTTCTCTGTCGCAAGGTTTCGCAGGTAGCGAAGTGACTGTTACCGGTGCTCATCTGAATCCGGAAATACTAGAAAAAGAAGGTTTGGAGTTGCGTGGTGTAAAAGTCTGTTTCCAGCAAGGAAAGAACGAACCTGTTGAAGCGGAACTGGTTGGCGAGGCTAAGGATACGGAAATCAGAGTGAAAGTCCCGGCAAATCTGGAGGCCGGCGAATATCAAGTGATTGTCAGTACTTCGTTTGAAGATATAAAAGAAACATTGTCATATACCGTATTACCGCCTCCGGAAGTAACTGGTCTTTCCATCTCTGCCGGATATATTAATGCGGAAGTAATCATCAAGGGTAAAAACTTTGGAACGAAAGCGGAAGATATCCAAGTTTTATTCGGCGAAACAGCTTGTAACAATGTCACGCTGAATGAGGAAGGGAACATTGTAGTGAATGTGCCGAAAGGGCTTACAAAAGGTGAGAATACGATTAAGTTGATTATTCTGGATACTGAAATCTCAATGAACGGTAATGATACGTTTGAAGTATGGGAAACTCCGGAAATTCTTTCTGTAAACTCGTCCTATGTATATCCTTATGGTACGCTTGTGGTATCCGGAGAAAAGATTACATTTGCAGGACATGGCTTTGGCACAAGCAAGGATGCTGTAACCGTTACTTTTGACGGGGTAACAGTACCGGCTGAGATTAATAGTATTACTCCCACTGCCATTGCTGTGAATGTCCCGAACGGATTCAAAGGCGGAAAAGTAACGATGGTGTTTGATGGTATCGATGAACCTGTAGTGAGCGATCATCTGCAGCTTCTTCCTGAAGATGGAGATATTACACCGTATGTTTTGAAAAATTACAAGCATGAATTTTTGGTAATAGAGGGATCTGTTGCCCGACAGGGGGAATGGCACAAACCGCAGGACTGGGAAGTTGAGAAATGTTTTTGGCAGATGGTAAATTGGTAGGCGTGCAATATCAGAACAAAAAAAATGATGTGACTTCACTTGCTATGCAGACTGATTGGGGATTCCCGACCACCATGAGCAATGGCAAGATATGGCAAGTGACCGCATTATCTGCCGGACAATATAAGGTGTCTGTTAATGTACGCGAAATAAATATTTCGGGATCTGTACATATAGTTGTAGCTGAAGGAGAGACCATCCCGAATACTGATGACGTAGAGACAGGAAAAGCCAATGTAAGAATCAGTGCTGTAGGAAATGCTTCTACTTCATTATTTACACTGGATAAATCGTCCATAGTCTCTATCGGATTTGTTTCTACGATTACAGCCAAACAGAAATATGTCAAGATCGAAAGCTTTAAAGTTGAATTAGTGAAATAATTAGTAGTATTATGAAAAAGATATATTATATAGCAGCTGCATTCACCTTCATGTCATTCACGGCATGTGGTGACGGTGTAGACCTTCCGAATCCCGGTGTAGAAACCGACTTGAATAAAATTCCACTTCCGGAGAATGAACTGGATTTGGTACAGGTAGAGTTGAAAGACGATGCAGAACCTATGGTGCATCCTGGATTTCATGCGGAAGAAGACTTTGCACGTATTCGTGAAAAACTGGAAGCTGGAGAGGAACCTTGGGTTTCTGCTTATAAAATGTTAGAAGAAAGTAGCTTTGCACAGAAAGATACGGAAACTTGGCCTGTTGACTGGATAAAACGCGGCGTTTCAGGGGATGAGAATTATATGAATGCAGCCAGAGGAGCTTCTATCGCATACCAGCAAGCATTACGCTGGAAAATAGAAGGAGATGATGAATATGCGGCAAAAGCGGTTGCTAACTTAAATAAATGGGTGCAGACTTGTGTTGGTGTGACGGGCAATTCGAATCTGTCATTGGCAGCAGGACTTTATGGCTATGAGTTCGCCATAGCCGGTGAACTGTTGAGAGATTATAACGGATGGGCTCCTGATGATTTTCGTGCATTTCAGTATTGGCTGGTGAAAGTCTTTTATCCGGCAAATGATGACTTTCTGAAACGTCATCATGATACTAATCCGTTGCATTATTGGGCTAACTGGTGTTTGTGTAATATTGCTGCCAAGATGGCTATTGGCATTGTAACTGATCGTCGCGACATTTATAATGAAGGAATCAGTCATTTGCAGGAAGGTAATACAAACGGACGTCTTCGCCGGGCTATCTATCATGACTATGCGCCGGAATATAACTTTGCGCAGTGGCAGGAGAGCGGTCGTGACCAGGGGCATACTTTAATGTGCGTGGGCTTGATGGGAGTGATTTGTCAGCTTGCCTGGAGTCAGGGAGATGATTTCTTTGCATACGATGACAACCTTTTCTTGAGAGCTTGTGAATATGCTGCTTGCTGTAATTATACTGAAGAAGAGGTACCCTTCACCACATATATTTGGCAGAAACAAAGTGCATGGGGGTACCCGATTCCGGAGGAACAACCGGTACTCGGTGGTGGCAAATGGATAAAGCGTGCAATATGGGCACTTCCGTATTATCATTACAAAGATGTGAAAAATGTGAAAGATGACTTGTTGAAGTATACCCAAATAGCTACAGAGTATGTAGGTGTCGAAGGAGGCGGTGGCTATTATGACGTTAACTCTGGTGGCTATGATGTACTCGGGCTGGGTACACTAATGTTTGCGCGATAAGTAATTAATAGAATATATCGGTATTTCAACTGAAATAAGGCGAGATACCGATATACTTTTTCTAATGTATTAGTAATATATAGGTATGAAGAAACTGATAAGAATAACACTAATGTTCCTGCTTGCTATCTTTGGATGGAATGACTTACAAGCGGAAATTATTATTTACCCTGTCCCCAATGGTATCTACTATGCTCGTCATAATGATGATTATACTGTACTCGTTCGTCAGGCAGGAGACAAAGAGTGGATAGATCTTTACGAATATAATGTAAAGGTAGACATGGACACCAAGTCAGACGCTACAATGGTGCAGTTTGATTTTTCCGGTAAGGTGGATATCCTTGTTCGGAAAAATAATGGAGAAATCCGTTCGGCTGTGATACGGCCTCTGTCTAAAGGGATCAAACCGGAGATCGATGGAAACTATCTTTTATTTACAATAGATAAACCTCAAAAACTATCAATAGAGTTTAATGGTGACCGTTTGAATAATTTGCATTTGTTTGCCAATCCCATTATAAAGGATGTACCCGACAGGAATGATCCGAACGTAATATATTTCGAGTCCGGCATACATGAACCGACAGATAAGGAAGGAAAATGTTTTCGTATTCCCTCTAATTCTACCGTTTATCTGGAAGGAGGAGCTGTATTAAAAGGATGTTTGAATTGTGATAGTGTGGAAAATGTGAGAATTTTGGGGCATGGTATGTTGCTCGAACCTCAACAAGGTATTTCAGTTGCTTATTCAAAGAATGTATTGATTGATGGGATCACAGTAATTAATCCCCGGCACTATACTGTCTCAGGCGGCCAATCTTTGGGAATTGCAATTAAGAATTTGAAATCTTTTAGTTATCAAGGCTGGAGTGATGGGTTGGATTTTATGTCTTGTTCGGATATTCTGATTGATGATGTCTTTTTACGTAACTCAGATGATTGCCTTGCTTTCTATACTCATCGCTGGAATTATTATGGTGATTGCCGGAATGTGCGTGTACTAAACTCTACTCTTTGGGCAGATATTGCGCATCCTATTAATATAGGTACTCACGGAAATACAGAAACTGGTGACGAAGTATTGGAGAATATGTTATTTAAAAATATTGATATTCTGGAACATGATGAAGATGATCGGGATTATCAAGGCTGTATGGCTATTAATGTAGGTGATCATAATTTGGCAAGAAATATAACCTTTGAAGATATACGAGTCGAGAATATACAGGAGGGACAATTGTTTCATCTGCGTGTGATGTATAATCAAAAATATAACACGGGACCAGGACGAGGTGTGAAAGATATTATATTCCGTAATATCTCTTGTACGGGGAAATATATTAATCCTTCTTTGATTGAAGGTTATGATAGCAACAGGAAAATAGAGAATATCTTATTCGAAAACATCGTGTTGAATGGTAAAGAAAGTGACTGCTTTGGATGAATTGAATGTGAATAAGAAAGATTTCGTAAATGGACTGAGAATAAAGTGATGTATACACGCTACAGTAAACTTCTGTAGTGGTCTCTTAATGAAATATTACTATACGAGGAGGCTGCCTCAAGCATACGAGACAGCCTCCTCTTGCAATGTTCTGTTTAATAAGGAATAGCAGGCTAGAACTTTATCTGATGTTCTATCTCATCATCCACCACTGCCATCATACCTTCTACCTGTGCTAGTGCCAGCATACGTCCGTGAAAAGAATATCCGGCATTGTAGCCTTTGTCTTCGTCTCCCAGCATCATCCGTCCATGATCTACACGCATAGGTAATCCCGGATTTTCCTTTGCGAAAATACGGATAAGATCAATCAGATGTCCTCTTCCCGAAAGATGAGAACTTTCAATGAAGTTTCCCTCCGGTATGGCGGCTGTACTGCGTAGATGTACAAAGTGCGTACGTTTAGCAAACTTCTTTGCCAATTCACGGGTATCATTGTGTTCGCCGGCACTCAAGGAACCTGCACAGAATGTCAGTCCGTTGTGTGGATTGTCTACAGCATTCAAGAACCAGGCTATATCTTCTTCATTGGTGACGATACGAGGCAGTCCGAGAACCTGAAATGGAGGATCGTCGGGATGCACGCACATATTTACTCTGTATTCTTCGCAAACCGGCATAATGGCAGAAAGAAAGTAACACATATTTTCGCGCAGGATGTCACGGTTAATATCCTTGTACAAAGTTAGCAGCCGTTTGAAGAGGACGACTGGTTCTTTGTCTCCTTCTTTGATGTTCCCATTGACAAATCCTTGTGTCTTAACGATAATGGTATCAATCAGATCATCCTTCTCTTTCTCGGTGATCACCTGATCCAGTTCGGAAACTTTATGAAGTTCCTCTTCCGTATAATCTTTTTCAGCCCCTTCCCGTTCCAGTATCTTTATGTCGAAGTAAGCGAAACGGATACGGTCATAATACAATGAGCTAGTACCGTCCGGCCAGGGGTACTGCAAGTCTGTACGTATCCAGTCGATGACCGGCATAAAGTTATAGCAAACAGTTTTTACTCCGCATTTACCCAGATTGGCAAGGCTTACTTTGTAGTTCTCTATCAACTGTTCACGTTCTGTGCCACCATATTTGATCGCTTCGCATACGGGCAAACTTTCTACTACAGACCAGCGCAGTCCGTATGATTCTATATAGGACTTCAGCTCATTAATCGCTTCTACTGTCCATATTTCTCCGTTCGGTACGTCATGCAAAGCTGTAACAATCCCTTCCACACCTATTTGCCGGAGCATTGGCAAGGTAATCTTGTCTTTTTTGCCAAACCATCTCCATGTTTTTTCCATCATAGTTTCTCCTCTTTATACACCGCTGAATGTCACTGAAGCCACCTGTCGATAGGTAACATT
>ENA-OQDT01001299-OQDT01001299.1-human-gut-metagenome-genome-assembly--contig:-NODE-1299-length-14784-cov-4.787678_pt1 | contig 14784 bp, 19 predicted proteins | sample MGYA00242786_ERZ504617 | MGnify/ENA primary metagenome ERZ504617 (study PRJEB26092, sample SAMD00036337) | human gut metagenome | host: Homo sapiens | study: EMG produced TPA metagenomics assembly of...
GATGATGTTTGCCATGTTCATGTTCCTCCTTCTTATTATTGTTCGTTTATATTATTATATTATGAATTTGTCATAATATCAACACAAATAATAAGAGAAAATATGACGAATTACAGAGATATAACTGGCAAATAGTTGTTTCCTATAACGGCAAAATAGAATGAATAAATTTGAATATTCATGGAATTTGTTGCCGATAATGTGGTATCATATAATATGATTAAGGAAATTTGATTTATGGGAGGATAGTAATGTCATATCTTTCAGTTGCTGAGACTGCAAAAAAGTGGAATATCTCTGAACGTAGCGTAAGAAACTATTGTGCTCATGGACGTGTACCAGGCGCATTTCTTACTGGTAAGACCTGGAATATACCCCGAAAATGCAGAAAAACCAGAGCGATCTAACAAGAAAAAAGAAAAACCAATCATTTTGTTAGATATCCTGCAGGAGCAGAAAGTCAGCAAATACTCTGGTGGTATTTACCATAAAACACAGATTGATCTGACATATAATTCTAACCACATCGAAGGAAGTCGTCTGACCCATACTCAGACTCGCTGTATATTCGAAACGAACACTATTGGTGTTGAAAAAGAAGTTCTCAACGTAGATGATATAATTGAAACTGCAAATCATTTTCGCTGCATCGATCTGATCATTGACCATGCAAAAGCAACACTGACAGAAAAATTTATCAAGGAACTACACCTTATTTTGAAAAACAGCACCAGCGATTCCAGAAAAGAATGGTTTGCTGTAGGCGATTATAAAAGACTGCCGAATGAAATAGGTGGCATGGAAACTGCTTTACCAGAAGAGGTTGCTGACAAAATGAAAGCATTGCTGGCAGAATACAACAGTAAAGAGGAGAAGACTTTCGAGGATATTCTGGGTTTTCATGTAAGATTTGAACGGATTCATCCTTTCCAGAATGGAAATGGTCGTATAGGACGATTAATTATGTTCAAAGAATGCCTGAAATACAATATTGTTCCGTTCATTATTGAAGATAACCTGAAATTGTTCTATTATCAAGGCTTAAAAGAATGGAACAATGAAAAAGGCTATCTGACAGACATTTGTTTGACTGTACAGGACAGGTATAAGGCGTATTTGGAGTATTTTAGAATTGTTTATTAAAGAAGCAGGAGTGAATTCATGTTTTATAAAATGATAGAAAATAAGTGCACTCAATGGTATGAATCGGATCAGTGTACTGTTAAAAATTTGATTGAATATATAAAAAAAACAGGGCAGATGCGAGACGCTCAGATAGAGGCAATTAAAGTATATTTGTTTCTCAAAATTGCTTGTGAGAGCAAACCATTGATGTAGTTATTTCGTCAGGGATTTTTTAATTCTATTGACGTAACTATTCAGTACCCCGTTAAGTACATCTTGATTTTTCGGCAAAACAGAGAAAATAAAATATCGTAGGTGCAGTCAGCATCAAACGCACCCATGAGATTCTTTCCGGAGTATTTAACATTCCGATTGCAACAGGAACAATCAGCAGCATGGTAAAAAGATGCGCTGACAGTCTGAGTGAAACAGTAGGTAAGATCAAGGATAAAATGATCGGTTCCGCACTTGGACATTTCGATGAAACAGGAACCAGAGTGGATAAAAAACTCTGGTGGGTTCATGATGCCTCAAATTGTGAATACACCTATCTTGATATCAGTCCCAAACGTGGAAATGCAGGTATGGAACAATGCGGTGTTCTCCCGGAATTCAAAGGGATTGCCATGCACGACTGCTGGGCTTCCTACTGGAATTATCCGGATATTCAGCATGCCTGTAGAGAAAGGTAAGGACTTTCTGAGCTATTATCACTATCATAAGTTCGATAAAAAGTATGATGAACTTATCGAACAGGCCCGGAAGGAAAATCCACTTCCCAAAACCACGGAGAAAAAACGTGGCCGGAAGAAAAAAGGAAAAATCCTTGCCCTTGTAGAACGCCTTGCGAATTACAAGGCCTCAGTCTGCCTTTTTATCCATAACTTCAATGTCCCGTTTGATAACAACCAGGCAGAACGTGATCTTCGGATGATAAAGGTCAAGACCAAAGTATCCAGATGCTTCCGAACAGAGGAAGGTGCCAGAGATTATCTGAAAATCATGTCCTACGTAGGCACGGCACATAAACAGGGATACAATGCTTACGAAGCAATCAAAAATGCGATCACAGGTCACCCTGATTTCATCTTTGAATAAGGGTGGTTCTGAATAGTTACCTTTTTATTTATAAAAATTCAGTTGGTGACCTAAAATCTGCATGCTACTATAAATTTATAGATATTTATAATCAGAAATGAAGCACTTGTGCATGTGTTATTTATTACTGTTAATCTTAATGACTATAACACTGCTGTTAAACCGCCGGGAAAGTGCCGGATATTAACGAAAAAATGCCAGATAGTGCCGATGAAGTGCCGGATACTACAGGAAAAGTGCTGGATAGTGCCGATAAAGTGACAGATACTACAGATAAGGCACCAGATAATGTGCAGGAGATCTATAAATATGTATTGGAAAAAGGCTTCATTGTTCATTACAACAGCTAAGGCAGTTGGGATTTTGGGGGTATAATATCGTAGAGCAAGAGCGATTTTGTTGAATATGGTTGAAAGTGGTTGGCTGAAAAAAGAAGGTGCAGCACGAAGCACGATTTATGTAAGAAATACGGAAAAGAGATAACGTAGAATAGCTATAGACAAAATAATACAAATCTTTCCCAATTTGGAAAAAATGGACGAAGCAGTTCATTATCCTCCAGTTTATTTTGATAATCAATATGAAGAAGAATATGATAATAAAAACCTGTGACTTGTTAAAAAACGGTAGCAGAAAACTCCTTTCTATGCGGGGTTGAGGACAGAGGTAAAAATTCGAATCCTCTAACGCACGCTAATAAAAAATAAGACACAGCATTAAGCTGTGTCTTATTTTTTTGCCCTGTGGTATAATGAGTCTATCTTAAATAATGAGCAAGGGAGCGTAAATTATGAACAGTATTTTTCACAGGATCAGTGTAAGAAAATATGAAGACAGACCAGTAGAAAAGGAAAAGATCATGGAGATTCTGAGAGCGGGAATGCAGGCACCGAGTGCTTGTAATCAGCAGCCATGGGAATTTTATGTGGTTACGGATAAAGAAAAGATCCAGAAACTGTCTAAAGTAACACCATATACCGGCTGTGCAGCAGGAGCGCCTGTAGTTATCGTCCCTGTGTATCATACAGAAGGGCTTATAGCACCATCTTTTGTACAGATCGACATGGCGATCGCGCAGCAGAATATCTGGCTGGAAACAGATGCCCAGGGGCTTGGAGGCGTATGGTTTGGCATTGCACCGGTGGAAGACCGCATGGAAGAAGTACACAGACTGCTGGATCTTCCAGAAAATGTAAAAGTATTTTCCATGTTTGCACTGGGCTATCCGGCAGAAACAAGACCTCAGCAGAATCGATTTGCGCCGGAAAGAATACACTTCATCGAACAATAAAAAATAGCACGGATAAAAGAGAAGGAGGAAATTCATGCAGGATATTTTAGTTGTAGTAGACATGCAGAATGATTTTATCGATGGCGCTCTTGGAACAAAAGAGGCTGTCACAATCGTTCCCAAAGTAGAAGAGAAGATTCGAAATTTCAAAGGAACAGTTCTTTTTACACGAGATACCCATGAAACATGGTACCTGGATACCCAGGAAGGAAAGAAGCTTCCGATACCACACTGCATCCGGGATACAGAAGGCTGGCAGATCAGAAGAGAATTGGACGATTTGCGAAAAACAGAACCGATTGATAAGGAAACCTTTGGCTCTACAGATCTGGCAGCTGATCTGGTGGCAATGAACATTGATGATGAGATAGGAAGTATTACATTTGTTGGTCTCTGCACAGATATCTGCGTGATCTCCAATGCACTTCTGGCGAAAGCAGCTCTTCCGGAAGTGCCGATCACAGTAGATGCTTCATGCTGTGCAGGAGTGACCCCGGAAAGCCACGAGAATGCACTGAAGGCTATGGAAATGTGCCAGATAGATATTGTCAGATAAAACTACCAGATTAGAATTATGAGTTTTCATAACAGATAGAAAGAGAACAACCAACATGAACGACAAAATAGTAGTATGCATACAAAAAGGCGGGCAGAGGGATCAGGCGGAGTCTTTTGCTCGGCGGACGGGGAGTGTGATCGCGGATAAGCCGGGGAAGGAACTGACAGTACTGTTTGATTCGAAGGGTGTTTCCCTGACAGGATATGGACTGACTTATCAGGGGGATTTTGAGAATATGCTCCACCGCGTCACGAATGGACGGCTTCAGCACGAAATGCTGGTCCGCGCCGCCAAATCGGAGAAAGAAGGGCGCAGGGCTATCGATGCAACTGCCGGTATGGGAGAGGATGCTTTTCTTCTGGCAGCGCAGGGATATGAAGTGACTTTGTATGAGCAGAATCCTGTAGTTGCCATACTTCTGAAGGATGCACTGCGTCGTGCGAAGAAACATCCAGTGTTAAAGGATATCGCCGCCCGGATGAAACTTGTCGAGGGCGACAGCGTAGAATGCATGTCCAAACTGTTGGACCCGGTAGACGCGATCTATCTCGATCCCATGTTCCCGGCAAGACAGAAATCCAGCCTTATCAACAAGAAACTCCAGCTTATCCAGAAACTGGAACCGCCGTGCTCCGAAGAAACAGACCTCTTCGATGCCGCAATCAAAGCCGCCCCGGACAAGATCATCGTCAAACGCCCTCTGAAGAGTGAATTCCTCGCCGGAAGGAAACCTTCCTATACCCTCAACGGCAAAGCCATCCGCTACGACTGCTATACCCTGTAAACGGTGACGTAAAGCTACAAAAATTATTACCAAACTTCCAATAACTAGTAGCTTTTATCAGACAAAACCGCTATACTGGATTTATAAAAAAAACAGGGAGGTTTTTGCTATGCAGGAAGTATTTGTTGAATCTTTTGACGCAACAAAATTATTCTTCAACAGGGAACTGGTCGAGGATGCCAGAGCTGCGATCGTCATTGTTCACGGTCTTTGCGAGCACCAGGGACGTTATGATTACTTTGCGGAGAAACTTCATCAGGCAGGGATCAGCACGTATCGCTTCGACCACAGAGGCCACGGCAGATCCGAGGGCGAGAGAACCTATTACAGCGATTTTAACGAAATCCTCGACGACACCAATGTATTCGTAGACCTTGCCATCAAAGAAAATCCGGATATCCCGGTATTTCTCCTCGGTCACAGCATGGGCGGCTACACCGTTTCTCTCTACGGAGCCAAATATCCGGACAAAAAACTCCGCGGTATCATCACCAGCGGTGCACTGGTTAAGGACAACGGCAAACTGATCACATCCGTAGACCGAAATCTGGATCCACATACGAAACTGCCGAATGAACTGGGCTCAGGGGTGTGCTCAGTCAGGGAAGTCGTAGACTGGTACGGCAAAGATCCATACAACACCAGCACTTTTACAACAGGACTCTGCTACAGCATCTGCGACGGTCTGGACTGGTTTGCTGACAAGATGAAAGACTTTGCATATCCGGTTCTTATGATGCACGGCGAAAAAGACGGCCTGGTAAGTGTTCAGGATACCATAGATTTCTTCGCAACAGCAGCATCCAAAGACCGCCAGATGAAGATCTACGGAGGACTTTTCCACGAGATCCTCAACGAATACTGCCGTGACGAAGTCATTGCAGATGTAATCGCATGGATGGATCACAGGATCTGAACAGATAAAAGAGAATTCTCGTTACAGAGAGAACAGTAATGAATTCTCTTCCTGAACATAAAGTAATTTTACAGCTTTGTGTATCATATAATGAAGGTATCATATTAAGAGGAGGGTACGCATGAAAAAGACCTTAAAAAGAATATTGGTATGTCTGATGTGCATAGTGATGTTCCAGACTGCGTTTATACCGACAAAAATTCAGGCAGCAGCAGTGAAACTGAACAAGACATCAGTTACCCTTGCTACAGGAAAGAACTACACATTAAAGTTACAGGGAACAAAGCAGAAACCAACATGGAAGAGCAGCAACACTCGCATTGCATCTGTGTCTTCAGGTGGAAAAGTTACCGCACGGAGGACAGGAAAGGCAACGATCACAGCGAAAGTTGGAAAGAAAAATTATAAATGCAACGTAACAGTCACTCCAGATTACAATCAGATCTATTACAAATATCTGGCATCTCATCATAAAGATATCAGATGGTATTATATTCTGAATGTGGATAAGACAGGTGCACCGGAGATGATTACCACTTCTTCAGGAGGTGGAACAACAAGCTACAATGTTTATACAATTTCCGGCAGCAAGGTAGTTCTGGCTGGAAGCTATGGTGCGAAAGGAATCAGTATGTCTCCACCTACAATTTCCTACGTATCCAAATATAAATCTTTCTCAGCATCGTTTTCATCTGTTTCTTCTAATGCAGTTCGAAAAAACCCTGCATTTCTGCATCTACAAAACCTACGAAAGATACATTTTCGATATCCTCCTGCATAAAGAGAAACATGGTTTCCGAATCGATATAACCCTCCGGATAGGGAATTGCGATATAATCGTAGGTTTTTTCATCTCCCTCCATTTCAACCTCAATGCCAATTGTCATTAACTTCTTTGTTGCACCTTTTAAGGTTACAACGCTTCCATTTGGTAGTAATTGCTTTGCCATTTTATTTTCCTTTCTCGTCCTAACCAACGGCCAGATCTGCTATAGTATTGCCAAGTTTTCCTGCTGACTTTATAGATTTAATCGTACCTGTGACGACGTCATATCCAAAATTAGCTACAGAGTTGGGGTCTATATGAAGTATAGTCTTAATAATTCCATCTTTGCTGAGATATTTAAGATCATTGTCGATAACGTCATCCATGTGAATTTCTCCCCATACCTTTGACGTTTCTGCGGTGCCGCTTGTTATAGTTTGAAGCTTACCAAAAGATTTTCCAAGTTTATCTACACCATTTAAGAAAGAAACAACGTCCAATCCTGTGTAAGCCCAACTGCCCATTTTTTCTCCCAGCTTCTCATCTCCAAAGAGGATTTCTCCTGTCTCTCCACCTTTTTTTACAAGAAAATCCTTTAATGCATTTGTATTACCAACCTTGTTATAGTCACCGGTATAGGTGTATGTTGCATCCATCATGCCATTATAAATATCATTGCAGGCACTTAAAGTAATACAAGCAGCTACAGGAAGTGCTGCACCACCGGAGCCTGCTACCAGAGCTACCGCACCGGCAATTTTGACAACACCTGCACCAACTTTTACAGCAGATTTTCCATATTGAAGTGCCTTATAAACAAATCCTTTTTCATCATAGGATTTTTTTATTTTTGCAACAGTCTTCTTTCCTTTTTTTACAATTGCTTTCGACACTCCTGCCATATCTGCTTTCAAAGAATCCAAAAAACCGTCTTTTTCTTTTTACTTTTTGCTTTACTTTTTAGATTTCTTTTCCCATTTCCTGTAATCCTCTATGACATCAGTCATCCCCTGTACCTGTCCGGAAATAATCCCCTCACCAGCTTCTCCTCCGAACACCTTAAAAAGAGACTGGTCTACCGACTGCATGGTTGTAGCACTGTTTTTCGCTGCTGCCGCCCCACTGGCAAGAAGCTCTGTAATACTTGCAAAGCTTTGCTGGGCGCTGCTTATTTTCCCTGCAAAATTATGTGCTAACAGTTCACTCCAATTATTGTTGGTGTCATTCAGAGTACCCGTAACCTTCGAAAACAGGGATTCATATTCTGCTGTCAGGCTCTGCATTTCACCAGCCTGCGCCAACAGGGTTTCTGGATCTAATATAATTCTGGATGCCATTCTTCTCCTCCTGTCCCTACAATTTCATACTTGCCAGATCGATCACAGAAGAAAGATTGATATCTCCTGCTCCGATTGATTTATTAATTGGCATTACACCCTCCGGGATATTGCTTGTCGTAGTCCCACTTCCGATCGGCTGGATCGTAAGCATGGAGGCAATGATGCTCTCTACGCTGGTAAACATTTCTGATATATTTTTCTCATCTGTCGTAAAATTCTCTGCAACCACCTTCATGACATTTGCAAAATTTCCGGATTTTTCACTGATTTTCAAAATCTCCTGGGCATTTGAACGGGTATAGTCATTGATAGCATCCCTCTCTTTGCAATTCCAGTTGTTATGTTCCGTGATGGATGTCAAAATTCTTGCTGCCTCTTCCACTTCTCCATAAGCATTTGCAATCGTCTGGGCGATTCCCGTAATTGTCTGTGGATTCACATCTATAATCATCTTCTCATCTCCTAGCATCCCCTGATAGAGTACGAACTTTCCTGATCTCTTGACACAAATTTTGTTCTGGTAGATTCCATATAGGATATAAATTCCTGTAAAAGCTCTTTCATCTGCCCTGCTTTTTGAATTCTCTCTGTCATAATATTAATATAAGCCGTGCTTGCCTCTCCCTCCCAGGAAGAAGCAATCTGTGTCATAAGCGTCTGTGTCCGTGCATTCAAAGAATCCAGTTCATTTATATAGGCTCGCATAGATGAAATATTGTTCTGCAATCCATCTGCGTCAATTCTAATATTAGCCATGTTGGATACCTCCACTTTAATTCATGTTTTGCGCTGCTGCCATAATCTCCTTGAGCATTTCATCCTTCGCCTTATAAACAGCAAGCACATGGCGAATATAATTTGTTGTTTCCTCCAAATTACTATCAAGCCTTTGAATCTGGTTAATCAGTTCCTGGGATTTATCATAAATAGCCTGGGCTGTCTCACCTTTTGAATTTGCCCCTTCTGTCTGAGCTGCTCTCAGACTCTGCAATGCATTTTGCAGGATAGACTGTGCCCGCTCGATTTTCCTGATATCCTCTCCGGCTGCGACATCATCAATTGTTATTTTTCCATTTTCATCTTTGTATGCCATTTTCTCAGTCTCCTATCAGAATCTTTTTTGCCTGCTCACAAACGACATTCTTTTCAACCAGGCGAAGTATCGTTTCTTCTTTTTGTTCCGGATCTATCTCATAGAAAGAACCACCTTTTTCTGCATAGAAATAGAGACAGGTATCCTTTCCGATATGAGTACCTTTCAGAATGATGCTCCTTTCTGCCTGGTCAATCGCAATGTATGCTTCTCTTTCCCCTGTATGCACATCTTCCTCCAAAAGAGAATACAGCATCTTTTCTATTCCTTCTTTGTCCTGCGCCCTGACGCGGTACTCCTGTGCATGGCACTCTACAGATGTAATTCTATTCTCCATATGATGAAATTTATAATGTACAGATGCTCCTGACTCTTCCCGTAAAATCAGCTCAGATTCATACATCCCCTGATAAACCGGCTGCAGCATTTCTGTACATGCCGGCTCTACTTCCAGATTGCCTAAGAAATCCTCCTCGGCATATCCCTTCCTTTCAAGACCATCCAGAATTTCCTGCGCTTTTATTTTCCCCCGCTTTCCAATATCCTGCATAGCGGCAATATAATCATAATCCAGATATTTTCCGCCACTTACTTTTCCGATATAATAGATTTCTTCCGGAGATAGTATTAGTTCTTTCATTCTTTTCATCACTCATTTCTGTCTCAGCACATCTTTGTGCGAGGACGTATCCCCGTACAAATTGCCTTTTCTTACTGTCCCATAGATGCAGCAAGTCCCCCGTCAGTTTCTTCCATAGTATTGGCAGCTGTATCCAGCTTCTGTGCAAAGCTTTCCAGAAGTTCTCCAAAAGATGTAAACTGGGCATTGTAGCTTTCGAAATTTGATACAAAAGCTGTTGCAGCCTCACCTTCGAATACGCCACTCATGCTGTTTACAATTGTGCGCATGCTGCTGATACACTGTTCAAAATTAGCCTTTTCAGTGCGGATATTTGTTGCGTTACTTCTCATTTCCTCTGGAGTTACAATAATTTTCATTTGATTTCCACCTTTCCTTAATACATCATTTCTGACTTTTTTATCTTTAAAAACATACATCGTTTTTAAGATCGTTTTATTTCGTAATCTCTTTATTTTAGATACATTCTTCTATCTATATCCCTGTATTTCCAGGATATCTCCGTTCCATACACACTCTTCCGACAAGGAATTCTCTGCGTTTAATCTTCTTCCATTCCTCTGATCCACAAGACTGACCTGTTCCGGGTCAAACGATGCCAAAGGATCCAGTCCTTCCAGAGAATCTGAAATATCCTGCATCAAGTCTTTGATCTTCTGATTTACAGGAAGTTCCAAATCATATTCTTTTTTTTGCTTTATTCTTATTGTGACTATGATTCGATTCATCTTCCCATCCTTCCTAACTATCTATGCACTTGATCTTCTTGCTGCCATTGCCTGCAAAAAAAGATTCCAAAGCCTTTTTCCATGCTCTGCATTTCTTTTGGCTTTGCGTAAAAATTATTCTTATAAAAGCCTTCATAATGCACTGCCGTATCTGACAAAGCAAGAGCAACACCGGAAGATTTGAGGTCCACACCAAGCTGATCCTGCGTATAAAAATTGAAAAGATCACCCTGACGGATTCCACAGAGGACCAGCACGCCATAACCTTTTGTCTTTGTCATAATCCTGTGTAACTGCAGCTGTATATCATCCGGTAACTTGCTGCATTCTTTTATGTCATCGATAAGCAGGATCATCCAAGGTTCTTCCGTGATTTCGACCGCAGCTTCTTTTCTTTTTCGCATGCGATCTGTCAGTTCTTTGAAGATCTGGGAAAATAAATCCTGTACTTTCTCAGTTTCTGAAAGCTGCGCATAAGCAGTTCCCTTCTCCTGCAAGTCCGCCAGAGATTTTCTTTCTGAGTCCAGGCAATATAAAAGTGTATTTCCATTCACTTCCAGTACCATCTTTCCTATTCTGCGAAGCATTGCGCTCTTTCCACATCCAACTCTTCCGGTAACTGCCATTGCCGTCGTTTCTCCGGGCATTACATGAACCGCTTCTATGCTTTCTGCATCCAGTCCAACGGCAATTCCCTGCTCGTTGTTGCTGAGATCTGCCATACTTTTCACAGAAATGCTTTCCGGAAGAACCGGTATTCTCAAAGCAGGTTTTCCTTTCCAAGCTCTTGTCATGCCCTCTGCTTCTGCTTTCAAAGCCATTTCACGCTCTTTATCATTTTCTCCAGGTTCATACATTGCCTTCTGGAAATTGATCAGTTCCTGATTTACTTTAATCAGAGCATTACCTACTCTGTCCGGCAATCTTGCTTCTCTCACCTGTCCTATTAAAGTGCTGTATTCACTTCGGTCAGACTGCATGAAAGAAATAGCCCCAGAAACATTTGCCGTCAGCTTATAAGGCACGCCTGTATTGTTCACACCTGTATAAACAAAATAGATTCCTTTTGATGGACCCTCGCTAAAAAGACGGACAAATATGTCTTTATAATCCTGGTTCGATTCCAGAATACCACTGAAGCGATCAATCAAAACAAAAACAGCCGGCATCTCTTCACTAACCAGTTCCCGGTAAGCTTTCAGAGAATCCACTCTCTCCTGATTGAAGATTTTTCTTCTCTCATTCAGGAAACTGATCAGCATATTTATAAGCTTACCCAGCTTCTCTTCCTGTCCGGATCCCACAACGCCTCCCACCTGCGGGAAGGCCTCCATACCTGCCATATCCGCAATGATATAAAGATGCATATCCCGCGGAGAATACATACGGCATAAAGATGTTGCAATCGTCCGAAGCAATGATGTCTTTCCTGTCTGCGAGCTTCCAAAAACACCGAAATTGCCTTCCTTCAGGAAATCCATACACTGTATTCCCTGCACCTGAAGCTCCGGTCTGTCAAAAATACCTATCGGCACTGATAACCAAGGAGCATCTGTCATCTCCCATTTTTCCTCCGTCAAAGCCACCCTCAACCGGCAGTTTCTTCCAGCTAAAGAGATCTGGAAGTTCTGTTTTCCACGGCGATGGCTGCTTCTCTATACCTGCCGCTTCTGCTGTTCTTGCTATATAAGCTATCACTGCCTCAATTTCTTTCTATCCGAAACAAATCGGGTGTGGTTTTCTTCTACTGTTTTGATACGCGATCCATCTACTTCTACATAGCGCACTTCCAAAGCACCCTGCTCTTTATTTTCCTGATAAGGAGCTCCGGACCAGGCGGATTGGATCAACGCGAAAATTTCTGCCTTTTCGGAGGTTCCGACTCTTACATAAGCTCTTCCTGCCTGTGTAATCATCGCCGCATCCGGTTCATGAATCATCACCTTGCTGGCGGCAGCATTTTGCACCTTCATACAAATCTGATATTGGGTATTATTCCAGGTTCCCTCATCTACTGCATCTGCCGGACTTTGGGTAGCCAGAATCAGATGTACGCCCAGAGAACTTCCTTTTGCAGCTATGGAGTCAACCATTTTTTTGACAACCGGTCTTTCCTTGATCAGCTCTTTAAATTCATCAAATACGATCAGAAGTCTTGGCACCGCTTCTTTAAACTCACCCTTGTGATATCCTTTTATGTACTCCTTGATATCCTTTGCACCTACCGAAGCAAAAATGGCTTCTCTTCGCCTCAGCTCATGCTCCAGCGATTGAAAACATCTGTCAATCCCACTGCCAACATCCGTAATAATTCCACAGACATGTGGAAGCTTTTCAAGCGATGTTGCCGTACTTCCGCCTTTATAATCAATCACTACAAATGAAACATCCTCCGGATGATAATTACATGCAATAGATAAAAGCCATGAAATAAGCAGTTCACTCTTTCCCGATCCTGTCATACCTGCGACAAGGCCATGAGAACAGTGTCTGTGAAGAGATAATGAAAACAGCTTGCCGCCTTCACCTTCCCCTAACGGCGCAGTGATATTCACAGCGCTATCATTCTTTTTCCATCTTTCCAGCACGTTCAGGTCGCGTACCTTGTTTGTATCCATACATTGCAGGAAGGTAAGCGAAACCGGGATCTGTCCCTTGACAGCATCTTCAACCTCGATAGCCGACATCTGTCTGCAAAACGCATCAAACTTTCTCTGTGGAATCGGCTGATCCATGGTAAACCACATTTTCTCATCTGCTCTGTATTTATAAAAAGCGGTGGCCGTTCTGTCATCATACGGATCATCCACATTTACAATATACTGGCAGAAATTCGGCAGATAATACTGTTCATCATATAAAAAGATTGTTGATATCCCCATAGCAGGATCATTTTCGGAAAGCATTGATAAAAAGCACTCCGTTTTTTTTCTGGAAGCGAAAAGAAAAATATAATGCGGAATCGGACTCGTCCCATTTTTCCACTTCGCCTGAAAATCCGGATCCTTTCGTTCTGCAATGATACTGTTTACTTTCTCACGGAATTTAGCATAAGAATCTACGTATCCTTTTTCACTATTCAGCGAAAGACTTGCAAGAGATTCTTCTGTAAGCGGATCAAAATTCAAATATCTGGTCTGCAATTCATCGTCCCAGATATGAGGAAGCCAGCGCAAAGATTTCCATTCTTCCTCTTCTTCCGGATCAAAAACGCCTACAATACGAACATCTCTGAAAAAATGCAATGTAGAAAGCGAAACCAGTATATTCTTTAATAAGTCTGTCACCTTGCCCCTGTTTCCGATCACACCAACAGAACTATACTTTAAAAGATCCAGTCTGGCAGGGACATCATCTACCAAATGAGTCTCCTGTATAATACGGTCTGTCAGCTCCTCCAGTTCATCCCTTTCCATATGGAAATCGTTGACATCTGTAGGCGGCTTTACATCTACACAAAGAGGGGCATACCCGGCACCCATTCTGACCTGCAGGAAATCAGAGTCTGTCGCTGTTCTCTCCCATAAAGAAGTCGACATCTTATTCAGAATTGTTTCGCATATTTCCGGCGAAGGATTCTCCTGGTTTATGATTTCCTTTTGTTTTTTTCCGATAGCATGAATATGCGCTTTTTCTCCTGCAATATAGTCCGCATATTTCTGGAAACGTTCTTCCTCTTCGACCATAAGCATCTTACGCGCTTTTTTATTGCTATTTCCAATCAGGCTTCCAACAGGGGAAATCATCATTGCTGCACGCATAGCAAGCATAGCAGGAGAAAAACTCGACATTGCAAACGAAGCTCCCGCCATGGCACCACTACTTAAAAGTGGCAAAAAGTTGGCTTTCCTGATAGAAAATCTTTGTGGTTTATTAGGTAAATGCGACAATCTCACCTCATCCACAGGCAAGGATTCTCTGATTCTCGGCGAACGATGGTATACCGGATACCCTTTCTGCATAGAAACAATATTCGTCGCCATCCCCGGATGATTTATCTCTTTCTGATATTTGAGTTCCGGTGTTTCATGAAGATTATAAAAATATAAAGTGTTCTCTTTGCAAATAATACGCAAATCACAAATATCAATTTCATCACCGGATTTCAGCATTGCCTTTTTAAGGGGACTTCCATTCAGATAAGTGCCATATTTACTTCCTAAATCCTCTATTCGTATTTTTCCTCTTTCAGATGTAATGAACAGGTGATTTCTGCTCACATAAGAATCATTTAACACAATATCAATTTTTTTTAGATCTTCCGATATGAATCTGACACTCATAAGGAATAGGATATGATTCTGAATATTCTCCAGTATCCCTGGTAAACCTTACTTCTATTTTCGGAAATTCACAAATATTAACTAACTTAGCTTCTTCTTTCATTTCCTTTACTGACAAAGGGATTTTTTTGCATTCAACTTCAGGATTTGTTTTTTTGCAT
>ENA-OQDT01001300-OQDT01001300.1-human-gut-metagenome-genome-assembly--contig:-NODE-1300-length-14780-cov-6.721081_pt1 | contig 14780 bp, 15 predicted proteins | sample MGYA00242786_ERZ504617 | MGnify/ENA primary metagenome ERZ504617 (study PRJEB26092, sample SAMD00036337) | human gut metagenome | host: Homo sapiens | study: EMG produced TPA metagenomics assembly of...
TTTTTTATGTCAATTTTTCATAATTTGTCACTTTTTTTCACTCTTTATATTGACATTTCGTTATTTTCAATATTATAATCTCAAAGTTACGTAAGAGACGTTAGAGAGTAACTCGTTCAACATGGGTGGATTCTGCATTCTATGTTAGGACGGGATTTTTGTTTGTCAAAACTCTCCCGATCTTATAAAAACAGAATCCCACAGACAGATTCCACTCATTATTAAGAAGGATAGTTTTTATAATGAAAGGAGAAAACACTATGTCTACACTGTCCAGAGAAAAAATCGTCGAGGAACTTATCAACATTTTAGGAGCAGATCAGGTTGTTACTGATGAAGCCGTATTAAAAGAAAGCAGTCTGGATCGTTATCGTAAATTCGAACAGTGTCACAAAGTCTATACACTTCCTACACCGGCAGCTGTCATCTATGTTCATAATACAGATGAGGTTGCAAAGGTCCTTAAATTCGCTGATGACAACAAGATCAATGTTGTCCCGCGTACAGGTCAGTCTGCTATCGAGGGTGGTCTTGAAACTTTAGCAGAAAACTCAATCGTTATCGATGGCTCCACCATGAACAAAGTTATAAAAGTAGATACTACAAATATGCAGGTTACCTGCCAGTGCGGCGTTCCTCTCCAGAAACTGGATGATGATCTCCGTGCAATGGGATATACTACCGGTCATTCTCCGCAGTCCAAACCACTTGCTCAGATGGGCGGCCTTGTTGCTACAAGAAGTATCGGTCAGTTCTCTACCTTATATGGTGGAATCGAAGATATGCTTGTCGGCTGTGAAGTTGTATTCCCGGGTGGCAAAGTATGCCGTATCAAAAATGTTCCGAGAAGATCCGTTGGTCCTGACATCAGACATATCGTTCTTGGAAACGAAGGTGCTCTCTGCTTCATCACTGAGGTAACTGTAAAAATCTTCAAATATCAGCCGGAAAACAACATTTACCTTGGATACAAAGTAGATGAAATGAAAACCGGATTCGAGGGACTCCGCCGTGTTATGGTTGAAGGATACAAACCTTCCGTAGCAAGACTTTATGATGTTGCCGACTCCGCTTCTCACTTCAGCTGGGCTGATGGCAAAAATGTCCTTCTTTTCATGGCTGAAGGTCCTGCTGCGATCACCAGAGCTACTGCCGATGGTATCGATGCCCTAGTCAAAGAACTTCCTGGCATCACCCCTGTTGATCCTGTTCTTATCGAAAAATGGTTTGCTCATCTGAACTGGGGTCCGGAAGAAATCGCAAAAGAACGTGAAGAGATCCTTGCAACAGACAATATCGGTATCACAACTGAAATCTCCGGATGCTGGGACGTTATCAATGATATCTATGAATCTGTTGTAAAACGTCTGACTGCTGAAGTGCCGGACCTTACCATGATCGGCGGACATTCTTCACACAGCTATATCAACGGAACAAACGTATACTTCACCTACTACTACAATGTAGTTGACTGCAAACCAGAAGAAGAAATGAACAAATACCACAACCTGATCAACCGCATCATCTGTGAAGAAACCGTTCGTTTCGGAGGCTCCATTGCTCATCACCATGGCCTTGGAAAAGCAAGAGCACACTATGTATATGAGGAATATGGTTCTTCCATTTATATGCTTGAAACCCTCAAAAAAGCATTTGATCCAAATGGTATCATGAACGTCGGAACTCTGATCCCGATCAACAGAAATGACGAAAATCCATGGATCTTCTGATCTTAATATAAGAGGCTTATGAGATTATTAAACTGCTTTCACACAATAGCAGATCTGGAACTGCTGTCGGAGGATGACTGGATCTCCGGCAGTGGCTCCGGCCATATAGACACCTGCTATTTAAAACAAATTTTAAACTGTTATGATGAGAGTGCACTGGAACTTGCCTGCCGTTTTCGTGATGCAGCCTGTTCTTCTGTGCCTGTTTGCAGTTGTACTGCTGTTACAGTTTCTGCCGACAACAACAAAACCTTTCTGGAACTTCTGGCCGCTCTGGGATTTACAGACACACATCTGATTTCTCTGCGCGATCCGACTTCCATGGAAACGCTGTCTTCCGAAAAGGCTGTAGCCCTTCTGTATGCTTATATTCAGAAACAGGTTCCGTTTGATTTTATTCTTACCGGTGCGCAAAGTGGAGACGGTTCCCAGGGAAAGGTTCCATTCCTGCTTGCAGAATATCTTGGAATCCGCTGTATTTCAAATGTAACGGATATTCGTCCTGTATCAGAAACTTCTGTTTCCGTTATTTCTCATCTGGATTCCGAGATTCGTGAAGAAACAGTGTCCGGTCCGGCTGTTCTGGTAATCGGAAATGTCGCCGGTACTTATCTTCGGGTTCCCACCCTGCGACAGCGTATGCAGAGCAGACATCAGGAGATTGCCGTTTTTCACGAAGACAGCCTTTGTTCCGAAATGTCGGCCGGTCAATATCTCTCATCGGAAGAGAACATCCAGCTCTTGAACATTGAACCTGTCATTCAGAAACGGACATCTGAAATTGTCAACGGATCTGATCCTGATGAAGCAGCCAGGATTTTATACGATCATTACAAAAAATGGGTATGAATATGAAATATACTTTAATCATCAGCAATTTTGACAGACAGGCGCAGGAACAGCTTCCGGGGCTTGGACAGTTTCTTCGGGATCAGGGTTTTTCCCCTGACGATGGTTCTGCCATTATCTTTCACGATCACCCAAAAGAAGAACTCTCATCCCTGGATGCTCTTACCTGTAAAGTCCCTGCATCCTGCATTCAATATGTTTACTCCAGACAGTATATTCCGGAAATCTGTCTTGACTTTCTTTCCAGCTATGCACCATCATCTGACCTGTATCTGTTTACAGGCGATACTTTCGGTAATGAACTCTGTACCCGCTTAAGCGTCAGACTCGGTGGAAGTTCTCTGACTGATGCAGTATCTCTGATTTCCGGGTCGTCATCGCTCACAGTAAAGAAAAAGATATATTCCGGACATGTACTGGGGACTTTTCAAATGAAAAAAGTGCCTTACTTCGTTTCAGTTGACAAAAATTATGCAGAATCTATAATTTCTTATAATACATGCAAAGAAGTATCTTTTACCAATACTGCTTCTTCAGAAGATTATGACATCCGTATCAGCACAGTTTCATCCGAAGATCTTTTTTCGGATTCTCCCTGTGTTGTCATAGGCGGACGCGGACTCTCCAATTCCGGAAACGCTTCAAAACTTTCTGAACTTGCAGAATCTGTCTCCATTCCTGTCGCCGGTTCAAGACCCTGTGTTATGAATGCCTGGCTTCCGATGGACCGTCTTACAGGCGTAAGCGGCGCAGTACTTCAGAACAATCTGGCAATTCTGCTCGGTATAAGCGGTGCCCCTGCTTTTTATACCGGTGTAGAAAAATGCAGGCACATTATCAGCATCAATACTGATCCAGATGCCCCTATCGTCAACAAGTCTGACCTTGCGATCTGTGGAGACTGTATGGATATATTTTCCAGATTTACTTCTCTCGTAAAGGAGGAATGTCATGAATAACAGACTGATACAGACTGTGGACGACCGGTATGACCGTTTTCTTTCTGATGAGTCCAAGGAAGAGGGATTCGCAGATACGATCTCTTTTCCTTCTTCTGCGGAGGAATTGCCGGAGATCATTCAGCACCTGCCCTCTGATGTTCTGACCTTGCAGGGTGCCAACACGGGAGTGGAGGGCAAAAGTGTTCCCCATGGTGGACATATCATTAATTTTTCCAAAATGAACGCCATCCGGGAAATCAGACTTACTTCAGAAAATGAAGGATATGCCATTGTAGAACCTGGTGTTACTCTGATGCAGTTACAACAGGAAATTCTTCATCAGCTTAAACGAAATGATTTTTTCTGGCCTCCTTCTCCAACCGAAACCAGTGCCACCATAGGTGGTGTCATTGCCACAAATGCCTGTGGCATGAATTCTTATTACTACGGTTCCACCCTCGGCTACATAGAAGAAATTACTCTGCTCGACAAGGACGGTCAGGTACATTCTCTCAGAGATTTATCAGCTTCCGGTATCTTTCCATCGGATAGCTGCATCACGGAAGCAGTCCTGAAACTGGTGAGAAAGCCTGAACACATTCTGGGGATTTCTTTCTTCTTTGACAATGAAGAACAGTCACTCCTTTGTGCTGACAGACTGCAGAGTTTTGTTCCTTCCACCGAAAATGCCTGGATCATCTCAATGGAATATATTGGCAAAACCGCAATTCAGCTTATAAATTCTGCCAGAGATCAGCTCTCTGCACTGAAAACGGTTCCCCTGCTTCCTTCCGGCACGGCTTCTGTCATTTATATAGAAACTGCCGGAGCAGAAGATGCCATGGATGAAATTCTGATGGATCTGATCGATATCACCTCTGAATACGGAAGCGATCCTGATGCCGCATGGGCACTCACCGGTTACAGTGAAATCCAGAAAATGCACGATTTTCGACACGCGGCTGCTGAAACAGTTATCCAGTTCATCGAAAAAAAACATGCACTGGATAAGCGTATCATCAAGCTCGGAATAAAACCAGCTTCCCGGGGACGGACTTTCTCCGAAATTGTTTCCGGGATCATGCAGGAGCTCTCAGCAGCAAATCTGCATGCATCTGTTTATGCACATATTAAGCACTCTGATATTCAGGTAAACTTCCTGCCTGAAGACTATGAAGAATACCAAAAAAGTAAAGCAATAGCAAACAACTGGATCTGAATGTAAAAGAAAGCGAGGATTATATGAGTTCAAAACATTTTACATCTTTTTATGATAGTATGGAACGCTGCCCGATCATCGCAGCGATCAACAACGATGCCCTTCTGGAAGCCTGCAAAACAGCCCCATGTGAGATTGTTTATATATTATATGGAAATATCTGTACCATTGCAGATATTGTAGATGAAGTCGTTGCCGCCGGAAAGACTGCTGTTGTACACCTGGACCTGATCAATGGTCTTGCAAGCAGAGAAATCAGTGTAGACTTTATTAAAAAATACACCAAAGCTACCGGAATCATCAGTACCAAGCCTCAGCTTATCAAAAGAGGAAATGAACTGGGGCTCATCACGATTCAACGCTTTTTCATGCTGGACCGACTGACCTACAATAATATCAAAAAACATGTAAAAGAAACTTCCCCGGATATTGTAGAAATGATGCCGGCAGGACTTACCAAAATGATCACCTACGCTCTTGCTGAGATCAACGGCAAACCACTGGTAGTCAGTGGACTTGTCCTTGACAAAAGCGATGTTATGGGGGCTCTTTCAGCCGGTGCTGTTGCTATTTCTACCACTAATGAAGAAATCTGGGCTACTCTGGATTAGAAAGGATGTTGTTGTATGACAAAAAAATCAAATATACGGTGGGCTGTTTTCCTGATTCCCTGGATACTGGTAATTGCAACCATTATTTTAAATCTGGCAGATGGAACCGCCTTTAATGCACTGATCATGACAGTCACAACATTTATTCTGGAAGATTTTGACTGGCTTTTTGCTCTGATGGCATTTATCTGCGTAGTGCTGATCGTTGCTGCATATTTTTCCCCATTTGGAAATGTACGGATCGGTGGAAGCAAAGCAAAACCGATCCTAAATCAGAGCAATTATATCTGGATCGTACTCTGCACGATCATGGCTGCCGGAATTCTCCTCTGGGCATGTGCAGAACCTATGTATCACTATTACGCACCTCCGGCTTCCATAGAACCACAGTCACCAGCTGCTATCACCTTCCTCATGAAAGATATTTTTCTGGAATGGACAGTTACACCTATGTGTATCTATGGAATGCCTGCGATCCTCTTTGCATTTCTTTATTATAATGCAAACAAAAAATATTCCATCGGTTCCATGCTTTTTCCTGCTCTCAGTGACCGACTGGCAGATAAACTGTCTCCTGCTATTGACTGTATCTGTCTCTTCGCACTTGTCTGCGGAATGGCAGCAAGCATGGGCTCTGCAATCTTCCTTGTTGCAGATGGAGCCAGCAGTCTGACAAATGGAAATATTGTTTCCAGCCCTGTCACCTGGACAGTCATTGCTGTCATCATTGTGGCTGCATTTGTTACTTCCGCAGTATCTGGAGTTATGAATGGTATTCGCATCCTTTCTACTATCAACTCCAGGATCTACATGGTTCTTGGTCTCTTTGTATTCCTGTTCGGACCAACTGCTTATATACTGAAACTGACTGTTGAAGGGTTTGGTGCTTTTATTTCCACCTTCTGCCAGTCTTCCCTGTTTATTTCAGCAGCTGACGGAGACCGCTGGGCAATGTGGTGGCCGGTCTTCTACTGGTGTAACTGGATGGCATGGATGCCTGTTACCTCTATTTTCCTTGGAAAGATTTCCAAAGGTTACTCAGTAAAAGAAGCAATCCGTGTTATTGTTGTATTTCCTGCTCTGTTCTCCGTTGCATGGCTCGGTCTGTTCTCTGCATCTTCCGTTTACTATGAACTGGCTGGAAAAGGAATCAACACTGCAATGCTCGAAGGAGGAACTGCTTCTGCAACCTATGCTGTCCTAAAACAACTTCCTGTTCCGGTGATCAGTATCGCTGTTTTTCTTTCTATTGTATTTGTATCATTTATTACCGCTTCAGATTCCAACACCAATGCCATGGCAGGATTATGTACAGATACGATTGCAGAAAGTGATGCAGAATCTCCGGCATGGCTCAAAATTGTCTGGGGAATCACCATTGGAGCTCTCTGCGTAATTTTCGTAAGAGCTTTTAAATCCACGGATGCTTTAAAATATCTGTCCAATCTTGGAGGATTTCCTATTGTTTTCCTGCTGATCATCATTTCTGTTTCTTTCGTAAAAGTTATGGTGAATCCGGCAAAATATGATACTTTTACAGAAGATTACGACGACCTTGGCAGACCGATTCCTTCTCTTCGCCTGAAATCTGAACAGGATGAAGAAAAAGAACAAAAGAAGGCAATGAAACAAAACCACGCCTGAACTCAGTAAAGGAGGCAATCTGACCAATGACTTTTGACTACACATTTCAATACAAATTGTCTTACCAGGAATCATACGATACTTTTTATCTTCTTGCTTCCCGGTTAAATAAACACAAAAGAATAATCTACACAATAATTCTGACTTCTATTTCTGTCCTGTCTCTTATTTTTTATAGGCTGGACACACGTAAAGTTTATTTTTGCCTCCTTGCTGTGTTTTCTGTTGCACTGCTTTTTTATCTTTTATATCATCCTTCACTGGCGGCCAGGAAGGGAGCCGCAAAAGTTGCACGACTGAATGGAACATACCGGATCCGGATCAATCAGCAGGGAGAAATTGTTCTTCCTTCTTCATCAAAGGAAAAGTCATCTGATAATGTTATCATTCTTGGTGAAGATAAATACAGCCGTGTTCTGGAAACCGATTCGATCTATGCAATTCGTGTAGATTCACAGACAACCCTTTGTCTTCCCAAACGTGTTACTAATAAAGAACAGCAAAAAAATCTTCATCAGATGTTTCTTAATATCCTCTCTTAAAATAAGACAGCGGACTTTATCTGTTCGCTGCCTTATTATTTATGACACATTTAAAAAATTCTTATCAGAAATGACTTAAAGAAGTTCTTGTCATATCCATGGAAATCGGCGTTACGGAAATAAGCCGGTCCTGACATACTGTCTGGATATCGCTTCCTTTATGTAATTTCTCATCATCCACCTGAATGATATAACCCAGGCAGTATGGTTTGCTTCTGTCTCTTTTTGGCGGTCTCTGAAGCACATAATAATTCTGATCTTCCAGAAATGTCATTCGATATTTTTCTGTATCAGAAGTTTCTGATGGAATATTGATATTCAGAAAACGATATGCTTCGTTTTTCTTTTCATGTACCTGTTCCAAAATTTGGGGGATCCACTGCCGGGTCACTTCTTCTGCCATCTGAAAACCAACTTTTCGAGAAGAAGTAACCATGATATCTTCCGCGGCTGTCTCAAGTGAAACTGCCATAACCGGAGCTCCCTGGCTGTATGCTTCGAATGCTGCTCCCAGTGTCCCGCTGCAGGTCAATGACATTCCCATATTACATCCAAAATTAATTCCACTGATCACCAGGTCCGGCAAGGTATCCAAGATCTCCAGAAGCCCAAATGCGGCACAATATCCTGGTGATCCATTCACTGCATATGCCTCCACTTCATAATCTACTTTACGGATGATCCCCATATCTTTTGTTCTTGGATAAGCCCGCCCCATAGCAGTCTGCTGCTTCGCCGGTGCCACAACAATCACCTCTCCAAATTCCTTTGCCGCCCTGACTGCCGCCAGCAGTCCTTCTGACTGAATCCCGTCGTCATTTGTGATCATGATCCGTCGTCTCTTCATAAACATTCTCCTTTTTCTTCAATAAAAAAAGGCACCTCCAATACCTTCGTATTGAAAATACCTTTCTCTGTATCTCTACGGTTTCGATAAAAAAATTATACCATTGATCCAGAATATCTGTCAATGAAATGTTATTTCTTAATCTGTCCATAATAAGCATTTGCACCATGTTTGCGGTAATAATGCTTATCCTGTAATTCCTGTGGTGCCGGTTTTACCTGTGGGTTGATCTGTTCGCAGCGGCATGCCATCTTGGCTACTTCTTCAAGAACAACTGCGTTGTGGACTGCTTCATGGGCATCCTTGCCCCAGGTGAATGGTCCGTGGTTCTTGCAGAGGACTGCAGGTACTGCTTCGTAGTCGCTGTTTTTGAAATATTCTGCAATCAGGACGCCGGTGTTTTTCTCATAAGCTTCATCAATCTCTTCTTTTGTCAGGTTGCGTACACATGGAACTTCACCGTAGATGTAGTCTGCATGAGTGGTTCCGTAGCATGGAATGGATCTTCCTGCCTGTGCCCAGCTTGTTGCCCACGGAGAATGGGTATGTACGATTCCTCCGATATTCGGGAATTCATTATAGAGAACGACATGTGTTGCTGTATCGGAAGATGGATTATATTCACCCTCTACTTTGTTTCCCTGAAGGTCTACAACTACCATATCTTCCGGTCTGAGCTTATCATAATCTACCCCGCTCGGTTTGATGACAAACAATCCCTTTTCACGGTCAATGCCGCTGACATTTCCCCAGGTGAATGTGACCAGTCCGTATTTCGGAAGATCCATATTGGCTTTGTATACTTCTTCTTTTAATTTCTCAAGCATTATTTTCTCTCCTTTGCACAAAACGTAAGCCGTTGTTTCCAGCAGCTTACGTTTTATCTTTTTATTCTTACCAGATCTTGGACTCTACTGCTGCCCGTTCGATCGGCAGGCCTTTGAGATATCTGTCCATAAACTTATTGAATCCTTCTACACCTTCCGGTTTCGGATCAAGGGTGCTTCCTTCATTTCCGGCAAATACACGGTTGTCCAGGAATTCATCCAGAGTCTCTCCGTCTTTCTTATCAACAAGATAAGCAGCCAGAAGTGCGATTCCCCATGCACCGCCCTCACCTGCGGTTGACATAACAGATACCGGTGCATTCACTGCGTCCGCAAGGATCTGCTGTCCGACGCCTTTGGTCTTGAACAGTCCGCCGTGTCCTAAGAGTCTGTCGATCTTGACATGCTCCTGGTCGATCAGGATGTTTAAGCCCACGCGCATTGCTCCGAGGCAGGTGTAAAGATTGGTCCTCATAAAGTTTGCAAGTGTGAATTTACTTTCAGGAGAACGAACGAATAACGGACGTCCTTCTTCGAATCCTGTCATATGCTCTCCGGAGAAATAGCAGTAGGACAGAAGTCCGCCGCAGTCCGGATCACCTTCCAGTGCTTTGTTGTAAAGGGTTCCGAACAGTTTGTTCATATCCACTTCCATTCCCATTGCTTCTGCAAATTCCTTAAATACATTTACCCATGCATTCAGGTCAGAAGTACAGTTGTTGGAATGTGCCATGGCAACAGCATCACCGGCCGGTGTAGTTACCATATCGATCTCTTTGTATGGTTTGGAAAGTGCCTTTTCCAGAACGATCATTGCAAACACGGAAGTACCTGCGGATACGTTTCCTGTGCGCTGTTTTACGCTGTTGGTAGCTACCATACCGGTTCCTGCGTCACCTTCCGGCGGGCACATCGGGATTCCGGCTTTGAGCCTGCCTGACGGATCAAGGAACTTCGCACCCTCTTCTGTCAGGGTTCCGGCATCCTGTCCTGCGACCAGGACTTCCGGCATGATGTCACGGAGTTTCCACTGGAATCCGTAAGGCTCTACCAGTTTGTCAAATTTCTCAACCATTTCCTGGTTGTAATCTTTTGTCTCAGAATCAACAGGGAACATTCCTGCTGCATCACCGATACCAAGAACACGTTTTCCTGTCAGCATACGGTGTACATAAGCTTCCAGTGTGCACATGTAGTCGATATCCTTCACATGCTCTTCTCCGTTCAGGATCGCCTGATACAGATGTGCGATGCTCCATCTCTGCGGGATATTGTACTGGAAAAGCTCCAGAAGTTTCTCAGAAGCTTCTCCTGTGATATTGTTTCTCCAGGTACGGAACGGAACCAGAAGCTTTCCACCCTTATCAAATGGCATATATCCATGCATCATGGCACTGATTCCAAGTGCACCGACACTTGTCAGCTCTACTCCATATTTCTCCTGAACATCCTTTACCAGATCGCTGTAGCTTCCCTGCAGACCGTTTCTGATATCATCCAGAGAGTAGGTCCATACTCCATTTTCATAACGGTTCTCCCACTCATAGCTTCCGGATGCAATCGGATTATATTTGTCATCTACCAGAACCGCTTTGATCCTGGTAGATCCGAACTCTATTCCAAGTGCTGTTTTGTTATTTAAAATAGCTGTCTTTGCTTCACTCATTATAAAATTCCTCCCGAATGTTGTACTCGTCACATCCGCTTATTTTCTGAATGCAAGTTCATTCCATCTCAGCTCATTCCTGAAGTTGCGGATGGTTGTGTCTTTGTCAATGTAGACAGCTTCGATTCCCATTGCTGCTGCCCAGTCACCCATCTGTTCAGCAGTCAGGTCATAAGAAAATGCAGTATGATGAGCGCCGCCTGCGAGGATCCATGCCTCTGCTCCTGTTGCCAGATCCGGCTGTGGAGTCCAGAATGCGCTTCCTACCGGAAGTTTCGGCATCGGTTTCTCTGTCTTCTTGCACTCAACATCATTGATGATCAGACGGAATCTGTCGCCAAGATCCACCAGAGAAGTTGCGATCGCCGGGCCTGTCTTGGATGTAAATACAAGTCTTGCCGGGTCTTCTCTGTCACCCATGGAAAGCGGGCATACCTTGATGCCGATCTTGCCATCAGCGATGGTCGGGCAGACTTCCAGCATATGTGACTGAAGAATGCCTTCCTTACCTGGAACAAGATTGTATGTATAATCTTCCATGAAAGAAGTTCCCTTCGCATCCTTCACGTCTGCAGTCATGATCTTCATCAGACGTACCATTGCTGCTGTCTTCCAGTCACCTTCTGCGCCGAATCCATATCCCTTCTCCATAAGGCGCTGCATTGCCAGTCCCGGAAGCTGCTGTAAGCCGCCAAGATCACCGAAATGAGTAACAACTGCCTGGTAATTCTTTTCTTCCAGAAATCTCTCAAATCCGATCTCAATTGCTGCCTGTACTGCTACATGACGTTTGAATTCTTCCGGGTCTCTGCCCTCAAGAAGAATATCATATTTATTATAATATTCTTCAACCAAAACATCAATATCGCCTTTGGAAACATCCTTCACATAATCGCATACTTCATTGACCGGATAAGCGTCAACTTCCCATCCGAATTTGATCTGTGCCTCTACTTTATCGCCCTCGGTAACAGCTACGTTTCTCATGTTATCAGCGACACGGCATACACGGATATGGCTGCTCTCCATGATTCCGACTGCGGTACGCATCCAAGATGCCAGTCTCTCCTGTACTTTCTTGTCAGCCCAGTGTCCGACGATGACTTTTCTCTCGATTCCCATACGGGTAACGATATGTCCATACTCTCTTCCACCATGAGCAGACTGGTTCTCATTCATGAAATCCATGTCGATCGTGTCATATGGGATTTCTTCATTAAACTGTGTGTGCAGATGGCACAGCGGTTTTCTGTATTCTTTCAGACCAAGGATCCAGGATTTTGCCGGTGAGAAGGTATGCATCCATGTGATAACACCAGCGCATTCGTCGTCGTCATTTGCCTCGTTGAATGTTTTACGGATCAGTTCGTTTGTGATCAGTGTCGGTTTCCATACCAGTTCGAATGGAAGAACGCCGGATTTGTTCAGTTCTTCTACGATGATCCTGGAGTGCTCTGCTACTTTTCTTAAGCACTCATCTCCGTAAAGATCCTGTGAACCTGTGCAAAACCAGAATTTGTAATTTTTACCTGTGATCATGCTTCAAAAACCTCCATATATTTTTTCTTATATCTTATTATTAACCTGTTATTTTTTCTTCTTAGCAGATGCCAGTACAGACTGGATCACGATGAAGAAGCAGAGCAGTGCGGAAAGTACGATTCGTACCCACCAGCTTGATAAAGTACCCTGTGCAGTGATCAGACTGGAGATCGTTCCTTTGATCAGTACACCAAACATGGAACCGATCGGAGTTCCAACACCACCGGAAAGAAGTGTTCCACCGATAACGGCTGAGGAGATCGCATCCATCTCAAGACCTTTTGCCTGCTCTACGAAGCCTGCACAGCTGTTGAGGCAGAAAAGGAATCCGCCAAGTCCTGCAAGAAAGCCATCCAGTACATAAGCACGGAACATTGTTTTCTTGACATCAAGTCCCATCATCAGGGCACTCTGTCTGTTTCCACCGATCGCATACAGTTTACGTCCGAATTTAAAATATTTCAGAAGGATTGCAATGATCAGAACTACAACAATTGCGATCACAACTGTCGGCGGTATATATGCCGGGATAAATTTTCCTTTTTTGTTTGTGGAGCCAAATGGCATATAGAATCTGTAATTTGCCCATTTCAAAAATAATTCATTCTTAATGGAAATCATATCGGTGCTGATGATTGCTGTCATGCCACGTCCGAAGAACATACCTGCGAGTGTTACGATAAATGGCTGGATACCCATATAGGTTACCAGGAATCCCTGTACGATACCAAAAGCAAGACCGATCAAAAGTGCTGCAAGTACCGCAACATATGCGCTTACCCCTTTGTTTTCCATAAGGTCTGCCATAACCATGCAAACAAGCGCTGTTACGGAACCAACAGAAATATCAATACCACCTGTGATCATAACGATCGTCAGTCCACAGGAAATTACAAGAAGACCTGCGTTAGATACAAAAAGATTCAGAAACATCTGCGGTTTTAGCAAAACCTTTGTCTGCTAAAATCACCATACCTGCTGCATACATAACGAAAAACAGGACAATTGTGATCAGCAGCAGAAATCCGGTACTTGTCATTTTCTTTCTCTGTTTCATTATTTCTGACCTCCTTCTGCTGCAACGGAAACTTTTTTGCTTCTGTGGCTTTCTACGAATCTCTTAAATACATCACTCTGTAAAGTAACAATGATAATAACAACGATTGCCTTGTAAACAGGAAGCTGATCAGCTTTTACATTCATTGCATACAGAGTAGTTGTCAATGCCTGGATTGTATAAGCTCCAATTACGGAACCAATCAGACTGAACTTACCGCCACCGAGGAAGTTGCCGCCAAGTGCAACAGCAAGGATGGCATCCATTTCAAGGTTCAGTCCAATATTATTTGCATCTGCAGAATAGATACGGCTGGATGCTACGAGACCGGCGATTCCTGCAAGCACACCGCAGATCACATAAGTCAGGAATTTAATCATGGTGGAGTTCAGACCTACCAGTCTTGCCGCCTTACCATTGATACCAACACTTTCGATATAAAGTCCGAGAGCTGTTTTTTTTCAAAATCAGAGCTACGATCACAACAGTTATGATTGCAAATAGTACCGGGGTCGGAACCGGGGATTTACCGATATATCCACCTGCCATCTGGAAAGACGGTACACGGATATAAGTAATCTGTCCGTTGGTAACAAGCTGTGCGATACCTCGTCCTGCAGTATAAAGGATCAGAGTTGCGACCATCGGCTGAATGTTCAATTTTGCTACAAGCAGACCGTTGAATGCGCCGCACAGTGCAGAAGCAAGAAGCGCTGCCACAACTGCAAGAATAATAGAATTCTGATAAGCTGTTACAGAAGATGCTCCACCTGATAAAATCTGGCAGCACACAGCTGCTGCAACTGCCATAACCGCACCAACACTGATATCCTGTCCACCGGATGCCGCCGTAACAAGCGTCATACCAACAGCAAGAATAACAAGTTCTGATGCTCGGTTGATAACGTCGATAACATATCCGTAAAGAACGCCATTTCGAATTGTAATATTAAAGAAATCCGGTGTTTTGATCACATTGATCAAAAGAACCGCAATCAGACACACGATAGGAAGAAAAGTCTCGCATGTGTGATCTTTTTTAATTTACTGTTATTCATTCTTATCGTCACCTCCTGCAATTGCTTTCATGATGTTGCTCTGTGAAAGCTCACTTTCTTCCAGTTCGCCTACTTTTTTCTCCATCACGGAGAACAGCCATTCTGGAACACGTACGAAGCATCTCTTCTACTTCTGATGAGATAAAGGTTACTGCCATTCCCTGATCTGCCAGATCAAGCACAATCTTCTGTATTTCTGTCTTTGTACCAATATCGATTCCTCGTGTCGGTTCGTCCAGAATCAGAT
>ENA-OQDT01001302-OQDT01001302.1-human-gut-metagenome-genome-assembly--contig:-NODE-1302-length-14761-cov-3.643570_pt1 | contig 14761 bp, 18 predicted proteins | sample MGYA00242786_ERZ504617 | MGnify/ENA primary metagenome ERZ504617 (study PRJEB26092, sample SAMD00036337) | human gut metagenome | host: Homo sapiens | study: EMG produced TPA metagenomics assembly of...
GCAAAGAAGCTTGGAGTCGAAAAAAATGACATTTACTCGTCCATGGAAAAGTCTGCAATAGCCCGGAAATATCAGGAAATATATGCAGGGCTTGACAATGCCGATATAACGGATTATGATTTCTCGGAGGCAGATATAAGAAGCTGCTGGAGAAAATAACTATAAACTGTATTCTTTTTTCCAAGGATTTCAAGAATCTCTTCTTCTCTGTAGATCAGCCATACTTTTCGGACTCCGCTGTCGCAAAGCATGCTGTATGAAATTCCCATCTCTTTCAGACTTTCCGCAACTTCCTTTTCACTTACATTTTCAAGGTCAGAATATTGGATGGCTTTACACCGGTCAATACCGGAGCACACTGCCATGCAATTTCCATCTGAGCAGATGTCTGTACATCTTTCTGCATCCAGTTCATGTTGTTTTCCTCTTGTATGAGTTTGTTTGAATTTATTTTAGTTAGCTTTTTCTAACTATTTATAGTCTACTATATTAGTGGGATTTTGTCTATAGGAATTTTTGAGAAGTTTTCTCATTAACCCGTAATTTATGTTTTTACAACATACATTCTATCTGCCCTGGAAATATATCTTACTGTAATTTTGTAATCATTTCTGCAAAAAAAAGTGTATCAAAGTTTTTCAACCTTGATACACTGTATTTTTACAATTAACAGTCTTCCGCAATCTTATCAATCAGTCTCACTGTATCTTCCCATCCAATACACGGATCCGTAATCGATTTACCGTATACCATATTTCCGCCGATATCCTGTCTTCCTTCTACCAAGTAGCTTTCTACCATTACACCTTTGATCAGTTTTTTCAGCTTTGAATCATAATTTCTTGTGTGCAGCACTTCGCTTACGATTCTGAGCTGTTCTTTGTACTGCTTGTTAGAATTGGAATGATTGGCATCAATGATCGCTGCAGGATTCTTCAAATTCTTCTGCTCATACATATCCAGAAGTCTCTTGCAATCCTCATAATGGTAGTTTGGAATCGTTGTGCCATATTTATCCACGCCGCCCCGCAGGATCACATGTGCCAGATCATTCCCACCTGTCGTCACATCTTGCCCACGATAAATGAAGCGGTGCGGTCCCTGTGCTGCAACAACAGAATTGAGCATTACCGATAAATCTCCACTTGTCGGATTCTTCATCCCAATCGGGATATCCATTCCGCTCGCAGTCAAACGGTGCTGCTGGTTCTCAACCGAACGCGCACCAATCGCTTCATAAGAAAGAATATCATCCAGATAACTTCTGTTCTCCGGATAAAGCATCTCATCTGCTGCTGTCAGATAAGTCTCCTGCATGGCTCTGATATGCATTTTACGGATTGCAATGATTCCGGCAAGCAGATCCGGTGCCTGCTCCGGATCCGGCTGATGCAGCATTCCCTTGTATCCCTCTCCGGTTGTACGTGGCTTGTTCGTGTAGATTCTTGGAATGATCATCAGCTTATCCGATACTCTGTCATTTAACTTTGCAAGCCTGTTCACGTACTCACATACCGAATCTTCATTGTCCGCCGAACATGGTCCGATGATCACCACGAATTTGTCTGATTTCCCTGTAAAAATATCACGGATCTCCTCATCCCGCTTCGCCTTGATAGCTTTTAATTTATCCGATAACGGATATTCGTTTTTCAGGTCTGCCGGTAATGGCAGCTCTGCGTTCACTCTCATTCCCATTGTATTATCCTCCTGCATGTATTTTTCTAGTCCTGATAATATCTTACCATATCTCTTGTAATTTCTGAAACAGAATGTGCACCGCACATCTGCATGGCATCTTTGAGTTCTGCTCCCAGCTTATCAATGTAAAGCTTCACACCTTCTTCTCCACCGCCATAGACCGCTACAACGAACGGCCGGCAGATCAGTACACCGTCAGCACCAAGTGCAAGTGCCTTGAAAAATGTCTGTACCGGAGCGAATCCCTCCGTCAACCAGAATCTTCATAGAACCGTTCACTTCTTTTACAATCTCTTCCAGCACTTCTGCAGTTGCCGGACACTGATCCAGCACTCTTCCTCCGTGATTAGATACGATGATCGCATCGGCACCTGCTTCTTTTGCTTTTCTCGCGCCTTTCGCTGTCATCACGCCTTTGACGATAAATGGTCTTCCAGCCATCTTCACAATCTCGGAAAGCTCCTGTACATTCTTGCTTCCTGCCGGCGGATTCATATTTTTCAGAAACGGAAGTCCTGCCGCATCAATATCCATCGCTACTGCAAATGCTCCTGACTTCTTCACCAGTTCCATCTTCTCCCGGACAGTATCCAGATTCCAAGGCTTTACTGTAGGTATCCCGCATCCATCATTTTCACGGATTGCCTCCGTTGCAGCCTCCATTACCTTTGCATTCACTCCATCTCCGGTAAATGCGGCAATTCCGGCATCTGCACAGGCTGATACCAGTACATTATTATAAGAAACATCATCATACCTGTCACTGTAGTGCAGATTCACGGCTCCAACCGGTCCTGCAAAGAACGGCATCTTAAATTCCTTTCCAAATAAATTCACAGAAGTGTCTGCCTCTCCGCCATCACAAATCGTATCCATGTTCACGCGGATCTCCTGCCACTTTTTATAATTTCTGATCGCAGTATCACCAACACCTTTTGCGCCCGGTCCCGGTATCTGGTTTTTACATGCTCTTCCATCACAAACCGGACAGGCTTTGCAGTAAAGCCCCATAGATAATTTTGCGTTTTCCATCATTTCCTGATATGTCATATCATTCCCTGCTTTCTTTTGTTTTCCCTGTATCTGACAGCTTCGACTTTCTGCCACGTTACTTAGTCAGTATGATATCACTTTTCTGTCTGTTCGACAAGAATACCTCCTTGTTTTTGACAGGATTTTCCCCTATAATAAAAACAGAACACTTGAATCATAAAGGAGACTTAACTTAGAATGAAATGCCCTGTATGCGGTCACAAAGTCCGCCCCAGCAAAAAATATCCCGGCAAATATCTCTGTGATACCTGCCGTAAAAGATTTCCGGCATCCGCTGTGATTCCGGATGATACAGATACCCGAAGTGCCAGATCTTCTGCTCATAAGCATGAATCTGTTTCCGTAAAAAAGCGCCCGGCTGCCAGACAGCAGGCTTTTTTCGACGATCCCCTGAACGGACCGGAGATCTACCACAGCACAGCTGCTGCCATGCGCAGCATGCGTAAAAATGTTCCGGAAGCAGAAGAAGCAGAAGCTCAGAAGAAAACCATTGAAAAAAAAGAGACTGAAAAAGTTTCTACAGACAAACCCTTTTCCGGAAATGAATCCTCCGTACAGGAGCATGCTCCAGTTCCAGAACCAGTTATCAGCTCCGGTCAGGCAGATGAACCTGCTGCCAAACCAACGCCAGTTTCCAAAAACGATACTGCAGGCACAAAGTCCGATGCATCTTCTGATGATGTAACTTCACCAGACCAGCTAACACCCCCCAAAAAGAAACACAAAAAAAGTCTGCCGTTTATCATCCTGATTCTCATCCTGATCATTATTGCGGTTATATTCTTTTTTTCCAAAATGCACACTTCTTCTGACAATTCTTCCGGCACTTCAACACCGAAGAAGACAGCTGATGCCACCAAAGAGATCTATAAGCAAAATGAGACCGCCGCATACAATGGCATTGAGATCACGATGGACAGCTACGTAGAATCCGAAGGAGATGACTGGTCTGTCCCGACAGAAGGCAATGAATTTATGTTTGTCCATATGACAATTGTCAATCAGACATCTGATGATCTGGTCATCAGCAGTATGGCAAGCTTTGAAAATTATTGTGACGATACCAAACTTGACTACAGTGCAGCTGCATTTACTGCTCTTGCAACCACAAGCGACCAGCCAAAGCTCGATGGAACGATCGCTCCCGGCGAAACCCTGGAAGGATATCTTTCTCTGGAAGTCCCACTGAACTGGTCTACCATCGAAATCCGATATACCGATAAGATCTGGTCTGATGATGCCGTTCATTTTCAGATCAAGCGCCAGGAGTAAACTACTACCTGCAGATACATGGATGGCAAAAGCAAGCTTCTTCGGAATTCTCTGTCTAAATAAAAAAGGATGCAGCTCTAAGACTGTTATCCTTTTTTTATTTCAGAATCTTAAAGATTCACTCCGCGCATTTTTTCTTTCTTACTGCCCCTGCGATCACAATCAGAACGCCAAGACCTGTCAGTATCTTTCCTGCTGTCACTCCAGGCGCATGATACAAAATTCTGATTTTATGTTTTCCTGCTTCCAGATGAAATCCCAGAAACGCTTTATTCACTCTTTCACATTTCACCTTTACGCCATCTATCGTCATTTCAAACCCTTTATCAAACGGAATGGACGTAATGAACATTCCATCCTTCTGACTTTTGATTCTCCCCTGGATCAGATTTCCTTTCGTCTGCTTTTTATCCACCCTGAATACACTCTGATAAAGGCCGGTATCTTCATTTAATACGCCGTTATATGCACTCATATCCTTAATCGTATACTCTCCTTTTCCAAGAGATAAACGGACCGTTTTCTGCCCCTTTCCTAGTCCTACTGCATAGGTAAATACGGTATTTCTGTTATAATACACATGCTGGATTGACGAAAGTTTATTGCGCTCTCCTTCCAGGGATATTTCGATATCCTCTTTCGGTTTTTTATTTTCGATTCGAAACTGTACAAACAGAACTCCATTTTTCTCTTCCTGTTCCGGGACAGCCACTTCGAACTCCTGTTCCTTTTTCATTTTCACCTGATATCCGTTTTCAGTCGGGACAACCAGTGAAATCCCATTATTCTTTTCCGGAATCCGAAAATCACATTTCTCTATGTCTTCTGCCAGTTTTTCTTTCACCTGTCCTGCCGATACAGTTCCGTCCTTTGTCACAGCATATCTGGTAAATACCAGCTGATTATATGGAAAATCCAGTCTGTCATATTCCGCTTCCGACATCGTCTGATCCGTCTCATAGGCAATCGGTGCTGCATTTTCATTACAGTACACATCCCCTCCCCCGGTCATCCACTTTTTCTCATATCCCGGTATATTCTGACTGGAGATCAGATATTTCACTCCCATCAGCTGTCTGAATACCGGATTCTGCGAAACCGACTGCATCAGAAAATTTCGGTACGGCTGCTCTACCTGAAAAATCATTTTTACGGAAATTCTGGTAATCAGCATTATAGGAAGACGAATACAGGGATGTAATATATTGCTCACTGTTCCACACACGATTCAGATTTTCCGCATTTTCCTCTTCATTTCCAACCTGCTCGACCCGGTAGAATCCACTATCTGATGTAATTGCCTTGTCCACAGCTTTCCCGATGGACCGGCTGGTATCTTCCTCATATGCTTTCCTGCTCTCCAGATTTCCACTCTTTTCCCAGGAATAGCTTCCGGTAACAATAAGGCTCAGGATCACCGGTCCCAGAACGGCTACTGTCAGATACTTCCGAATCCATGCACTATACGCTTGTGCCACGCAGATCAACAGTGTTATGACCGCATCCAGCAAAAGTAGTTTCCAAAGGACTTCACTTTTCACATCATCCTTCTTCAGATAAATATATATGATAATTGCCAGACATGGAAGAAGCATCCAGATTCTCGCTATTTTCTGATTTTTCAGCTTCTCCAGATATTTTGCCGTAAGATAGCACAGAAGCGGCAAAAACGGGATCAGCGACTTCGGTCTGATATAAAGTGCACCATTGAGCAGATACGAAAAAAACGGAACTGTCAGCACCACCAGACAACCAAGCGACAAGATCTTCTCATAAGCCTTTTTATAAAAAAGTCCGGTCAGCAAAATAATCAGCATCAGACAGCTAAGTCCCGGTCCATATGCCCCATACAGAAATTTTTCCAAATTGATCTGCGGTGTCAGAAGCTGCCAGATATCTGTTTTTTCTCCCTTGCTTCCGCTTCTCCCGAGAAGAGCCATCGCAGTCGGCACAAGAAGAACTCCTGCAAGCATGATTGCCGTCAGGATCCTTCCTGCAAACCGCAGTCCGTCACCTAGAAATCCTTTTACCGTAATCATCTCTTCTGCCCGCTCTTTTGTCCTTGCATACCGGTAAATTCCATATAGACCAAGCGCCAGTATTCCACCGATGCTGAAATAAAAGCTTGTCATGATCATCAGAAAGGTTCCGCCGATTCAGCAGACCGGATTTTTTTCTGTTCAAAAATATCGGTCGATTCCCAAAAAATGTCAGACAAAGAAATGGCATATAATTTACAAACATAATCTGATGCGACGACTGATAGATCATAGGTCCTGCGAAAAGAAACATCAGCGCTGTCATCCCGCTTACCGCAGCTGTAAATTCCCGGCTTTTTCAGCCACCGGTACAAAATTATAACCGCTGCTGCCAGACAGACAATACTTGCCACCATCATATAATCCGACATCTTCACATTCGGCAGAAGATAACCGATCAAAACGACCGGACTAAACAATCCATAATAAGAAAAATTGTAAATATTCTGACCACCGCCAATATTTAATGCAAACTCAGGAAAAAACTGCCCTGTACGATAAAACTGCTGTCGGAAATATTCCGGGAACACACTGTGCTGACTGCTCCAGTCCACCTTTGCCCCGAAAATATTTCCTGCGCCTGTAGAGTACAGACAGGCGGCAACCGTAAGCAGGATCAGTGCCATTTCCCATAGCAGACCTTTTCTACGTTCTTTCATGCTTCTGCTCCTTATCATCGCTGGAATCCTTTAAAATAAAAATCGGACGTTTCTTCGTCTCAAGATAAGTCTTTGACAGATACTCCCCTACAATTCCGGTACAGAGAAGCTGTACTCCGCTGACCAGGAAAATAATACAGGCAAGTGACGGCCAGCCGGATACCGGATCTCCCCAGACCAGCGTCCTTACTACGATCACTGCGATCATAATAAAGGAAAGCACGCAGAACAGTACACCCACTACCGAAGCCAGTGAGAGCGGTGCCACTGAAAATCCGGTAATTCCCTCCACCGAATATTTAAACAGCTTCCACATGGACCACTTGGTTTTTCCGGCAGAGCGCTCAATATTATCGTACTGCAGCCATTTTGTACGGAATCCAACCCAGCCGAAGATTCCCTTTGAAAAACGATTATACTCGCTCATTTACCAGAACTGCCTGCACCATCTTCCGCTTCATCAGCCGGTAATCTCTCGCTCCATCTACAATCTCTGTCTTTGAAATAGCATTGACAAATTTGTAAAAGCTTTCTGACAGGAAAGAACGGATACGTGGCTCTCCGGTTCTTGTGACCCTTTTGTCGCTACATTGTCGTACCATCCTCCTGCAAGATCTCATACATCTCAGGTAATAGCGTCGGTGGATCCTGAAGATCTACATCCATAAGTGCAACATAATCGCCTTCCGATGCTTTCAGTCCTGCATAAATCGCAGCTTCCTTTCCAAAGTTTCTGGAAAATGAAAGATATCTGCACCTGCTATCCCTTTTCATTCAGGTCTTTCATGATACCAAGCGTCGCATCTGATGAACCATCATCTACAAAAATCAGTTCAAATACAACATCCTTCATCTCGTCCATTACACGGCACATTTCTTTATAATAAACAGGCAATGCCTCTTCTTCGTTATAACATGGTACTACTACCGAAATCTTATCCATATTCTTCACCTCGGAAGTAGAGTTTACTCTCTTTTTATTAAATATGCACATCCATTTCCCTTAATATTTTCTGAAAAATTTCTAAACAGAAAATTACACTTTGAAAAAAGTGTGCTCCGGCACTTTCCAGTCCCAGGGCACACACATTTTCCATACCTTTATTCAACAATTGTATACTGAAGTAATTCATAATGAAGGCGGCTTCCTTCCCGAATCTCTTCCGGAAGAAGTGCTCTTGCTACCATCTTTTCCTCTTCCTCTAGCAGATTGGTCCGCTTCAGCATCGCATAATCTCCATCGATTCTCTCTACAATATAATCACAAACCAGCATCTTGTTCCTCCTCTTTTTTTCTTCTATCTTAGCTCGCCACCGCTCTTTTTTCAACTACAAGCTCAGGAGTTACATTCTGATGCCGGTAAATACTCAGCAAAATTCCCATCAATACTGCTGAAACCATCTGGCCACTTCGCCCATATCCGAAGAACAGACACCAGGCTCCCTGACCGAACCCGGATACCCCAATGTTCGCCATCAGTGATAGCAGGAACTGAATTGCCAGAACCATCACACAGCCAAATCCCATCATCATACCAAGCTGGTTCTTCTGCTTCAGCGCGCTTCTTAAAAACCAGCACAGCAAACCGGCAATTATTGCAATACAAAGAACCATCACAAGAATTCCACAATACCCCGCAATTCCAAGCATCATATAATCCGCGGAACTGATACGGTCCCCAGTCCAAAAGTCCTCTACTCCGGTGGCGCGTCCAACTGCCATACATTTCGACAGCAGTTCCCGTACTGCCCCAAGCGTTGTTCCTTCCATCATTTGTGACTTATTCACTGCAAACATCGCCAGGATACGGCTTTTCTGATATTCCGCACCAAAGAAGAAAAAATATGCCAGTATGCCAACCGGAACTCCAACAACACTGATACCTATTCCGGTCATCACCTTTGTAACCACAACCTGATACCATCCCTTTTCCAGTGCCAGCATCAGCATAAAGACACAGGAAAGTCCAACCGTCCCTGCCATCACAAGATCCGGACAGGTGATCAGGATCCCTGCGATAAGCAGCATCCAGACTATGGCTTTAAGAACAGCACCATATCCTTCTCCCCGGTACCGATACAACACTGCACCATACAATGGAAGAAACAGCCAGCTCATCAGCGAAAGACTTACAATGAAGCCGCCGACTCCAATCCATCTTACTGCACCGTTAATCTGAAGGGCAAAAAAATGTCTCATCAGAACCATAAACAACAGATAACTGCCTGCCAAAAGCCTTGCGTGCTTCCCGATCCAGCTGTAATCCATATAACACACCAGGATCATAACCGAAAATGCCATCGCAAGCCGGAATATCTGCCGAATTCCTGCGATATATCCATAACTTTCATTCTGTTTCAAAAAGAAAGCTGCAAACATTCCACTTAAAATCTGCATCAGAGCGATTACAAAAATTGCTTTCCATGGCATCTTCGGTCTGTGGATCTGATCCATCTCCACTCCGACTTCCACCGGGTCACCCATCTCCTCCACAGCTGCCTTCTCAGCTTCTTCTTCCTTCATCCCTTCTGCCATAAAAACCTGCTTTTGATCTTCAATATGATCTTCTACTTCCTTTGCAATAACCGGACACATTTTCTTGCAGCGGATCTGACCGGTCATCAATTCCAGATAATCACGCCGTTCCAAAACACACACCTCCGATCACCTGTAAAATAGCCTCCGAATACTCTTTCCACTCTTTCTTTTTTGCCTGATACTGCTTTTTCCCATCTCTGGTAATCCGGTAATACTTCCTCATCTTTCCGCCGGTCTCCTGCTCATATACGGTAAGCCATCCCTTTTCTTCCATAGAATGCAGTAGCGGATATAAGGTTCCCGCTTTTAGTTCAAATACATTGTTTGACTTTCCTTTCAACGTATCGATCATCTCATATCCATACATATCCTTCTCTTCCAGAAGGCTTAAGATCAAAAGAGTCGTACTCCCTGATATCAGACTTTTATCAACTGCCATTTCTTTCTCCCTCCTTATATCGATTATCTATATACTTTGTACCTTCATATTATATCGATGATCTATATATGTCAACTGTTTTGCTGAAATTTATCTCTTCTTCAGAAGTTTTTAAGATATTTCAGGATTTCTTTATCTGCCCGTCACATTCTTTCCATAATTTCCCATTATACTAAATGCATAAAGTTAAGGGACGCCGGTAATCCTATATGATATAAACTCTGTAAGATTATCAGGATGTCCCCTAAAAAATCAGGCATATGTCTTTGACCTATACCTTTTATATATATCTTCTCTCTACTCTGCCGATACAGTTTTGTATCGGCTCTTTTTTCATCTTATGAATTTTCAGCTTTCCGACACAGATATTCCTCATTTTCTCCTTAAGCTAAAAATTCAGCCGAAAAATTTTATTTTTTTCGAAAAAAACACTTGTCAAAATCATATAGTTATGCTATTATAATTTTCGGTCACTGTTATAAAACAGTTCACCAAAATAGTTTTGGCTCCGTGGTCAAGCGGTTAAGACATCGCCCTTTCACGGCGGTAACACGGGTTCGATTCCCGTCGGAGTCACTTGGTTTAAGCCAATTGTATATACACAGCAATATGCCGATGTGGCTCAATTGGCAGAGCAGCTGATTTGTAATCAGCAGGTTATCGGTTCGAGTCCGATCATCGGCTTTTGTCCTTAGTGGGACGTATTTAATTTGGACCTTTAGCTCAGCTGGTTAGAGCAATCGGCTCATAACCGATCGGTCCCGGGTTCGAGTCCCTGAAGGTCCACTTTTTTAACAATTTCATATGGCCCGATGGCTCAGTTGGTTAGAGCGCCGCCCTGTCACGGCGGAGGTCGTGGGTTCGAGTCCCATTCGGGTCGCTTAACTGATTATTCAGTTTTCGGGATCATAGCTCAGCTGGGAGAGCATCTGCCTTACAAGCAGAGGGTCATAGGTTCGAGCCCTATTGGTCCCATTTTCATTATAATTTCATAATGATATGCCGCAGTGGCGGAACTGGCAGACGCCCGGGACTTAAAATCCCGTGGGTAGTGATACCCGTACCGGTTCGATTCCGGTCTGCGGCATTAGTAAAAAGTAGGAGAAACGTTGAATTTACAGCGTTTCTCTTATTTTTTTGCTTCAAAAAGTTTGAACACCTTTGAACACTTTATGATGAAATACCAAGATTCTGAAAAGCAAGCCTGTCATTCTTCCTCTTATTGACATTCCGCAAGTAATGCAATGTTGTAGCTGTCTCACTATGCCCCATTAAATAACTAAGGGTTGTAAGATTATTTCCGTCAAAAGCTGTTGAAGCATTGTAAAAGCGGATTTTATGACTGGAATGATAAGGAACACCGGCTTCTTTGCAATATTTCTTCAAACGGCGATTAAAGCTGTCTGTTGTCATAATCTCGCCGTTGGGTTCAAAGACATATATTCCATTTGGATTTAATTCCTTTGCTTTGTGAAGAATTTTAAGTGCTTCGTCTGTAAGGAACTGTTTACGGAATCCATGAGAAGTATTTCCTTTCATTTGATTTACTACTTTTACTTTTCGGCTTGAGAATGTTAAATCATCATTCAATGTACGTTCACAGGTCGCCTGTCTGTGAAGATATACAAGCCTGTTATTGTAGTCAATATCTTCCCAACGGATAGCTTTTGTTTCTCCAACACGGATAAACAGATAGAAAGATAACTGTATTGCAAGAGAATATGGCTCTATGATACACCGAAGATAATTTAATAACTTATGCGTATCATCACGAGAAAATACATTGTCACTTTGTACTTCTACTGGCTTATAGGTAAACTGTTTGAAATTCACATCAGAGACAGGATTATGTGATATAATTTCTTCTTCGATCGCATAACTCATTACTCCATTCAAAACAGAACGGGCATTACTGACTCGCTTGTGCGTGAACTGTCGGTCTTTTGTAGCTTCTCTGAAAAAGCGGATAAGCGTGATTGGTTTGATTTCGCCTATCTTCATTTTAACAAGTTCTGTATCTTTGAAAAATCTATTCCATTCAGATACATACTCTTGAATTGTTTTTGCTTTTACGGAAGTATAATCTCTTTTATACAAAAGCCATTCAACATATAATTCTTCCAGTGTGACATTCTGACGGTTTTCAGCTTTCTGCTTTTCGAGATAAAATCTGATGATTTCTTTTTCAAGGTTCTCTTTACTCTTCCTCTTAACAGGACGGCGTTTGTTAGGTTTGGTTTCATCGGGTAAATAAGTACGCCAGCTTTTTTCTGATTCCGAGTAATAAATTTCATATTTGTGATTCTTCAAGATTTTTTTATTTGCCATAATTTTAAAATCTTTGAAGACTTCATCTGTGCTCATGTTAGCACAGGTGGCTAACGTATTCAATAATGTTATATCTGAAAACGTAACGGGATTATCCATAAGATTCCCCCTTTACGCAAGGATTTTCTTTTTTAATTTTGATGTAGATAACACTGCTGTCCTTTAAGCATGAACCAGTAGATAAGAAAGCGTTGGTATCGTAAATTTGCCTTGTGTATTCTTTCTGAAAGACGATATTTTCTTTTTGTAAGTCATGTAAAATGTCTTCGGTCAGCATGACTTTTGTTTCGTGTGGAACTTTCAGATTTTGAGATTTAAAAAAGGCTTTTTTCTTATGTTCTTTCAAATCAAGGTCTTTTCCAAAATACTTGCTAAGATAACGACCTCTGTTTTCTTTGCTGTCTACATCAATGCGATTGATTTTAATAAATCCATGTGACCATAAATTCTGTAATTTTTCTTTTGCTATATACGGAAAATCAAAGAAAATAACATGATAATGGATTGCTCCACGCTTCTGTTTCTCCCACGTTGCAAGGTATTTTAATAACTGGGTTTTGGTATGGTACAAATAATAATTTAATCGCTGGATAAAATACTTAAATTCTCGGTTAGTTATCAGGATTTCCTGAATGTTTTCTTTAAATGTCAGCGTTACAAATTTTGTTTTGTTATCAAAGTTGCAGTCAACAATACGGGCAATATCCCAACGAGCCTGTTCGTAATGCTTCTGCTTGCGTTTTAAACTGTCATATTGCTTATGAGCTGACATTTCATCAAATTTTTTTCGGTTACTTGTGTCTGTTAAATCTGCCTTTTCTTTCGAGTGAATAAAAATAGGGTTTTCGTAAATATATACTTCTTTTGTAGTAGGAGTTTCAATGATTTTCGTATTGTATGCAAAACACTCTTTTGTTTTGCTCACGAATCTCACCTCATATCCCAATTTTTGTAATGAATGTTCCGATTGTTTTCGGAAGATGTTGTTTTATATATCAAGTATAGAGGTCAGCCAGTTCAGCACCTATGACGTTGTCCGGCACTGACTGGCTGACATAGTAGGGAAATTATTTCATTTCCACTTTTCTGATATTGGAAGCTTCTGCTTTGACAGAAAGACGTCCATTATAGAGACTAGCCCAAGTATGTAAGCCATCAAATGAGACTGGAATCTGCCCTTTTTGTTCAAGTTCTTCGTTGGTAACAATCGCTGTGTTAGCTTTAATGCCTACTTTGACTTTTTCAAACTTTAATTTTGGAAGAAGAACTGTATAGTAGAATCCTAATTTTTCTTTTGTAGAAAAGTCTATCCAGTCAGAAACTTCTACTAACTGAAATTCCTCTTGCAGTTTGTCTGGATTTAAAATAAAGTCATTTCCTCTAATCATCGTTTCACCTCCTTACAGATATCTGATTATCAGATATTAAGATAATCTTATGATAAAACAAGCGTTGCAGAATGTCAATAGAAAATATCTGAATATCCGATAAAAAGATTGACAGAGAAAATTTGATGAAATATAATGTGCTTATAAAGGAGGTTCGCTATGAATAAAATAAAAGAATTGCGGAAAGAAAAGAATATAACCGTTGCGGAACTTGCAAAAGAATTAGGCATTTCACAAAGTATGCTTACGAACTATGAAAATGGAAACGGAACGCCGAGAGATGAATCTATATGGGAAAAATTATCACAGATATTCGGCGTGAGTAAAAGCCACGTTATGGGATTAACTACGGATATTGAAACAGCAAATAAGACAAAACAGTTGAAAGTGGTTGTGGATACATCTCAGCCGATCTCAATACAACCGAAGAATCAGACAGACCTTGATGTATTGATAAAACTGGATTTGATAGACAGTGAAGACATGGAAGAAGTGTCAGAATTTCTTGATAAACTGTTGGCACAGGAGAAATATGAGGGACGGAGAGAATCAAACGTTAAATATGTCGTTGAGTAGAAAATGCTTCTCAGCCGACCACTTGCCCAGTCGACCCGCCGCCCTGTTAGGAACCGTCGCACTGGGCATCCTTGCGGAACGTTAGTTTGCGAAAATACGAACAAAAGAATATAAGGAGAGGGAATAGCCGATACTACTTCAAAAGCAGTAATAGAGTGCTATTCTTTTTTATTATATTCAATGGTTGTAGTTCGGAATGGTTTGCTATTATTGTGCAAGTAATAAGTTGGATAATAGAGCTTGATTTCCAAGGTGGTAGGCGTACCATTGATTTTGTTATGTTCATTTTCAATGTCTTTGATTAATCCATCAATTTCCCAACATTTGTAAACAATTACAGTCAATTCAGTATCTCTGGTATCTGCACTGCTAAAGGATATGCTGTTAGTAATATGATAGTCCGGCAGTCTGAGATAATTATAGAGAACGGTCAGTAAACAGAGCATTGTGATTGTTGCTATGATTTTCTTTTTCATGTACATACCTCTTTTGTGTTATTAACAAGGGACTGACTATATAGTACCTCACTATATAGTGAATTACTACATAAAGATTTAATAAATATACTTTATGTAGAGGTGCGGAACATGAATTATGGACATTTAGAATTAAGAATAGAAGAACTGTTACAAGAAAAAGGTATCAGTAAGAATATGATTTGTAAGGAACTCGATATCCCAAGGTCAAATTTCAATAGATATTGCAGAAATGAATTTCAAAGACTGGATGCAAATTTAATCTGTAAACTATGCAACTATTTTGAATGT
>ENA-OQDT01001303-OQDT01001303.1-human-gut-metagenome-genome-assembly--contig:-NODE-1303-length-14761-cov-2.115348_pt1 | contig 14761 bp, 20 predicted proteins | sample MGYA00242786_ERZ504617 | MGnify/ENA primary metagenome ERZ504617 (study PRJEB26092, sample SAMD00036337) | human gut metagenome | host: Homo sapiens | study: EMG produced TPA metagenomics assembly of...
CTGTTAAGCCGTAATCATATACATATTTCGCCACGCAGCGAATCCCGTTTTCCCGCACATTTCTCCACGAGAACCGTCCGCATTATACATCTCCATTTCAAAATCGGCTTTATCAGATGGATTGATCATAATAAGCCCGTCCGAACCGACTCCGTAATGCCGATCACTGATCTTCTTTGCCAGTTCCGATGGATTTTCTATCGTTTCCTGCAAACAGTTCACATAAACATAATCATTTCCTATGCCCTGCAATTTTTGTAAATTTCATAGGTTTTCTCCTTTCTCTCGCGTTCCTCTTTTTTTCTTCAAATCCAGTCCGACTCTTCTGCCGGTCTTCTTTTCGTCTTTTCAATACTCATTTCATCTCTAATTAAAATAGACAAGTTCTTCTATCGGTTCTGCCGCCTCGATATGTTCCGCTTCGAGAACAGGCCCTTCTCCGCGATAAACCGATACATTCGCAAACCGTACTTTCGCCCGTACTTTTACCCATTGTCCTGCTTTTAATTTCGGAGCGTACGCACTTCTGCATACATATCCCAGAAATGTCGTATCATCCGCACAACATGTCATCGCCATCCGCCCCGGAAGAAACACTTTTGACGGAAATCCGGAAGGTTTTCAACACCTTCGCTGTGATTTCAATAACTTTTTCCACGATATCGGGCGGGATTTTCCATCATATCCACATACCAGATACCATAATCTTCTCTCGGAATCTCGATTACAGGCGCATCCAGATCATACGGCACGTCATCTTCAAAAATATTTTCCACTTCTCCTTGTTCATCTTCAAATATAACTTCCGCCTGAGGGCTGACTACTTTGACGCTTCTCCTGTATCCCGCCAGAGGCTTAATATCTTCACAGCGGTTAAAAAGAACCATCTCGGCGCCTCTTACCATTTCTACAAAGAGCGGTTTTAAAATTAGTCAGATATGTCTGAAATGTGCTTGCGTCCACTGTTGTGATCTTCTGCTCGATCCCCCAGCCCTTAGGAAGCTTCATATTTTCAAAATCACTGACCTTCCACATTCCGTTATATTCAATGACAACTCGATCAGGCTCGTGCTTTCGATCTAATTCCGCCAAATACTCCTCTGTCAGTTCTTCTCTGTCTTCCAGCCGCTCTATTACAACGCCGTATCTTAACATTTCCATCGCATCATACTCATCTTCTCCATCTTCGCAAAGAATGAGCAATGTTTTTCCATCGATCTGAAAATAATCCTGCTTCAATGTAAATTTTAAAAATCCGGTCTTTCCACTGTCTAAAAATCCCGTCATCAAATAAACCATTACATCCGGTTCATTCATGTTTTATTTTTCCCTCCTTATTTTTTCATTCCATATTTTCCGGTTCTCGCTCTTTCATTCGTTTCCTTTGTATGTTCGCCGATTAAAGGCCGAACAGTTTTTCCAGTTTTTCTTCATTTATCTTTGCTCCGATCACACAAATACGTCCCGTGTATTCCGGCGCTCCGGTACGCACTTCATATTCTCCCGGAACCATGTCAAAGTAGATCCATGTTCCGTCTTCTCCTTTGACCATTCCTTTTGCTCGAAGGATATCGCCATACTCTTCTTCATTTTCAAGACTCTTTAAAATCTCCCCGACCTGTTCTTCCGAATACACATGGATCGTCTCACGCCCCCAGCTCGTAAACACTTCGTCTGCATGGTGGTGACCGGCATGATCATGACCACATCCACAGTCATGATGATGGTGGTCGTGGTGAGGTCCGTCCTCTCCATTGTCATGATGATGGTGGTCGTGGTGATGCTCGCACTCTCCGTGGTCATGATGGTGATGCTCGTGATGATGCTCGCACTCTCCGTGATCATGATGGTGATGTTCGTGATGATGCTCGCACTCTCCGTGGTCATGATGGTGATGTTCGTGATGATGCTCATCCTCTCCATGGTCATGATGATGCGCTCCGTGGTGATGACCGCACTCCGGGCAGACAACCTCCGCAAGGAGTTCCTCCTCCATTGATCTGACGGATTCCATCGTTTCCAAAATTTTACTTCCCGCAAGTTGTTCCAAAGGTGTAGTAATAAACGGCGCCTTCGGATTCAATTCTCTTAAAATAGCAATACTTTCTTCGATCTTTTCCGGTTTTGCCTTATCTGTCCTGCTCAAAATAACCGCGCCCGCATATTCTATCTGATTACTGAAAAATTCACCGAAATTTTTTCTGTAAATTCTGCATTTCGTCACATCCACAACAGTCGTAAAACTATTTAACTTAGCGTCGATCTCACTTTGTACGTCTTGAACCGCCTTTATGACGTCTGATAATTTTCCGACCCCCGACGGTTCTATCAAAATACGATCCGGATGATAAGTATCCACAACTTCTCTCAAAGATTTGCCGAAATCTCCGACAAGAGAACAACAGATACAACCCGAATTCATTTCCCTGATCTCGATTCCTGATTCTTTTAAAAATCCGCCGTCAATCCCGATCTCTCCAAACTCATTTTCGATAAGAACAACCTGTTCTCCCGCAAACGCCTCCGAAAGCAGTTTTTTAATAAGCGTTGTTTTTCCAGCTCCTAAAAAGCCCGAAATAATATCAATCTTTGTCATTTCAAACAACCTCCCATATTATATTCAATCCATATCCAGCTCAATAGGACAATGATCCGATCCCATCACATCTGTCAAAATCTTCGCATCTTTCAGACGCTCTTTCAAACTTTCCGAAACACAGAAATAATCGATCCGCCATCCGGCATTTTTGCTCTTGCGCTGAAGCGATACGACCACCAGGAATAAATTCCTTCCCGATCGGGATAAAAATACCGAAACGTATCAATAAATCCCGCGTCAAGAAGTTCGGTAAACTTTCCTCTCTCCTCATCTGTAAATCCGGCATTTTTCGATTGTCTTTGGATTCTTCAGATCAATTTCCTTGTGCGCCACATTCATATCTCCGGTTACGATGACCGGCTTTTTTTCTTCCAGTTTTTTCAGGTACATACGAAAATCATCTTCCCATCTCATGCGGTAATCAAGTCTCGCCAATTCATTTTGCGAATTGGGCGTATATACCGTAACAAAGTAGAAATCTTCAAATTCGCATGTGATCACTCTGCCTTCCTGATCATGTTCTTCGATTCCGATACCGTAAGTTACAGACAACGGTTCCTTTTTCGTAAACACCGCCGTTCCCGAATATCCTTTTTTCACCGCATAATTCCAATACTGATGATATCCCGGCAAATCGAGTTCCAACTGCCCTTCTTGCATCTTTGATTCCTGTATGCAGAAAATATCCGCATCTGCCTCAGTGAAAAAATCCAAAAAACCTTTTTGCACACACGCTCTTATTCCATTTACATTCCACGAAACAAATTTCATTATCATCCACCTCTCTCACATAATATTAATATCACTCTGATAGAACCTGTTTCCGGGTAAAGCATAAAAGGACAGATGCTTTCACTACCTGTCCCTCTCTTCTCATTCATACCGTACTTCTCTCAAAAAAAGTCCGCCTGCCGGAGCCAGAAACCCCGCTTTTGATCTGTCTCCTGTCAAAAGCGCCTCTTTCACACTTTCGGCGGTACGTTCCCGCATCCCGACTTCAAGTAAAGTTCCTGTCAATATTCTCACCATATGATACAAAAATCCCGTTCCGTCATATCGAATGACAATACAGTTTCCATTCCCGATCTGATCGGATTTTCCGCACGGCAAAAAGTCTTTTCTTTCATCTCTGATCATGATCGAGTAAATCGTACGTCTGACAGATCTGTTATCTTTTTTATCCGTATACCCCGCAAAAAAATGTGTGCCTGTCAAATATCCGGCCGCCTCCCTCATCCTTGCAAGATCCGGTTCTCCCGGAAAATGACCGCTGTACTTCCGTGTAAATACATCTTGTTTGATCCCCGTATCGATCCGATATTCATAAACTTTCCCTACCGCACTTTTCCGGGCATGAAATCCGTTCTTCACAAGCTCCACATCAAGGATGCGTATATCAGGCGGAAGACACCCGTTCATTTTTTCCGTAAACAAAGCCGTATCCACTTTTCCCGGCAAAACAACGCTCGCAGTCTGGCCGCTTGCATGAACTCCGGCATCGGTTCTCCCGGAGCCGTCGATCTGCACCTGATATCCTGTGCAGTTTTCCAGCGTCTCTTCCAAAATCCCCTGTATCGTCCGATCTGTATCTGACTGCCTCTGCCAGCCTTGATAGTTTGTCCCGTCATAGGCAATCGTCAATTTATATGTTCTCATAATTTTATCTACTGCAAAAACTTCTTAAGCTCGTCCATAAATGTGCCCGCATCTTTAAACTCTCTGTACACAGAGGCAAAGCGTACATATGCTACCGGATCAAGCTCTTTTAGTTTTTCCATAACGATTTCCCCGATCTCACTGCTCGGGATTTCTTTCTCCTCACGATTAAAAATCTCAAGTTCGACCGCATCGATCGTTTTCTGGATTGCTTCTGCGGGAACAGGGCGTTTATAACATGCGCTCAATACACCTTGTTCAATCTTAGACCGTTCATACTGCTCTCTGTTATTATCTTTTTTTATAACAATGAGCGGAATCGTCTCTACTTTTTCGTATGTCGTAAATCTTCTGCCGCATTCATCACACGAACGTCTTCTTCTGATCGAGTTTTTATCTTCTGCAGGACGAGAATCAATCACTCTCGTATCCGGATTTCCACAATATGGACATCTCATGAGCATTTCCGCCTTTCTCTTTCCATTTTCTATATGCGCAATTATTATACCACACGCTTTAAAATTTTTGCAAAAATTTTTCTTCTTTAATCTCCACAAGCACGATATCCGGACCGATCTTTTTTATGCAGGAAAAGGGAATCACATATTCACAATCTGTCCCGAAAAATCCGCATATTTTCCCCGGTCCGGGTATTACGATCGCCTCGATTTCTCCTGTACATATGTTGATCTCCACATCTGCGATACAGCCGAGACGCTTTCCGCTGCATACATTGATCACTTCTTTTTCCTTCAGTTCACAAATCCGCATACCGCCTCACCGCCATTTTACGCTCTTCTTAATTTATTATATGAACGAACAGTTCCGCCATGCACAAAGCCGCAATCCATTTCTCTTTCTTTTTTCCAGTTTATGCGATACAATAACATCAGTAAAACAAATAAAAATATATTTATATAAAATGAAAGGATTTCACACATGAAAGAAATGATCTTATTATTTAATCCACCGGCAAAAGAACAACTGCTGAAAATCCGTTCCGCCCTGCTGCCTCTGCATATCCGCATACAGCTTATCAAACCGGAACAGTACAATCAGCCGCTCGGATATCTTGCCGGCATGAAAGATATCTCTCCTGTCGAAGAAAATTACGCCGGAGAGGAACTTCCGGATACAATGTTTCTCTTCTCTTCTTTAAGCAGCAGCCGTCTCGATCAGGTTCTGGCAGCCCTTCGCAAAAGTGGAGCCGGCCCGTTCCCGTATAAAGCCGTCCTGACTGCAACTAACAGCAAATGGAATGCTCTTGACTGCTTCAACGAGATTCGTCGCGAACATGAAGCGCTCCATCCTTAAAACACTTTTTTCAAACCAATCAGGCAGACTGCCGATATTGTTATAACTTTAGAGGGGGACTATCATTATGTGGAAACAAAAAAACATTAAAAAAATCTTCTAAAATCATGCAATGAAACCGGCGTATACAAGGATGGTTTCCGTCTGTTTCATTATCTCTTTGCTTACGACAGCATACCCTGTTTCCACAACATTTTTAAATCTGCAGAAACTTTCCGGTCCTGCCTTATACAGACGCCGCATTTTCTCTTAGCATTACGAATTCCGAAGCGTTTGCCGAAACACTCGGTCTGATCTTAGGCGGGAACGCTTTTCCAAAACTTTTACAAAATACTGTATTTCATGTATTTTCTTTTGTGATCGATCTATGTTCCGCCGGCATATCCATATTTTTTAATGTCCTTAGAACAGTCAATGCATTTTTTACAGAACCGTTAGGCACATCTTTTGTATTTCTTATAATAGGACTGTGTATAACATTTCTCTATCAACTGTTTGTGAACTATGTGCTTATCATCGGAGAAATGCGGTTTTTTCTTGAAGTACGCAAAATACCAAAAAGAACTTTCTATCTCAAAGATTTTCTTCTTATATAAACTTCGGTAGTATTAGCCGCCCCTGTGTGGGTCATGTTCTGCAGATCTGTATTTCAGATTTCTTTGGAAATTTCACGATCGCAGGAGGAATCATAAAACATTACGAAATATGCCATGATCCCGTACATACTCGCCGAAAATCCAAAAATAAGCCGAAAAGACGCCTTCTTTTTATCCAACAGCTCATGAATAAAAACAAATGGCGTGTGTTTCTGCTGGACTGCTCTTTCTTAGGATGGAAGATCTTATCAATCTTAACACTCGGTATTCTTGACTTCATATTTGTCAATCCATATATTACGGGATGTAAGGCTGAACTTTATGCGTCGCTTCGCAGAGACTATGTCCTCTCGCGGTCGCCGCGCTATGAAATGCTAAGCGATTCTTATTTGGAACATGTTCCTTCCGAAGACGAACTTCTTATCAGCAAAGCTCTTTATGACGATTCCCAGGGACCGTATACGAAGACTTCCTATTTTGAACCGGAACAATACCCTGTCTTTCTCTTCTCCGTTCAGCCAAAGACAGTAAAACCTTCCGCCCGTGTATTTCGGAATTACGATATTTTGTCCTGCATCTTCCTCTTTCATGCCGCATCCTGTTTCGGATGGATCATGGAAATGCTCATACACCTTATGCGCGACGGAACTGTGGCAGACATCCATCTGCTGTTCGGCCCGTGGCTGCCCCTTTACGGCATTTACGGAATCATTATTCTGAAAGCATCAAAACGCCTGCTCAAAAAACCGGTTTTTGTATTTTTCCTGAATTTCATTGTGTTTTCATTCCTGCAATATATTTTCAGTTTTACGGTTGAACTTTTTTCAGGATACAAACTTTGGGATTTCAGCGAATTCTTTCTGAACATTAACGGCAGAATTTATCTCGGAGGATCTGCCGCATTTGCGTTACTCGGATGTGCGTTTATTTACTACCTCGCCCCGAACTGGACAAATTATTTTTCAAAATTATCAAAAAAGACACAAACCGTTTTCTGCGTAATCTTAAATTCTTTATTTATTACGGATGTCATTTTAACTTTGATCTTTTCATACTAAGTTGTTAAAAATAGTTTTATCTTCCTAAAGCAACTTTTTAAATTTGTGGTTGATTTCCATGAATTGATGGTGTAATATATGCATATACTTAATGTAGTTTCAAAAACTACATGTTGCGTTTAACTAATTCGGAGGTGCATATTATTATGGGAAATACTCATGCCATTGCTAAAAAATCAACCTTTATAAAAAAACATCCTACGCTTCATATACAAAATTACGCAGGGAACAGCTATTCTGCCGCCGGTTATAAAAAAACCGGTTATAATTCCGGGAAATCCGCCTCTTTGAATGAACTTCGGGGGAAATTTTATATAAAGGAGCCCGGCAGCGCCATCACTCATTTTATCGGAATGATCATGGCGCTTATCGCCGCTTTCCCTCTGCTTATAAAAGCCGCGGCGCAGCCTGATCCGGTTTACCTGATCTCCATGTCCGTTTATGCCGCAAGTCTGATCTTATTATATGCGGCAAGCACAACTTACCACACATTTGACATTTCCGAAAAGGGAAACACTGTCTTAAAAAAGATCGACCATATGATGATCTCCGTCCTGATAGCAGGAAGTTACACGCCTGTCTGCTTACTTGTCTTAGAAGGCCGTATGCGGATCATTTTACTTGCTGTTGTATGGACTCTCGCATTGACAGGTATACTGATCAAAGCTTTTTGGGTATTTTGTCCGAAATGGGTTTCTTCCGTTCTTTATATCGGAATGGGATGGACGTGTGTCCTTGCATTTGCACAGATTTTTCCGCAATATGCCTTTTGGCCGCTTTCGGATGGCTGCTTGCAGGAGGTATTATCTACACAGTCGGCGGTATTATTTATGCATTGAAAGTACCGATTTTCAATAACAAACATAAAAACTTCGGAAGCCACGAGATCTTCCACCTCTTCGTTATGGGCGGAAGCATCTGCCACTTCATTGTAATGTACGGATACCTGCTTCCGTAAAAAATTAAAAAATCAACAGACATCTCATCTCTGATTTGACGTCTGTTGATTTTTTTCTGTATGACCGGCTCTTAGAATCGTCTTATCTGCACACGATCAGCCGTTCATTTTCTTTATATCCGTCTACTGTTTCTTCCGTCAGTATCACACTGCCGGAAAAGGGAGCAAACGTCACGGCGCTTATATTGCCGAACTTTGTACTGTCGGCAAGAATATACGACTTTTGACACTGTTGTACCGCCGTTTGTTTCACCTGCGCTTCTCCTACGTCCGGAGTCGTAAACCCTTCCTCTTTCGTAATACCGTTTGTTCCGAAAAATCCTTTTGTGAAATGATATTTTCTTAAAAGTTCTATTGCCTGCGCTCCGACAACAGCCTCAGTCGAACTTTTCAATTCACCCCCTATAAGTAAAACACGATTTCCCTGAGCCGCCAGACGCTGCGCGTGTGCGACTGCGTTCGTTACAAACGCCGCCCGTTTCTCTGCCAAAAATTCTACCATATAGCCGACTGACGTTCCCGCATCAAGATAAACAAAATCATTGTCTTCCGATCATATCTGCCGCATATTGTGCGATTTTGATCTTTTCCTCTTTCCTGACGTTCACTTTTTGTGCCACTGTCGGTTCTTTCATCTCATAAGTATGCTCGGCAGCAACCGCTCCGCCAAACACTTTCGTCAGCTTCCCCGCCTTATCAAGCGCAGTAATATCCCTCCTTGCCGTGGATTCCGAAATTCCGAGATCTTCTGTAATTTCAGCTACTGTAATACTTTTCTTTACTTTCAGCCGTTCTAATATCCGTTCAAACCTTTGCTCTGTTAACATAATGCCCTCTGTGCATATAATAAACTATACTATATGTTCTTTCTCTTTTTCCAATACGAGGGTCATCTTTCAATCTATATTTTTTGATGACCCTCGTATTTACTATTTGACACTATTCTATCATTTTTTCACTTTATATGCTTCACTTTTTTTTGCTTTTTCTTATTTTTCTGTTTCCCGCTGAGGACAAACAGTTTTTTATTCTTTATATTTTTATACTTTTTAAGCTTTCTTTTTCAATACTCCGAGCAGCAATGCCGACACAACTGTTCCCGCAACAAGCGCGATCAGATATTGAAGCGGATTTCCTACAACCGGGAATACGAAGATTCCGCCGTGCGGCGCCATCAGCGTACAGTTAAACGCCATGGAAAGCGCTCCTGCAACCGCCGATCCTGCGATACAGGCCGGGAGCACATGAAGGGGATCAGATGCAGCGAACGGGATCGCTCCTTCTGTAATGAAAGCAAGACCCATAATAAAGTTTGTCGGACCTGCGTCTCTTTGTTCTTTTGTAAATTTGTTTTTAAAGAGCATTGTCGCAAGCGCGATCGCGCACGGCGCCGTCATTCCTCCGACCATAACCGCCGCCATAATGTCATAATTTCCCGCCGCGATAGACGCAGTGCCGAACACATATGCCGCCTTATTAAACGGACCTCCCATATCGATCGACATCATTCCTCCGACGATCATTCCGAGAAGGATCTTGCTCGTTCCGCTCATGCTGGAAAGTCCCGCATTCAAAGCGGTGTTGATGCCTCCCATAACCAGTTCGACCGCAAACGTCATCAGTAATCCCATGATCAAAATACCAAATACCGGATACAATAATACAGGCGCGATTTTCTCGACTGCTTCGGGCAGCTTGCCGCACACTTTTTCAGACCTACGATAATGTATCCTGCCGCAAATCCTGCTACAAGCGCTCCTAAGAATCCTGATTTTCCGCCTGCTGCGATCATTCCGCCTACAAATCCGACTGCAAGCGCCGGACGATCTCCGATCGCCATCGCGATGTAGCCCGCAAGCACCGGAAGCATAAATCCAAACGCAACTCCTCCGATCTGTTTAAACAAAGCCGCAGCCGGCGTGATCGTACCAAAAGCCGCTCTTTCATCCGCCGGAAGAGAATTAAGGTCGATACTTAAACCGTCGATCAAAAATGCGATCGCGATCAGGATTCCTCCTCCTACTACAAACGGAAGCATATGAGAAACGCCGTTCATAAGCTGTGTATAAATTTTATGTCCGATTCCTCCTGATTTTCCTGACGAAGACACCGCTGTCGAAGAGGACGTTTCGTTTCCGCTGTGATATACAGGAACGTTGCCGGACATTGCCTGATCGATAAGCTGAGGCGCTTTACTGATTCCGTCTGATACCTGACAGATGATCACTTTCTTTCCGTCAAAACGATCCATCGGAACTTGCGCGTCTGCCGCTACAATAATACAGTCCGCTTCTTTGATCTCTTTCTCTGTAAGAACGTTTTTCGCTCCGCCCGAGCCTCTCGTCTCGATCTTCACGAAACAATCTTTTTCCTTCGCCGCTTTCTCAATACCTTCCGCCGCCATATAAGTATGGGCAATTCCTGTCGGACAGGACGTTACGGCAAGAATTTTAAATCCGTTTGCAGAAGCTTCGTTCATATCTGCAAGACGCTCGTCAATATCGCCCTGCTCCGCATCTGCCTTATCGATAATATCAAGAAATTCATCGGCGCTTTTTGCATTTCTCAGCGCATCGGCAAATACTTCATCCATCATCAGTACCGACAGCTTGCTCAACACGTCCAAATGTACGTTATCTTTCGTATTCGGCGCTGCGATCAAAAAACATCAGCGTAACCGGCTGTCCGTCCAAATGCGTCGAATTCTACTCCGTCTTTTACTACCATTGCCGCAAGACCCGGTTTCGTTACCGCATCACATTTTCCATGAGGAATGGCAATTTCCCTTTCTCCGATTCCTGTGGTGCTTTCTTCTTCTCTTGCGTATACTTGTTCTCTGTATGCTTCACGGTCGTTGATCTTTCCGCTTGCAACCATAAGATCAATAATCCTGTCAAGCGCTTCACTTTTCGTTTTCGGAGTCTCGTTTAACGAAATACTCCTTTTATCAAGCAGATCTGTGATCCTCATTCTCAAAACCTCCTGTTCATCTTCGTTTTCTTCCGTTTATTTTTTTGCTTATTTGCTTCTGTTTATTTATGTTTGATTCTGTTTGCTTATGTTTGGCTCTGTTTGTTTCTTTCTAACTCTGTTTGTTTCTATTTATTACTGTTTACTTCTGTTTGTTTCTGTTTACTTTTCTTTTCTGCTTACATCTTTACTGTACATAGTTCGTTTTTATTCATTTTGAAACCTTTTCGTACAGATCCATGATTTCTTCTTTTGTTGCAAGATATTCAGAAAATGCACTTGCACTTCCTGCGGATACCCCCATATAAAATGCGTGTCTATAATCTTTCTTCTCGATCCATCCTGCCGTAAATCCGGCAACCATGGAGTCGCCTGCACCTACTGCATTTACCAAAGTTCCTTTTGGCGCCGGAGCTTCATACACACTGCCGTCTTCCGCTACGAGTACCGCGCCTTCACCTGCCATAGAGATCAGAACGTTTCTCGCGCCCTGCTTTTGAAGTTTTTCCCGTAAGGAATCACCTCTTCTCTTGTCGTCAGTTTGACATCGAACAATTCTCCCAGTTCATGATTATTCGGCTTGATCAAAAACGGCTTGTATTTTAATACATTAATAAGCAAATCTTTTGTAGCGTCTACAATAAACGTTACATTTTTATGCTGAAGCCTGTTCCATGATCGTACTGTACATGTCCGCCGGCATCGACGCCGGAATGCTTCCCGCAAGAACAAGAATATCTCCCTCTCCCAAAATATCCAGTTTCCTCAATAGTTCTTCGATCTTCTCTTCGCTTATTTCCGGCCCTGAACCGTTAATTTCCGTACCGTCAATATTTTTCAGTTTCAGATTGATCCGTGAAATCCCACTGTCGATCTTAATAAAATCAGAACGGATTCCCATCGCTTCTACTTCTCTGATAATCTCTTCTCCCGTAAATCCTGCCGCAAATCCAAACGCTGTACTGTCAATTCCGAGATTCATTAAAATTGTCGATACATTGATTCCCTTTCCTCCGGGAAGGATCAATTCCGAATCCGTCCGGTTCGTAAGTCCAAGCTGAAAATCATTTACAGAAACGATATAATCCAAGGACGGATTAAATGTAACTGTATAGATCATCTCCATTCCTCCTTTTCTTTTTGCGTCTTTTTGTTTTCTTGATGTCATTATATAATCATATTCAGTCAAATTCAATCATAATAATTCACATAGTTTTCATTTTATTTTCGTTGAATTTGCACAAATATAATCTTTTTTGACTTATTTTGACCGAATTAAATATAATAACCGGACAGAACACAAATATTTATCTGCATTCTGCCCGGTTATTTATAGTTATTTGTATTCATTTATATCTGAGCAAACAGATCTCTGTCGCGTCAGACATCCTGCTTGTCCCATGACATGTCTATCTCAGACGATCCGAAATTTTTCTCGATCAAACCGCAATACTCTTTATACTCTTCCTCTTCGGAAAAGTTTTCTTTTAAAGCGTCCCGAACCCCTTTATAATACCACTCCAACGCCGCTTTGCTTTTCATCCGAAAACGCTCCCATAACTTCTCTCCTACAACCGGATAATCTCTGTCGATATCCCGCATATTTGAAAGCTTATCTGCAAGACCGATCAACTGTACTTCTCTTTGTGCGTCTTTTAATCTGGCGATCGTCGCGCTCTTGCGTTCTTTCCAGCTAAGCGTCTTATCCTCACTTTCCTGCGCTACAAGCTCTGCAACTCTGTCTCCGAAACGGAGCTTCAAAACGTCTTTTGTAATCCCCCTGCAGTCTTCAATCGTATCATGCAGCACCGCCGCACATATCACTTCTTCATCATCTGTCATTGCCGATACAATCTCTGACACCTCTATCGGATGAACAATATAAGGTTTCTTCGTACCTTTTCTCAACTGTCCCTCGTGTGCCTTTGCCGCAAATTCGATCGCCTCATTTATCATACCGCATCCTCCGCTTTCTTAATTTTCGCACAATTCACTTTTCTCGATAAATTTATTTATAAATTTTAGCACAACCGTAATCTAAGTACAAGACAATTACGACGTTCAGCTTTTCCTCATTTGCGCCTCTTAATTTTTCCTGATATACTGTTCTCTGACAATCAATTATTTTGAAAGGTACGAAAACAATGAAGAAAAAATATGTCCTTATCACCGGATCTTCCAGAGGAATAGGGCGCGCCTGCGCCGTCGCCTTTGCCAAAAACGGTTATCATGTATTTATAAATTGTAAAAACTCAGTCGAACAACTGGCTGAAACCGAACATGAAATTCTTGCTTCCGGCGGCGGCTGCACAGCTCTCCCCGGCGATGTAAGCGATCCCGACGTTGTCCGCAGCATATTTTGCAAAATAAAAAAAGTCTGCCAAGGCGTTGATGTCCTCGTCAACAATGCCGGAATTTCCCATTTCGGCTTATTAAGCGATCTTTCCGACTCGGAATGGAAAAATCTGATCGACACAAACCTTTCTTCTGCATTTTACTGCTGCAGAGAAGCTATCCCTCATATGGTATCTGAAAAATGCGGGAAAATCATCAATATTTCTTCCATGTGGGGAACGGCGGGCGCTTCCTGTGAAGCCGCTTATTCTGCTTCCAAATCAGGACTCCACGGCCTGACAAAAGCTTTGGCAAAAGAGCTTGCGCCAAGCGGCATTTCGGTAAACGCCGTTGCCTGCGGCGTCATTGACACAGATATGAACTCCCGCTTAAATGAAGAAGAAAAAAATATGCTTTGCGAAGAAATTCCCGCCGGCAGATTCGGAACTTGTGAAGAAGTTGCAAGGACAGTCCTTGCCCTTGCCGAAAGTCCCGCCTATCTCACCGCACAGATTATAGGCATTGACGGCGGATTTTTATAAACAAAGCACAAAATGGATCAATCCCGAAAGTACCAAAAGGCACATTCCGGGATTGATCCATTTTGTAACATTACTTATCTGAGCGCATATTTTATATAGATCAGATAAAAAATTCAGGAGGATATTACTTTGCCGTACTCAATCATGCTTGACGCCGGACATGGGGGACGCGATCCGGGAGCTGTATACAACGGAAGACAGGAAAAGATCGATACACTTTCTCTTACACTTGCCATCGGACAGATTCTGCAGGAGCGGGGAATCGATGTTCTCTATACACGCACGACAGATATTTACGAGTCGCCTTATCAAAAGGCAATGGAAGCAAATGAAGCCGGAGTCGATTTTTTCATCTCTATCCATCGTAATTCTTTTCCGCAAGATAACGCTGTCTCGGGAGTCGAATCTCTTGTCTACGACAAATCCGGCATTAAACTGGAGATGGCGGAAAATATAAACGAACAACTTGAGGGGATCGGTTTTGTAAATCTCGGAGTAAAAGCCCGCCCCGGGCTCGTTGTCCTCCGACGCACAAAAAATGCCTGCGGTTCTTGTCGAAGTCGGATTTATCAATTCTGACACGGACAACATGCTCTTTGACGATAACTTCAGCGATATCGCCCTTGCCATAGCTGAAGGCATCCTCGATACACTCGGCATCAATACCCCTGTTGTTCCTCTTCCGGATGAAAATGAAGCTCCGGTCGCTCCGCTGCCTGATGAAAACACATATC
>ENA-OQDT01001304-OQDT01001304.1-human-gut-metagenome-genome-assembly--contig:-NODE-1304-length-14755-cov-6.561321_pt1 | contig 14755 bp, 13 predicted proteins | sample MGYA00242786_ERZ504617 | MGnify/ENA primary metagenome ERZ504617 (study PRJEB26092, sample SAMD00036337) | human gut metagenome | host: Homo sapiens | study: EMG produced TPA metagenomics assembly of...
CGTGGTATCATTACTTTGAAACTTCAACATGATGATGCCCCCTTTCAAATTTGTATGTCCTACAAATAAGATAGCACATTTTGTTGAAGTTTCTTTATATTTTATTTTATCTAGCACAACAAGTTAACATTATAAATTTGGTAGATATTAATAAAGAGGGATACAATGAATATCGAAGCATATAATCTGGATTCGCTACGCAGGTTGGTACGAAAATTAGAAAAAGAAATCGGAAAGCGTTGCACAGGAATTAATGGGAATGATACAGGAAGACATAAAGCGATAAATAAGCTACTATAGCAATAATGTAATATATCTTGTAGCAGAATTTGTGACAATGACATTACATCCTCCCCACCTGTTTTGTGACAATTATATAGCGTCCTCTATACAGAAATATGCGGTTTTAAGCCATTTTCGTGGCAAAAAAGCCGCATATTTTTTGTAGCAATAACTTGACATCCTCGGGGTATCTATGTGTAAAACAAAGTATTCCTGAAATATAGCTTACAATATGAAATATAAAAAATAATAAAATGCACATATGTGCAATAAATGAAATTATGTTGAAAGATAGAAAGCGAAATGCTATCATGCAATCGAAAGAAATGTTGATATATCCTGAGAAATATAAGGGAGATTGCATGATGAAAAAATATGAGATTGGATTATATGAAAAAGCTATAAGAAATACTTTGTCATGGAGTGAAAAACTAAAATGTGCGAAAGAATGTGGGTACGATTATCTGGAAATCAGCATTGATGCTACAGATGAAAAAATTAAGCGTATCTTTATGAATGCAGATGAAAAGAAGAAAATCATGGAAGCTGTATTTGAGACAGGACTTCCAATTGGCTCGATGAGTGTAAGTGCCCTGACGAAATATGCACTGGGTGATCCGAAAAAAGAAACCAGAGATAAGGCAATGCAGATTGCAGAGAAAGCCATAGAACTTGCGGTTGATCTGGGAGTGCGTACGGTAATGATTCCGGGTTATGATATTTATTTTGGGGAATCTACGATAGAAACAAAAAAATATTTTCTGGAAAATGTAAAGAAGATTGCAGAGATTGCAGAACGAGAAGGAATTCTGGTTGGATTTGAGACCATGGAAAATAACTTCATGAATACTACCGGAAAAGCAGTACAGTATGTAAATATGGTAGATTCAGCTTATTTGAAAATATATCCGGACGCAGGAAATATTACAAATGCAGCAGTAGAAAATCAGCATGATGTGTGTGAAGATCTTTCTTTAGGAAAGGGAAAACTGATCGCACTTCATCTGAAAGAAACAAAACCGGGAATTTTCCGGGAAGTTCCATTTCTGACAGGGCATGTGCAGTTTGAAAAAATTATCAACACCGCATGGAACCTGGGAGTACGTCGTTATGTAACAGAACTCTGGGATGTGGGAAAAGAGACCTGGAAAGAGGATATCTGTTTTGCGAACCAGAGTATGCGTACAATTCTTGACAGAGAGGCGTAAAATAGCCTCTCTTTTTTTGTCAGAAAACGCGAAGTTGCACAAATGTGCAGTGTATGAAAAAATGTTGATATGTAAAAACGTTGGTGATAATATAGACTCAACAAGAGAAAAACGTTATATTCAAAAGGAGAAATATTATGAGTAAAATCAGTGAAATGACAAGACAGAACTGGATTGAGAGCACTTTCCCGGAATGGGGTACATGGTTAGTAGAAGACATTGAAAATGAAGTAGTAGCACCGGGAAATGTAGCAATGTGGTGGTTAGGATGTACAGGAGTATGGTTTAAGACTCCGGCAGACACTAATATTACAATCGATCTGTGGTGTGGAAATGGAAAACGTACACACGGAGATGGAAAAATGAAAGTCGGACATCAGATGGCTAATATGTGTGGTGGAAGAGCCATGCAGCCGAACCTCCGTAATGTTCCATTTGTAATTGATCCATTTGCATTTAAGAAAGTAGACGCAGTTCTTGCAACGCATTACCATCAGGATCATATGTCAGCTGAGTGGGCAGCACATGTAATTAACAGTGGAATGACAACTACAGATGAAAATGGCAAGGAAATCCCGGTACCATTTATCGGTCCAAAGAAATCCGTAGAACTCTGGCAGAAATGGGGTGTTCCGGCAGAGCACTGTATCACAGTAAAACCTGGTGATACGGTTAAAATCAAAGACATTGAGATCATCGCACTGGATTCCTTTGACAGAACCTGCATCGTAACTACAGATTCCACAGGCCCGGACAGAGAAGAACTTACAGGCGTATGCCCGACAGATATGGACGACAAAGCAGTCAACTATCTGGTAAAAACACCAGGCGGAAACATTTATCATTCCGGAGATTCACACTTCTCCATCTACTTCGCAAAACATGGAAAAGACTATGACATTGATGTAGCATTTGGATCATTTGGAGAAAATCCGGTTGGTATGCAGGATAAGATGACATCTATCGACATCCTTCGTATGGCAGAAAACCTGAAATGTAAAGTAGTAGTTCCGATTCACTGGGATGTATGGACAAACTTCCAGGCAGACTGCGATGAGATTAAAGTTCTGTACGATTTCAAGAAAGACAGAAATGAATATAAATTCCATCCATTCTTCTGGCAGGTAGGCGGTAAATACACCTATCCGGCAGATAAAGACAAGATTTACTATCACCACAGAAGAGGATTCGAAGACTGCTTCGAAGCACCGCAGAATATTCCGTTCCGTTCCTGCCTGTAATTGATAGCACTTAGTAAAACGGAAATAATGAAAAAGAAGTACGATAAAGCTAGATCAATAGAATTAAAATAATAGAATCTGCAAGATAATTCGGTGAAATTATACAGAAATATCAAGATTCAGACAGAGAAGAAACGTTATTGAACAGGTAAGCAAAAACCTTAATCTGTTGTCTGGGAAACAGCAGATTAAGGTCTTACCTGCATGAAACAGTAGAGAGTATATGAGGAGAATTTGGGATGAATGTATTGGTTATTGATGTAGGAACATCAAGTATGCGAGGAATACTTTTTGATCATCAGGGGAAATGCCTGACAGAGAAACAGGAATTTTACCAGGCCACTTACCTGGAGAACAGCTGGGTAGAGCAGAACCCGGCAGACTGGGAAAATGCATTGTATAGCATTCTTAAGAAATCAGTAGCAGAAGCAGAGAGCATGGGAGAGAAAATAGAGGCAATCTCTATCACTTCCCAGAGATCTTCCGTAATCCCGGTGGATGAGAACTTCCGTCCGCTGAGCAACGCGATCATGTGGCAGGATAAGAGAACCAATCATATCTGCGAGTCCATGGAAGACTTAAACGATAAGGTATTTTCCCTCTGTGGTTCCAGAGTAAATCCGGTTTTCTCCGGATCAAAAATGATGTGGTTCCGGGAAGAAAGACCGGAGATCTATTCGAAAACATATAAATTCATGGTAATCCCGGATTATCTGATTCATCTCATGACAGGACGTGTCTGCACCGATTATACATATGGAAGCCGTTCACTTCTGATGAACATCCGTACCCATGAATGGGATGATGAGCTGCTGGAGATTTTCCACGTAGAGAAAGAAAAACTGTGTGAGCTGGTAGAACCGGGAAGTGTCTGTGGATATACGACGAAGGCATTTGCGGAGATCACCGGATGTCAGGAGGGAATTCCTGTGATCACAGCCGGAGGGGACCAGCAGTGTGGTGCGATTGGACAGGGAGTTGTGAAAAAAGGCGTTATGTCTGTCACAACAGGAACCGGCGGTTATCTTATCACAGCAACTGATAAAGTGCCGGGAAATCTGGAGCAGGATGCCATCTGTAATTTCTCTTCCGTAAAAGGCCAGTACATTCTGGAATCCAGTGTGTTAACCTGCTGTTCTGCTTTTGACTGGTTCAGAAGACAGTTCTATCCGGACAACTCTTTTGACGAGATTAACAAAGAAGTGGAAGAGACACCGATTGGTTCTCATGGATGCCTCTGTATTCCATATTTCATGGGAAGATCCACACCGGACTGGAACAACATGGCGAAAGCAGAGTTTGTGAATGTGACTCTGGGAACGACCAAACAGGATATGCTCAGAAGCCTTCTGGAAGGAATCTGCTATGAAATCCGAAATGGAATTGATATAATGAACAAGTATGTAAGAGTTTCTGATATCTATATCAATGGCGGACTTTCCAATAGTGTTCCGTTCAATGACATTCAGACGAATGTATATGGCATGAAGATCATCCGCAGAGGAAAAGCAGATGCAACAGCCAGAGGTGCGCTGATGGTAGCACTGGCAGAACTTGGCGTTTATGAAAATGTGGAGAAAGCATTTGAAACGATCAGCCGTCTGGATGAGGTAAAGATTTACCTTCCGGATAACAAGAAAGTTCTGGAATACGAAAGATGCAGAGCTCAGATGAACCGTATTTACAAGAGAATTTGGGGGGAGAAGCAGAAAGATGGCAAGTTTGAATTCCATATTTAACTTTTTAACCAGTAATATCCTGACAAGAGCAGAACTGTTCGTAGGTCTGATCATCTTACTTGGATATATTTTGCAGAGAAAAAAATGGTATGAATGCGTAGGCGGATTTTTCAAAGGTGTAATCGGTTACCTGATCCTGATGGTAGGAGCCAACGGCCTGATCACAACCTTCCGCCCGATCCTGGTAGGATTAAATGAACGTTTTCAGTTAAATGCAGCGGTAATAGACCCATATTTCGGACTGAATGCGGCAAATGAAGCGCTGGAAAGCATTGGCTCATCGGCTGCATGGGCAATGACTTCGCTTCTGATCGCTTTTATCTGGAACATTGTTTTACTGATTTTTAAGAAATGGACGAAGTTAAGAACACTTCTTCTTACCGGACACATTATGGTACAGCAGGCGACCACAGTTACCTGGATCGTGTTCCTGTTTATTCCATATCTGAGAAACATCACAGGTGCGATTCTTGTAGGAATGCTGGTAGGTACTTATCAGGCAGTCAGCTCTAATCTGACCGTAGATGCCTGTATGAATCTTACAGACGGAAAAGCCAGATTTGCGATCGGACATCAGCAGATGGTCGCAGTATGGATCACGGATAAAGTTGCACACATATTCGGGAAAAAAGAAAACTCCATCGAAAACCTTAAATTTCCGGGATTCCTCAAGATGTTTGAGGATAATATCACTGCAACTTCTACACTGATGCTTGTATTCTTTGGAACAATTATGGCAATCCTGGGTGAAGATTTCATGCGCCAGATTGACAGCAGCTTCGCAGAGACAACGGCTTTTCCGGTATATATTTTGATTCAGTCTTTATATTTTACTGTATATCTTCAGATTTTAAATATGGGTGTGAAGCTCTTTGTCGGTGAGCTGACACAGTCTTTCAAAGGAATCTCTGACAAGCTTCTGCCAGGTGCAGTTCCAGCGGTAGACTGTGCGGTTGCATTCAACTATGCACCAGGAAACGCAGTAACGATCGGATTCTTATGTGGAATGGTCGGACAGGTGATCGCAATTCTTGGGCTGATCGTATTCCATTCTCCGGTTATCATTATCATGGGATTTACCACAGTATTCTTTGATAATGCCATCATTGCAATTTTTGCAAATAAACGAGGCGGCGTAAAGGCAGCTATGATTATTCCATTTATCTGTGGACTGATCCAGGTACTGCTTGGAGCAGTAACTGTATGGCTGGTAGAGCTGGTTCCGTACGGTGGATGGCACGGAACAACAGACTTCTCTACCGTCTGGCTTGGAATCTCCGCACTGCTAAAATGGCTGGGACTTTCGGGTGCGATCATTGCAATTATACTGATGCTTTTAGTTCCGCAGATCCAGTATGCGCGATCTGACAAGGAGAATTATTTCTAGAAATTTAATTGAATGGAAAATACAGGTGTTAAGGCGGATTGAAAAATCCGCTTTACCTTTAAGCGAAAGAGTGTGTTTCTATCATAAAACTAGAATTTAAATTTTTCAGGATTGATATTTCAAAGTAAAATTGGAAAGGAAGTAAATAAAATGAACAAGAAAGTACTGGCAAATCTGGAAAAATGTTATTCCATTGCTCCATTACATTATAAAAACGCAGACCACATTCTGGTGGCTGCTGAGAAAACAGACAGATGTATTTTATTTGACATCGAAGGAAACGAAGAAGAAACTGTATGGGAAGGTCCTGGCGGAGTCATGACTATGGTACAGGTTCCGGGAACTGACGGACAGTTTCTGGCAACTCATAAATTCTATTCTCCGAATGATTCCAAAGAGGCAAAGATTATCATCGCCACACCAAAGAACGGGGAATGGGAAATCCGTACTCTGGCTGATCTGCCATTTGTACACAGATTTGATATTCTTGAGAGCGAAGGCAAGCATTATTTGATCGCTTGCTGCCTGAAATCCGGACATGAATATAAAGATGACTGGTCAAGCCCTGGAAAAGTTTACGCAGCACTTCTTCCGGCTGATCTCAGCGAATTTAATGAAGATCACCAGTTGAAACTGGAAGTGATCAAAGATGATATGCTGAAGAATCATGGATATTACAGAGTTGTGCGGGACGGAAAGATGTCATCTCTTGTCTGCTGTGACAGTGGTGTATTCCGTTTCTATCCACCGACATCTTCAAATCCACAGTGGACAGTAGAGACATTACTGGATACACCGGCAAGCGATGCAACTTTGATTGACCTGGACAGCGATGGAAAAGATGAATTACTGGTATTATCTCCTTTCCATGGCGATACTGTTCTGATCTACAGAGAAAAAGACGGTAAATATCAGTTAGACTATGAATACCCGGAGAAAATTGAATTCCTCCATGCAATCTGGAGTGGTGAGATTCAGGGGAAACCAGTGGTTATGATCGGACACAGAAAAGGCAACAGAGATCTTCTGAAATTCTCCTGGGAAAATGGTCAGTATCAGGCAGAACTGGTAGACCACGACTGTGGCCCGGCAAATGCTTATGATTTTCACAGAGATGGTAAGGACTATGTGATCTCTACAAACAGAGAGATTAATGAAATTGCGATGTATGAGTTTTGATATAGTGGAGGAAATGAGAGATGCTTGAAGAATTAAAACAGCGTGTGTATGAAGCGAATATGCAGCTTCCGGCACATGGACTGGTAACATTTACATGGGGAAATGTCAGTGAGATTGACAGAGAAACAGGATATTTTGCCATCAAACCCAGTGGTGTTCCGTATGAAAAGCTGAAAGAGGAAGATATGGTGATCATGGATCTGGAAGGAAATAAAATTGAGGGAAAATATAATCCGTCTTCCGATACACCAACTCATATAGAATTGTACAAAGCATTTCCGGAGATCGGAGGTATTGTTCATACTCATTCTTCCTATGCTACAAGCTGGGCACAGGCCGGAAGAGATATTCCATGCTATGGAACCACACATGCAGACTATATTTACGGTGAAGTACCATGTTTAAGATGTCTTACAGAGCAGGAAATCAATGAGGCATATGAGAAGAATACAGGGCTTCTTATTGTGAATGAATTTAAAAAGATGAAAAAAGATATTCAGGCGGTTCCGGCTGTTTTATGCAAAAACCATGGACCGTTTACCTGGGGAAAAGATGGGATGGAAGCAGTGCATAATGCAGTTGTACTTGAAGAATGTGCAAAAATGGCAATGCGGGCTGAACTGATTAATCCACAGGTAAAACCTGCTCCACAGGAATTGCAGGATAAACACTATTATAGAAAACATGGCGCAAATGCCTACTATGGACAGAATATATAAATAAAAAAGATTTCTTGTATCCTGCATGAAAGGATAGCATGTAAAGGTCTGTCGAGACTTTACAAGCTGTCCTTTTTTTTCGTATAATTATGAATATAGCAGAAAGGAAGATGGAAAACAGCAATGGAAGATATGAAAAGATATGAAAGTATGACTGTTCAGGAAAAATGGAATATACTGGCGACAGTGGCAAATCTGTATTATAATTCAGAGATGACACAGAATGAAATTGCAGACAGAATGTACACTTCCAGATCAAAAATTTCCCGAATGTTAAAAGAAGCAAGAGAACTTGGCATTGTAGAAATTTCCATTAAAGAGCCATGGGAACGTGACCTGGATTTGGAAAATAAAATTCATCAGATATATGGTGTCAAAGCAGTAAGGGTAGTTTCTGCAAAGGAAAACAGTAAGGAGCAGATTACCAGCCGCCTGTCAGAGGTTTCTGCTTATTATCTGGATTCTGTTGTAAAGGAAAAAATGGTAGTAGGAATTTCATGGGGAAATACACTGTATCATATCGTAAAATATATTGATGCGAATAATAAGAAGAATATTCCGATCACAGTTGTTCCGATCATGGGGGCTTCTAATGTAAAACGCCCGGAACGAGATGCCATGGATCTGGCAAAGGATCTGGCTTCGGCATATGGGGGAACTTATCAGTATATTTATGCTCCTCTTTTTGTAAAAAATAAGGAATTAAAAGAAAGTCTGATTCAGGATGATACAATAAAAACAGCACTTCAGCTTGCACAGAATGCGGATGTGATTCTTACAAGTGTAGGTTCTATCGAATATAAAACATGGGAAAATTATCTGAGTGAAAACACTTTTGAACTGCTTGGAAGAAAAGGTGCAATTGGACATATTGGTGGCCATTTTTATGATATTAATGGAAAGGAAATCAATACATCTTTGACAGACAGAATGATAGGAATTGAATATGCAGATCTCAAAAAATGTAAGAATGTAGTCTGCGTTGCATATGGCGAATCTAAAACAGCAGCAATTGTCGGAGCTTTGCGGGGAGGCTTTATCAATACACTGATCATTGATTCTGCCTGTGGGGAGAAAATCATTGACGATTTCAGCTGATGACTGCATCATTTTGTTTAAATCATGAAAAAAATGAAGCAATCATTATGTGACAATGACGTTACATCTTCCCCATTTGTTTTGTGACAACAATATAACGTCCTCTATACAGAAATATGCGGTTTTAAGCCATTTTCGTGGCAAAAAAGCCGCATATTTTTTGTAGCAATGACTTGACATCCTCGGGGAAGCTGTGCGTAGCACAAAGTCTTCCTAAAATATGAAAATATAAAATTTTTACAATTGCTGTCAGAAGAAAAATGGTATAATAAGCCTGAATTATTCACGGCAAAGCCGTGATCGTGGCTGAAAGCCACATAGTTACTGTATTTTAATTGCATATTGCTTTTCACTTGTTAAGTGAATAAAAAAAGAGCATCCATTTGTGGTAAAATTAAGGTATCTAATCAAAATAAATACCAACAAAGGAGCCCTTTATGAGTATTGTAAACACCTTTTCACTTCAAAGCAATAGGCAAATTAAAATAAATTTTGATGGAGGCGACTTGTCCTCCGATGCAGGCTTACTCCTCATCAAAGAGTTCATAAGCAAACTTGGCATTGAACGGCTTTTAAACCGTTCATTTAAGACCAATGATTCTGCAGTGTTTCGATATCATACGGACAGGGATAACCTTCTCCAGATGATATATATGATCATGGCCGGTTACTTCGAAGATGATGCTTCGGATGAACTGACCAAGGATCCTGTTTTTAAAGCTGTACTTGAAAAACCCGCATTAGCATCTCAGCCAACAGTATCAAGATTCTTTAACCGCATGGATGAAGACACTTTAAAACAGTTCCAGGAAATCAGCCAGATACTTAGAAAAAGGATCTACAACATCCAGATGCCTCAGGCAGTGATCCTGGATCTGGATTCCACGCTCCTCGTAGCATACGGCAAACAGGAAGGCAGGGCATTTAACTTCCATTATCGGAGTAATGGCTACCATCCGCTCGTTTGTTATGACGGAATCACTGGTGATCTGATAAAAATCCAACTCTGTGATGGAGCAGCTTATTCCTGTACCGGTGTAACCGATTTCCTGCAGCCGATTCTCGACGAGTACCTGAATGATTATCCAACCATCCATCTCCTGCTTCGCGGCGATAGTGGTTTTGCAACTCCTGATCTCTATAAGCAGTGTGAGGAAAACGGAACAAGCTATGTTATCCGGCTGATGGAAAACTTCATCAAAGAAAGCAAATCCGGTTTTGATTTTTCTGCGGTGAGCAGTCACAACAGAATTGTAAATGCAAACAGAGTCCAGGTACATGCTCTTGCCTATAACATATTTAATTGGTTTAGACGATTGGTATTATCAGCAAAAATGCGGAAACAACGCATTGATACCGTCCGTTTAAAACTGCTGAAGATTGCTACAAAAGTAGTTCACTCAGCAAGATATATCACATTCAAGCTGTGTAGCAGCTGCCCATATAAAGAAGAGTTTTATGACACCCTTTCTGCAATAGGTAAGCTGAATGTACAGTTGGAATAGCAACTGTCAACGAACCTTGACAGCCTGATAATTACTCCAAAACTCGTCATAGGGATTTTATGCTCTTTTTCTGACGAATTGAGAGAAGTTATGGCTGCATGGATCATTTTTCAATTCATGGTGCAAGTTTTAGGTTAGAAATTGCTCCATGAATAATTCGGGTTTAGGATAATAAGCGGGAATCCTCGGCAATTCAATTACCGAGATGAAAGCGCAGGAGTGTGCGTATCCGCACAAAAAATATAACAGCAAAAATTTATTTCTTATATCTCCTGATTCTTGTATTTGTTTTCAGAAGAAAGCAGGTCAGATCTGCGTTGAAAAGCAAGAGCATTTTGTGCTATGATATGAGCATAATAAAAACTATCAATCAGAAGGAGAATGGAGATGCTGCTGTCACATAAAACATCCATAAAGATCAGTCAGGAATATTCCAATATCATAGGGCATATGTGTTATGCAGCATCCAAACTCTGGAATATCTGCAACTACGAACGGCGTCATTATAAAGAACTGGGACTGGAAAAGTATCCTGACTGGTATTATCAGAAAAAAGCACATAAAGGAAATCTGTGGTATAAACAGCTTCCGTCACAGACAGCACAGGAGACCTGTAAGCAGCTGGATAAGGCGTGGAGATCTTTTTATGTCCTGAAAAAGACTGGAGGGATCAAAGATCCAAATCCGCCCCGTTTTAAACAGGATAATATACCGGTCACATACATGCAGATGGGGATCCGGCATGAGAAAGGTTCAGACCAGCTGCGTCTGTCTCTGTCAAAGGATCTGAAAAGCTACATGGAAGAAACATATGGGATCCATGAAAAATTTCTATATCTTGAAAATAAGATTTTCAGGAACATGGATCATATAAAACAGCTGCGGATCTATCCACCGGAAAACGGAAAATGTGACCTTATTGTTATCTATGAGATTGAAGAGCCGGAACAGATTTCTCAGAATGGACATTATTTATCTATTGATCTGGGACTTCATAATCTGATGACCTGTTATGATTCTGGAAATGGCAGGGCTTTTATTCTGGGAAGAAAGTATCTTTCTCTGGAAAGATTCTCCTTGTCCATCAAACGGAAAAGCAATGGTCTGGTCTCCTACCATCGCCTGGTCGTGCGATTCGGCATACGCCACCGTCCGGACTACAGGCAGCCGGTCGGTCAGAATGTTCCAGATATCCCAGATATTCCAATCCTCGTCCGGCACATCCTTCAGCATCCGTATCCAGAAATCGGGAACCGCCATCGCCAAGCCGGTAATCGAACCCCACCCCGCCGTCGCCGACCGGAATGCACATCCCCGGCATACCGCTCACATCCTCGGCTATCGTCACCGCCGACGGCCGCACCTCGTGGACGAGCGTATTGGCCAGAGTCAGATAAGTCAGGGCCGCACGGTTCACGTCGGGCCCGAAATATTTCCCGCGGCTGTCGAACTCCGTATAACCGTGATGGCGGTATATCATCGAAGTAACGCCGTCAAAACGGAAACCGTCGAAACGAAATTCGTCCAGCCAGTATTTGATGTTCGACAGCAAAAAATGCCTGACCTGCGGCTTGCCGTAATCGAACAGCTTGGAGTCCCAATAAGGTTGATATCCCTCCTCGCCGGACGGCGAGTATTGGCAGTCGGTACCGTCGAGCCCGTTCAGCCCCTCGTTCAGATTCTTGACGTAATGCGCATGTACCAAATCCATGACCACGGCCAGGTCGAGCGCATGGGCGCTTCGGATGAGAGCCTTGAGTTCCTCCGGCGTTCCGAAACGCGACGAAGGGGCGAAAAAACTCGATACGTGGTAACCGAAACTGCCGTAATAGGGATGTTCGGCCACTCCCATCAGCTGCACTGTATTGTATCCCGCCCTCTTGATGCGCGGCAACACGTCGCGGGCAAATTCGGCATAACTGCCGACCCGCTCCTGCTCGACCGCCATGCCTACATGGCTTTCGTAAATGTAAAGCGTAGGAAGATTGCCGATATCGAAACAGTCGCCCGTCCAATCGAACGGCTCCGGATTCCAGAACTGCGCCGTGAAATTCTTCGTCGCGTCGTCCTGCACCACGCGACGCGCATAGGCGGGAATACGCTCGTGCCAGCCGTTTTCGCCATGCACGAGTATCTTGTACAGGGAGCCATGTTTCAGGCCCCTGCCCCAATCGCCGTCATAAAGGAAAATACTCCACACACCGTCGGCTCCCCTGGCCAGCGGCAGGCTGCGCCGCTCCCAACCGTTGAAGTCACCGAACAGAAACACCTCCCATGCCCCCGGCAGCCACTCGCGGAACCACCATCCGTGCGCCTCCTCGTCGCGCTGGAAACCGAAATACAGGTATCCATCGGCATAGTCGGCGATACTTTCCGACGCCTCTTCTATCTCCTTCAGGGCATCAAGGTACAGCTTCCGGCGATATTCCAATTCGCCTTCGACCGGTTCCAGCCACGGGTCGTCCTTTACTATCTTCAGTCTTTCCGCCATCTTTCGCGCACGCCGCATGAATCGGGCCATACGGCAAATAAAGTTAGGCTTTTTCCCTGTAATACGGGCGTTTTAACCTTTATTTTTAATATATTTGTCATCGCTTGACCAGAAAAGGAATAAAGGAAAATTCATTTACCATAATTAACTAATTCTAAATTAAAATCTTATGTTTAAAGGACATCCCAAAGGCTTGTACGCTTTGGCTTTGGCCAACACGGGCGAGCGTTTCGGCTACTACACGATGCTCGCCATTTTTGTGTTGTTCCTTCAGGCAAAGTTCGGCTTCACGGCGGCTCAGGCAGGCCAGTTCTACGGCTTCTTCCTGGCCGGTGTCTATTTCATGCCGCTCATCGGCGGTATCCTCGCCGATAAGTTCGGATACGGCAAGATGGTCACGCTCGGTATCGTGGTCATGTTCCTCGGCTACCTGCTCATGGCCGTCCCCGCATCGGGTTCCGTCGCCATGGTCTCGCTCATCGGAGCCCTCGTGCTGATATGCGTCGGCACGGGCCTTTTCAAGGGCAACCTGCAGGTAATGGTAGGTAACCTCTACGATGACCCACGGTACAGCGCCAAACGCGACAGCGCGTTCAGTATCTTCTACATGGCCATCAACATCGGCGCCATGTACGCTCCCTCGGCGGCTACGGCCATCGCCAACTGGCAGCTGAAGAAAAACGGTTTCTTCTACGACGCCAACATACCCTCGCTGGCCAACGAATTCCTCAAGAATCCGGATACCGGAGGCGACGTGGCCTCCAAGCTGGAGACCCTCGCCGGCGCTCAGGGATGGACGGGCAGCATCGCCGATTTCGCAAGTTCCTACATCGACGCTCTGGCCGGTTCATACCACATGGGATTCGCGGTAGCCTGCTTCTCGCTCGTGGTTTCCATGGCCATCTACCTCGGTTTCAAGAAGACCTTCAAACATGCGACGTAACCTCCAAGCAGCAGGCAGCACAGGCCGCCGCCCATGGAGAAAAGGTTGTAGAGCTGACCAAGAACAGACCAAACAGCGTATCACTGCCCTCGTGCTCGTATTTGTGGTCGTTATCTTCTTCTGGATGTCTTTCCATCAGAACGGTCTTACACTCACCTGGTTCGCACGTGACTACACCGCAATTCAGCCGAAGGTCTCACCCGGATAGGATTCAGCCTTCCCATGATGACCTGCATCGTCATCGCCATGTACAGTCTGTTCAGCATCTTCCAGTCCACCACGAAAAAGGCGAAATCCATCTCGGCCGGTATCTTCGCCCTAATGATTGTACTGTGCATCATCCTTTACATGAACCTCAATCCCAGTACACATATCGAGCCGCAGCTCTTCCAGCAGTTCAACCCCTTCTTCGTAGTACTGCTGACGCCCATCTCGGTAGCGCTCTTCGGAGCCCTCGCCAAGAAAGGCAAGGAACCTTCGACTCCGAAGAAAATCGGTATGGGTATGTTGATTGCGGCCTGCGGATTCCTCGTCATGGCACTCGCTTCGCGCGGCCTGGCCAATCCTACGCAAATCAACGGTACGAGCGACATTCTCGTATCGCCCAACTGGCTTATCTCCACATACCTCGTGCTGACGTTCGGCGAGCTGCTCCTCAGCCCGATGGGTATCTCGTTCGTATCGAAGGTGGCACCGCCCAAATACAAGGGTATGATGATGGGCTTCTGGTTCGCAGCTACGGCCGTCGGCAACTACCTGACCAGCGTCATCGCCAACATCTGGGAAAGCGGAATGCAGCTCTGGATGATTTGGGGCGTACTCATCGTGGTATGCGTCAATCTCCGCCCATCTTCATCTTCTCCGATTCTTAAACGACTCGAAAAGGCTACTGCAGACTGCTAAGCTTTCGCCGTCACCATATCGAAAGGTCTCCGGATTCGGAGACCTTTTTATTTGCCGCGG
>ENA-OQDT01001305-OQDT01001305.1-human-gut-metagenome-genome-assembly--contig:-NODE-1305-length-14749-cov-12.466968_pt1 | contig 14749 bp, 12 predicted proteins | sample MGYA00242786_ERZ504617 | MGnify/ENA primary metagenome ERZ504617 (study PRJEB26092, sample SAMD00036337) | human gut metagenome | host: Homo sapiens | study: EMG produced TPA metagenomics assembly of...
AGAAGCACCGGAAGTCTGTCCGATCTGTAAAGCACCGAAAGAGAAATTTATCGAGCAGGGCGAGGATCTGACCTGGGCAGCAGAGCATGTAGTTGGCGTAGCATCCGATGTTCCGGAAGATATCAAAAAATGACCTGAGAGCCAATTTCGAGGGCGAGTGCTCCGAGGTTGGTATGTACCTGGCAATGTCCAGAGTAGCATTCCGCGAGGGATATCCGGAAGTAGGTCTGTACTATGAAAAAGCAGCTTACGAAGAGGCAGAGCACGCAGCAAAATTCGCAGAGCTTCTCGGCGAAGTTGTAACCGACAGCACCAAGAAAAACCTGCAGATGCGTGTAGAAGCAGAGAACGGCGCAACCGCTGGTAAAACAGATCTTGCAAAACGTGCCAAAGCCCTGAATCTTGATGCAATCCATGACACCGTGCATGAGATGGCAAGAGACGAAGCTAGACACGGAAAAGCATTCGCTGGTCTGCTGGCTAGATATTTCGGTAAATAAAAAATTTTTAGTAGAATAAATTTATTGAAGAGAGAATGGAGAAATCTGTTCTCTCTTTTTGTGCGTTTTTTCTGCATTTCCTATGTCTTTTTCGTGTACAGCTGTCTTTTTGATAAATCCCAAGGAAGAAAATGTGCTTTTAATTTTAAATGAAGAGCAGTGCGAACAGGATGTTTGCAACACAAAATGTCGGCAAATAATACCGATTTAATGCCGGAAATAATACAGTGCATGGGACATTAAGTAAAGAAAAGCTGATAAGCTGGGATTTTTATGATTTATTCACAGCTTATCAGCTAATACACATCAATTATTGAGACAGTTGTATATTGAACAGTGTTGAAAAAACATAATAGAGTAATCTGATTTTATTCTTCTATTCGTTTTTTGTCATAGCAGATAAAGGTATAAGTTCCATTATCTGCGAGAGGATGTGTTTCACCAGAAAAAACAAAATTGCGATCCGTAACATTTCCAGAACGAATATCCTGACATACTTTGAGCACATCTTCTAAAGTGGTTGGCTTGGAATCTCCATTTCCATGTGAGATCAGGACTCGGTCATATTTTCCGGCAATTTTTTTCTGTAGCGCTCGTAAATTTTTTTCATAGGAAGCAAGTCCCGTGGAAAATTTGTCAAACAGGAATAAAAATGGATTGCAGGCATCACCGAGAAGAATTGTCCGCTCCTCCGGAATCAGCATGACAACGCTGCCCAGGGTATGACCGGGTAATTCATAAATAACAACATGAATTCCACCAAGCTCAAAAACATCACCTTCCTGCAGATTATGAAATTTTTCAAATGGAGCAGATGGTATCATATCTGTTTCTTTGATAAGCCCTTTTTCAGGACACAATCCTTTCGCGCCTTCCAGACGGAAGCCTTTTTCAGAATGAAGCTGATATACGGATTTATCCTTATGATTCAGATAAATTTCTTCAAATTCATTGGCGCCCATGGCGTGATCTACATGACCGTGGGTTATCAGGACTTTTAATGGCTTGTTAGTCAGGTTATGGATACAGTTTTTTAAACTATAGAATCCGCATCCAGTGTCGATTAGGACAGCTGCTTTGCTGCCTTCAATCAGATACATAAATTCTGTGCAGAATCCATGAATTCTTGTAATGTGTTCTGAAATTTTTTCAGTTTTAAATTGCATAGTAGAACCCCCATTCTTTTTGCTTTAAATCTAAGTATAGCATAGAAATTAGTTGAAAAGTTGTTGAAAAACAGCAAAAACATAGGAATAAATTTATAAAAACACAGCATAGAAAATGTGTATATGTCAAAAAACACAAAAAAATATAAAAACAAGATCAAAAATATCATATAAAACAAAAAGCATATTTGATATACTGAGATTATTCAAAATCATATGAGTTTGTAGAAACTGAAATTTGCAAATTTAAAAGGGAGAATTCTTATTGTCTAATATCAGACAGGGTTTTAAAGGAGGTTTTTATGAAACGAAAAATAATATCAGTGATGCTAACGGGCACTATGATCGCAGGAATGCTTACAGGCTGCGGTTCAGACAGTAGCAGTAAAAGCAGTTCAAGTGTAATTTCCGGGTCGTCAGAAACTGAAACGGAGACTACAGAAGCAGACGAAAGTGATGATAAGACACCAGTCACATTTGAATATTTCAATGCAGACGGCAAAAATGGAAATTGGGATAATCCGGTAGCAAAAGCGATCACAGAGGCGACTGGTGTTACGTTGGATGTCAGCTATCCGGTTGCATCGCAAGGAGATGCAAAAGAGGATGTTGCGTTGATGATTGCAAATGATGAATATCCGGATCTGATTTATGCAAAATCAAATGCAACGGATCTGTATGCAGCCGGTGCCTTAATTGATATGACAGATCTGATTGAAAAATATGGACCCAATATAAAAAAAATGTACGGAGATGAGCTGGAAAAATTACAGTGGAGTAAAGATGATCCGGGAATTTATCAGCTTTCTTATGCGGGTGTAAATCAGAAAACACTGACAACAGGAGGAACCTGCCAGATCCAGTGGGCTGCACTGAAAGAGAATGATTACAAATATCCAAAAACAATAGATGAATATGAAAAAATGATCAAGAGCTATTTGGCAGCTCATCCAAAGACAGAAGATGGTTTGGATATGATTGGAATTACTATGAGTGCATCAGACTGGCATTGGCTGATTACACTGAGTAACCCGGCAGGCTTTATCGCAGATGCAGCGCCGGATAATGGACAGTGGCTGATTGATGATGACTATACAGTACATTTAAAAACGGTTACGCCGGAAGAAAAAGAGTATTTTAGATGGTTATGCCGTATGTACAATGAAGGAATTCTGGATCCGAATTTTGCAACACAGACGGATGATGACTATATTGCAAAGGTTGCCAGCGGCCGTGTTGTTGCCTTGACAGATTCAGAATGGCACTATAGTCAGTGTGAAACAGCATTGATGGCTGATGGAAAAGTAGATCAGACATATGTTGGACTGCCGGTAACCTTAAGAGAGGATCAGGTCTGCAAAGCTCTTTTGTATCAGGGAACAACGGTCGGATATGGAATGGCAATTACAAAAAGCTGTGAGGACCCAGTTCGTGCAATCAAATTCATGGATTATCTGTGCTCGGATGAAGGACAGATTTTATATCATTGGGGAATTGAGGGAGAAAATTATTTCCTGGACGAAAATGGAAAGCCGTATCGTACCGATGAAGAAGTTGCCAAAGCACAGTCAGATCCAGACTATCATAAGAACACAGGTATTGATAACTATACTGGATTTCCAATCTATGGAGCAGGTTCTTACACTGAGGACGGATTCCCGTATACTCCAACGACGAAAGAATCTGTGATTGCAAATTATAACGAAGCGGAAAAAGCCGGATGCGAGGCAATGGGAATCGAAATGCTGACAGATATGTTTCCGCAGCCAGAAGAATTTGAGCTTCTTCCATATTCTGCACTCTGGGCATATCAGCAGCCACAGGAACTGACCGAGCAGCAGAATACAATTTCGGATATTACTTGGCCAGGGCTGGTAAAATGTGTTTCGGGTACAGAAGAGGAATTTGACGCAAATTGGGACAACATGGTAAACGAACTGAAAGAAAATGGTCTGGAGGATACAGAGAAGGCTGTTACTGAATTCCTTGCTACGAAACTTGTGAATACTGATAAATGAAAAATCTAAATTTCCCGGCTATACTGGGAAGAATAGAGTAGTTGAAAACGCTGATGATTGCAATAAAAACGCCAAACTTCTATGCAGCAATGAAGTTGACACTGCAAGCTAAATTTACGTATAGAACAGGTACGAATCTTACATACAAGTCGCTGTATACCAGTGAACTGTAATCAACTTTAGTCCGCGATTATGATAGCCTGGTTGATTTTTTACTTGAAGTGAGTATAATTAGGTAAGAACAGAAATGTTCTCGATGTAAGAGCATCGTTAAAAGTTGGACTGCAGATGGAGCAGGATAAATTTCCATCTATTTAGGTCCTTTAATAAGACATTGAGTCTGACAGCTTGGAGTAAGTTATAGTCCACGTGGGGACTTAATGATTTCCATGCCGTTAAAGGTATCTTAACTGGATACCGAGGCTGACAACCAGCAGAAAACTCTTTACAAAAGATGTTCTTAGAGGAGTGTGGTTAAGTATCACACTCCTCGTTACATATGAGATATGGATAGTAAAAAAGAAAGGGATTTCAATATGGAAAAACAGACAGGCTGTGTCCACATCTACTGTGGGGATGGAAAAGGAAAGACGACTTGTGGTATGGGACTCTGTACGCGTGCGGCAGGGTATGGATACCGTGTTTTGATTTATCAGTTTATGAAAGATAACAGCACGAGCGAGCGGAAGGTGCTCTTACTGTCGCCGAATGTGACGTTTGTGCCGGGGCAGGACAAGATAAAGTTTTCGTTTCTGATGACACCGGAGGAGAAGGCAGAGCAGAAACGGTATTATGAAGAGCAGTTTCAGAAAGTGACAGAAAAAGCAGTTCAGGAAGAATACGATGTACTGTTTCTGGACGAGCTGGTTTATACGATTGGAAGCAAACTGTTTGATGAGCAGCTCCTTCTGGATTTTCTGGATCACAAGCCGGAGAAGCTGGAAGTGATTCTGACCGGGCAGGGACCGTCGGAGGCGCTGATTGAGCGGGCGGACTATGTTTCGGAGCTGAAAAAAATCAAGCATCCGTTTGACAAGGGTCTTGCGGCAAGAGATGGAATCGAGCGGTAACGCTGAAAAAACAAGAAAAAAGATACTGTTTTGCGGGGAAGGTGATTCCATGCAGAACAGTATCTTTTTCTTGATTTTGCGGCAATGAACCAAAATCTGTGATGGAACAAGTTTCTGGTGATTGCCGCGATAACCTGAGAAGTATCTGGAAGGCGCTGTAAGACAGAAAATAACGTTATTATTTCGCACCGCGATCCGCAATCATTTTCGTGGATTTCTTCACGCAGTACAGACATGTCGGTGCGATATAGCAGCAGGCGGCGAGCCACGCAGCCTGATCCGCAAAGCAGATTGCGGTGAAGCCAAACGCACCGACAAATCCCAGGCAGACAATCGTTCGTGCCAGCATCTCCATTACGCCGGAGAAAACGGCTCTTCCCGAGTAGCCAAGTCCCTGCGTTACCATACGGCAGACATTCAAAATACCAAGCATCCAGTAGAAAAATCCGAGGCAGCGCAGATATTTTGCCGAAGCGTTGATTGCTTCGAAAGCAGAGCTGACAATAAAGAGCTTTGTCAGCGGCCGTCCGAACAGAATCATGATGACACCTGCAAACGCACCATAGCCGACACCGACAAGCACACCCTGGCGGAGTCCCTGACGGATTCGTTTTGCCTGGCCTGCTCCGAGATTCTGACTGCAGAAAACGGAAGCCGCGGTACTGATCGCATCAAACGGGCACATCATAAACTGTTTGATTTTCATAGCAGCTGTGAACGCCGAAACATAAACACTGCCAAGTCCATTATTCGCTGACTGCATTACCATACTGCCGATCGCCGTGATCGAAAACTGCAGTCCCGTCGGAATGCCCATTGCGAGGAGTTCCTGCGCGGCATCCTTTCGCAGAGTGCGGTTTTCTTTTGTCGGAAGCAGGAGCTTTACCCTACGGGAAATAAAAAACAGACATAAGAGTCCGCTGATCGCCTGGGCGGAAATCGTCGCAATCGCCGCTCCTGCGCATCCCAGATGCAGAATGATAATACAGAACAGATCGAGGAAAATATTCAGGATTGCCGAAAATGCCAGAAACAGAAACGGCGTGCGGCTGTCCCCGACGGCACGCAGGATGCTGGAAAGATAATTGTACAGAATCGAAAACGGAATCCCGAGGAAAATCACAAGCTGATATGCGTAGGCATCCGCGAAGATATCGGACGGAACCGACAGCAGGTGCAGAATCGGTGCACAGAGTAAACTGCAGAGTGTGGTCAGAATGGCCGCAATCAGGACAGCAAGTGCAGCACCATTAAAGATATAATCGCGCATTTTATCAAGCTTTCCGGCGCCGAAATACTTGGCAACCGGGACACTGAATCCCGTGCAGCTTCCCATACAGAAGCCGAGCACCAGAAACTGTACACTGCTGCTTGCACCGACGCTGGCGAGCGCCTCCGGGCCAAGTGCCTGGCCGACAATCGCCGCATCGATGATGTTATACGTCTGCTGCAGCAGATTTCCGATGAGAAGCGGAAAGGCAAACGAGAGCATCAGCTTTACCGGATTTCCCTTTACCATAGATGTTGCCATAAAAAACGCCTCCCCTGCTTAATATGCACGTGAATTATAAACGAGTGCCGTCTTATTCAGGTTCTGGATCATGAAATAGTCGGCAACGAGCTGGCCGATGCCGCCGGTCAGGTAGCCAAGCAGCGTCCACAGAAGAATGGCGGAACCGTTTTCCTCAATCATCACACCGTAGCGGTCGTAGGATTCGCGGTACATGCGGTTCGCCTGCTTGTAACGCCAGTAAACGCCGTAAATTCCACAGGTAACCCAGGACAGAAGCAGCACAATAATGTAGTTCGGGCTGTCTTCGCCGTCACCGTAAAAGATGGTGTTCAGGTCTTCCACATAAACATACCAGAAGTAGATCGAGTAGAGTCCGCACGTCAGAAATGTGAGCAGAAGATAGAACCAGAAACTGCGGTTGTCTTTTACATTCATTTGTAAATACCCCCTTTAATTAAGATAGAACCATTGTAGCACGCGCCCGAGAGAGGGGTCAATAGAAAGGAGCGGGTCGTGGTAATAAATGCGCCAGGCATAAACGGCGAGAAGCAGCACGACAATCACCGTAATGATCCCCTTTTTAAAACGCCGAAGTCCCGCCGTCTGTTCCGGCCCGAAGAAGAGCCATATCCCTGCGGGCAGTACGGCATAGACGAGCGGATGCATCCGAAATGCCGCCCGAAAATGACCCGAGAGCAGAAGCAGTACCGCGCGGCTCATTCCGCAGCCCGGGCAGGAAATGCCGGTGGAAAACCGGATCGGACAGCCGATGCCTGTGAGGGTGATGAAGGCGACGTAAACGCCGAGGAGCAGGCAGAAGAAAAAGAAATCACGGCAACGTTTCTTCAGAAAAGAAAGATACGCGCTGCCGCGGCCGGGATCACGTTTCATGGAGTTTGGTGACGGCGTATTCATATAAAGCCTCCTTGCGCTCGCTGTCGGTCGTGAGAAAATGCGAGTACAGAACGTCGATCATAACGAGAATCGGGAACTGCGGAGAGATTGCGCCGCCGTTTTTCAGATGCTCTTTGACCGCAAGCAGCAGGACTTCATCGCAGAAGGCATCGTAATCGCTGGAGCTGCGGGAAGTAAAGAGAATGGTAGAGGCTCCCTTTTCCTTCGCGGCTCCGAGCGCACGCAGCACCTCCGGTGTCTGTCCGCTGACGGTAATGCCGATTGCAGCGCAGCTCTCATTGAGCAGAACGGCATTCATTTTCATGATGTGAATGTCGGTAATTGCTTCAATATCCACGCCCGCAAGCATAAAACGCAGCTTCATTTCCTGGGCGGAAAGTCCGGAGCTTCCAAGACCGTAGACATACACCCGACGCTTCGAAGTGAGAATATGGCAGATGCGGTCAATCTGCGCGCGGTCGGCGAGCGAGTAGCTTTTATTCAGCAGCTCCTGATACGTATTCAGCACCTGTTTGATGTGATCGTCCGTGCCAGGCAGTGCGGCGTTTAGACCTTCCTGGTAACGGTAGACAAATTCGCGGTAGCCCGTGTAGCCGCATTTTTTCGCAAAGCGGGAGAGCGAAGCCTCCGAAACATAGAGCAGTTCCGAAACGTGGCGCGCGGACAGATCCGACTCGTCGGTATTATGAATAAAAAAATCTGCTACCGTCCGTTCCAGGGGAGTGAACGAGGGATAGACAGACTCAATGACAGGAATAATTGATTTTTCAAAGTGTTCCATGGAACGTAAGTCCTCCTGGTATCTGTAAATATCTGAAAGAAATTCAGATCAGTTCTTGCTTTATTGTATCACAGGCAGAGTGGTGAATCAACTTTCAATTGTGTGTGAATTGTACGGGAAAGCGGGCGGAAAAATGGAAAGAACTTTAATGACGTGAAAGTAATTTCTAAAATATAAAAATAGTTGAAAATAAAATCAACATAAATTATAATCAGAACAGATCAAAGAAAGAAGGCAAGACAATGATTATCAAAAACGGACGTGTATTTCAGGAAGACGGAACGTTTGCGGAAAAAGATCTTTATATAGAAGGAAAACGTTTCGTTTCCACAAAAGAAGAAGTGATCGATCAGGAAGTGATCGATGCGAAAGGCATGATGGTTCTGCCGGGACTGGTTGACGTACACAGCCACGGCGCTGCCGGACATGATTTTTCAGACGGAGACGTGGAAGGTTTAAAAGAGATCCTGCGCTACGAGAAAGCGCACGGCATTACCTCTTACTGCCCGACATCCATGACACTGCCAAAAGACGATCTGCTGAAAATCTTCGGAACCATCGAAGCAATCAAAGATGAGCCGGAAGCAGAAGTGATCGCCGGCGTCAACATGGAAGGACCGTTCATCGATCCGATCAAAAAAGGCGCACAGGCAGAGGAGAACATCGTGGCTCCGAACGCTGAGTTCTTCCGCGCATGCAATGCGGCGAGCGGCGGAAAAATCCGTCTCGTAACCCTAGCCCCGAATATGCCTGGCTCACTGGAATTTATCAAAGAAGTTTCCGATGAAGTCATGGTTTCCATCGGCCACACCACAGCAGATTATGACACGGCGCTGGCAGCCATGAAAGCAGGTGCACACCATGTCACCCATCTGTACAACGCAATGCCGCCGTTCGCACACCGCAACCCAGGTGTCATCGGCGCAGCATTTGACGATTCGGAGTGCCGCATGGAGCTGATCTGCGACGGCTATCACATTCACGGTGCTGTTGTCCGCGCGACCTTCTCCATGATGGGAAGTGAACGTATGGTTCTCATCAGCGATTCCATGATGGCAACGGGAATGCCGAACGGAACGTATTCCCTCGGGGGACAGGCTGTCTGGATGAAAGACGGAAAAGCGACCCTGACCGACGGTGAGACCATCGCGGGTTCCGCTACGAACCTGTACGACTGCATGAGAAAAGCAGTTTCGTTTGATATTCCGCTGGCAGATGCCATTTTTGCGGCAACAAGAAATCCGGCACAGAGCATCGGTATCTACGATGAAGTAGGATCCATTGCACCGGGCAAAAAAGCGCATGTACTTCTGGTGGACGACGAACTGAACCTGAAACAGGTTATTATGTAATTTATTATATAGAAGAAATTTGGAGGAAAAACAAATGTTATTAATTGAAGCAAAAGATTACAATGATATGAGCAGAAAAGCAGCAAACATCATCTCCGCGCAGGTGATCATGAAACCGCACGCAGTGCTCGGCCTTGCAACCGGATCTACCCCGGTCGGCGCTTACAAACAGCTCGTTGAGTGGTACAACAAAGGCGACCTTGATTTCGCAAATGTCACCAGCGTAAACCTGGACGAGTACAAAGGACTCTCTCCGGAGAATGATCAGAGCTATCGTTACTTCATGAACACCAACCTGTTCAATCATGTCAACATCAACAAAGAGCGCACCTTCGTTCCGAACGGGCTGGAGCCGGACAGCGAAAAAGCATGCGCAGCTTACAACGAAATCATCCGCAGCGTCGGCGGCATTGACCTGCAGCTTCTTGGACTTGGAAACAACGGCCACATCGGATTCAACGAGCCGGGCGCAGCATTCGAGAAAGAGACACACTGCGTTGACCTGACCGAGAGCACCATTCAGGCAAATAAACGTTTCTTTGAAAAAGTAGAGGATGTTCCGACCCAGGCATACACCATGGGAATCAAGAACATCATGCAGGCAAGAAAAGTTCTGCTGATCGTCAGCGGCGAAGGAAAAGCAGAGATCCTCGACAAAGTTCTGTACGGACCGGTTACTCCGCAGGTTCCGGCTTCCATCCTGCAGCTTCACAACGATCTGACAGTTGTAGCAGATGAAGCAGCAATGTCTGTGATCAAAGCAAACCACAGATAATTGTTACGATGAATGAAAAGTCCGCCGAATGGGGAGAATATGAAAAATCCCCGTACGGCGGGCTTTTTTGCGGTTTACAAATTGATGTAAATGTGTTAGCATAAAACCAGTGCATAAAAACAAAACACAGTGACGAAGAGAGTACATCTGCATGTGCGAATTTACAGAGAACACCCCCGAAAACCATTCCGGTTTTGCAGGCTGAGAGGGGAGGAGGAGCGGCAGATCGAACATGGCTTCCGAGAGGCGCACCGAACCGTGAAAACAACAATCTGAAACGGTAAGGCTGCGACAGGTTCCGCCTGTTACAGCGGAGAGGTATAGCACATGTACCTGCAGAGGTTTCTGCTGTGAGGCAGGGACGAAAAGAAGTGGTATCACGGGTAAACAAACCTGTCTTCTTCCGACTACAAGAGAGCGGAATAAGGCAGTTTTTTTATTTGAAAGGAGAAATGAAAGCAATGGAAAAAATCAGACCGAAATATTATATCACCACGGCGATTGCCTACACATCCGGCAAGCCGCACATTGGAAACACCTACGAGATCGTACTCGCGGACAGCATCGCCCGCTTCAAACGTCAGCAGGGCTACGATGTATTCTTCCAGACCGGAACCGATGAGCATGGCCAGAAGATCGAGCTGAAAGCAGAAGAGGCAGGTATCACGCCAAAAGAATTCGTAGACAACGTATCCACCGAGATCAAGAGAATCTGGGATCTGATGAATACGTCCTACGACAAATTCATCCGTACCACCGACGCCGATCACGAGGCACAGGTACAGAAAATCTTCAAAAAACTGTACGATCAGGGAGATATCTACAAAGGATATTACGAAGGTCTTTACTGTACACCGTGTGAATCCTTCTTCACCGAGTCCCAGCTTGTAGACGGAAAATGCCCGGACTGCGGACGCCCGGTTACCCCGGCAAAAGAAGAAGCATATTTCTTCAAGATGAGCAAATATGCACCGAGACTGATCGATTATATCAACACTCATCCGGAATTCATCCAGCCGGTTTCCAGAAAGAACGAGATGATGAACAACTTCCTTCTTCCGGGACTGCAGGATCTCTGTGTATCCAGAACCTCCTTCACCTGGGGAATCCCGGTATCCTTCGACCCGAAGCACGTTACCTATGTATGGCTGGATGCACTGACCAACTATATCACAGGCATCGGCTACGACTGTGACGGCAACAGCAGTGAGCTGTTTCAGAAAAACTGGCCGGCAGACCATGCACCTGATCGGAAAGGACATCATCCGTTTCCATACGATTTACTGGCCGATCTTTCTGATGGCGCTCGGTCTTCCGCTTCCGAAGCAGGTATTCGGACATCCCTGGCTGCTGCAGGGCGATGGAAAGATGAGCAAGTCCAAGGGAAATGTGCTGTATGCCGATGATCTCGTTGATTTCTTTGGCGTAGATGCGGTGCGTTACTTCGTACTGCATGAGATGCCGTTCGACAATGATGGTGTCATTTCCTGGGAGCTGATGGTAGAGCGTATGAACTCCGATCTGGCCAATACGCTTGGCAACCTTGTGAACCGTACGATCTCCATGACCAACAAGTATTTTGGTGGTGTGGTGAGGGATGCAGGCGTATCTGAGCCGGTGGATGAAGAGCTGAAGGCAGTAGCGCTCGCGGTTCCGGGCAAGGTTAGCAAGAAGATGGACGATCTGCGTGTGGCAGATGCGATCACGGAGATATTCACGCTGTTCAAGCGCTGCAATAAGTATATTGATGAGACGATGCCGTGGGCACTGGCAAAGGATGAGGCAAAGCAGGACCGTCTTGCGACCGTGCTTTACAATCTGACTGAAAGCATTGCGATCGGTGCGTCCCTTCTGGAGTCCTTTATGCCGGATACGTCAGAGAAGATTCTGGCACAGCTGAATGCGAAGAAGCGCAGTCTGGATGAGATGAATGCATTTGGACTGTATGAGTCCGGCACAAAGGTAACGGATCAGCCGGAAATCCTGTTCGCACGCCAAGATGTAAAAGAGGTGCTGGAGCGCGCAGAGAAGCTGCATGAGGCACAGGCTGCCGCAGCGGCTGCAGAGGCAGGAAGCACGGAAGAAAAGGCTGCTGAGGAGGAGACGGGTATCGACATCGAGCCAAAGGAAGAGATCACCTTTGATGACTTTGAAAAGCTGCAGTTCCAGGTAGGTGAGATCATTGCATGTGAGGCTGTAAAGAAGTCGAAAAAGCTGCTCTGCTCTCAGGTAAAGATCGGAAGTCAGGTAAAGCAGATCGTATCCGGTATCAAGGCGCATTACACGCCGGAGGAAATGGTCGGCAAAAAGGTGATGGTTCTGGTGAATCTGAAGCCGGCAAAGCTGGCAGGTGTCCTTTCAGAAGGAATGCTGCTGTGTGCGGAGGATGAGAACGGAGAGCTGTCGCTGATGGTGCCGGAGAAGAAGATGCCATCCGGAGCGGAGATTTGCTGAGATAATACTCATAAACGAAAATAGAAACAGGCTGTCTGTGGCAAACGCTCACAGGACAGCCTGTTTTAGATAAGAGATAACAATTGTAAAAAAACAGAACAGTAGGAGCAGATATAAAAAGAAAGGAATTTGATATGGGAGAGGACAGAAAAGAGGCCCAATTCAGGAAGATGACCGGAGAGCGGATACCGGGTCTGATTTTATCACTTGCAGTTCCGACGATCATCAGTATGATTGTGACGGCGATTTACAATACAGCGGATACCTACTTTGTTTCAAAGCTCGGAACGAGTGCTTCCGGTGCGGTCGGTGTCGTGATGTCTTTGATGGGGCTGATACAAAGCTTAGGCTTCATGATCGGAATGGGCTCCGGGAGCTGGATGTCCCGGCTGCTTGGAGAGAAAAAGGATGAGACGGCTTCTAAGGTGGCAGCGAGCGGATTTTATTTTTCACTGGTGCTTGGCTTGCTGGTCGCAGTGATGGGATGCTGTTTTCTGGATCCGCTGGTCGGTCTGCTCGGCGCGACGGAGACAATCCGGCCTTATGCGCGTGAGTATGCGCAGTATATCCTGTATGCGTCTCCGTTTTAATTGCTTCGTTTACGATGAATAAGATGCTCTGTGCGGAGGGAAAAGCGCGCTTTGCGATGATCGGCATCGCTTCTGGCGGTGTCCTGAACATGTTTCTGGATCCGATCTTCATTTTCGGGCTGAAGCTCGGAATCGCAGGTGCAGCGATTGCGACCGGTTTGAGTCAGATTGTGGGATTTTGCATTTTGCTTTACATGTTTGTGAGCGGACGCACGATCGCAGACCTGCGGTGGAAAAATGCATCGCGGCATATCGGTATGTACGTCCGGATTATAGGATCCGGCCTGCCGTCCTTTTTCCGGCAGGGTCTGGCAAGTGTGGCGACGATCGCTCTGAACTGGATGGCGGCAGGCTACGGAGACGCAGCGGTATCGGCAATGGCGATTGTCAGCAAGGTTTTTATGCTGATCTTTTCCGTACTCATCGGCTTCGGGCAGGGCTATCAGCCGGTAGCAGGGTACAATTACGGGGCAAAGCGTTATGACCGTGTGCGGGAGGCGTTTTTGTTTATGTCGGTATCGGCAACGGTATTCATGGCGATCTGTGCGGTGCCGGGTTATCTGGCAGCGCCGCATTTGATTCGTCTGTTCATCGGCAATGATGCGGATGTCGTCCGGATCGGCACACAGGCCTTACGCTTTCAGTGCCTGACGATGGCGCTGCTGCCATTGAACATCTGCTGTAACATGACCTTCCAGACGATCGGGAGAACCGGTCTTGCGACCTTTTTTATCGACTGCGCGACAGGGCTATGTGTTCTTTCCGGTGATTTTTCTGCTGCCGCGTGTTTGGGGCCTGACCGGAGTCGAGGCGGCACAGCCTATTGCGGATGCAGTGGCATTTCTGATCTGCATTCCGTATACAGTGGTGTTTTTGAGGGAGTTACGGGAGGCCAATTCGGTAATGAGCAAGTAGCAAAACGGATTGTGAATATCCGTTTTGATCAATGCTGTGCATGGAAATCATCTCTGTGCATGGCATTTTTTATAAAACAGCGCTTCCTTATCCGCCAAAGATGCGGTATACTAAAAGAGGGTTCTGCCGGACCTATGAAAGGAATAACAGGAGGTTTTAAAATTATGAAAGAGAATGTATGGAAGACATATACAGATGAGCAGGAAAAGGAGCTGGAGGCGCTCTCAGGACGCTATAAGGCATTTTTGAATGCGGGAAAGACCGAGCGGGAATGTGCAGCGGAGGCGATCCGTCTGGCGAGAGCAGCCGGGTATCAGAGCCTGGAGGAAGTGCAGCAGACCGGAAAGAAGCTGGAGGCAGGCGATAAGGTGTATGCCTGCGGAATGAAAAAGATGCTCGTGCTGTTTCAGATCGGCAGGAAGCCGCTGGAGGATGGCATGCGGATCCTCGGTGCTCATATTGATTCTCCGCGCCTGGACCTGAAGCAGAATCCACTGTATGAGGATACGGAGATGGCTTACCTTGATACTCATTATTATGGTGGGGTGAAGAATTATCAGTGGGTAACGATTCCGCTTGCAATTCACGGCGTGGTTGCAAAGAAGGATGGCAGTGTCGTAGAGATCTGCATCGGTGAGAAGGAAGACGATCCAGTCGTATTTATCTCCGATTTACTGATCCATCTGGCTGCACAGCAGAT
>ENA-OQDT01001306-OQDT01001306.1-human-gut-metagenome-genome-assembly--contig:-NODE-1306-length-14742-cov-3.296887_pt1 | contig 14742 bp, 16 predicted proteins | sample MGYA00242786_ERZ504617 | MGnify/ENA primary metagenome ERZ504617 (study PRJEB26092, sample SAMD00036337) | human gut metagenome | host: Homo sapiens | study: EMG produced TPA metagenomics assembly of...
TGCCCCCGGAGTAAACAGGCGCCCGCCTTCCTCATTCCGCATGGCATCAATACAATTCATCATAGTTTGATATGTCGAAAATACCGCTCTGGCATTGGCATCTTCTTTACTATTTGTTAAATCGCACAGCGAAAGGTTAGGCAGTTCGTTATGAAAAGCACGCTTAGCCTGAGTAACTAAAGCATTGCGATCTGCCAAAAACAACAAAATTTTTGACCCAGCCGTGGCGAATCAAAACATCGGCTAATGAAATAACTGTACGTGTTTTACCGCTGCCGGTCGCCATAACCAGCAGCGCTTTGCGGCGGTTACGCTCACCTATTGCATCACATACCGCTTGAATCGCTTCTTTTTGATAATAACGGCCTGAAATAGCATCGTTTATCTGTACGCCTTTTAAACCTTTGCGATCTTTTAAAATACCAAAATACTGCTCCAAATCACGCTTGGAGTAAAAACCAGATACTAAACGCTCCGGGTAGTGCCGATCATCCCATAACCTTGTTTCGTAACCATTGGTTAAAAAAATAATTGGCCGTTTACCAAATTTTTGTTCTAAAAAATTAGCATATAAAACTGCCTGCTGACGGCCTTTTTCAACATTCACACTAGTACGTTTAGCTTCAATAACAGCCAGCGGCATACCGTCATCAGCAAAAAGCACATAATCCGCCGCGCCATAGCCCGATTTATTGGGCATATTATCGACAGGATACTCATCGTACCAGTTAACGCCGCGCTCCCAACCGGCATCCTGAAGCATTACGTCGATATACGCCTTACGTGTTTGGGCTTCCGTCATATCCATCGGCTTAACTTCATAGCCACGTTTGAGACGTTCTAAACGCTTCGCCGTCATGCCCGGGCGTTTGGGGAAGTTTTCATCAAGCAAAGTTTGGAAGTCCACTTCTTCTACTTCCGGTTGAGCCAAAGGCACCTCTGCCGGCTCAACAACTTTATTAATAATCCCCTTATCAAAGGACGTTTCTGCATAGCTGTCCGCATAACAGCAAGCTAAAAAGTCCAAAAAAGCTGTGTAAGTTTTCCAAAGCCAAAACAGCCTGGTCTTTATTGACGCTCTTAGGATTATGAGTAGCATTGTTACCAATTTTACGCAGGTAATTTATCTTCGCCGCCATCCCCGACGGTATTAAATCCTGAAAATCTTCGGTGCTGATGAGAGTAACCAACTTATCGGCATAGGGCTTTGTTAAAGAACTGTCTATACTATAAAGCCATTTTACAGCAAACTCTAACGCTGTGCGGCATGCCGTAGCGCACAGCGCAGGCGAAATATGCAAAACACGTTCAGCCGAGATGGCGGCCTCGGCAAATGGTTCAAACTGTGGTTCTTTTAATAAAAAATCAAAGTTGGTTTTCATCAAATACACCTCATCATTTTACGACTAAAATATCTCACCCTTAAAACATTTTTGCATCAAAGATTGATAATTTTGTTCCATGTCTGCAAGTGATTTTTTGAGTAAAACTTTTTGTGCTTCAATTTTTTCCACAAATTCAGCAAATTTGATTTTGAAGCAAATCTTTGGAGGCAAAAATTTTGTATGTATTTTTTTCATATAGCTGTATTTAAGTTTGGTTGTGTTCCATCAGGAGCTATTTCTCTAAAAAAATCCGTACACATATTAATAGACTTTAATAAAAATATTTTATTAAGTTTTGGTGAAATATTTTCAAATGAACAACCACCCATCATGTATACAACCATTCAAAACTTAATTATTCTCGCGAATCCCAATGAAACTCCACAATTAGCAAAAATTATACTTCCATCTTTAACAAAAACGACTTTTAACAACACCGTCCTCTATTATTTTTTTCACGAGTTTCATAAAGAAAAATATTGTCACCTTTTGTTGCATCCCCAATCTTTATCCAAGGTATAATGCCACCAAGAAATTGACTAATTGGTCTCGGTGATCCACCTCTATAAATATCGCTAAGCCTTCCTAGGACGTCTGTTTCCCACCCTTTAGGATTAGTCACTGGATCACCAAACATTTCGATAAACTGTGATTTAATTAACAAATCCAATTTTTCTATTTGCTCTTTGCGTTTTTCGATGAGCGCATTGGCAGTATCCAGAGCAGTAGCTATTTTCTTTTGAATATCTAGAGGTGGAAGCGGGATTAGAATTTTTTCAATATCTTTTTTCCCAATTGCCTTAAATGTACTACCGACACCAATGTTTTCTAACTCTTTCTTTTTTCCAAAGTAAATAATAATATATATATTTCGAATAACTTTTTCTCTTTTTTGACCTGATATCGCCGCCAGTCCACGTCCAATGCAACATGTTCCTTCCGCAATATTCACGTCACCAACTGGTGCACGTACAGACAATAAAATATCATTCTTATGTGCTAATTTTTTAGGACTCTTGCAATACATCCTTATTTTCGGATTCACTTTTCCAAAATCACTTTTTCCTTGAAAAAAAGGCATCCCCTCGCCCTCAGTATTATATGAATCAGATGATGGAGACTGTCCCATCACTAATCCTGCAATTTTATTTAATTGTAAGCTTTCCCACTTACTCACGCAACATCGCCTCCAGTTCTGCTAAGCCAGAGGTGATCTCACTTTCTAATTGTCTGATTTCTGTCATGATCTCGAGCGGATGCGGATATGTTTCTTCAACATACACTGTTTTTTTTGTATTTATTTATCGAAAGGTCATAACCATTAGCTACGATTTCTGCTTTGGGTACTAAAAAGCTCTGTTCCGTGCGTTCACGCTTTGCTTCCTCTCCCAGGGATTTAAAGCGAGCCACAATGTCAGGTATATCACTGCCTACTATGGCAGTACGTTTATCGTCCAGGCTGTAACCGTCATTTTGCATGTCATAGAACCAAACATCATCCGTGCCACCGGCACCTGTTTTCGTAAAAATGATTACCGCCGTACTTACTCCGGCATAAGGTTTAAACACACCGGAAGGCATGGATATAATTGCTTCCAGACGATTGTTTTCTACAATCTCTTTGCGAATAGCTTTATGAGCATTGGACGAACCAAATAAAACACCGTCAGGAACAATAGAAGCGCAACGTCCGCCAGTTTTTAACATCCGTAAAAACAAAATTAAAAAGAGCAGTTCTGTTTTTTTGGTTTTAGCAACTTTTAGTAAGTCTGTTGATACACCTTCATAGTTCAAACTGCCTTTAAATGGTGGATTTGCTAAAATTTTAGTATATTTACCACTGTCAGTATTTTGCTCGGACAAACTGTCTTTATATGCAATATTAGGATTGGCGATACCGTGAGTCATCATGTTCATGGCACCAATACGCAGCATAGTTCTATCCATATCATAACCGGTAAACATGGTGCTATCATAATGCGTTTTTTGCTCTTTATTGTAAAAAATATCTTCTAAATATTTCTCTTTTAAATACTGACCTGCCGCTACCAAAAAGCCACTTGTACCGCAGGCAGGGTCGCAAATAGTGTCGCCTGGCTGTAAATCCATTAGCTCTACCATCATACGGATAATATGCCTCGGCGTGCGGAACTGCCCATTAGTACCGGCCTGTGCCAGTTTAGAAAGCATATACTCGTATAGGTCGCCGCGGGCATCTTGCTTATCCGGCATTTTATCTATTTGAGTATAGAGCTCGTCCAGTTCTGTTACTAGTCTTTCTCAGAGACGAGCGCGGAGAATGTCCGCAACAAATACACGGTTTACGCACTGCCGCAGAAGGAAAAGCCGTCACCGGATTTACCGTCATCGGAAAACCCGACAACGGTTAAGCCGCCACCGGATGAACCGATGACGGAAAGCCCACGCAAATAAATACTAATCAAGTATCCCTAAAAAACGAAATGACTCACTTAGTAAATATCAATCTATCAATCCTGATGGGATGGATGCGATGGATGAAAGAGAGCGTTATGAAGAAATTATTCGTGAAAACTTGGAGGTAGATATTTTATCTCAGGACAGCCGGTATGACATTGACCGCGTGAATGAAATTATCGAAGTCATGCTGGATGCCATCTGTTCTACAAGTCCAACGCTCCGTGTCAACAATGCAGATATGCCGAAGGAGGTAGTCAAATCTCGTCTCTTGAAGCTGAACAGCAGCCATATTGATTATGTCTTCGACGCAATGCGGAAAAGTCCATCGGATATTCGGAACATCAGAGCCTATATGCTGACGGCACTCTATAACGCACCGGCTACGATAGACAATTACTATTCCGCCCTCGTCAACCATGATTTCTACGGGCAGGACAGATCGGCAGGGTCAAAGAAGCCGAAGACCTACGATTATAGCCTTTGTGAAGACACTCTTTAATGGCGTCAATTTGAGCAATGCTCGGAAAGGAGGACAGTGTAAATGAAAATCATCTGTCGCCGGATTGTGCCGCCTTAGCGTCGGCAGCGGTCCCCATAATCATTCCAACGAAAGGAGGTAAACGCCGCAATGCAGGATGAAGTCAACACCAAAGTTGTTGCAATCATGATCAAGGGCGGAAAAATCTCAGCCGAGGTGCTGAAAAAGGCGCTGGACAAGTTCGTTCAGGAGATCGAGAAGGCGCAGAAGCAGATGCAGCAGCCTAAAACCTATCGCGGCAAGCAGTCCATTAAGCATCTGATGAGCCAGAACGCCGCCATCTCCAACATCGAAGTGACGGACGGCAACATCAAGTCCTTTGAGCGAACAGCCAGTAAATACGGTCTGGACTTTGCGCTCAAGAAGGACGTTTCCGTTGAGCCGCCCAGCTATCTTGTCTTCTTCAAGGGACGGGACGTTGATGTGATGACCGCCGCCTTCAAGGAGTTCTCCGCAAAAACCGTCAAGCAGAAGGAACAGCCGTCTATCCGGCACAAGCTGGATCAGGAGAAAGCCCAGAGCAAGGCGCAGCACAAAGAGAAAGTCAAGGTCAAGACCAAGGATCGGGGTGTGGAGCTGTGAACAAGTCCGATGTGAAGAAGCTCATTCTTCTGAACCTCCCGTATGTCTTTGCCTTTTACTTTGCGGATAAGATCGCCGCTGTGTTCCGCCTTGCACCCGGCACAGCGTTCATCGACAAGCTGACAAACGGTTTTGCCGTGTTCGGCACAGCCTTTGCAAATCCGTTTCCCAGCTTTCATCCCGTTGATCTGCTCATCGGTCTGTCGGCTGGCGTGTTGCTCAAGCTGGCAGTTTACGTCAAGGGTAAGAACCGCAAGAAGTTCCGGAAGGGCGAAGAGTACGGCTCTGCCCGCTGGGGTAAGCCGGAGGACATCAAGCCGTACATGGACCCGGAGTTCTCCAACAACGTCATTCTAACGCAGACGGAGTTCCTGACCATGAACAGCCGCCCGAAGCAGCCGAAATACGCCCGCAACAAAAATATCCTTGTCATCGGCGGTTCCGGCTCAGGTAAGACACGCTTTTTCGTGAAGCCGAACCTGATGCAGATGCACAGCAGCTATGTTGTGACTGACCCGAAGGGTACGGTACTGGTGGAGTGCGGCAAGATGCTCGAAAAGGGCGGCTATGTCATCAAGTCGCTGAACACCATCAATTTCAAGAAATCCATGCACTACAACCCATTCGCGTACATCCGCAGCGAGAAGGACATCCTCAAGCTGGTCAATACGATCATCGTCAATACGAAGGGAGATGGCGATAAGTCCGGCGAAGATTTTTGGGTGAAGGCGGAAAAGCTGTACTATACAGCCCTCATCGGTTACATCTGGTATGAGGCACCCGATCACGAGAAAAACTTTACTACCCTGCTCGAAATGATCAATGCCTCGGAAGCCAGAGAGGACGATGAGACCTTCAAGAACCCTGTGGATGTCATGTTCGACGAGCTGGAAGCCCGCGACCCTGACCACTTTGCGGTCAAGCAATACCGCAAATACAAGCTGGCGGCGGGCAAAACCGCCAAGTCGATTTTAATTTCCTGCGGTGCAAGGCTTGCGCCCTTCGACATTGCAGAGCTACGGGAGCTGATGAGCTACGATGAGATGGAGCTGGACACCATCGGAGACCGGAAGACGGCGCTGTTCGTCATCATTTCCGATACCGATGACACCTTCAATTTCGTCGTGGCGATCATGTATTCTCAGCTCTTCAACCTTCTCTGCGACAAAGCAGATGATGTTTACAACGGACGGCTTCCCGTTCATGTGCGCTGTCTGCTGGACGAGTTTGCGAACATCGGTCAAATCCCGAAGTTTGATAAGCTTATCGCCACCATCCGAAGCCGTGAAATATCGGCGTCAATCATCTTGCAGTCCCAGTCTCAGCTCAAGACCATCTACAAGGATGCGGCAGACACCATCACGGGCAACTGTGACTGCACACTTTTCCTCGGCGGCAAGGAGAAATCCACGCTCAAGGAAATCAGCGAGGTGCTGGGCAAGGAGACAATCGACCTGTACAACACCTCAGAAACCCGTTCCAACAACAACTCCTACGGCTTGAATTATCAGAAAACCGGCAAGGAACTGATGTCTCAGGATGAGATCGCCGTCATGGACGGAGCCAAGTGTATTTTACAGCTTCGAGGCGTGAGACCTTTTCTCAGTAACAAATACGACATTACGAAGCATCCAAAGTACCGGCAGCTCTCCGACTATGACAAGCGGAACGCCTTTGACATCGAGAAGTACCGGCAGCACAAGCTGGTAGTCAAGCCCGATGACACATTCGACCTCTATGATATGGGCGAGGTCGATGCAGATTAAAGCCCCGTCGCTGCACTGCGCAGTGGGTAAAGCCTGATGGCTCCCAAAGCAGAACAGCGACGGGGCTTCTTTTTTTATGCCCATTTTCAAAAATACACAACCAATCTTTTTCAAATCAAGGAGGAAAATCTATGGCTTTCATCAATCAGGCTGTCACGGTTCTTCAGACGCTCGTTATCGCCCTCGGCGCAGGTCTCGCAGTGTGGGGTGTTGTCAACCTCATGGAAGGCTACGGCAACGACAACCCCGGCGCCAAGTCTCAGGGCATGAAGCAGCTCATGGCTGGCGGCGGTGTGGTGCTGATCGGCACGACCCTCATCCCCCTGCTCTCCGGTTTGTTCGGCTAATCCACGGCAAGCCCAGCTTAACCGAAGGGTGGTGAAATATTGGGCAGCATTTTAGAAAAGATCGAACAAGCTCTCAAGGATATGCTGATCGGATGGATCGAGAGCAACCTGACCAATATGTTCACCGATGTCAACGAGAAGGTAGGAACGATTGCCGCCGAAGTTGGGCAAACACCGTCCGGCTGGAACGGCGGCGTGTACCAGATGATCCGGGGACTATCCGAAAACGTGATAGTCCCCATCGCTGGTATCATCATCACCTTCGTTTTGTGCTACGAGCTGATTTCCATGATCACCGAGAAAAACAACCTTCACGACATGGACACTTGGATGTTCTTCAAGTGGTTTTTCAAGGCGGCTGTGGCGATCTATCTCGTGACGCACACCTTTGACATCGTGATGGCAGTATTCGACATCGGGCAGAACGTGGTTTCCGGTGCAGCCGGTGTCATTCACGGCAACACCAGCATTGATATTGATTCGACGATTGCGCAGATGCGTACCGGCATGGAGAACATGGGCGTCGGAGAACTGCTCGGTCTGTCAATAGAAACGCTTCTGATCAGCTTGTGCCTCAAAATCATGGCGATCCTCATTACGGTCATTCTCTACGGGCGCATGATTGAGATTTACTGCACCGTGAGTATTGCGCCTATTCCCATCGCAACCATGAGCAACCGCGAATGGGGCAGCATCGGCACGAATTATCTGAAAGGCTTGTTTGCTCTGGCATTTCAGGGCTTTCTCATCATGGTCTGCGTCGGCATCTATGCGGTGCTGATCAACGGCATGATCATCGCAGACAACATTCATTCGGCTCTGTTCTCTGTGGCAGCGTATACGGTCATTCTATGCTTCTCGCTGTTCAAGACCGGAAGCCTCGCAAAATCCATTTTCCATGCGCACTAAGGAGGTCGGCAGCATGAAGAAGTACAGCATCATCTACGCCGATCCCCCTTGGGCGTATCGGACTTACTCCAAGAAGGGACAGGGACGGTCGGCAGAAAGCCACTACCCGACAATGTGCATTGAAGACATCAAGGCACTTCCGGTCGGTGAGCTTGCCGCGAGGGACTGCGCCCTGTTCCTCTGGATCACGTTCCCGTGCCTCTGTGAAGCACTCGAGTGCTGACGGCATGGGGATTTTCCTATAAGACCGTGGCTTTTGTATGGGTGAAGCGAAAACCGTAAGAACGACGATCTCTTTACCGGCATGGGCTACTGGACAAGGGCGAATGCCGAAATCTGCATCCTTGCTACGAAGGGACATCCGAAGCGTGTTGACGCCGGTGTGCGTCAGGTCATCCTCAGCCACATTGAAGAGCATTCCAAAAAGCCGGATGAAGCGCGGGAGCGCATTGTTCGGCTCATGGGAGACCTTCCCCGCGTAGAGCTTTTTGCCCGTCAGTCTCCCGAAGGCTGGGATGTTTGGGGCAACGAGGTCGAATGCACGGCTCATCTTCCTATGGAGGAAACACCATGCTGCGGCTAAAACCCATCTCTCTTCGTGACGCCAACGAGTATGTCCGGAAGTATCACCGACATCACAAGCCGGTTTGCCGGTCACAAGTTTTCCATCGGCTGTGAAGCAGACGGTGAGCTGGTCGGTGTAATCATCGCCGGGCGTCCCGTCAGCCGGTATCTGGATGACGGCTTCACATTGGAGGTTACAAGGCTTTGTACCAACGGAGAAAAGAACGCTTGTAGCTTTCTCTACGGTGCAGCGGCAAGAGCTGCTGCGGCTATGGGCTATAAGCGCATCATCACCTACACGCTGGAAAGTGAAAACGGTGCAAGCCTTCGGGCTTCCGGCTGGATCTGTCAAGGCAAAGCGGGTGGGCTTCGCTGGACGGGCAAGCGTCAGCCGAAGGAGGATCAATATCCCGCACAAATGAAGCTGCGCTATGAAAAGCAGCTTAGAAAGGAGGAAACAGTCAATGGCATTTGTTCCGGTCCCGAAGGATCTTAACCGCGTCAAAACGAAGGTCATGTTCAACCTGACCAAGCGGCAGCTCATTTGTTTTTCCATCGCTGCGGCAGTCGGCGTCCCGATCTTCTTTCTGGCAAAGGCGCATCTCGACTTGTCTACGGCGGCAATGCTGATGGTGGTGATCATGCTCCCGTTCATCTTCTTCGCGCTTTACGAGAAGGACGGGCAACCCGCCGAAAAGTATCTGTACCACATCGTACAGTCCATGTTCATCCGGGACAAGGTGCGTCCCTATCGCACGAACAATCTCTACGCTGAGATTCAGCAGAAAATCAAAGAACAGGAGGAATTGCAGCTTGAACAACAGCACAGCAAAGGCAAAGCCTAAGATGACCGTCAAAAACGGTGTCGTTTACGGCGATGCCCTTTCCGCTCAGGAAAAGAAGCGGATTGTCATGCAGAAGAAAAAGGACAGGAAGGCAAAGAAAAGTCCGCAAGTCCGCTCAGCAGACCATTCCCTATGTGGAGATGTGCCGCGACGGTATCTGCAAGGTAAACAGCCGCCTCTACACGAAGTCCATCGCCTTTGAGGACATCAACTACCAGCTTGCGCAGAACGAGGACAAAACTGCCATCTTTGAGAACTGGTGCGACTTTCTGAACTACTTCGACAGCTCGATCTTCGTCCAGCTCTCCTTCATCAATCAGAAGGCAAGCCTCAATGAGTTCCGCAAGCGCATCAACATTCCGGCACAGGAGGACGCCTTCAACGACATCCGCTCCGAGTATTCCGGTATGCTGCAAAACCAGCTCACCAAGGGCAACAACGGGCTGATCAAGAAGAAGTACATCACCTTCGGCATTGAGGCGGACTCCCTCCGCACGGCAAAGCCGAAGCTCGAACGCATTGAAACCGACATTCTCAACAACTTCAAAACCCTCGGTGTGAGAACCGAGCCGCTGTCCGGCTACGAACGGCTGAAAGTGCTTCATGATGTGTTCAATATGGACACCAATGAGCCGTTCCGCTTTTCCTTCGATATGGTTGCCCGGACAGGGCTTTCCAGCAAGGACTTCATCGCGCCCACTTCCTTTGACTTCCGTGAAGGCAAGTGCTTCAAGATGGGCAGAACCATCGGTGCGGTGAGCTTTCTCCAAATCCTCGCGCCGGAACTCAATGACCGTATGCTTGCCGACTTCCTTGAGATGGACAGCAACATCACGGTCAATTTTCATATCCGGACGATTGACCAGGCGAAGGCAATCAAGAGCATCAAATCGAAGATCACCGACCTTGACAAGATGAAGATCGAAGAGCAGAAAAAGGCAGTCCGCTCCGGCTACGATATGGACATCATCCCGTCCGATCTTGCCACCTTCGGCGGTGAGGCAAAGCGTCTGTTGCAGGATCTCCAGACCCGCAACGAGAGACTGTTCCTCGTGACCATCCTCATCATGAACACAGCAACCAACCGCCAGAAGCTCGAAAATGCGGTGTTCCAGACCGCCGCCATTGCCCAAAAGTATAACTGTGCGCTCAAGCGTCTTGACTTTCAGCAGGAGGAAGGGCTGATGTCCTCTCTGCCTATCGGCGTCAATCAGGTGGAGATTGAGCGCGGACTGACCACTTCCAGCACAGCGGTTTTCGTGCCGTTCACCACGCAGGAGCTTTTTCAGGGCGGCGAAGCTCTCTACTACGGGCTGAACGCGCTGTCCAACAACATGATCATGGTTGACCGCAAGCGGCTCAAAAATCCCAACGGACTGATCTTGGGTACGCCCGGTTCCGGTAAGTCCTTCTCCGCCAAGCGAGAAATGACCAATGCTTTCCTCATCACGGAGGATGACATCATCGTCTGCGACCCCGAAGCCGAGTATTTCCCCCTCGTGCAGAAGCTCGGTGGTCAGGTCATCCGCATTTCGCCGGTCAGCACGGATTACATCAATCCGTTGGACATCAACACGAACTACTCCGAAGAGGAAAACCCGCTGACGCTGAAATCCGACTTCATTCTCTCCATGTGTGAGCTGATTGTCGGCGGCAAGGACGGCTTGCAGCCGGTTGAGAAGACCATCATTGACCGCAGTGTTCGCATGGTCTATCAGGAGTTTCTTGCAGACCCCCAGCCGGAGAAAATGCCAATCCTCGAAGACCTCTACAACATTCTGAGAAATCAGAAGGAGCCGGAGGCACAGCGCATTGCAACTGCCCTTGAAATCTATGTTCACGGCTCTCTGAACGTCTTCAATCACAGAACGAATGTGGATGTCAACAACCGCTTCGTCTGCTATGACATCCGCGAACTCGGCAAGCAGCTCAAAAAGCTCGGTATGCTGATCGTGCAGGATCAGGTGTGGAACAGAGTTACCATCAACCGCGCCCAGCACAAGGCAACGCGCTACTACATGGACGAGTTCCATCTGCTCTTGAAGGAAGAACAGACCGCCGCGTACAGCGTGGAAATCTGGAAGCGTTTCAGAAAATGGGGCGGCATTCCGACCGGAATCACGCAGAACGTCAAGGATCTGCTTGCGTCCCGCGAGGTAGAGAACATCTTTGAAAATTCGGATTTTGTCTACCTTCTGAATCAGGCGTCCGGCGACCGGCAGATTCTCTCGAAGGCGCTGAACATCTCGCCCAGCCAGCAAAACTACATTACCAATTCCAATGCCGGTGAGGGGCTGATCTTCTACGGCTCGACCATCGTTCCCTTTAAGGACGATTTCCCGAAGGACACCCAGCTTTACCGCATCATGACCACCCGCTTAGAAGAAACCGTACAGAACTGATAGGAGGATTTTTAAATATGAACAACAAGATGATTACCATTCCCTATGCGGACGCTATCGAATACGGAGAGAACACCTCCGCGCTGTTTAAGGCTCTGTGGGAGCTGACCGATCTGATCCGACTGGAAAGCGACCTCAAGAAGCATCACCGCGCCTACCTCCATGTGAGGGAGGACATCGACGAAAAGGTCAAGGAGGCACGTCAGATTATGACCAAGGTATCTGTGGATATGATCGGGTTCTACTTCAAGGTTGATGTTCCCGAAAGCAGCAACAGCGACGAGAATACCCCTTTCGCTGACGCGGCGGATGATGAAGCCGTATCTATCCCCAAGGACAGGTATGAGCTGATGATCGACGATCTGCTCACGATGTCCGAAATCATTCAGTGCGTCGCAGATATGCGCACGCAGGATGTGAAGGCAATCCGCGAGTTCGGCAAGTTTATCCCCGCCTTTGCCGCCTTTGAGAAGAACCGCCTGAGCCTCTATCGTGAGGCGGCGAAGGAAGCCGAGGAAATCTTCGACCGTTGGGCGGACGAGATTGACGATCTCGACGAGGACTTCATGGAAGATGAGGACTACGAGCCGGACGAGTATTACTCCGACTGATGCCCATTGAAATGTTGTCGGGTTTTACAGCCAACATTTCAACGGAAACACAAATCCAGTAGAACAGGAGGTACACCACCATACAACTTGACATCATTCATACCGGCGATTGCCTTGAAACCCTGAAAACTCTGCCCGATGACAGCGTTCATTGCTGTGTGACGTCCCCTCCGTATTACGCGCTCCGTGATTACGGCATGGAGGCTCAGATCGGCAGAGAGACAACGCCGAAGGAATATATCTCGCGCCTGACGGAAGTATTTACCGAAGTCAGGCGCGTTTTGCGTCCGGATGGAACGCTCTGGCTGAACATCTCGGACACCTACGCCGGAAAAGGCAATCAGGGCGATTTCATTGACCCGAAGAACCCCAACGGCAGAAACGGTCAGGCTGTGGCTCTCAACAACAAGGTTGAGGGCTGCAAGCCGAAGGACATGATCGGCATTCCGTGGATGCTGGCTTTTGCCCTCCGTGATACCGGCTGGTATCTGCGCAACGACATCATCTGGATGAAGGATAACCCCATGCCGGAGAGCGTGAAAGACCGCTGCGCCCGCTGCTATGAGCATATTTTCCTGTTCTCAAAGTCCAAGAAGTATTTCTTTGACTACAAGGCAATCTCCGAGCCGATTGCTCCTGCAACGGCGGAACGCCTCAAGCGCGGCATGAAAGGCGGCAACAAATACGGCAAGCCCGTTCCCGGTCAGCCTCAGCCGCAGTCCATCAACCGCCCCCGTGAGCATGGCGAGATCAAGGACAGTGACATCAATCCGCTCCGCAATAAGCGCGACGTTTGGAAGATCAACACTGTTCCCTTCAAGGGCGGTCACTATGCCGCCTACCCTCCGAAGCTGGTTGAGACCTGTCTTCTCGCCGGTTGTCCCGAAGGCGGCATTGTGATTGACCCATTCATGGGAAGCGGAACAACCGGCATGGTTGCCTCGCAGATGGGGCGTCATTTCGTCGGAATTGAGCTGAATCCGGCGTACACCGAGCTTGCCTACAAGCGGATTGGAGGTGAAATCTGATGTCCAAGGAACCAGAACTCAAAGCCCGCGACAAAGTAGTCGTGCGGATGACGCGGGAGGGCGCAGTTGAAGAAAACCTGACGGCTGGCACCGAGCAGCGTGTGTCAAAGCGGCTGGAAGAAGCAGAGTTGGTGAAGTCCGCTGAGACAGTCGCGCCTTCCGAAGCCCTTTCACCGGAGGAACAGAAAAAGGTGCAGATGCGCCGTCAGCATCGTCAGTTTCAGGCGGAACACGCCGAGGATAACGACACACAGCCGCCTTCGGAAACGTCCGTCACAGAAGAGAAAAGGGCAGAAAATCCACCCCAGAATGCACCTGAACCGCTGCCCTCGGAAACGCCGTTCAAGCCCCCTGTTTTGGAGCAGCACGGCGTTTCTTCGCATACCGGCACGGTGATTGCCGAAACGGTTGTCACCCACAAGCTGCGCAAGACCTCTGCGGTTGAAGCCGTTGATGCAGATGCCGTTCTCACTCAAGCGGCGGAGACTGCCTCTGCAAAGCCGCTCTCGGACGATGCCGTCCCGCCCACGAAGCGGATGCAGAAGCTCGAAAGGAAGTCTGAGAAGGCACATGAGCGTCTGGATGCTGCCCGTGAAAAGCTGCCCACGCACAAGGTTCTCAAGAAAGAGCGTGTCTTTGATGAAGAGACCGGCAAGGGCAAAACCCGCCTTCATTTTGAGGATGAGCTGAAAAAGCCCAAGGGCAAAGGCAAGCTGCAATTTGAGGCAGATAAAACCGTCCGCAAGGTCGGTGACACCCTCGCTTCCGGCATTCACGGCAAAATCCATGAGGTCGAACAGGAAAACACGGCGGTTGAGGCGGCTCATAAAACGGAGATCGCCGCTGAGACTGCCGCTCGGCATTTCCGCCATCATCGGGAAAGCAGCGTCAACAAGCCTTATGAAAAGGTCTCCAAGCTGGAACACAAGGCGGATGCTGCTGATGCGAAGCTCCAATATGAGAGAAATCAGCAGGAGCATCCTGAGATGAAGAAGCAGAACATGAACAAGCACTACCAGAAGCAGAGCATCAAGAAGGAATATGCCGCTGCTCGAAATGCCGGTTCTCAGACTGCCGGGACTGCAACAAAAAGCACCGGCAAGAAGCTCGGTGAGAAGGCGTCCGACAAGATCAAGGAGTTCTTTGAGAAGAACAAGAAGGTCTTCATCTGGATCGGCGTCGGAATTGCCCTTCTCGTTTTGCTCGGTGCCGGAATCAGCTCGTGTTCGATGCTCACCTCTACCGGCTCGTCGGTTATCGCTTCCTCTTATCTCAGCGAGGATGACGCGATGCTCGGCGCGGAGGCGCAGTATTGCCGGATGGAGC
>ENA-OQDT01001307-OQDT01001307.1-human-gut-metagenome-genome-assembly--contig:-NODE-1307-length-14723-cov-3.754522_pt1 | contig 14723 bp, 13 predicted proteins | sample MGYA00242786_ERZ504617 | MGnify/ENA primary metagenome ERZ504617 (study PRJEB26092, sample SAMD00036337) | human gut metagenome | host: Homo sapiens | study: EMG produced TPA metagenomics assembly of...
AAGCCCGGGCACGTCGCGTTTCGTGTGCAATGCCAGTTCGCGCACGTCTTCGCCGGCATGCGCGCGTATGAATTCGCGTGTTTCCTGTGACATCTGCAGATTCGCCATACCCACGAGACTACCCGTGCCACACCCGTTGGCCATCTCATGTGCCGCGGTCTTTTCCTCGATGTGCGAAATGCGCGCCAGCCACATGCCATTCCGCCTGCGACGGAGTGCGTGACGCGGAATCAGCTGCAAGCCGACGTATGCGTTGCGCGGTGCGTAACCGCCGGCATATATGCACATCGTTATCCACAATTGTGGGCAAAGTCCGCGTTTCTGACATAACATGCCGAAATTGCCTTATTTTTGCCCACTATATACGGGCATACCGTGCAGCTTGTTGCCTATTTCTAGATTGCCCACACTCCCCGCTGCCCATTGTGGATAACGTTGTCCACAATATTCCACAGCAGAAACCATTGGAATTGCACCGATTGTGCATAACCATGTGGATAACTTGAGCACTTATCCATACGCTATACCCATGTTATCCACAACGTTTTCCACATTTGTGGAAAACTACATGCGTGTAACTCAAACACATGTTCGAATTCATACTTCCCTACTCCGCAGATTACGGCACCGCAATCGAACACCTGTTTGCCCGCCGTTGCCAGACCGCGGCGCCGCGGTACCTGTAGATCCGCGCATGTGCAATGGCGCGTCGAGCACTGCGCAGTCTCACCCCTTCTTCTCACACGACATATTTACGTCGATTACCTAATAAAATGCCGTGTGAGGCAATGTTGTCTCCCGCCTCCTCACCAATATGAGATTGCCCGTGCAAATACGGCCCTGTAGCCGAGCCGCTTCATTGTCATTACGGGACTCGCTTTGCAAAGGTCACGCGGTATTGCGCGTATGTTGTGCCAATCTGAGACCAGATTGGCACAGCCGACCAGCCGCACCGACACCCGCGAGCGCCGAACGGCATATCACACGGAAGACTCCGTACAATATGCCACAGATTCGCATCTGAATGGCTCAATCTGCGGAAGCATCCGAAGGATACGCCGCGAATGCACCCCGCGACGGCACATCTCACGGAACCTTCCGAACAATCTGCCGGAAAGATGCCCTGAAATGGCCTGCTTCGCGGAACCTTCCGAAAGTTCGACCGCTGAATCTACAGAAATGGCACGGCATACGGAAGCATCCGCACACCGTGCCATCGCAGTGCCATGTAAACGCGGGTGAGGAACGCCTCGCGTCCGAGACCAAGGCAGACCAAGGAACGAGGAACTAGTCGAGGAACGGGATCCAGCTGCCGGTACGCATCGGATTCGCGGTATTGCAGGCGTAGCACACCACGAGCAGCAGCACCAGCAGCACCGCGCCATAGATCAGCGCGCGTTCCAGCACCGGGCGACGCCGCAATGCGCGCACGCCGTCGGTCATGAGAATCGTGAACAAACCGCCTATCACAAAGCCTCCCACATGCGCCTGCCACGCGATGTTCGGCACAATGACCGGCATGAGAAAGTTGATGGCCATCCACACAATCATCGAAGTGAGGTCTTGCCCGACCTTGCGGTAGACCACCAGAATCGCGGCGAACAGGCCGAACAGCGCACCCGAGGCGCCGTAGCTCGACGTGAACCACCCCTCGCCGGAGCGGTTGAGCAGCGCCCAGATCATCATGCCCGCATCGCCGCCGATGCCCGAGACCATGTACAGGATCAGGAACGCCCAATGCCCCATCAGCCGTTCGAGCACCGGCCCCACCGACCACAGCGTGAGCATGTTGAAACCGATGTGCCACAGCGACGCCGGTTGGTGCAGGAACATGGCGGTGACGAGCGTCCATGGCTCGCGGGTCATCGAAGCCGGCTGCATCATGCCGAAGCCCAGCATGCCGGCAAGCCCTGCCGGCCATACGAACCGGAACAGGGTCTCCAGCAGCCACACGGCCACGCATACGAGAATGATTGCGGAGGTCACCACCGGCTCACCGCTGCGCCATCGTGCGCGCAACGACTCAGCGGAGAATATCCGGCGTGCGGACGGCGAATCAGGGAACAAACTAAATCCACGACGAGGCATGGCTCCCACTGTACTCGGCCGCGACGCCCGCTTATTCTCCTGCCGAATTCGCACAGCCAGGCACACTCCGTGGCACCGACTACCGAATCGCCATGGAACTGGAGTATCATTGGGGACTTAAGACATCACGCGTCATCCGCTTGCCATGAGCACAATATGCGTCATCTTGCGATGTGGGGCTTATGATGGAAGGCAGAGTCGACCGGGCCGAACCGGACGACCAGAATACTGAAAGGAGCCGTCATGGAGAAGAAGTCTTCAAACGGTTGGAAGTTCTTTGCACTGCTGTTCGGTGGTCTGCTTGCGGCTGTGGTTGGTCTGTACATCTACAAGCAGCAGAACCCGGATTACGATCCGTGGGAGGAGCCGTGGGAGAACAGCTCGTCGCCGGTCGACCTGACCCTGGCACAGGACAAGACCGAGGACGATCTTGACCAGCCGGCTGCGGACGCCGCAAAGGACGCCGCCTGAGTTCACACATGTACGGCAGGGCGCCGGGTACCGTGTTCGAGTACCCGGCGCCTTTGCATATCCGCAGACCGCCCCGTCCATCTTGCGTAATTTCGGACACCCGCGAGCGCTATGCGTCTCTATTTACGCAAATGCACAACAGATAGATACGCTCGCGCAATATGCTTTCGGCCTCCGCCTGCATATGCGAGCGGAGGCCGAAAGCGTCCCATCAGGAATCTGCGAACAGATTACCGTTCATCACTTATCGAGCGAACGGGTGTGCCAGATGCGGTCGAGGTAGTCCTTGATCGAACGGTCGGAGCTGAAGTAACCGGAGTTGGCGACGTTGAGAATCGCCTTACGGTTCCATTCGAGCTGGTCGGCATACAGTGCGTCGATATCGGCCTGAATGTCATGGTAGGCGGAGAAGTCGGCCAGCGTCATGAACCAGTCCTTCGTCAGCCAGTCGGAGACCAGCGGGGCGTAGGTGTTCCTGTCGCCGTTCGAGAACGTGCCGTCGGCAACCATGTCGATCGCGGCCTTCAGACGCGGGTCGGCCTCATAGTACTTGCTCGGGTCGTAGCCCTGCTCGTACATCTTCTCCACCTCGTCGACGGTCATGCCGAAGAGGAAGAAGTTGTCGGCGCCCACGCGCTCGCGAATCTCCACGTTCGCGCCGTCGAGCGTGCCCACGGTGAGCGCGCCGTTGAGGGCGAACTTCATGTTCGAGGTGCCCGAGGCCTCCTTGCCGGCCTGCGAGATCTGCTCGTCGAGCTCGGTGGCCGGGATGAGCATCTGCGCGACCTCGATGTTGTAGTTCCACGGGAAGAAGATCTTGATCTTGCCGTTGACATCCGGATCGTTGTCGATCACCTTGGCCACGTTGTTGATGAGCTGGATCGTCATCTTGGCGAGGTAGTAGCCCGGGGCGGCCTTCGCACCGAAGATGTAGGTGCGCGGCGTGATGTCCTGGACGTTGACCTTGCCGCTCTTGATGTCGGAGTACGTGGCGATGATCTCGAGGATCTTCAGTGCCTGGCGCTTGTATTCGTGCAGACGCTTGATCATCGTGTCGAACATCGTGTTGGCATCGAGTTCGGCGCCGTAGCGCTGCTTGGAGAAGTCGGCGAATGCGACCTTGTTCTCGTGCTTCACGGCGGCGAACTTCTTCACGAACTCGTCGTCCTGGGCGAGCGGCGCGAGGCCTTCGAGCAGATCGAGGTCCTCAAGCCACTTGTCGGTGCCGAGACCCTCGGTGATGAGCTCGGAGAGGCGCGGATTGGCCAGCTTGATGAAGCGGCGTGGGGTCACGCCGTTGGTCACGTTCTTGAACTTCGCCGGGTAGACGTCGGAGAAGTCACGCAGCGTGACATCCTTGAGCAGCTGGGAGTGCAGCTCGGCGACGCCGTTCACGTTGGAGCCGGCGTAGGTGGCGAGGTAGGCCATGCGCACCACCGGGTGCTCGTCGTCGGTGAGGATCAGCATGCGCTTGATCTGGTCTTCGCTGGCACCCTTGGCCTCGAGCTCGGAGACGAACTGCTTGTTGATGCGCTCGATGATCTCGAGGTGGCGCGGCAGCAGCTTGCCAATGAGCGATGCCGGCCACACTTCCAGTGCTTCCGGAAGCAGCGTGTGGCAGGTATAGTTGAAGGTCTTGTGGGTGACTTCCCAGGCGGTGTCCCAGTCGTAGCCGTATTCGTCGATCATGATGCGCATGAGCTCCGGAATGCCGATCACCGGGTGGGTGTCGTTGAGCTGGAACGTGATCTTGTCGGCGAAGGTGGTCAGATCCGGCTTGTCGGTGTCCGGGTAGAACACGCGAATCGCATCGTGAATGGAGGCGCTGGCGAAGAAGTACTGCTGTTCGAGACGCAGTTCCTTGCCCACCTCGGTGGAGTCCTCCGGGTAGAGCACCTTGGAGATATCCTCGGCCTTGACCTGCGGCTTCACCGCGTCGAGGTACTCGGACTTGTTGAACGTGAGCAGGTCGAACTCGTCGTAGGAGCGGGCCTGCCACAGACGCAGCGTGTTCACGCGACCCGAGGCGTAGCCGGGCACCATGTAGTCCACCGGGATCGCGCGCACGGCCCAGCTCGGCTTCCACACACGCTTGCCGTTCTCCTCGACGACCTTGCCGCCGAAGTTGACGCGCTGATCGCGCTCGTAGTCGATGTGCCCCCACGGGTCCTCATTGGACAGCCAGTAGTCCGGACGCTCGATCTGGCGACCCTCGTCATCGAATTCCTGGCGGAAGATGCCGTACTTGTACTGGATGCCGTAGCCGAAGGCGGGAACGCCGAGCGAGGCGAGCGAATCGATGAAGCAGGCTGCGAGACGGCCGAGACCGCCGTTGCCCAGGCCCGGTTCGTATTCCGCGTCGACCACTGCCTGCGGGTCGAAGCCGAGGCCGCGCACGGCCTCTTCGAACTGCGGGGTGAGGCCCGCGTTGAGCAATGCGTTGCGCAGCTGCTTGCCCATCAGGAATTCCGCGGACAGGTAGCCCACAGCCTTCGTGTCGCCGTTGATCATGTCCTGCTGGGTCTTCATCCAGGAATCCATGAGATGACGGCGGACCACGGTTGCAGTGGCAACATAGACATCGGCCGTCTTGGCCTGTTCCGGGGTGACCCCCTGTGTGTACTTGAGCGCCTGTCGAATTTCGTCAGCGAATTCGTTGGCGGTCAGCGGGGACTTAGGTGCCGTTAGTTCGGTCATACGTGACTCCCTTTATATGTTCCTCATCGAACGTGCGCGTCGGCGGGCATTGCTGCATCCGTTTTTGCATACGTTCTCATAAAATATACCACCGCTTGCTCCTTTCACGAAAAACGCTCTGTTTTCCGCATTCGTTTCGCGCACTGTTTACTGCGGCGACCATTGCAAACGTTGGTATCCATATACCGCACACTACTCTTCTCTCGTTACCGCGACCACCCTTGCATCTCATGGCTTACCCCTCCCCTCCTTTTGGTGTAACAGCCCCTGACGCAAAACACCCTTTGACGCATCCCTCTTTGACGCCTCCCTTGGCGTAAAAAGAGACAAATACGACTACCAAATGTCACTTTTTACGCAGAACAACAGACCTCCACACTTCTTCTCTCTCCCCTTTTTCCCCTTTCTCCTCCCCTATGACTTTCACCGTGACGTAAAAAGAGACGAATACAGCCGCCAGGCGTCTCTTTTTACGCGGAGAAAACGAGTTTTTCGCAATCACCATAGCGTCTTCACAAGGATTAATGCCCCATGGGTAAACAGCCCATTGTTATCGAGCGTTCGATGCAGAATCACAGTATGGCAGCAATTCGTAAGCAAGATATGATGCGCGGCATGCAGGCATACGACGATTGGTGCACGGCGGCGCGCGCAGCAGCCGAGACCACGCCGGCCCTCGACATCGCACCCCGGCTCGACCGCGCCACCATGGCCATGGCCGTGCGCTACTCACTTCACCAGCTGGAAATCAAGGCACCCGGCCCGGGCGTGGAGGTGCGCGTCGCGCCGTACGCGGTGGTCAAGATCCTGGAAGGCCCCGCCTCGGATCCGCATAATCTCACACCTCCCGACGTGATCGAGCTCGATCCGCAGGTTTGGCTGCGCGTCGCCAGCGGCATCACCACATGGCACGAGGAGCAGAAGGCCGGGCGCATCAGCGCGGTCGGCGAGCGCGACGATCTGTCGCCGCTGCTGCCGCTCGGCTGACGCCGTACGGATGAGCGTCACGGCATCTCTTTTTGCAATCGTTTGCATAGGACGCCTACCATCTCAATGCGGATCAATGCGGACGCGCACATGCCGAGCCCTATACTCACATCTACACACATCCGCACCCGAACGCCGTGAGGGGCGCCGCTCATCGCGACGCCCCTCACGAATTCATATGTCACCGAACCGGCGGATCTACTCCTGCTGGTCTGTGTGTTTGAAGGTTTCCGGCACTGGCATCGGAATCGGCTTGTGCGGCTTTGGTTTGGGTTGCGCGTGAGTCTCCGGCATCTCTCCGGTCGTGGCCTTCGCCGCTGCTTCGGCGGCCCACTTCGCGTATTCGTCGAGGTCATCCACCGTCTCGTCGACGTCCTGTGCCTCGAATTCGTCGTTCTCGACATCGGCAAATGGATCGAATGAGCCGGTCCCCGGCTCGTGCGCGCCCAATTCCTTGGCAAGCTCGTCGTAATCCGTGTCAGTGGTCATATACTTGAGCTTCCTGGCGATCTTCTGCTGTTTGGCTTTCTGACGTCCGCGGCCCATGCGACCCCCTGATACTTATTTGTTTCGATTCATCACATATGAGAGTACCACCACTTCAGACACATTGTGTTGTCTTCTCGAATTTCTACGATGATTCTTTATTACATAGGCCATACAGCGCATGCAGACGCACGCATACAGACGAGAAGAGGCTACCGGCATGACCGACGACATGAACGCGCAACTCACCGCGGCGGGCAATGAAATGAGCGCGAGCTTCCTCGCGGCGAAGAAGCGTTCCGACGAAACGCTCGCCAAGCTCAAGGCGAACCCGGGCAAATTCACCATGCTCACCGGAGACCGCCCCACCGGCCGTCTGCATCTCGGCCACTTCTTCGGCTCCATCCGCGAGCGTGTCGCCATGCAGAATCTCGGCGTGAACACGAATATCATCATCGCCGACTACCAGGTGATCACCGACCGCGATACCACCGAGCACATCGACGACAACGTGCTCAATCTCGTGCTGGACTACATGGCCGCCGGCATCGACCCCGAGAAGACGATGATCTTCACGCATTCCGCAGTGCCCGCCGAGAATCAGCTCATGCTGCCATTCCTCTCGCTGGTCACCGAAGCCGAGCTGCACCGCAACCCGACGGTGAAATCTGAGATGGAATCCTCCGGCCATGCGCTCACCGGACTGCTGCTCACCTACCCGGTTCACCAGGCGTGCGACATCCTGTTCTGCAAGGCGAACGTGGTGCCGATCGGCAAGGATAATCTGCCGCACGTCGAAATCACGCGCACGATCGCGCGCCGCTTCAACGAACGCTATGCGAAGAAGAACCCGGTGTTCCCCGAGCCGGCCGCGATTCTGTCGGAGGCGCCGGAGATCCCCGGACTCGACGGCCGCAAGATGAGCAAATCTGCACCGATCAGAGAGGCACTACGCGAACTGGAGAATGAAGGCCTGGTAGAATATGTAAGAAATGCCGGATGTTCCGTGAAAGAGATCACATTTGAAGAATCATTTGAAATCTATCTGATGCGTGCGAATTATGAGATTATGGCGGTGCGTCTTCTGGGAGGAAAGATACCGGAAGAAACCCTGCAGGAGATGGAAGAAATACTGGAACGCATGAAGAGTCTGAATGTGGATGAATATGATCAGCTGTTTTCATATGATAATAAGTTTCACAGCTGTTTGATCAGAATGACCGGAATGAAAAGTCTGTATAAGGCATGGAAAAGTCTGAATTATGGGAATATCGTGACAGGTTATAATCTGGCATCGGACAAAAAAGCAGTGATCAAACGGCAATATCCGATACATAAAGAACTGCTGGAAGCATGCAAAAGCAGGAAGAAAGAAGAAATCTGCAGGGTATTGTCGGATCATTATATGGGTACGATCCACAGACTTTTGAAAGAGCAGGGAATGACGGAAGCAGACACGAAGTTTTCAACTGGACTTTCTGATTTCATAAAGAAGATCATAGTGGATTTGGAGAGCATGATTCCGGGAAAATGAATGATGGATGAAAAAGACAAATGTTGTGCATAAAATACAAAAATAGATATAAAATATAAATAATATATTGAAAAAACGCACAAAAATATGCTATATTACATTCAAGTATTGACGATTGTCGACAAAAATTATTTCTAATCACGGCAGCAACCCGGAAATTAAACCGTCTGGTTGAAGGAGAAGAATAGAAAAATATATCATCTGAAGCAGTTACCGGAAGGAAGTAAGCAAAATGAGTCTTTGGAAATATAAATATTTTTTAGATGTAGTGGAACTAAAGAGTTTTACAAAAGCAGGAGCGAGAAATTATGTGACGCAGACGGCAGTGAGCCAGCAGATCGCGTCTCTTGAAAAGATGGCGGGAGGCACGTTGCTGGAGAGAGGCAATGGTGAGATCTGCCTGACAGAGTTAGGTGAGATTGTCTATGAGCATGCCAGAGAGATGGTGCTGATACATGAGCGGATGCTGAATGAGATAGAAAGATACAAAGAAAGCAGCGTGCTCCGTATCGGAATCGACAGTTCGATTAATAAATTATTCTGGGCAAAGATGCAGAAGATGATTAATGATAAGCATTCCGAAAAAGACTTCCGTTTCAGTAAACTGGATTCCTACATAGGCAGCCGGATGCTGAGAGAAAATACATTGGATATTTATATTGGATACGGACTGAATGATTTGGAGCAGCCGGATGAAATAGGAGAAAAGCCGCTGATATCCAGCCGGATCGGGGCATATATCGGACATGAATCATCGATAAATGAGCATCCGGAGTTTAAAGCAAAGGATCTTGAGCGTTATGTCAGATATGGAACAAAGTCATATTTATGCAGTGTAATGAATGGACAAAAGAATGATCCACAGTTGCTTACACAAGGAATAGAATTAGTTGACAATGTGGATACCATGAAATTAAAGGTAGAATTTAACGATGGATATGCACTGGCAGACAGTCGGTATTTCTCTTATTATGATGGAGATATGCTTCTGCTTCCGGGATATGACGGAGAGTGCGTGATCAAAGCATTCTACAGAAAAAAAAGAAACAAAAAGAAAATAAAAGAGATTCTGGAAGAACTTCAGAATGTAGTGAAATCATAAGAAAAAGTTATCGACTGTGAAAGCGGCCGGTAATTTTTTTGCGCATACCTAAATATACAAGAGAAGTTTCTGGTGGTAAATTCTCTGCATTTTGAGCTGAAAGATTGTATTTTATAAATATGACATAATATGGAATAGTACATAAGCTTTGCTTATAGGTTATACCTTTTTCTCGTTGGATATATTGTATGAACAGAGATACAATTTTTCGTAGAAAGACTGCGAGATACAAAGGAGGAGAGAAAAGATGCAGCGAAAAAATATGTGGAAAGAATACACAGAAGATCAGCAGAAAGAATTAGAAGAGCTGAGTGTCCGCTATAAGGAATGTCTGGATATCGGAAAGACAGAGCGTGAATGTGTAAAGCTTGGAAAGAAAATGGCTGATACGTGGGGATATCAGAATCTGGAAGAGTGCATTTCCAAGGGGATTACATTAAAAGCTGGGGATAAGGTATATGCAGACTGCATGGGGAAAGCATTTGTTATGTTCCAGCTCGGCAAGAAACCGTTAGAAGAAGGTATGAATATTCTTGGAGCACATATCGATTCACCAAGAATAGATGTAAAGCAGAATCCGTTATACGAAGACAGTGATATGGCATATCTGGATACGCATTACTATGGTGGGATCAAGAAATATCAGTGGGTTACGATTCCGCTTGCGATCCATGGAACGATTGCAAAAAAAGACGGAACAGTGCGGGACATTATTATTGGGGAAAAGGAAGATGATCCGGTACTTGTGATTTCAGATCTTCTGATCCATCTGTCACAGCAGCAGATTGAGAAGAAGGCGGGCGTGGTAGTCGAAGGAGAAGGATTGGATATCCTCGTTGCAACAAAGCCGCTTACAGGCGATGCAGAATTGGAGAAAGAAGAAAAAGAGCTGGTAAAGGCAGCGGTTGTTCAGTTCTTAAAAGAGAATCTTGATATGGAAGAGGAAGATTTCCTCTCAGCAGAACTGGAGATCGTGCCGGCAGGAAAGGCGAGAGACTGCGGACTGGACAGAAGCATGGTGATCGGATACGGACAGGACGACAGGGTCTGTGCATTTACTTCGCTTTTTGCAATGCTGGAAACAGAGAATCCGGAAAGAACAAGCTGTTGTATTCTGGTAGATAAAGAAGAGATCGGAAGCGTTGGTGCAACCGGAATGCATTCCAGATTTTTTGAAGATTATGTGGCAGAACTGATGGCACTTACCGAAGATGGTAATCCATTAAAAGTCAGAAGAGCACTGAGAAATTCTTATATGCTTTCTTCTGATGTAAGCGCAGCATTTGATCCATTGTATGCCGATGCATTTGAGAAAAAGAATACCGCATACTTTGGAAGAGGTCTGGTATTTAACAAATTTACCGGAAGCCGCGGAAAGAATAACAGTAACGATGCAAATGCAGAATATATCGCAAAAGTACGTCAGGTATTAGACAATAATGAAGTCGGATTCCAGACTGCGGAGATGGGTAGAGTCGATCTTGGAGGCGGCGGAACCATCGCATATATCATGGCAAATTATGGTATGAATGTTATTGACAGTGGTGTTGCTGTGCTTTCCATGCATGCACCGTATGAGGTGACAAGTAAGGCTGATATTTATGAAGCTTACAGAGGATATAAAGCATTCTTGAAAGATATAAAATAAGACAGAGAAGGATATATGTACAAAATAAGGAAGAAGAAATAAAAGTACATAAAAAGTAAGGACTAAATTTAGAAAAAAGTGAGGAAAAGAATATGGAGACAAAAAGAAGGGCTTCCCGGTAGCGTTCTGGGTATGTTCCTGCTCAGAGATTTTTGAACGTCTGGCGTATTACCTTGGACGTTCGCTGATTTTGATTTTTGTAACTGCTTCGGTGGCAACCGGAGGACTCGGACTTTCAGATACGGTGGCTGCCAACATGCAGTCGAACCTGACCGCATTTTCTTATCTGCTTCCACTGTTTGGGGCAGTGATCGTAGATAAGTATATCGGGGCAAGATACACGACACCGGTTGGTATGTTTATTGCTGCGGCAGGATATTTCACCGGCGGAATCGCAAAGAGTGCCACCGGAGTATATGTGATGATCTTCCTGGTAAGTCTTGGACTTGCATTATTCAAAAATGGAGCGATCATCGGACGTGTTATTACAGACAAATCACAGATGGACCCGGCATTTTCCATGCGTTATACACTGGTAAATGTGGGTGCATTCATCGGAACATTCCTAGTGGGAATCCTGTATAAGGATGTATTTGCAAAAGATGGTGTACTGGGATTCGCACCATGCTTTAAGATGGCAGCACTGATGATGGTTCTCGGAGGACTTTGGTACATCTTCGTATGCTGGAGATTCTTAGGTGACCTTGGAAAGCTTCCATTCAAGAAGACTCTGACAGAAGAAGAAAAAGCTGCAGAGGCAAAGAAAAAAGAAGAAGCAGGAACAAAACAGCCGCTTACAACGATTGAGAAGAAACGTATCGGTGCAATCTTTGTAGCTTCATTATTCTCCATCGTATTCTGGATCTTCTGGTATCTGGGATATATGCCGGTATATTTTTACTGGGCAGAGAATATGGACTGGGTAGTAGCAGGTTATCAGGTACCGTCTACATGGTTTGATGCAGCCAACTCACTGTTCTGTGTTATCCTGGGACCTGTAACAGCAGCGTTATGGAAGAAACTGGCGGCAAGACCACAGGGGGATATGAGTCTGTTCAGAAAGACCGGACTTGGAATTGCAATCATCGGTGTCGGATATCTCTTCTATGCAGCAATTGATATTATGCGCGGTGGGGAAAAGGCAAGCGTGTTATGGCTGATCGTGTTCGCATTCCTTCTGACAATGGGAGAGATGTTCTTCTCACCATTGGGACACTCGTTTATCAGTAAATATTCACCGAGCCGTTATCTGGCTGTCATGATGTCGGTATGGGGATTTGCGACATTTATTGCAGCAAAGAGTTATGGTCCGGTATATGGATTGCTGTTTGGCGGAAAGATTGAATTCAAAGTAGCATGTATCGGAGTTGCGGTTGTATCGTTTGCAGCGGCGCTGATCATGATAGCTCTGGACAAGAAATTATCGGCATTGGTGGACTAACCGCCGGGTGCTGGATAAAAACAATGATAATTGTATAGATATGCCTGAAACAGATTTAGGCATAGACACCCTTCAGAAAAAGATGTACTCCTCTTTGCACAAAAAAGAGGAGTACATCTTTGTGCAGAAATATTGAATTAAGGAAGAATGAAATGAAGATAACAAAAAAAGAATTTATTATGATGCTGGGCGGCATGTTCTTAATGTCTGCAGCTGTATATTATGAAATGATGCCAAATAATCTGGTGCTTGGAAGTCTGTCAGGACTGGTTCTTGTTCTGGTAAAGATCATTCCGTTGCCGGTATCGGCAATTACCTTTGCCTTGAATATGATACTGTTGGTCATCGGGTATATTTTTATCGGCAGGGAGTTCGGTGTAAAGACCGTTCTTGCATCACTTATGCTTCCGATGTATCTGAGGATTTTTGAGATACTGACTCCGCATGTGGAATCCTTGTCTGGGAATATCGTAATCGATCTGGTATGCTTTATGATCGTGGTTGGCGCCGGACAGGCCGTCTTATTTAACATGAATGCATCCAGCGGGGGAATTGATATTGTTGCGAAGTTGATCAATAAATATCTTGGGTTCAAAATAGGACAGAGTATTACGATCATAGGTGTGCTTATATCGCTGACGGCGATCTTTGTATATGATCGGGAGACAATGGTAATAAGTCTTGTTGGTACGTTGATCTACGGTCAGGTATTAGACCGGTTCTGTGATGGATTCCATGTGCGTAAGAAAGTATCCATTCTTTCAAAGGAGCATGAAAAAATTCAGAATTATATCGTAAGGGAATTACGCAGAGGTGCGACGATTTATCCGGCATATGGAGGCCTGGATCATGCAGAGCATATAGAAGTTGTGACGATATTAGAAAAGAATGAATATGGAAAATTATTATCTTTCATCCACGAAACAGATGAACATGCATTTGTGACCGTCAGTACCGTAAATGAAGTAGTCGGAGCATGGAATACAGTGAAGAACAGATAAAAATACATTCCCGGATAACTGAAACATCGACGAAAAAAGAGAAATTGGATTTTTACCGGGAATGTATTTTATCTATGTACTATTTAAGGATGGCTGATGTTCATATTATTTCTGTTTATATCCGTCAAGGAATGTTCCCATCCGGCGGATCGCATCACTTAAGACATCTGCCTGCGGAAGCATGACGATACGGAAATGATCCGGATCTTTCCAGTCGAATCCACTGCCCGGAACGAGCAGGATATTGGTGGCATCCAGCAGATCATGAGCAAACTGTTTGTCATTTGTGATGTTAAATTTCTTCACGTCCAGTTTCGGGAAGACATAGAATGCAGCGTCATTTTTTACAAATGACAGGCCATTGATCTTCTCGAGTTCACGAACAGTTGCTTCACGCTGTTCATAGATTCTGCCGCCTGGGCGGATCATAGAAGCAGGAGTCTCCATATCATCAAGAGCAGCAGGGATGACAATCTGAGCCATGGTATTGGCACACAGGCGGAGAGAAGTTAACTGAATGATTCCCTGTCTGTAATCTTCGGTCAGTTCTCTTGGACCGCTGATGACCATCCATCCGCAACGGTATCCACACAGACAGTGTGATTTGGACAGACCATTTAATGTAATGACCGGAACATCCTCTGTCAGTGAAGCAAGAGAGATATGCTGCTTACCATCCATAACGAGACGGTCATAGATTTCATCTGCAAAGATCAGAAGTCCGGATTCTCTTGCAATCTGGATGATCTCAAGAAGGAGTTCCTTTGGATAGAGTACACCGGTCGGGTTGTTCGGATTGATGATGACGATTGCTTTTGTCTTCTCTGTGATTTTGGAACGGATATCCTGAATGTCTGGATACCAGTTGGCCTTCTCGTCACAGGTGTAAAAGACCGGTTTGCCGTCTTCGAGATATACGGAATTGCCCCAGAGGGAGTAACTAGGAGAAGGAACTAAGACTTCATCTCCATCATTTAACAAAGGTGTTAAAGCGAAAGATACAACTTCGCTGACACCGTTACCGATAATACGTCATCCGGCGTGATACCTTTACTGGTCTCATAGTCACAGATCGCCTGTCTTGCTTGTGGCATTCCTTTGAAGTCACAGTAGCCGACACCATCTTGCATGTGTTCCATCAGTGCATTCTTGATGCTGTCAGCAGGCCAAAGCCAAAGGTTGCAGGATTTCCGGTATTTAATTTTAATATCATCGATGCCCTGTTCTGGCGTTTCATGGCTTCTACGAATAATGGACCACGGATATCA
>ENA-OQDT01001308-OQDT01001308.1-human-gut-metagenome-genome-assembly--contig:-NODE-1308-length-14723-cov-3.022061_pt1 | contig 14723 bp, 9 predicted proteins | sample MGYA00242786_ERZ504617 | MGnify/ENA primary metagenome ERZ504617 (study PRJEB26092, sample SAMD00036337) | human gut metagenome | host: Homo sapiens | study: EMG produced TPA metagenomics assembly of...
CCCGATGGGCGTCTGCACACAAATAGAGAGTTCCTGCCATTCTTCCCTCTGTTTTTCTCTTCGTCTCTTTTGTTTTCTGATTTTCTTTTCTTGTTGTCTAATTTTTTTATTTCTTTATTTGTTTTTCATTTCTTTTTATATCTTTTAATTCTTATTTATTTTACCTTTTCATTCTTTTTATTTATAAATCACAAGCGGCGGTTCTACCGTGATACGCGGCTTTGCCCCGCGTACGCCTTCTATCATTACCATCGTCGGCTCTTTATCAAGATACGGATAAATAAACTTGAATCCGTTTCGGCTCAATTTTATAATAATTCATTTTAATCATAATCTCCGTCAGCCTGAATGGACGGTGTATCATATAAAATCTTCCCTTATCCTGCAAAAGGCGCATACTCTCCCGCAAAATATCATCAAGTGAACAAAGCACCTCATGCCGTGCGATCGCCTTGGCGTCCGCCGGATTGCGAAGTCCGTGATCTGCGATCATGTACGGCGGATTTGTCGTGATCACATCAAAAAAAGGCCGGCTTAAATATTTCCGCCGCCTCTTTGATGTCGCCTGTCACAATATCCACTTTATCTTCTAAACCGTTATAGTCTACACTTCTTCGAGCCATCTCTGCCATCTCCGGCTGAATCTCCAGACCTGTAAAATGACGTCCCTGCGTCTTTTCAGACAACAGTATCGGTATAATCCCGTTCCCTGTTCCCAGATCAAGAGCCCGCTCCCCCGCCTTTATTTTCACAAAATCCGAAAGAAAAACAGCATCTACGCCAAAACAGAATTTCTTCGGATCCTGAATCAATTCAAGACCGTTAAGCTGCAGATCATCCAGTCGCTCGCCCGGAAAAAGAACCGCTTCTTTCCCCTTCTTTTGTCCGCTCATATGCCGCTACCTACTCCTTTTCAAGTTCCGCAAGCTGCTTCATCTCTTCTTTTGTAACTTTCTGTTTCTTTCGTCTCGGTTTAAATTTCAGCTCATCCGCCATATATTCTCTGATCTCTTTCTCATCGTTTTCCAAATTTACGATTACTTTTACCAATCTGCGCAGAACGCTCAATGAATGGACAACTCCTGTAAGTCCGTCTTTTGTCGTAACCGCATCCCCGACTGACGGAAGCTGGCTGTTAAGCATCTCATACGTCTCTTCTTCATTCGTCAGACAACACATAAGCCTTCCGCACACACCTGATATCTTCGTCGGATTCAGAGACAGATTCTGTTCTTTCGCCATCTTAATCGACACAGCGGAAAATTTCAGTCAAATATGTGCTGCAGCAAAGCGGCCGCCCGCAGATACCGATCCCCCCGCGGATCTTCGTCTCGTCACGCACTCCGATCTGACGAAGTTCGATCCTTGTGCGAAATACTGCGGCAAGATCTTTTACAAGCTCTCTAAAATCAATTCTTCCGTCTGCTGTGAAATAAAATAATATCTTATTCCCATCAAAAGTGTACTCAACGTCGATTAATTTCATTTCCAGTCCATGCTTACGGATTTTTTCAAGGCAGATCTTAAACGCCTCTTTTTCTTTCTGTTTGTTTTTATTTACAACTTTCTGATCCTGCTCAGTCGCAATCCTGATCACTGATTTCAACGGCTGGATCACATCTTCTTCGGCAACTTCTTTTACTCCGCTTACAACTCGCCCGAACTCTACGCCGCGGGCAGTTTCCACGATCACATTGTCGCCTTGCTTAATATCAAACTGTCCGGGAGAAAAAAAATAAATTTTCCCGGCAGTACGAAATCTGACTCCGATTACTTTTTACCATTTTGTCAATTTCTCCTTTATTCGTTCAGCAAGGAGCAGTTTCCACGTCAGCTCAAAAATTTCATATCCTGCATTTTCATTCTTTGCCCTTTTGCCCTTTTTCAAGTAGAATCGAGAATATTTTCAATCCCCCTCGTATGAGCTCTTCTTCGCCCGCTCCCGAATATATTTTCATCTGATCGGAAAACACGACCCGATCCACACTTCTTGTTGCTTTATAGATCAACACATCTCTGTACCATATCGCGATCATATCAAGATAATCGCTGATCTCCATCTTATATATCATGCAGCGTTTTACCGCTTCCATCAGATCCGGAACTGTCATCTCGTCGATATTTCTCAGCAAATGTACAACTTCCTCTTTAATCTCATTGAATATTCGGAGTTTGCCAACATGATCGCCTTCCCCATATTTCCCTGAGCAAAAGCAACGCAGACATCTGCTTTATAATCCGGCACTTCCAACTGCTCCATGAGATATTTTTTCACGAGCTGATCTTTAATATTGCGAAGCTTCATCATAACACATCTTGAACGGATCGTCGGAAGAAGTGTCTCCGCATTCTCCGTCAGAAGCATGATAACGGCATACTCCGGCGGTTCTTCGATTGTTTTCAAAAGCGCGTTCTGCGCCTCCACGCTCATCATATCCGCATCTGCTATAATATAGATTTTATATTTGCTGCTGTACGGCCGGATCATAATATCGTCATTCACCTGCGTACGGATATCTCCTACTCCGATCGTATTCGGTTTCTCATGCATGACCCGGATAATATCCGGCTGATTTCCGCCTGCCGCCTGCCTGCACGAACGGCATTTTCCACAGGCGTCGCCGTCTTCATCCCGGTTTTCACATTGCAGGCTCATGGCAAACAAATTCGCAAGCAGCTTCTTCCCTGAACCTCTCTCGCCATTCAAAATATACGCATGAGAAACTGCGTCCGCAGTCACTGCGTTCTGAATGTACTTAATAATATTCTTATGTCCTACTACGTCTTTAAAACCACTCATCCATATCACCTGCACTCTTAAAATTAATTTTCCAAAATGCCTCTCAGAAGACGTTTCCCTTTCAAGACATACTCCTATTGTACTACAATTTTAAATTAAAAGGTATTACAAAAGAGTGAAATCTCATAAAAACTGATAAAATCTATCTTATTTCTTCAATATATCTTTGTATTTTATTCAGACACTCTGTGAAATCTTCATTGCCAAACCGCTCTGTAATCCCGCTTTTGATAAGATTTTCTTCCGAAAAGTCCTCCTCGTCCGCAAGAAAACGGCGGCACATCTCCGCATATTTCGGCTTCTCCTGTCTGCGTTCCCGCTCAAGCGCGCGGGCAAGCCGCAGTCCGTCTTCCACTTCGAGATAAACCGGCACGATCGCCTCCTCTCCGAAATATTCCCGCAAAGCCTGATATGACACGAGCGTTCCGATCAAAAGATAATCTGCGGCGCTTAGATCGATCTGCCCGTCATCCGCAGTAAAATAAGTCCATATTCCGCACTTTGTGTTATAAGACCGGGACTCTATCACCTTCCCGTCCTCCTTCATCGCACGAAACTGTTCCGGATCCACAAAATAATATTCGACGCCGTCTTTTTCGCCTTCTCTGATCGGACGGGTCGTATAGGGAACAATCAAACGAAACTCTTTATATTGCTCTTTTAACTTTTTATAAACAGTATCCTTTCCCGAAGAACTCTTTCCCATCACACAATAAATTTTACCCATTTATCAATACCTCAATCTTTCCTTTCACCTTTGTTCCCTCAATCCGAAATCCCATTTTTTCATACTCGGACATCTCTTCCGCTATTTTCTCTGAGATCCGTTCTCCCGGAACGATCAGCGGGATCCCCGGTGGATAAATATAGGCATATTCTGCCGCGACCTTTCCGCCGCACATTTTCCATTCAACAGATTCGCATCCCTTTTTTAAACGCTGTCGTTTCGTCTCGCTCGGACTATAGATATATATATTCTTCTGATGATCCCGTTCTTTCTTGTCCTTCAATATATATTGATATGTATCTGAATCCTGCACTATATATCGCGCCAGAGAATTATTTCTTTCATACTTATCTCTTTTTGCAAGTTCGCCGTCAATTTCTTCCAATGCAGACACAAGGCGCTCCATCCCTTCGTCTGTATCTGCCGGCGAAGTCATCAAAACAACGTATGAGCCTGATGCCATCTCCGGTTGTAGTAAATATTTATCTTTCAAAACGTCATATAATTGTTTCCTGTAAACCTATTTATGTCTTCATCGCCATGATTCCCAACCGCAGTTACTATCTTCGACCTGTCATACTTCTCCGTCTCAATCAGTTTCAACACAGAAAGCCTGCTTATTCTCTTTCTTACAGATTCCAGACGCTTCACATAATTGTCAAAAACATCTGAGCTTCTCTCTCCCACGAAACGAACACACTCGTCTATTCCTGCCATAAGTATATATGACGGACTGCTCGATTGAAGCATATGGACGTACTCTCTGATATCCGTTCTGTTAGCCAGCTCTCCATTCATATGAAGCAGCGCAGTCTGAGTCAACGACGGAAGCGTCTTGTGCAGACTATGAATAACGATATCTGCCCCTAAAGTATTACTGTTCTTTGGAAAATACGGATGGAACCCGAAATGTGCCCCATGCGCCTCATCCATGATCAATGGAATGCCCTTTTCATGAACAATTCCGGCAATCCGCTCAACATCCGAAACAACGCCTTCATACGTCGGAGATGTAATGACAACAATCTTCACATTCGGATTTTCCTCAAGAATCCGCTTAACTTCACCGGGATTTATTGCTCCGTTTTCAGGATAAATATAAATCGGATGAAGTTGGTTCATAAAGACTGCGTTATAGACCGATTTATGACAGTTTCTTGCCATTAAAATACAATCTCCCGAGTTTGTGCTTCCCATAACCGCACTCAGCAGCCCGACTGTGCTCCCGTTCACAAGGTAATGCGTTTCCTCCGCATGATATACGCACGCCGCATACTCCTGCAGTTCCTTCAGTATCCCCTCCGAATGATGAAGATCGTCAAATCCGTCCGATTTCTGTGATATCCAGTTCATATGGAAGTTCTGATCCAATCAGCGCAGTATTCCTTTTTATGCCCCGGCATATGAAACGGATAATAACCCGTTGTTCGCATATTCCTTTAATTTTCTATATAAATGCTCCATCATATCCCTCCGGTCACCCTGTCCTCTGTTACATCGGTTCTTTTCTCTTGTTTCTTTACATCGTCATATCACTGCTTTATTCTAACACAGAGCTTTATGATTGACTATGGCTATATACAAAAAAGCAGCGGCATTCCTCTGCCGCTGCTCTCATTTCCAAAATCACGTTATTTTATGATTTTTTCTTTCTTCTGATCATAACACCTGCTGCCACCGCTAAAGCAAGCGCCGCCATTCCCAGCGTTCCCGCAAACGAATTATGATCTCCGGTCTGCACCGCTCCCGGATTCTGTGGTTTTACAGTCGGGGTCGGCTGTTCCGGTTTCACCGGATTTTGGGGTTTCACATATGTATTAACGAATTGCGGCGTCCTGCCGTCTCCGTATACCGCCTCTGCGATCAAATTGCCTTTTCCGTTGTCTGTAACCGTAATCGTTACATTGTATACGGTTTCGTCGTATGTTACATTTTTCTGCCCATCATTTTTCTCAGAAATTGTGTATTCATATACGCCCGCCCGGTCATAGATCAGCGTCTCAAACATAACCTGTCCGTCTGCGCCGTTCTTCGCTTCAAACACAACGTTTCCATCCTTGTCTTTGAGCACGAACGTAAACTGTTTGTCTTTCAGCTCCGCTCCCTTATAAGTCTTGGAAGCTCCGAGCGTTACCGACGCCGGACGAGCTTCGTAGATATTTCGGAATACGATGCCGTTCATATCTTCTCCGCTCTTCGTCTCTGCTTTCGCGCTCAATGTACCGTCGCCGTTATCTGTCACAATGACAGTCACCGTATGCTCTGCCGAATCGTATTGTACGCCTCCGGCTGTACCTTCCACCTCGCGGATCACATAATTGTATGTGCCTGCTTCTGTGTAATGCAGAGCTCCGAAACGAACCGTTCCGTCCGCCTCATTCACTGCCGAAGCCACAACATTTCCGGACTCATCGATGAGTTCAAATGTAAATTCTCCCTCGTGCAGATCACGTCCAGTCAGCTCTTTTTGATGCTGATATGTTCATTCACACTGTAATCTGTCGGATTTACACGGTATGTGTTTGTAAACTCAAATGCGAAATCATTCTGCCGTGAGGAAACGGCGCTGATCGTTCCGTCGCCGTTGTCTGTCACGGTTACTGTAAACGTCTTTCCTTCCGCAGCCGCCAAATCGTTCGTCACGCCCGCCATGCTGCCGGACTCTGTCACTCTATAAGTATAAACTTTTGTCCGAGGCTCGCTGAATCTGTTCGCCTGACCTGCTTTCTTGCGCGTTCATTGTTCCGGCTTGATCAACGACGTTTCCGCCGTCCGCCGAAGCCGCTCCTGCCGCTTCTTTGTCCTGATCTTCTCCGCTTGATCCGGCGTTCGATCCGCCGTTTGCTTCAATGTCTGTTTCATCTGTTTCCGGCGCTTTCGTTCCTTCTGTTCCGTCTCCCGCCGTTTCTTCTGACGCCGCGTTTTCTGCCGCGTCTGCCGCATCTTCTGCCGCCGTCTTATCTTCCGCTGTATCGGCTGCCGCCGGGTCTTGTCCTGCTTCCGCATTCTGATTTGTATCCGCCGGGTCTTCTCCTGCTTCCACATCCTGATTTGCATTTGTCTGCTCATCCTGACTTTCCGCTGAACCAAATACATTTTCCATCGTATAGACAAGTTTTCCGAAATCGATATTTCCTGCCGCATCGTTCGTCGTCTCTGTCACGACTTTGCCGTCTTTTACAGGCATCGGCGCAGGATTTCCAAGTTCATCTGTTCCTGTGATCGTAAATGTATACTTTCCTGCTATATCCGGCGCGTTGACGGATTCTTTCTCATATACTTTCTTTCCGTTCAACGCGATCTCTGCATTTGCAGACTTGCCGTATACATTCTCAAACGGAAGCGAATCTTTTCCGTCAGGATATTTCACTTCGATCGCCAGCGTTCCGTCGCCGCGGTCTGTAACGATCACCTGGATCGCAAATGTCGTCGCAATACCTGTCACTCCGCCGGACGGGTTGTCTTCCGTCACCGTATAGTCATATGTGTAGACATATGCCGGAGCCTGAGACTTTTTGTCTACGGATGCGATTCCTGCTTTCACATCTGCCATTAGTCTGTCTGTATCGTAGCTTACCGGAGCAAACGTAATGCTTCCGTCCGCCGCGTTCGTACCTGTCGCCTCGGCGTCTTTGCCGACAACCGGATTTCCTTTTTTATCAAATATTCTAAACGTAAATTCTCCGTCTGTCAGCGGTCTGTTTGCCAGCGTCTTTGTCGCGTTGATCTTCACGCTTCCTTCTCCGCCAAGCTCGACCGGTTCGTCGTTGTATGTATTTACAAACGATATAGTCGCTTTTTTCTGACCGACTTCTCCTGTTGTTACTTCCTGCTCGTCCACGATCACTTCCTGACCGTCTTTTACTTTCGTAACCCGTGTCGTTACCGTCAGCGTCGAATTGTTATTATCTTTTACTTTGACTGTTACGGTTCTTACATCTGTATCATACGTATAAGCTGTATTTGTTCCCGCCGTCTCCGCCGCTTCATAGGTAAACGTCTTGCCTGCGTCTGCCTGCGTAAATGTAACGTTCTTTCCGTCGAGTACGTTGATCGTCGTCACTGCGCCTGCTTCTGCGGCTTCATTCTTATATGTATTTGCCGCATTCGCAAGTCCGAATTTTTCCGCCGCTTCTTCCGCAGTCGTGCTTCCTTCCGTCGCTTTCGGCGTCACTGTAAAGGTGAACTGATCTTTTTCCATATCTCTTCCGTTCAGCGCCTTCGTGATCTGCAGTCCTCCTGCCGCCGCATAATCAAGCTGGGATTTGTACTCATTTGTAAATGTTCCGTTTTCGGAGGCGATGTTTGTTACTTCCAATTTACCTTCCAGGTTATCCGATACTGTGATCTTCAATGTCGCCTCATGTCCGTCGATCGTCACTCCCGTCATCTTTCCATCCGGAAGCGGATTTTCTTTCACTGTGTAACGGAATTCTTTCGTCCTTGTTCCATCCTGTCCTGCGGCAGCTCCGTTCATATCCTCATCTGTAAACCGGATCTTTCCGAAACCAAACAGAACAGCTTCTCCTGCTTTTGCACTGTCAGACGTTACTGTTACTGTTTTCGTACCGTCTGCCGCCGCGTCTTCCGCCGCCGGCGCGCCATCCTGCGGCGTAATGGTAAATGTAAACTCGTCTGTTCCTAACCAACCGCGCCCTGTCAGCACTTTATTAAAGTATGATTTTGCGTCCGCAGGATCTGTATTGACCTCTGTGTCTTCGGCAGTATAAGCATTTTCAAATACAATACCGCCTTCCGGAAGCTGTACTTGTGCAGTTAATGTTCCATCTGTACGATCTGTCACTACGACCGTAAAGTCGAAAGACGTCTTTCCTTCTACTGCGGTTACTCCGCCCGGAAGTTTGTCTGTTATCTCTCTTGCGGTATAGCTGACCGTCCATACATCCGAACCGTCATCATTTTCAGATTTTACGGCATATCCGTCTTTTACTGCCTGATCAAGCGACTCCGTCGTATACGTCAGAGCGCCGTCATTTCCTGCAAATTTTACTGCTCCTTCCGCTCCTTCCGCAGCTTCTGTATTCGTTCCTGCCGCTGCGAAAGTTTCCTTGAATCCTTCCGGATTTTCTGCCGCTCTTGTCACAATTTCAAATCGGAACTCATTCGCCTTCATATCACGTCCGGTCAGTTTCTTCGACGCCTCGATCTTCGCCGCGATATCCTCGTCTCCTGTGCCTGCGCCATATGTATTGATAAAGGTCAGATTCTCACTCTCGCCTTCGACAACGGCTGCTTCGAGCGTTCCGTTTTTCTTGTCTGTCACTTTCACAACCACAGTTCTTTCCGCTTCCTGATCGTCCGTAATACCGGCGATACCGCTTGGCTGCTCCGTAACATTGAACTTGAACGTTCCGGCGATCGTAAATTGGATATCTCCAAATGCCGCCTGATGTCCTGCAGATGCTTTTGTAATCTCAAGTCCGCCTGCATTTTCCGGAAGCGTGATAAATCCATTCTCAATGGCTTCCACTGTCGCTTCATCCGCTGCCGTCAACGTATAGCTAAACGTATCTGTATCAAGCCATTTTCTTCCTGTCAGTTCCTTCGTCACTTTAAGCGCTTCGCTTCCGCTAAGACTTCCTGCCACGCTGTACGTATTCGTAAAGTTTGCTTCTGCAGTTGTATTTGAAGTAATCGTACCGCTTGCCGCATTGCCGGCGTTTCCGTTTACAGTTGTGGTGTATCCGTCAACTTCTTTTTCAGTTACCGTATACTGCGCGCCAGCCGGAAGTCCGGTAATCACTGCCTTCTGTCCATGCTGGAAGGAAATCTCGGTACCGTCTGCAGCATTACCTTTCTTGATTTCCTCTCCGCTTTCGCCTGTTACGGCGTAAGCATATTCTTTCGTCAATGCCGTACCTTTGGCATCCTTAAGCGCTACTATAAATGTAAACTCTTTCTCTTTGTCGATCCCTGTGCCCTGACCTTCTGTCAGTACGATGGTTTTACTGATGGAAAGATTTCCATCTTTCGGAATCTCTTTCCGATCGGTATCCGTCTCATATTCAGGTCCATTTTCGCCGATCTGGATCGTCGCTTTGTTCTCAACTACTGTCTCGGCGCTTTCATTTACTCTAGCATCAAATGTAACCGTTCCGTCTGCTCCTGGCTGAACATCTGCAATCTTCCATGTCAGCATACGTGTCTCTGCGTTATACGATGCATATTCGCCCGCGCTGTCGTCTACATAATCAAGACCTTCCGGAATGCTGTCTGTAATGATAACTGTCGCCGCTTCAATTTCCGGGTTCTTATAGGAAATGGTATAGGTCAAAACCTTGCCGACCTGTAATTCTCCGTCGCCTTCTACTACAGAATCTTTGCCCGGAACGTTCGTGGTAACTGTATTGGTCTGATTTGGATCGTTGTCTCCAATGGTAATCTCTGCCGTATTTTCTACCGCTGTTCCGCCTGCGCTGTCAAGCACTTTTACTACAAAGCTTACCGTTCCGAAAGCTCCTGCTTCCTGCTCGCCAAGCGTCCAGGTGATTGTCTTTGAAGTCTCTTCATAAACTCCATTCGTATCTGCGCTTACATATTCCGTACCTTTCGGTACAATATCTGTGATCTTCACCTCCGCTTTCGCAGGAGCGCCTGTTTCATCTACTGCATTATTTACCCAGTCGATAGTATAAGTCAACTGATCGCCGACACCGACAATCTTGCCATTTACGGACGTGGCCGGCTCTTCTGTGTTAATAACATCCTTCGTGTCTTCCGCCTCGTAAATATTAGTAAATGTCGCGCTTCCTGCTTGACTTCCATCCGCGACTTTCGCTGACAACGTTCCCTCCGCCGCATTATAAGTCACTGCAATGTCATAGCTAAAGGTATGCTTGTCATACGTCATATTCGGATCAGCATATTCCGGAACTACTTCCGTAATCTCTACATGATAGTTTCCCGCCGCTTTGAACTGAATATTTCCGAAGCTTACAGAACCGTCTGCCGCGTTTGCCGATGTGATTGTATCTCCAACTGCTCCCTCCGGAAGTACAACATTGTCCATGCTGCTTGTATCATCTGCCGGTGTAATCTTCATTTGGAAATTGAATTCACCTGCCGCTAAACCTGTGTCACGGTTTCCTTTCAGAACTTTCGTTACCTTTCCGGCAAATGCTCCCGGCTCAATGGTTACGATATCCGGTGTATAGCTGTTTACGAACGGCGCTACTGCTGTAGCTTTACTTTCTGCCGAACTATATTCCTTACTATCGTCTCCCTTGGTTACGGTTGTTACCGTATACAGCTCTCCGTCTTTCTCCTGTACCGTAATTGCAACGGTCGCTGATACTTGATCATACGTATACTTTGTATCGGTGCCTGCTGCCTCGCGAACGGAGTATTGATATGTCTTACCAATGTCTGTTTCATCAAACTTCACGTCACTAAGCTTACTCATCACCGCGACATCGTCTTTGCCTGGTGCAGTATTCTTAAAGCTCTTATCAGTCTCTGCAAGTTTTGCTTCTGCTTCTTCTGCAGTTACACTGTCAGTTGCTTCACCGGTAATTGTGAAATCAAACATATCTGCTGCAAGTGTACGTCCATTCAATGTCTTTGTAACATTCAGTCCGCCTTCATCACCGTAAGTTGTCGATGCTTCAAATTTATTGATGAAGATTTGTGAATTGGTCACCCGTCAGCATTGATCTCTTGTGTTGCCTTCAATACAGAATCCTGGTCTGTTACTTTAATAATAATCTCATATGTATGAGAATCATACGTCCATCCTGTCGGTGCATTTGCATTGGTCTCTTGAACGGTAAACTTATAAGTTCCGGCTTTCTTAAATGTCAGCGCATTAAAGTCTACTTGCTCTGTTCCATCCTTTGGAATCAGTTTAGTTGTCGTTTTCTCTGAGCTGTATAGATCTGCCGTCGTTCCAATTCCGGTCAGTGTTCCACTGTCAATCGCCGCCTTCGTTGCTTCATCGGCTGCGCTCAGCTTGAATGTAAAGATCTCTTTCGCATTAAGCCCCTTTACCTCCTTCACTACGGATGGCGTAAATGTTGCATCCTGCGTTGTTGCATAAGTATTCGTAAATATTAATTCCTGTGATCCTTCTGCCAGCGCCGCTGTTAATGTTCCGTCATCATTATCCGTAACATTAACGATAATCGTAACCGTCTCTGCATTATAGGCAACTCCCGGAATCTTGTCTCCCTCTGCCGGTACAACTTCACTGACTGTGAATTTGTAAGTTCCCTTCTCATTAAAGGTAATATCTCCAAAGTTGAAGTTGCCGTCTGCATCAGAAGTTGCCGTTACACTCTGCGGTAATACAACTGTGCCTGCTGTAATTGCCGCATTCGTTGCTTCGTCACCGCCCGTGATAGTGAACCGGAAGCCAGATAAATCTTTGTCGGTTGCTTCCCATGGACCATCCATCTTCTTTGTTCCTGCAAGATTTGCTGATCCGTCAAGAACACCGCTTCCGGCATAGCTGTTGTTGAATGCGAGAACAGTCTGCTTTTGATCTGTTTCATTGCTTGTCTCTTCGCTTATGACACTGCCTTTTTCATCTGTCACCTTTGTATGAAGCGTTAATGTTCCGTCTCCATCATCTGTTACCCATAATTCTACTGTATAAACAGTATCATCGTATGTATATCCCGGTTTCTTATCATTCATTTCCGATACTTCATATTTGTATACTTTACCCAGATTCTTCAACGTAAAGTTCGTATCTGTTTTTAACATGGTTACAGTTTGTCCATCTGCCGCCGCTTCGTTGTTCTTAAATGTAACCTCTGTCTCTCCCTCTTTAAATCCAAAGAGTTCTGCCGCTTCATCTGCTGTAGCAGTGTCTGTCTTAACCGCTTTTACCTTAAATTCAAACTGCTCTTTCGCTAATGCATGACCTGTCACTGTTTTTGTAATTGCAAGTCCGCCTGCCGCTCCGAGGTTCAGAGAAGCGCCGTATTCATTAATAAATATCGTACTATAGGACTGTATATTTGCGGTCAACTGCCCATTTCCCGGATCAGAAACATCAACTATTATTTTTGCCTCATTCTTACTATAAGTCACTCCGTTAATGGTTTGTCCTGCATTCTCTTCTGTAACAGTGTAGGAATACTTTCCGACTGTATCATATGTGACCTTTCCGAATCCAAACGGTACATCCGTACCATCTTCCGTTCCGCCTTTCTGTGATACAGTAACGCTTGTTACATCATTGCCTTCCGTATCTTTCGGCATTGGAGTTCCATCTTCTGCCGTAAGATTGAATGTAAACGAATCATCTTCTTTCCAGTCGCGTCCAACCAGTCGTTTGTGGAACAATGCTGCCGCTTCTGTGAAGTCTACTTCCACGCTGTCTGCATGATATCCGTTCGTAAAACCTGCTACTATCGTATCTCTTCCGTCTGAACTATCATGATGAGCTTCTGCTGTCACACCATCTCCCTGCATTGTAACTTTCGTTTCTGTATGCATCGTTCCGTCGCCGTTATCTACTACCGTAATATCAAAGCGATATGTGTCCTTTGAGTATGTAACTCCCGGTAAATTTCCTGCTGCCTCTGAAAGAACGTAGCTGAACGTCTTTCCTGCATCATCCTGTGTAAAGGTCACCCCTGACAATTTGTCAAAGATCCGAGATGCAACACCGTCTGCCGCTCCTGATGTGTTTGTAAATTCTCTGTCAGAATCTGACAATTTAGCATCCGCTGTCTCAGCATTTACAGTATCACTGTCTGCCGCCTCGATTTTAAATGTAAATTCGCCCGCTTTCAGAGCACGGCCGGATAACGTCTTTTCTACAATCAGTTCCGCGCCTGTTCCGTAAGTTGCAGACGCTGTATACAGATTGACAAATGCAGCCGCATCAGTATCTGCGCCTTCACCGTTATAGTAAGCTGTTTCTGCCTTTAATTCTCCGTTCTCATCTGTCACAATAACCCGTACTCTTGCTGTATGTCGGTCATATACCATTCCGTTTCCGTTTTCCGGGGCATTTTCTACTACACTAAATACATATGTTCCCGGACGTTTGAACTCGATACTGTCAAAATCAAATGTTGCAGCCTGATTATTCGTCAGTCCGTTCACCGTTTTTTGCATCGTATCCTGAGCCGTATCTCCATTGAAGATAATGAAATTTTCTTTAAGACCGGTTCTTGCTGCGGTATTTGCAGCACTCAATGTAAAGGAGAACTCTTCATCCACAAGAGAATCGCGTCCGACTAAAGTTTTTCTTCCCTGTACCGCTGATTCTCCCTCACCCGGAAGTACTATAGGCTTCGGTTCATAACTGTTGTTGAATACAACCTGATCTTCAGCAACTGCTCCTTTCTGCTTTGCTGTATGTCTTTTTCTATGACAATATACGCATCCTCGCCTGAACCTTGTGCCTTTGCCATAATAGATACGGAATATGTTTGTGCCTTATAAGTTATACCGTTTAAAGTATAAGTTCCGTCTCCATTATTAACCGCAGTTTCCGGAATCACTTCTGCAATTTCATACGTCCACGGTGTATCACTGACATTCTCCTCTGTAAACACCATGTTACCGAATGTAATTCCTGTTCCGACGTTGACTACATGGATATAACCATTTTCATCCTTCTCTCCGGTCGGCATTGGCGCCTGCTCTGCGTTGTCTCCGGTCGCTTTGAGTTTAAATTCAAACATTCCGTTTTTCAACGGATTCGCTCCGCTTTCATCTGCATACACTTTTTTTGCAAGTATAGATGTCGTTGCGGAATCTGCATGGAAATCATTTACAAATACCGCTGTTTTATTCTCAACCGGAATCGGCGTATTTCCTACTGACGCCCCGTCGTCATTAGCCGTTTTTTCCATTTCTGCCACAGCGGATAATGTTCCGTCTCCATTATCGGTCACCGTTACCCGATATGTATAGGATGCCAGAGAATATATAACTCCCGGTATTGCACTTGCCGGCTGTTTCTCCTGAATTTCATATTCATATACTCCGGGATGAGAAAATGTGATCTCTCCGAAGTTTCCTGATGAATTTTTTTCTGTTACCTCAACGCCTTTTTTACCATCAGCAGCTCCATTCGGAAGCGGAGCTCCTTCTGTTGTCGGAATCAATTCGATTCGGAACTTATCTGCAATATCCCACCGGTCAAACTGTTTCTCATAACTTGCGAAATCAGTTTCGGCAAGCGTGATTTCATCTACGTCATATGTATTTTCAAAC
>ENA-OQDT01001310-OQDT01001310.1-human-gut-metagenome-genome-assembly--contig:-NODE-1310-length-14707-cov-2.944993_pt1 | contig 14707 bp, 18 predicted proteins | sample MGYA00242786_ERZ504617 | MGnify/ENA primary metagenome ERZ504617 (study PRJEB26092, sample SAMD00036337) | human gut metagenome | host: Homo sapiens | study: EMG produced TPA metagenomics assembly of...
GGCAAACGACCAGATCTCACTCAAGGAGTATATGGACCCGTTTACGGGTAGCAAGAGAAAGTAGGCAAAAGAAAACAGCCGCTTTCAGCGGCTGCCTGTAGTAGTGATGCGATGACAAACCCTCAGTGACCCCTTCCAGGGGTCAGCAAGTACTGACCCCTCTGGGGTCTGAGCAAACCACTAGTTTACTAGTGGTTTTGATTATTCCCATCGTGCGGAGTTTCAGCACAGGGTTATTTGCCTCGTGCGGGAAAAGCGGAGGTTTTATCACAGGCAAAGTGCCGGCTATCGGTTGTAAGAGGTGGATTTATCGATTGCCGCTGCTTTCCTCCCGCACCGCGCTGAGCATCCGCGCCGCGCCACCGGGATTGGTCGTTGTGCCGTATAGCTTTAGCCGGGTATAGGTGAGCCTGCTGAGTTCCCGCAGGCCGGACGCTTCATATAGCGCGCCCGCAAACTGATCTGGATTGATCCCATCCGGGATCAGGCGGAAGTAAGGCTCTGGCAGGTTGATCCCTTCGGCAGTGATGCAGAGATACCCGCCGCTGCTTTCTTGATTGGTGAAAACAGCGCATTTCCGTTCTGGAAAGAAGCTCTCTTTCAGGCCGCCCGGCGCGATGACAACGGTGCTGTCCCGCGCACCGGCGAAGGTATCCTGAATCAAAAGCGCCGCCCCATAATCCTCCATAACCTGCTCAGCAGTTTGCTCATATATGTGTATCTGACAAAGACCACCCGTGAGCGCAACCGCCGGCAAAGTGACTTCAGCACCCTCTGCCGGGGATTCCTGCTGCCCAGGGAGATTACCGACAAGGACATGGCGGCCCGCTTTCTGGAAGCGGTGGAGCAGTTCGAGCATATCGTGAACGACTCCGCCCATATCCGGCTGCGCCGCCTGGAAACGGAGGAGATTACCGGCACGAAGGAACGTCCCGGGCTGGTGGAGAAATACCTCTCCCTCTCGATGGAGGACGAAACCGCCGTACTGCAGGACATCTGCCTCAAGCCCGGACGGATGCGTATCGGGGACAAGCGGCTCTGCCTGCACACACTTTCGGATACGGAAGACCTGCCGGGCAAGCTCTCCACCGACATGCGCTACGAGCGTATGTCCACCGACAGGAGTGACTGCCGCCTTTCCTTCGCCGCACCCGTGGGGGCTGCTGCTCTCCTGCAACCACATCACTCGCAGTACGTGTTCATCGACAATGCGCAGGAAATCCTGCAGATGATGGAGAAGAACTCGCGCAACATGCTCTCTCTGTCACGGTACAGCCGGAGCAATGCCGTGAACCAGGAATGGACGGAGATGTATCTGGACGAGGCGCATACCAAGGGAGTGCTTCCCGTCAGATGCCACTGCAATGTAATCGCCTGGGCGGAGGATGCGGAGGAGTTCCGCCGTATCAGGAACGACACGGGCAGCCAGCTTGCCATGATGGAATGCACCCCCCGTTACAACACCGTCGACACCCCGGTGCTTTACTGGACGGGCATTCCGGGCAATGCGGGCGACTTTCCTGCCGAAGAGTCATTCTACACGTTCCTGGAGCAGGCGGTCTGCCTCTTTGCCGGGGAGACCAATTACAGAAGTTCGCCCAGTCCGTTCGGCATCCGCATGGCGGACCGGCAGAACGGCATTCCGGTGCACGTGGACATTTCCGACCTTCCGATGAAACGGGGCATCATCACCAACCGCAACAAATTTATCCTGGGACCAAGCGGCAGCGGCAAGTCCTTTTTCACCAACCATCTGGTGCGCAACTATTACGAGCAGGGAGCGCATATCCTGCTGGTGGACACGGGCAACAGCTATCAGGGGTTGTGCCGGATGATCCACGACCGCACACGCGGCGGGGACGGCATCTACATCACGTATGAGGAGGACAATCCGATATCCTTCAACCCGTTCTACACCGATTCCGGACAGTTCGATGTGGAAAAGCGCGAGAGCATCAAGACTCTGATACTGACCTTGTGGAAACGGGAGGACGAGGCACCGAAACGTTCGGAAGAGGTGGCGCTCTCGGGAGCGGTGAACGCCTATATCCGTAAAATTACCGGGAATCGGGAGGCAAGGCCGGACTTCAACGGCTTCTACGAGTTCGTGGACGGTGACTACCGCCGGATGATAGCGGAAAAGAAGGTACGCGAGAAGGATTTCGACATCGACGGCTTCCTGAACGTGCTGGAGCCTTTCTATAAGGGGGGCGACTACGACTTCCTGCTGAACTCCGACAAGGAACTGGACCTGACAAACAGGCGGTTCATCGTGTTCGAGCTGGACAACATCAGCGGCAACAAGGTGCTGCTGCCTGTGGTGACGCTGATCATCATGGAGACCTTCATCGCCAAGATGCGCCGTCTGAAAGGAATCCGCAAGGTAATATTGATAGAGGAATGTTGGAAAGCCCTTATGTCCGCCAACATGAGCGGCTATATCCAATATTTGTTCAAGACCGTCCGTAAATATTTCGTGAGGCCGTGGTGGTGACCCAGGAGGTGGACGACATCATCAGCTCCCCGATTGTGAAGGAGGCCATCATCAACAACTCCGACTGCAAGATCCTTCTGGACCAGCGGAAATACATGAACAAGTTCGAGCATATCCAGCGGCTGCTCGGCCTGACGGAGAAAGAGAAAAGCCAGATACTCTCCATCAACCAGGCGAACCATCCCGGACGTTTTTACCGTGAAGTCTGGATAGGGCTTGGCGGCACCCGTTCGGCGGTCTATGCTACGGAAGTGAGCGCGGAAGAGTATTTCACGTTCACGACGGAAGAGTCCGAGAAACTGGAAGTGCAACGGCTTGCCGAGGAGCTGGACGGCAACCTGGAACTTGCCATCCGCCGGATGGCAGAGAGAAAACGAGAGGAACAAAGACAAGTATCAACCCCAAAAAGAGAACAATGAGAAACAAATCCCTTATGAGACTGGCGGTGTGCCTGATCGGTATGGCCGCCATGGTATTGCAAGGCTGCTCGGAGAGCGGCACCGACCGTGACAAGCTCTGCGGCTCGTGGAGCAGCGTGGAAGGCAAGCCGGACGTGCTGGTATATAAGGAAGGGGAAGCCTACAAGGTGACGGTGTTCGCCCGCAGCGGAAAGATGCGCCGTCTCAGGCCTCAGACCTACCTGCTGGTTGAGGAGAACGGGAACCTGTTCATCAACACGGGGCACCGCATCGACATCTCCTACAACGAGGCCGCCGACGTGCTGACCTTCTCCCCGAACGGTGACTATGTGCGGAAGGAGGAACGCCCATGAAAGCGAAGTCACTCCTGATCGGAACGGTACTCGCCCTGTGCGGCACCGGCGCCAATGCCCAGTGGGTGGTGACCGATCCCGGCAACCTTGCCCAAAGCATCATCAACATGTCTGACAACATCGCCCATACCTCGAAAACGGCGGTCAATACGGCCGACAGCTTTGCGGAGACGGTGAAGATTTACGAGCAGGCCAAGAAGTATTACGACCAGTTAAAGGCGGTGAACGACCTGATACAGGACGCCCGCAAGGTGCGTGACATCATCCTGATGGTGGGCGACGTGTCCGACATCTATGTAACGAACTTCGGCAAGATGATGAACGACGGGAACTTCTCGCCCCGCGAGCTGGACGCCATCGCCTTCGGCTACACCCGCCTGCTGGAGGAGAGCAACGGCGTGCTGCAGGATCTCAGGCAGGTCATCAACGTGAGCACGCTCTCCATGACCGACAAGGACCGCATGGACGTGGTGGACCGCTGCTACTATGAGATGCGCCGCTACCGCAACCTGGTGAGCTATTACACGAACAAGAACATCGCCGTGAGCTATCTCCGTGCCAGAAAGAAGAACGACCTGGACCGGGTGATGCGGCTTTACGGGAATGAAATCTCCAAATACTGGTAGCCATGATGCCGTTGTCGATAGATTTGCCAACCTGCATACCATACTGGCGACCCTGTATGACGATATGCTGCCCCTTTGCAAGGACATGATGGACGTGGGAAAGGGACTTGCCGGGCTGGGTGCCCTGTTCTATGTCGCCGTCCGCGTGTGGCAGTCGATGGCCCGTGCCGAACCGATAGATGTCTATCCCCTGCTGCGTCCCTTCGCCATCGGCATCTGCATCCTGCTTTTCCCCACGCTGGTGCTCGGCACGCTGAACACCGTGCTCAGCCCGATAGTACAGGGTACGCACAAGATGCTTGAGGGGCAGACGCTGGATATGGAACAGTACAGGGCGCAGAAGGAGGAACTGGAAAGGGAGGCCATGCTGCGCAATCCCGAAACCGCCTACCTGGTGAGCGACGAGGAATTCGACCGTCAGCTGGACGAGCTGGGCTGGTCAACCATAGATACCGCCTCCCGCCTGGGCATGTACGTGGAGGTGGGGATGTACAATCTGGAGAAGAAAATCCGTGACGCCTTCCGCAGCCTGCTGGAACTGATATTCGCGGCGGCATCGCTGCTGATAGATACCGTGAGGACCTTTTTCCTTGTCGTGCTCTCCATTCTGGGACCGGTGGCGTTCGCCTTCAGCGTATGGGACGGTTTCCAGTCCACGCTCGGGCAGTGGTTCACGAGGTACATATCCGTCTACCTTTGGCTTCCGGTCAGCGACCTGTTCAGCACCCTGCTCGCCAAGCTCCAGGTGCTGATGCTCCAAAATGACATTCTGGAATTACAGAACAACCCCGACTACTCGATAGACAACTCAAATAGCGTCTATATCATATTCATGCTGATAGGGATTATCGGGTACTTCACCGTCCCGACGGTAGCGGGCTGGATCGTACAGGCGGGCGGAGCCGGAAACTTCAGCCGTAACCTGAACCGCACGGCCACGAAAGCGGGCGGTTTCGCTGCCGGGGCGGGCGGTGCCGTACTGGGGAATATCGGGGGAAGACTGCGGGGCAAATAGGCTCTATGGCAACCCGTTTCCGTGAGTCGGGCAACTTGGATTACCGGGTTGGGCGACTTGTCGGAAGGAGCCGCCCGGTCATACCGGAAACATTTATTTATTCATTCAAACCAATCATTCGCTAAATGGAATTCAAGTCATTGACCAACATTGAGAGCAGCTTCAGGCGTATCCGGTTGATGCTGGCTGTCTTTACCGGCTGCTGTGCGCTCATTACCGGCTATGCGTTGTGGAGCTCGTACCGTTTCGCCGAGAAGCAACGGGAAAAGATCTATGTGCTGGATAAGGGCAAGTCGCTGATGCTCGCCCTCTCGCAGGATCTTTCACAGAACCGCCCCGCCGAGGCGCGGGAACACGTCCGGCGTTTTCACGAGCTGTTCTTCTCGCTCTCTCCGCAGAAGGACGCGATCGAACACAATATAGGCCGTGCCCTGCAGCTGGCGGACAAGAGCGCCTATCACTACTATGTGGACTTTGCCGAAAAGGGATATTACAACCGGCTGATTTCGGGCAACATCAACCAGGTGGTACACGTGGACAGCGTGGTGTGCGACTTTGCCGCCTATCCCTACAAGGCGCGTACATACGCCCGGCAGCTGATCATCCGTGAGAGCAACGTGACCGAGCGAAGCCTTGTCACCTCCTGTTCGCTCCAGAATACGGGGCGTTCGGACGACAATCCCAACGGGTTCATCATCGAGCAGTTCACCATACTGGAGAACAGGGATATAAGGAGTGTGGAACGATGAGAGGGAAACCTGCCGTCTTAAAACGTGCGGACAGCCGTATCCGGCTGTTCTGCCGCCGGCTGACCGGGAAGCAGCGCATTGTCTTGACAAGTGTCGTCTCGCTTCTGTTCACGGCAGCCTGCCTGTACTCGGTTGTCTCTTCCGTGTCCCGTTTGGGGGAACGGAAGGGCGACATGAAAACCGGGCATATCCGGCCCGTCATGTTACGGCCGGAAACAACAACCATTCATTCAAACATCCAGAAACATGAAAATGGACTTTCAGAAAATCAGGGAACGGCTGGGGCTGTCGAGTGACAAGCCGCTGACTCCCGAAGAGAAGCGCCGACGCGCGAGGTATATTGTCTATCCGTTCTTCTGCCTGCTGTGCGCCGGATTCCTCCTGCTGGTATTCAGCCCGTCGGAAAAGGACAAGGCGGAAAAGGAAAAGGGCAAGGGATTCAACGTGGAGATGCCCTCGCCGAAAGATTCGGAAATGGAGGGCGACAAGGTAAGCGCCTACGAGCAGGAAGCACTGGCTAAAAAGGAAAAATGGCGCAGGGGAACCTTCCAGGAGATGTCCGAGCTGCTCAACAAGGACAGTCAGGATACTGCCGGCCTTACCGCAGGAAAAGCCAACACGGAACTTCCGCCGGAACCGGAAACGGGGAAATCCCCCGGCTTTGTCCATTCCTCTGCGGAAGCCTACCGGAATATGAACCGTTCGCTGGGTGCTGTATATACCCGGAATGAAAACCAACAAAATGCCGATCTGCTCCGCCGTATAGAGGAACTGGAAAAAGAAAAGAGACCGGCGGAAGGACAGCCGGAAGGACAGACCCTGGAAGAAAAGATGGCACTGCTGGAAAAGTCTTACGAGCTGGCCGCCCGGTACAACGGGAAGCAGCCGGATGCCCCGGCTGCCGTGAATGGCCGGAGCGCCCGGAAAGACAGGACAGCCGTCCGCCCGGTGAAACAGGTACAGAATCAGGTGGTGTCATCGCTTGCACAACCTATGGGCAATGAGGATTTCATCGCCGAATTTGCGGGAGAGAGGAATACCGGTTTCCACACCCCTATAGGCAGGACACTCCCTTCCGGCAGGAATACCATCGCCGCCTGTGTACATGGTACGCAGACCGTATCGGACGGGCAGGTGTTACGCATCCGGTTGCTGGAGCCGATGGCGGTGGACGACCGGCTCATTCCCCAAGGGACGGTATTGACCGGCGGTACACGCATCCAGGGGGAGCGGATGGACATCCTTGTAGAGACGGTGGAATACAAAGGCACGCTGTTTCCTGTGGAACTGGAGGTATATGATGCCGACGGACAGCAGGGAATCCTCGTGCCGAACTCGATGGAGTATGACGCAGCTCGTGAGATAGCCGCGGGTATGGGCACCTCAATGGGGAGCAGCATCAACATCTCGACGGATGCCGGGGCGCAGATTGCCTCGGACGTGGGCAAGGGGGTAATACAGGGCGTGTCGCAATATGTGGAAAAGAAAATGCGTGCGATGAAAATCACCCTGAAAGCCGGACACCGGCTGTTGCTGCACTCTCCCGAAAAATGAAAAGAGAAAAGAAACCAACCATTTATTCACCAACCAATCAAGAACGCACATGAAGAAGATTCTGATGATGTTTGCCCTGATTATGGGCGCAGTGGCTGCATACGCGCAGCAAAGCAGCGGAGATTATTACGAGGGATTGAGCCGCAAGATCGGCTTCAGCCAAATGATTCCCCCGCATGGTCTGGAAATCACGTATGACAAGACCGTACATATAATTTTCCCCTCTCCCGTAAGATACGTGGATTTGGGTTCCCCCAACCTGATAGCGGGCAAGGCAGACGGTGCGGAGAACGTCATCCGTGTGAAGGCGACCCGGAAACATTTCCGCAGTGAAACCAATATGAGCGTGATAACCGAGGACGGCAACTTTTACACATTCAACGTCAAGTATGCCGACGAGCCGTTGCTGCTGAACGTGGAGATGTGCGACTTCATCCATGACGGGGAGTCGGTTAACCGTCCGAACAATGCGATGGAAATCTACTTGCAGGAACTCGCCGGGGAGTCGCCCCGTCTGGTACGGCTGATCATGAAATCCGTGTATGGGCAGGACAAACGCAAGGTCAAGCACATCGGCAGCAAGCGGTTCGGGGTTCAATACCTGCTCAAGGGGCTTTACGCACACGGCGAGCTGCTCTATTTCCATACCGAGGTGAAGAACGCCACGCACGTGCCTTTCGATGTGGACTTCGTAACTTTCAAGATTGTAGACAAGAAAATCGTGAAGCGTACCGCCATGCAGGAGCAGGTCATCTATCCGCTGCGTGCCTTCAACTATGTGACCCGTGTGGACGGGAAGAAGAACGAGCGGACGGTGTTCGCCCTGCCCAAGTTCACCATCCCCGACGGCAAGAAGCTGGTCGTGGAGATGTACGAGAAACAGGGTGGCCGCCATCAGTCGTTTGAGGTGGAGAACGAAGACCTGGTACGCGCCGGGACTGTCAATGAACTGAAAGTAAGATGAGTGCCATGAAAAGAAACTTCATCTTCATTATCCTCCTGCTTGCCCTCTTTACGGGGCAGGCGGAAGCCCAGCGCCGGCTGCCGGGGATGAAAGCCGTCCGCTTTACCGCTGAAATGGCCGACGGCTTTTACAGCCGGGCAGACCGCCATGATGCGGGCTACGCCTTTTCGCTGGCTGTTGCCACTTACACAAAGAAGGGGAACCAGTGGGTGTTTGGCTGTGAGATGCTACAACGTAATAACCCTTATCGGAACACGTATGTCCCACTGTCGCAGTATACAGGGGAAGGCGGTTATTATCATACAATCCTTTCCACATCCGGCAAGTCTTTCTTTCTGAACCTCGGCGCTTCCGCCTTGTTGGGCTACGAGGCCGTGAACAACGGAAACCGCCTGTTGGATGACGGAGCCGCCTTGCGCAAGTGTGAGTCCTTCATCTATGGAGGCGCGGTGACACTGGAAGCGGAGGGATACCTGTCGGACAGGATAGCCCTGCTGATACGCCTGCGTGAGCGTTTCATGTGGGGTGGCGCATCCGGCCGCTGCCATTTCCAGTATGGAGCCGGAATCAAATACATTTTCTAACCTTAAAAAGAACAGATACCCATGAAAAGAAGAATCCTTGATATGGTGATGGCCGCCTGCTGCATGGCGGTTTCCTTCCTTGGTCTTGCCGCTTGTGACAATGAACTGGACATTCAGCAGGAATACCCGTTCACGGTGGAGTCCATGCCGGTGGCGGATGAGATAGCCGGTGATGAGACGGTGGAAATCCGTCTGGAAATCAAGCCGTCTGGAAATTTTATCGGAACGGTCTATACACTGAGGTATTTCCAGCCTGACGGAAAGGGCAGTCTGAAGATGGAGGACGGCACGGTACTGAAGCCCAATGACCGTTACCTGTTGAACGAATGGAAAATTCCGGCTCTACTATACCTCGCAGAGCGACAAGGAGGCGCAGACCATTGACCTCTATTTTGAGGACAACTGGGGAAACTTGCAACAGCTGACGTATGATTTCAATGGAAAGGAAGCGGAGGAAGACAATAATAATACGGAGGCCGCATGAAAAGAATACCGGTTATTATGATTTTTCTGTCACTTGTTCTGTATGGCAAGGCGGAAAATCCCCCGTCTGACAAGGATAAGGCAGTAGCCTGCATCAAGCGGTGGGAAGGCTGGCACCGGGGGAAAATGCCTTACATCGGTTACGGACACCGCCTGCTCCCCCATGAGAAGCTGACCGAGAACCTGAGCGAGGCACAGGCGGACTCGCTTTTGAGATGCGACCTTGAACGGTGCCTGAAGGTATTCCGTAAATATGGAAAAGACTCGCTTCTTTTAAGTCTGTTAGGCTTTAATGTGGGCTGTTACCGTCTGGTTGGAGACGGGAAGATACCCAAAAGCAGACTGATTCAAAAACTGGAAAGTGGCGATCGGGATATTTACAGGGAATATATATCGTTCCGCTGTTATCGGGGAAAAGTCATTCCAAGCATAGAGAGAAGAAGGAAAGAGGAGTTTGAACTGTTCTATATACCCTAGATTGAAATTATGCAAAGCCGTGAACGGACGCTTGCCATCGCCGTTCACGGCTTTAGTCTTAGCCACTCTTAATTTACCTTTACCCGGTTCATCAGCTGCCCCGATATTTCGTGCAGCTCCCGGCAGCGTTCCGGCTGCTGTTCCCTTGCAAAGGCGGTGATTCCCTGTGTCAGTTTCCAGAGCGTGGCCCCGCCTGTCACTCCGTCGTCAGGATTGTTGTTCATCAGCAGTTTTTCCACCTCGCGTCCTTCGTTTTTCAACAAGGCTCCTTTCTGCACCAGATTCTTCAGTTCCTTGTCGAAATCCACGTCAATTTCCGATGCGCCTTGAATTTCGATGGCCTTCTGCATGATGGTGTCTTTGCTGTACAGCCCTTTGGTCAGGTCGGAAACTGCCGATACGGTGGTCTGCGTGTCCAGTTCATAGGTCTTTTGGGAAAGGGACAGGGAATCCGGCAGTCTGCCTCCAAGGTGCACCTGCCGCATGACGGATTCCCGGACCATCCCGTTCAGGCACGCCCCGTTGAGCAGGAACGACCGCATGTCCACCGAGCCGTTGCCATAGTCGGATGTGGAGAAGCGTGCTCCTGCGAAGATGATGACCGTCCCGTTCTTACGGGTGGGTATCTCTATCGGAGTGGGCAGGATCGTTTCGCACCATACTTTCGTGTCGTTCATATAGGCGTCGGACACGACCGCCCCCTGTCCTCCCGCCTCACGGATGAAAGCGGTCAGGATGTCCACTGAGTTGAGCCGGCGGTACGGAGTCCGACAACACGCCCCGGACCTCCATGCCCACCGCACGTATCAGTACCCGTGTGCGCTCGGTCCATCCCGAATGTTCGTTCAGGATGGTGGCACACAACTGTTTCTGCCAGGCATCTCCGGCGGAAAGCTCGCGCAGGTATTTGGCGGGAATGCCCATCTTCTCCGAAATCTGGCTTATGGCGTTGCCGTGCAGGTTGAAGTTCCCTTCGGGCATTGCCATCTGTACCCTTCCTTCCGCTTTGAAAGAGATAACGGGGCGTTCCTTGCTACGTTGGCTTACCCCGATGGGAGCGATGAAATCCTGCGCGATCCGTCCCTCACTGAGCAGACGGTTGATGGTGTCCATGACATCCCCCTGCCTGCCTTCTATCATTCGCCGTACCTTGTTGATGACTACCTGGTTGAGTCCCTGCTGTTTCTGTACCGGTGCAGTGGCCGGCATGACTGTTGCTTCCATATTTTTTGTTTTTAAAGTTGATAAATTACAATTTGTTCTTATGGCTTGTCTTGCTTGTTTTAGTAAATTCAGATCTGTACTCTTCTGACAGACGGATATAATCCTTTTCGCTATATCCGGCCGGTCCGAACAGTTCATAATATCCGGGGAAGGGTTTTCTTTCCGTTTCCGGTATATGCGTGCTGGTTTCCTTATGGCAACAGATGATGTGCCGGACAAACCGGTAGCACTTGCAAAGATCCGCCAGGATGGTGTACTCGTTGTCCGTATGAGGTTCATAATATCCGCAGGAGAGATTGACGCAGGATACTTCCAGCCCGTTCCTTTTCAATGCCGCCACATCCGTAGCTAGCCCCTGTGCAGGCTTGTAGCCGTACCTCCGGAAATCGATAGCTGAAATGAAGTCATTGGAGCAGAGCTTCATTCCGTTGATTTGTGTTACCATATCCCCGTTCCCTTTCCGGTCACACTGGATGACGAAACGGCAATCGGAAAAGAAGGACATATCGGCATGGCCGCTGCCTATGCATCCTACCTCCTCCTGTACGAAGAAGGCGCATTTCACCGCCTTGAAATCCTCCAGGCATTTCAGGCAGATCCAGATGCCGTTCTTGTCATCCGCGCCGATTCCGGTCATCCGTTTACGCTTGCGGTCATAGCCGACAATCATCGAGTCCGCCACAAGATGGGCCGCATAGGTGCCTGTCTTGCGCCGGTGTACCTCGTCCATGTGCGCCACGACACAGGGGTAGCTTTCCCGGTTGCCTTTGACCGCGTAGATGTTTCCGTGCCGGTCTTGCCGGAAAGGAATCCCCATCCGCCTGAGTTCCCCGATGATGAACCCGGCTATCTTCCCCTCCTTGCCGGAGGGGAGGAGATGTTGTAAAGAGCCATTAATTTTCCATGATACTGACTTTTAGGAGATGAACAACTTTTCGATTTGCAGGTACCGTCTGAACTCCGGTACGGGACGTCCCTTCTTGAAGAGGAAGGACGGATATTTCTTTCCCTTGTATTCCACCGACGTGCCTTTCAGTACTTTTCCGAATACGGTGAATATATAGAACATGTCCTGACAATTCTTGCAGAATGCCATATCCGGAAAGGGATGTATTTTTCCGCATTTGGGACATACATATTTTCTCCTGTTTGCGCACCCTTCCGTGCTCCGGCAGGAGGCTATGCTCGTGTCGCCCTCCGTATTTCTCAGTTCCAGGTTGCCGTCCGTTAGATGGAGGCTGTAGAACGTGTCGAGGTAAGGCACCCCTTTCTTGTGCCACCTGCAGGCGGGCACTTTCACCGTCAATGAAACCTGTATATTGTCTCCGGCCGCCCATTCCTGCCCCTCAATGGGATTCAGTACGGTGAAATCTGTTGTATGTGTATAATCGTTGTATCTGCGTCGCAACAGGATGCCCGCCTCCTGCGCCTGCTTGCGGATCAGTTCGGCGACGAATGCGTGTGAGAAATAGATGCGGTCCAGCAGGGAGGCGGCAATCGGTGTGTTTATTGATTTCCACAAGGTTACCTCGTTCCATACGACAGCCCGTCCGAGTATGTTGTTGCTCTCGTCCCTTGCCACAAGGATTTTAGCGCCGGCGAAGTTGGTATAGAAGTCAGCGGCGTTGCGTGCCTTGTCCTCATACCGCATACAGGAACTGTGCAGGCTGGATGTGTCACTGTCGGCGATGGGGCTGTAGTTGCTTTCCAGATAGGCTTCCATGAAGTCGTTCATGCTTTCATGCAGCCTGACCGTGACCTTACTGTCCAGTGAGATGGCGCTACAGAAATAGCTGATCTCATCGGGCTGGTACGGTCCTAGGTTTTTGAATAGCTCGGCAAACGTAGACGGTTCCAGATCTGTTCGGTTCTCCGGAAACCAGGGTGCCTGCGGATTGTTCCGGTCCGGGAAATTGGGATGGCCCAAATCTTTGTTGCATGCCGTGAACACGATCCGGATTTTCTTGAACGTGCCGGCTTCCGTCCGTTTGCGTTTGGTGGAGAAGCAGTTGTAGGTACCGCGTATGATCTCTTCCACCGGTACGTTCTTTTTACTTCCGAAAGGATGCCTTTGGCTATCACACTTCCGTTTTCCGCCGCATGCACCAGGCGGGATTTCAATTCATTGCTAACATTCAGTTTCATAATCATTCGTTTTATTGTTTATAAATTCTGCCATGTTTTTATGGCAATTGTTTCTTGTCCGGCTGCATTTGGCGCAATTTCTCTTTCCGCTTTCTGAGCAGGTCAACGGACATGTTCCTGCTTGTCCGATATTCCTCCTCGCTCATCCGGCGAATGGAAGGAATGCCCGTCTGGGTCAGTGTATGGTTTACCATCCAGCCGTCCATGAAGTTTTCGGGGAAGAGGCTGTCATGGTGGATGACCTCACCTATGCAGCCATGTACGAGCATGTTGCAAACGGTCATCAGGCAACAGGTACGGTTGACATCTTCTGCAACCAGATAATTACCTAGGTGGCGTACATGATATGCCAGCAGTAGCCTTCCGCTTCCGCATGTCGGGTCACAGATACGTTTTCCTGTCGCTGTCTCCCCCGAATCGGTACATAAGACCATCAGGTCGCAGATATCCGGCGGGGTAAAGAACTGTCCGTTCACCTGCCGACCGATTTTGGAAGATATTGCCATGAAGAGGTCACCGAACGCATCAAACCATCCGCCGGATTGCAATTCCCGCTGCATGAGCCGTATCCATCCGGTAAGCATCTCCATAAAATGCCTGTTCTGCTGCCGTTTGTATTTCCAATCCATAAGGGGCGGTGCGCCGGGAGAGAACCCGTGAATGACATAACGCAGGAAATCGTTGAAAACGGATATCGGATCGTAGCCGTTCGAATAGGCGAAATCACAGATCGTTTTCTCAAGCGGACGTATCGCCTGCGGTGTGTTGTATGGTGCCATATTACTCTGATTTTTTATAGATTGTTACTATATGTCTTTTATGGTCAGTCTGTATCCTGACGGGAGAAATGCCAAGGAAAGAGAGATGGGTGTCCGCTTTCAGCATGTTCCATTCCCATGCGGGAAGTTCCTTCCATTCCATACGGTATGCCCAGAGTATGAACAGACCGGGACGGAATCCGTTGAAAAGCTTTCCGTGCAGAATCCCGACCAGCCGCTCCAGTTCTTCCTTCGAGTAAAGGGTGAATGCCTCATTCCGATAGACAAAGGCATCAGCCGGTTCAATATCCGGCTGACACTCGATGATGTATCTCGTCCATTCTTTTGTGGTGTACTTTCCGTACAGAGGATCGGGTTCCGTGTATTTCCAAGCCCTGACGAATGTGTGGAAGAGGACGGCACCGTTCTTGTGCCTTCCGGTATGCCCCACATCCGGAACTGTTTGCTGCGTATGCCATCGGGAATCAGCAATTCCGGACCGGTTGTAACCCAAGGGCCTCCTTCCGTATTGTAACCGGTACACTTTTCATTTTCATGGCAGAAAGGTGTCTGTGGGAGAAGGCAAATATGGACTTCCCGGTCATCGCCCCTTTCAATGTGTGCCTGCGGATAATAGTCACCGCCACGGGTGATATAAGTGACAACATCTCCTGCGGTCGGTAAACTGACTCTTTCCCTGTCCTGCCGCATCCTTGAAATCAGCCGGTTCACCTTCTCCACATCACACTCCTTTTATGGAGGCAGGCCACACCCTTTCATGCCTGTTGAGCAGAGTCAGACTTTCCAGGTCATAAAAATTAGCGTACTTCATATTGAGATCGTTTTTGTTGGTACAATTTGA
>ENA-OQDT01001311-OQDT01001311.1-human-gut-metagenome-genome-assembly--contig:-NODE-1311-length-14706-cov-5.980451_pt1 | contig 14706 bp, 15 predicted proteins | sample MGYA00242786_ERZ504617 | MGnify/ENA primary metagenome ERZ504617 (study PRJEB26092, sample SAMD00036337) | human gut metagenome | host: Homo sapiens | study: EMG produced TPA metagenomics assembly of...
GCGATGCCGGTTTCGCGCAGGTCATTGCTCATGGCAGCGCCAACTTCGGCCATCGCGTCGATCACCTCGTCCGCGGGGATATGCCCTACCACGCCGGCCAGCGCCATGTCCGCGCAGGAGACTGCGTTCATGGCCCCGATCACATTGCGCTTGATGCAGGGGATTTCCACCAGCCCGGCCACGGGGTCACACACAAGGCCCTCCAGGTTGGTCAACGCCATGGCAAAGGCTTCGGCGCATTGTTCGGCGGTGCCGCCGCGCAGCTCCACCAGGGCGGCGGCTGCCATGGCGCTGGCAGCGCCGACCTCGGCCTGGCAGCCGCCCTCGGCGCCGGCCAGCGTGGCGCGCGCGGCCACAACCTGCCCAAACCCGGCGGAGACATACAGCGCGCGGCAGATGGCTTCCTCGTTATAGCTGCCGCTGCGCCACAAGGGCAGCAGCACCGCGGGCAGAACGCCGCAGCTGCCCGCCGTGGGCGCGGCGACAATTCGTTTCATGCAGGCGTTGCATTCGGCGGTTTTCAGGGCTTCGGCCATCACCTGGGCCAGATAGCCGCCAGTCAACAGCTGGCCGCGGGCTTCGGCTTCGGCCACTTTGGCAGCATCGCCGCCCGCAAAGCCGCTGGCGGAACGATCCGCGCCACAGTAGTTATCGCTGGTTTGCACCATCACCTGCCATAGGTGGTGCATTTCGGCCAGGGACTGGGGGCGGGTCAGCCCGCTTTCCAGCAGGTCGCTCTGTAAAATAACGTCCCACAGGGGCTGGTTGTTCTGGCGGCTGACGTTCAGCATTGCTTTAACGGAAGAATATGCCATAATCACGCGCCCTCCTTTGTTTCGGTCTGCTGCGCAAAGGTTCAGCACCGGTCACTTTCACAATGCCCTGCATGCCGCGCAGTTCGGCAATTAAGGCGTCCGGCAGGGGCTGGTCACATTCCAGCACCATTACGGCATAGCCCCCGGCGGTGGAACGGTACAGCTGCATGGTGGCAATGTTGATGCCCCGCTGCGCCAATGCGGTGGTCACTTCGGCCACATGGCCGGGGGTATCCTGATTGTGAACGATCAGGGTGTTGTGGTCGCCGCCAAAGTTGGTGGTAATGCCGTCGATCTGGCAGATGTTGATGCGCCCGCCGCCGATGGAAGCACCCATTACTTCCAGCTTGCGGCCGCTCACCCCTTCCAGCCGCAGCAGGGCGGTGTTGGGGTGGGCACCGCGCAGCACCACGGTGCCGATGGTATAATCCAGCCCGGCCTGCTGCGCCAGGGAAAAGCTGTCCGGGATGCGTTCATCGTCTGGCAGCATGCCCAGCAGCCCGGCCACCAGCGCACGGTCGGTACCGTGGCCGCGCCCTGTGGCGGCAAAGCTGCCATGCAGCAGGATCTCGGCGGTTTTTGGGGCTTCGCCCAACAGGTTGCGCGCTGTAAGCCCAATGCGCACCGCGCCAGCCGTGTGGCTGCTGGAAGGGCCTGTCATCACGGGGCCCAGCACATCAAATAAGCGCATGACGTTATCCCTCCTAGAGTGTACCTGAAAAGTCGAAAATCTGGCCTATTTCTTTGCTTTCAGATACACCTTATAAAAAACCGGGCTGCGCGCCGCGGTTTTGGCCTGATAGTTAAAAAGGCGCGGCCAAAAAACAGGTCGCGCCTCATTGCAAAAACAGTATAGCATATCGCGCAGGTGTTTGCAAGTGGGGGACAGCACGGAAGAAATGCCCAAAAACTTTAGAAACTTTTGGGCGGCTTAACAGCAAAGTGGAATTTTCACAATAAAGCGGATACAAAAGCCCAAAGACGGCAGGGTAAAACGATGTTATAATTATAACAAAGGCATGGAACGGGCTGCGTACAGCGCGTGCCCAAGAGCAAACCATGCACAGAAAACGGAGGTAATACCATTATGGCTGACCGCATTGTTTTGAATACTATCTCTTACCATGGCCATGGCGCAATCGAGAACATTGTTCCCGAACTGACCGCCCGCGGCTATAAAAAGGCTTTTGTCTGCTCTGACCCCGACCTGATCAAGTTCGGCGTTACCGGCAAGATCACTGCCCTGCTGGATGCAGCCAGCTTCCCCTATGCTGTTTACAGCGAAATCAAGCCCAACCCCACCATCCAGAACGTGCAGGACGGCGTTGCTGCTTTTAAGGCAGCTGAGGCGGACTGCATCGTGACCATCGGCGGCGGATCCTCTATCGGATACTGCAAAGGCCATCGGCATCATCATCAACAACCCCGAATTTGCGGATGTCCGCAGCCTGGAAGGCGTTGCCCCCACCAAAAAGCACGCTGTGTTTACCATTGCCGTACCCACCACCGCCGGTACCGCTGCCGAAGTTACCATCAATTATGTTATCACCGATGTAGAGAAGAAGCGCAAGTTCGTCTGCGTGGATACCAACGATATTCCTGAAATCGCTGTGGTTGACCCCGATATGATGTCCAGCATGCCCAAGGGTCTGACCGCCGCCACCGGTATGGACGCACTGACCCATGCCATTGAAGGCTACATCACCAAGGGCCATTGCACCATCTCTGATATGTTCCACCTGGAAGCCATCAAGCTGATCTCCGAGAACCTGCGCGGCGCTGTGCAGAACACCCCGGAAGGGCGCGAAGGCATGGCTCTGGGTCAGTACATTGCCGGCATGGGTTTCTCCAATGTTGGCCTGGGCATTGTCCACAGCATGGCACACGGTTTGTCTGCTCTGTACGACACCCCGCATGGCGTTGCCTGCGCCATCATCCTGCCCACCGGCCTGGAATACAACAAGAGTGTTGCAGGCGAGCGTTACCGCGCAGTCGGCAAGGCTATGGGCGTGACCGGCATTGACGAGATGAATGATGCCGAAGCTGCTGATGCAACCATCGCAGCCGTCAAGCAGCTGAGCGCCGATGTTGGCATCCCCGCAAACCTGCAGGGCATCCTGAAGGAAGAGGACATCCAGTTCCTGGCAGAGTCCGCTTTTGCCGATGCCTGCTGCCCCGGCAACCCGCGTGATACCAGCGTTGAGGAGATCAAGGAACTGTACAAGGGCCTGCTGTGATCTTTCGATGAACTGAATCCATAATTACCGCCCCGCATGCTGTCCACTGCTGCATGCGGGGTGCTTTTTTCGTGGCAGAAATATTGAGGGATGCTGCGATTTTAATGTTTCATTGACGAAAACAGCGTGACATGCTATAATATAGCTAACTAAACAAGCAAAAAAATACATGCAGCGGCCAAACAACAAATGAAAGGCAGGGAAGATCGTGAGCCAATTTTGGAACCAGCTGAAAGACCGGGTGCAGGCAAGGGGAGCGCAGGCCAACAGCACCATTGGCATTATTGGCGGAGCAGATGGCCCAACGGCGGTATTTGTCAGCACGAAGCCCAACAGCTTGCTGGGCACCCTGCTGGGGCTTCTGCCGTGGGGGACGGGAATAAATTTCCGCGGGCCTGCTGCTTGGCTGGTGCCATAAGGATAAAAAGCGCCTGCTGCTGCCGATGATCCTTTCTACCGTTGGCTGCGCCGTTGGGGCGGAGCAGGCTGCTGTTCAAGCAGCGGCAGTGTGGCAGGCGGCCAAGCATATGCCGGAAATCCCCATGCCCGGTGCCATGCTGCGCACAGCGGCGGCCAACGCGTTCAGCACCGGGCTGTGGTTCAGCGCGGCCACGCTGGTATGGTCTCTGGCGGTGCTGTTCCGCCGCCGCGCATCCTGAACTGCATCCTTGTGCCGCACCGTATAATAAAAGCCGGAGTATACCCGCAAAACGCTTGTGGAAACACTCCGGCTATTTTTTGAAAAAGAGGTTAATTACAACTAACAGATGCAACGGTTTTAACGGGGCTGCTCATCCCCTTTGCGGGAACAAGTCTTGGAATCCTTTGTGGATTCCAAGGCTTTTTAACGCAAAATCCGGCTGTGTTTGTAGAAATAGACGATATTTTCGACTTTTCAGATACGCCCTAGATAGGGGCATTATTGAGGTAAATGTTGGGGTAGAGGTGCGTTTAGATAAACCAAAAACCCGCATATCTTACGCAGATACGCGGGTTTTTGTTGGCGGAGTAAGAGAGATTTGAACTCTCGCGGCCCTTTCGGACCCTACGCCCTTAGCAGGGGCGCCTCTTCGACCTCTTGAGTATTACTCCACAAGTCAAAGTGATAAACTATTCACTTTTTCACACAAAATGGCGGAGAGGATGGGATTCGAACCCATGGTCCGCTCGCGCGAATCGCTGGTTTTCAAGACCAGTTCCTTAAACCACTCGGACACCTCTCCACAGTGGCCACCACCAAGGTGCGATAGTTATATTACCATAAGCCCTGCAGAATGTCAAGCATGAAAATGAAAAAACAGCAAAAGAAATTGCAAAAATTAAAAAGAAAAAGAGAAAATACAATAAAATCACGCCAAATCGTCCAACACTTGGCGCGCGGCACGCACGGACGCTGTATCCGTCTGCTGGATATGCCACTCGTCCAAACCGGGCAGCCCCATGGGAACGCCCTCGCGGCGGAACACCATCCGGCTTTCCAGTTCCGCTTTCCCACTCATGTGGTAAGCCCTTGCGCCCGGCAGGGCAGCTGAAAGCTGCCGGATCACCCCAGCGTTTACCCCGGCACCGATCAGTACTTCCGGACCATTGGTGCGGTCACGCTCTGCCAACAGGCTGCACAGAACGTCAACACCCTGCACACAGCTGGCAGCGGCACCGCTGGTCAGCACGGTATCAATTCCAAGGGCGGCGGCGTCGCGGTAGGTTTGCAATGGGTCGGCAGATACATCAATGGCGCGGTGTAGGGTGAGCCCAGCACCATTGGCGGCCTTTGCCAGCCGTGCGGTTGCGGTGCAATCCAGTGTGCCGTCCGGGTTCAGGCAGCCAATCACAAAACCGTTAGCCCCGGTACTGCGCAACTCGGTGATTTGCACGCACATCATATCAATCTCTTCCGGCATATACAGAAAGTCCCCTGCACGCGGGCGTATCAGGCAGCGCACGGCAATATCGCTTTCGTGTCGGATCTGACGCAGCAGCTCGGTATAAGGGGTCAGCCCACCGGCCAGCAGTGCACTGCACAGTTCCAGACGGTCCGCCCCGCCAGCAATGGCAGCGCGCGCCGATGCAAGGCTATCCACACAAACTTCCAGCAGCATAATGATCCTCCAAAACGATTTTTCTTACTTAAGGCAACACCGCACAATTCCCGCCTAGCGGCTTAAGCACCGCTCCGGCAGCTGCGGCACGGCATCTGCGTTGCCAAAATGCTCGATAATGTCGGGTTGCGGTACCCGCATCGTGCTTCGGGGGCAAAAGCCCCTCGCACTCTGCGACCGCTGCCCCTGCTTCGGTTCGCTGTTTCCGCCACTGGCGGCGCTCACCTTTGCAGCATCCAGTATTATCTGCGCTTTTGGCTTAGCATCTGCCGCACCTCGCTCGCCGTATCGGCACTTAGAATTATGCGGTATTGCCCTTACTTAATATAAGAGTAACACATTCCGGACGGGGTTACAATGCCTTTGCGCTACCAAAGAGCGCCGACAAAATTTAAGCGGCATGCCCACCGCGCATAACGCGCAGGGGTGGGGTGCTGCTTTGTGGGTGTGGCTGCGGGGCAATGGTTACGCTCCGCTTTTGCGTATTGGTATTGCGCAGGGCAATGCGTACCCCAGCAACTGCGTTAAAGGTGAAGCACAGCACGGCCCCAATGGCGAGGGCTGGCAGCAGGGAAAGCTGACCTTCTGCCACGGCGCAGACGACCATCAGCCCGCCAAAACCGATGGAATACAAAAGAACATTGCAGATAAGCTCGGTAAGTAGATTCATTTTCATAATTATGACCTCCGGGATCGTGCCGCGAATTAAAAAAAGTTGCGAAAAATGCAATAAAAGTACAACGACAAATGCATAAGAACAACTTGAGGTTGTTTTATGAATCTAGAATAGTACAACTAACGGTTGTTGTCAAGGGGTGCAAAACAACTTTTCCTAGAATATTTTTTTCACGGAATCTCTTTACAAATACTACCTTGGGTTGTATAATGAGACCATAAAACTTGGCGAATGCCGCGGCTTGGGCTGGTGCATGGGTGCATCGCTTGACGGCTGCTTTATGTACAGCGCGGCAACCACAGTGAAAGTAGGAAAAACCATGTTTTCAGAACGACTGAGAGAAGCCCGTAAGGCGAAACATTATAGCCAGGCAGAAGTTTCGCGCCTGCTAGGCGTTACCCAACAGGCTGTTGGCAAGTGGGAGACTGGGCGCTCCACCCCGGACCCACAGACGGTTGCCCGGCTGGCAGAAATTTTAGATACTACCGCAGACATGCTGCTTGGCCTGCAAAGCAACGCAGACGCGCATGGCGCCGTTGGGCAGCGTGCGTTCAGCCAGTATACCCAGTGCCCAATTCCTGTTGTGGGGACGGTGCGCGCAGGGTACGATGCCCTTGCTTTTGAGGAAGATTACGGCACAGAATACGCCAGCGTAAAGGATCCGCAGAATTATTTCTATCTTGTGGTTAAAGGCGACAGTATGGAACCGCGCATTTCGGATGGCGATCTGGCCCTTATTCACCGCCAGAATACGCTGGATAACGGTGACCTTGGCGTTATGGTGTATGGTGATGGCAACGGTACCCTGAAAAAATACATCCAGCGCGGCAACGCTGTTGTGCTGCATCCTTTCAACCCGGATTATGAGGATTTGATCATCCGCGGGGAAGAATTGGATCATTTGTACATTGCCGGTAAGGTTGTGGAGACCAAAGCCAAGTGGTAAAAAACCGCAGCGCGTTCCCGCGGTAATGCGGATGAGGCCAGCAGATAACTGAATAAAATTTTTCCTACACGCCGTCTGCAAAACAATGCTTATGCGGCGGCGTGTATTTCTTATACCATTTTTTAGGGCACGTTATAAAACCGTGCTGGCTAGTAAGAGGAGAACGGACCATGCAGCTGGAAGATAAACTTGCGATTTTGGCGGATAGCGCCAAGTATGATGTGGCATGTACTTCCAGCGGTGTGGACCGCGCCGGGGTACACGGCAAGCTGGGGTGCAGCGTGGCGGCGGGCATCTGCCACAGCTTTACGCCGGATGGGCGGTGTATTTCGCTGCTGAAAGTGCTGTATTCCAACGCCTGCTGTTATGATTGCGGTTATTGTGTCAACCGCCGCTCCAACGATGTACCCCGTGCGACCTTTACCCCGCGGGAGCTTGCAGAACTGACAATCGGCTTTTATAAGCGTAATTACATTGAAGGGCTTTTCCTTTCCAGTGCGGTCATCGGTACGCCGGATTATACGATGGAACGCATGATCGAGGCGCTGCGCATTCTGCGGCAAGAATATCATTTCAACGGCTATATCCACGCCAAAACCATCCCCGGCGCGGACGCGGAATTGGTGCGGCGTATCGGTCTTTTGGCGGACCGGCTTTCGGTCAATATTGAACTGCCCAGCGAAGCCAGCCTTTCCTTGCTGGCTCCCGATAAAAAGAAGCAGGCGATTTTGAAGCCGATGGGCCAGATCGCTGTACAGAGTGCGCAGAGCAAAAAGGAGCTGGTGCTGTACCGCCACGCCCCGGCGTTTGCACCGGCAGGGCAGAGCACCCAGATGATTATTGGAGCGACGCCGGAAAGCGACCGCCACATTATGGGATTGGCGGAATCTTTATATAAAAAAATACTCGCTCAAGCGCGTGTTCTTTTCGGCGTATCTTCCGGTTAACAGTGATTCCCGCCTGCCTGCGCTGGATGTGCGCCCGCCGCTTTTGCGGGAACACCGGCTGTACCAGGCGGACTGGCTTTTGCGGTACTATGATTTTTCGGCTTGGGAACTGCTGACAGAGGAAGAGCCGAACTTTGACCCTTATCTGGACCCCAAATGTACCTGGGCAGTGCGCCACCCGGAATTTTTCCCCGTGGAGATCAACACTGCGCCCAAGGCGGCCCTGCTGCGTATTCCGGGTATCGGGCCCAAAAGTGCATTGCGGATTTTGTCCGCCCGCCGCCAGCAGCACCTTGGAATGGCAGAACTCAAGCGGATGGGGGTTGTGCTGAAACGTGCCCAGTACTTTATTACCTGCAACGGCCGCGCCGCAGCCCACGGAACCCGGCAGGAAATCGCCGCGGCGCTGCTGGACCCCAAGGCATTTGCCGTGGGTACGCAGCAGCTTTCGCTGGATGACTTTACCCCGAAGGTTCTGCCGGATGCAGCGCCCGCTGTGCAGAAACTGGCCGCGGCGGGGATGCCCGCCCGCCAGGCAGCCTATGAGGTAAAACAGGAGGCTTTGCAATGTCTTACCCGGCGCATGTGACCGACACGGTGTACCGCTATGATGGAACCTTCCAGGGCTTTTTGTGCTGCATTTTTGAAAGCTATTCCCGCAAAGAGATCCCTGCCGCCGTCTGCGCACCTGACCGCGGACAGATCAGCTTTTATGATTCGTGCGAGATCGTAACAGACCCTGCCCGCGCCCAGCGCGTTGCAAGAGGATTGGAGCGGCTCGGACCGACGGTAAAGGAACGCATAACAACAGGATTTTTATCGGATGACCCGGAACATGAACTGATCCTGCTGCGCTTTGCGCGTATCTGCTTTGAAAAAAAGGCCCCGCTGCCGCGCGTGCAACAGGGGACCCGGATATCTGTGCGGCGTTTGACCTAGAACGGGCGGTCAATAATGAAGCCTGCAAGTATATTGAGTTCATCCGCTTTGAACAGCGTGATATGATGCTTGGCACGGTGATCCACCCCAAAAACAGGATTCTGCCGCTGCTGCGCGGGCACTTTTGCAGTCGGTTGCCGGATGAAGACTTTATGATTTTTGATGCGACCCACGGCATCGCCATGCTGCGCAGGGACCGCAAAGTGCAGTATATGGTCATGGAGCATTATGATAAAAACACCGGGCAGGAGGAACTGGACTGGCAAAAGCTGTGGAAACGCTTTTTTGATGCCGTTACCATTGAACAGCGCCGCAATGAACGTTGCCAGATGACCCACGCTCCCAAGCGCTATTGGAAAGATATGTGCGAAATGGCGCTGCTGGGCCGGGGAACCGCTGGTAAGACGGAGCAAAATGCGGAAGCAGCCCGATAAAAACAGCAGCTTTACCCCCTGTGCAGACATAAAAATTTGTGGTATACTAATATCTATATATTATTTGTATGCGTGTGTAAGATCACGGGCCGGAAGCAGGCAGGAAATTTGCCCTGCGGCAGACGGTAAAACAGAAAAGATAGGGGAGTTTCTGCATGATGGAAGAATTGCTGCATATTCTTGAAAAAAATGCCCGCCTGCCGGTGGAAGATATCGCCGCTATGATGGGCAAAACGCCTGCCCAGGTTGCCACTATGATGGATGAGGCGGTTGCCAAGGGGTATATCCGCGGTTTTGAAGCCATGATCGACTGGGAACAGGCTGGTATCAATGTGGTGGAAGCAGTGATCGAACTGCACGTTTCCCCGCGCAAGAGCCGCGGTTTTGACGAGATCGCATCGGTGATCGCCAGCTTTGACGAGGTGGACAGCGTTCTGCTGATGAGCGGCAGCTATGATCTGCAGGTCATCATCAAGGGCCACAGCTTCCAGGAAATTGCCCTGTTTGTGGCAAAGCGCCTTTCTCCGCTGGACGATGTACTTTCCACGGCAACCAGCTTTGTGCTACGCCCGTATAAGCGCGGCGGCAAGCTGTACCTGAACGAAGAAGCCGACGAAAGAGAGTGTACCGTACTGTGATGAATTACGATGAACTGCTTGCGCCGGCTGCGAAATTCATGCGGCCTTCGGGGATTCGCAAGTTTTTTGATTTGGCCGCCGAAATGCCGCACTGCATTAGCCTTGGCGTGGGCGAACCGGATTTCAAGACGCCGTGGACCATCCGGGATGCGGGCATCCGTAGCCTGGAACAAGGCCGTACGCGCTATACCGCCAATGCGGGTATCAAAGAGCTGCGCGCCGAAATTTGCCGCTACTTGGCCCGCCGCATGGAGCTGAACTACCAGCCCAGCGAGGTGCTTGTTACCGTGGGCGGCAGCGAGGCCATTGACTTGACCATCCGTGCACTGGTCAAACCGGGGGATGAAGTCATCATCCCGGAGCCTTGTTTTGTCTGTTATGAACCGATCACTTCGTTGACCGGCGGCGTGCCGGTGCACATTGCCACCAAAGTGGAGGATGATTTCCGCCTGCGGGCGGACCAGCTGCGCGCCGCCATTACGCCGCGTACCAAACTGTTGATCCTGCCGTATCCCAACAACCCCACCGGCGGCGTGATGGATGCGGCAGATCTGGAAGCCATTGCGGAGGTGCTGCGCGGTACCGATATTATGGTGCTTTCGGATGAGATTTATGCGGAGCTGACCTATGGGTTGGACCGCCACATCAGCATTGCCACACTGCCGGGCATGAAAGAACGCACCATTGTAGTGAACGGCTTCTCAAAAGCGTATGCCATGACAGGCTGGCGCCTGGGATATGCGGTTGGTCCGGAACCGGTGATCAAGGTGATGACCAAAATTCACCAGAGCTGCATTATGTCGGCCCCCACCACCAGCCAGTATGCAGCTATCGCAGCGCTACATTCCTGCGATGATTCTATTGAGATGATGCGCGATGAATATAACCGCCGCCGCCGCTATGTGGTAAAGGCGCTGAACGATATGGGCCTGACCTGCTTTGAGCCGCGCGGGGCGTTTTATGTGTTCCCCTGCATTCGCTGCAGCGGGCTGACCAGCCAGGAATTTTGCGAAATGCTGTTGAAAGAGCAGGAGGTTGCCATTATCCCCGGTGATGCTTTTGGCGCCAGTGGGGAAGGCTATGCGCGCATCAGCTATGCCTACAGCGTGGAACACCTGGAAACTGCCATGCGCCGTATCCGTACTTTCCTGAAAGACCACGGCTGGCTGGCAGAATAAACGGCAAAAACAGGAGCTGAACAGGATATGGTATATCAAAAGCAATTGGTCGTGGTGTTGGCGCCTGCCAAGCTGAACCTTTCGCTAGATGTGGCTGGACTGCTGCCAAACGGCTACCATGACCTTGACATGGTTATGCAGACCATTGACCTGTATGAACGCATCACCCTGCGCCGCAGTGCAGACCTGACCCTGCGCCTGCCGGGCAGCTTTGTTCCACCCAACGATAAAAATACAGCGTACAAAGCGGCTGTGGCGTTTTTCCATTATACCGGGCTGCTGGCCGGGGTGGATATCACAATCCAGAAGCATGTGCCGGTGCGGGCTGGTATGGCGGGCGGCAGTGCGGATGCTGCCGGTGTGCTGGTTGGCCTGAATGAGCTGTACAACGCGCAGCTTTCAATGAGCGAGCTGTGTGCCATCGGTGCGGGCATTGGCGCGGATGTGCCCTTTGCCCTGATGGGCGGAACCTGCCGGGTAAAGGGCGTGGGCGATTTGATTAAGCCGCTGCCGCCCTGCCCGGACTGCTGGTTTGTGGTGGTTATGCCCAGCGTTGGCATCTCCACACCGGAGGCGTTCAAGCGCTATGATATCATGGGAAGCCCGGTGCACCCGGACTGTGAGCGCCAGGAACAGGCCATCCGCGAAAACGATCTGGCTGCTATGTGCACCGCTGCAGGCAATGCGTTGGAACATTGCAGCGGCGCGGTGGAAACAGCCGCTATCTGTAAGCAGCTGAATGCCCAAGGCGCAGTAACCAGCCTGATGACTGGTTCCGGCGCGGCGGTGTTTGGTGTGTTTGATGATGGGCAAAAGGCGAAACAGGCCCAACAGGCATTGCAGGCCGGGTATGACCAGGTTTATCTGGCCCGCCCGGTGCGCGGCGGTGCGCGCGTTTTGCCGCGCCCTGCCAAAAAGGACCACACACCCAGGCGGGAAAAATAAGTCTGCTGGTTGCAGGTCTGCAGCATGTGACCTGCCAATAGCTTTTGTGTCTTTAGTTTTATGCCTTTTATGGTTTATAAAAACTATAGGCAATACCGCATAATTCTAAGTGCCGATACGGCGAGCGAGGTGCGGCAGATGCTAAGCCAAAAGCGCAGATAATACTGGATGCTGCAAAGGTGAGCGCCGCCAGTGGCGGAAACAGCGAACCGAAGCAGGGGCAGCGGTCGCAGAGTGCGAGGGGCTTTTGCCCCCGAAGCACGATGCGGGTACCGCAACCCGACATTATCGAGCATTTTGGCAACGCAGATGCCGTGCCGCAGCCGCCGGAGCGGTGCTTAAGCCGTCAGGCGGGAATTGTGCGGTGTTGCCTATATAGACAAAGAAAGTATAGTGGTGTAGAAAAATGCATGGGCACATCACATAAAGAGTAGATAACGTAAAATAATTGAATAACAGCTTTCCTTTGGCCCCATACTGCTTGTAACATCAAGCCGTCAAGGGGCAAGGCACGGCGCAGGGAACTGCGCAGCGTGCAGACAAAAGCATTGCCGGCCACCGGGCGTTTGTTGCCGGGCCGGCTTTTTGCTTTTGCAGCAAAAGGGGGAAACGCTGATGAAAAAACTGCTGCAAAAATTACCATCTGCCGGGGCTAGCCCGCTAAGGATTCGCAAAATTCTGGAATGGGGCTGTGCCTGCGGCCTGCTGCTGACCATTGTACTTACTGCAGCGGCTGTGCGGTATCAAACTGTGTGTGCCCGTGTGTGCGGGGATACGCTGCGGCTGCACATTTTAGCCAACAGCGATACAGTGGAGGATCAGCTGCTGAAATTGCAGGTGCGGGATGCTGTTTTGGAACAGGTGACAGCCGCAACGCAGTATGCCGAAACCAAGCAGCAGGCGGTGCAGACCCTGCGCACAGCCATGCCGGACCTGCAGCGCACAGCCCAACGGACGCTGCGCCATGCGGGCAGCAGCCAACAAGTACAGTGCAGGCTGGAAGAAATCCCGTTTGCAGCCCGCCGCTATTCCGGCTTCTGGCTGCCGGCGGGTACTTACACGGCGCTGCGGATCGAACTGGGCAGCGCCCAAGGGCACAACTGGTTCTGTGTGCTGTACCCGGCGCTCTGCGTGGGCAGCAGCGAAGCCAGGTATGCGGATACGGAAGAAAACGCGCTGGTGTTTGGCGGCTATCAGGTGCGGTTTGCTCTGTTGGATACCGCCCGCAACGTGTGGCAGAAAATAACGGATTGACAAAATGGCGGCAGGGCGTGCAAGAAGAAGCTCTGCAAAAGAAAGAGGAACACCATGCTGACCTTGATCCTTGGCCCTTCGGGCAGCGGAAAATCGGTGCGCCTGCGGGAAGAACTGCGCCAGCGTGCGCGCAGCCGGCAGCGCAGCATCCTGATTGTGCCGGAGCAGTTTACATCTTCGACCGAAGGTGCGCTTTACCACGCACTGGGGGATGAACTTTCTGCCTATGTGGAGAGCTATTCCTTTACCTCGCTGGCCGAAACCCTGCTGCGCCGCTATGGCGGTGCGGCGGTGCCCACGCTGAGCGAGGCCGGACGCGCCGTGCTGGTGCGCCGCGCTATGGATGAAATGATGGACAAGGTGGTGTATTACAGCCGCCAGCGCCGCAGCGCTGCGTTCTGCCAGAAGGCGGCGGAAACCATCAGCGAGCTGAAAAGCGCGGGCATCCGCCCGGAGACCCTGGCAGATTATGCCAACGCCCCCGGTGCGGACAAAGATAAGCTGGGGGAACTGGCTCTGATTTTTGGAACCTATGAAACCCTGCTGGCCCAAACGGCCATGGACCCCGGCGACCGCGTGGAGCTGGCGGCCAAAAGCCTGGACCAGGCCTTTTTTGCGGGCCGCACGGTGTACATTGATGAATTTGATACATTCAACCACTCCAAGCGCGCCATGCTGGCGGCCATGCTGTCGGTTGCCGATGTAACGGTAAGCCTGTGCTGTGACCAGGCTCCGGACCAGGCGGACGATGGCGTGTTCAGCGGTGCGCGGCGGGTGGCCAATACCTTGAAATCCATGGCGGCCAATGCGGGGGTGCCCTGTAAAGAAATCCGCCTGACCCAGGATATGCGCCACAAAGATGCCCCTGTGCTGGCGGAGCTTGGCCTTTTGCTGGCGGATCCGACCTATACGCCGGAGGCAGAGGTGGACCCCGCCGCCCCAGCTATTACCTATTATAAGGCGGACAGCCGCCAGGCGGAGGCCAAGGCCGTGGCGGCAGCCGTCAAAGCGCGTGCCCGTGCGGGTGTGCCGTATAACAAAATGGCGGTGATCTGCCGCACGGTCGACCAGTACCTGCTGCAGATCCGGTATGAATTCCGGCTGCAAAATATCCCGTTGTTCTGTGATGAACCCACAACGCCGGAAAACACCGCCCCGGCCCGTGCGATCCATGCAGCGCTGGATCTGCTGCGCGGCGGTCTGACCACCACGGCACTGCTGCGCCTGCTGAAAACCGGCTTGGTGGACCTGGACCGGGACAGCCAGTGCGCACTGGAAAACTATGCCTATACCTGGCCGCTGCATGCGCAGGACTGGCGGGAACCCTTTACCCGCAACCCGGAGGGCTACACCGACCGGATGAGCGAGCAGAGCCAGCAGGACCTGCAGCGCGCCGAGGAAGCCCGCAGCTTTTTGGTGCCGCGGGTACAGAAATTTATGGACCGTGCCCGCAATGCGGATACCGCCACCCTGACGGCGCAAATTTACTACTTTTTGCAAAGCCTGGGGGCGGAGGAGGCCCTGCAGAAGCTGACCGATGGCCTGCGTGCATGCGGGGACCTGCCCAACGCGGACGAAGCCCTGCGGGAATGGAATGT
>ENA-OQDT01001312-OQDT01001312.1-human-gut-metagenome-genome-assembly--contig:-NODE-1312-length-14698-cov-2.552330_pt1 | contig 14698 bp, 19 predicted proteins | sample MGYA00242786_ERZ504617 | MGnify/ENA primary metagenome ERZ504617 (study PRJEB26092, sample SAMD00036337) | human gut metagenome | host: Homo sapiens | study: EMG produced TPA metagenomics assembly of...
ATCCGGAGGAGTCATTCTGACAGATTGCGGTGTCTATACTGTCTTTCAGGAGAATGCAGGTTATCGTATCTATGATATGGAACAGCTCATGGAAACAGACCGCATATGTGGTAAAGTGAAAGCTGCATCGTGCTCATCCGCAATGCGATGTTCCGCCGTGTGCAGCTCATGGACCTCGACCGGCCTGATGAGTTGGGTGCACTCGACAAGGCATGGCATTACGATGTGCACACGTGGGAGGATGTGCTCGATGACTTCTATGACGAGCACGAGTACGTGAACACGGATGCCGAAGCCCGTGGTGGTGAGTATTTCGTTCTCGACACTCGCCATGAGCAGGATCGCCACGAGTGGACGGTGCGCCAAATCATCGATGATTCCGACGGCGACCATGACTGGGCAATCACCGGCACTGTGAATCTCGATGCCACGCAGGAAAGCGGAGAAGTGGTGTTCACCGACTATTCGGTGCGTGACGTAGTCAACGACAACGATGCCGCCACCGTAAAAGCGCAGTGAGACCCAAATAGTATTCACTCGACGCCGAGTCTGGCCAACGCCTCATCACGGTCGGCGTCGAGTGGCGGCCAGGTCTGGTTGAAATTCTTCATGGTCGTGCGCAGCAACTCAGAAACGACCATACGTGAGTACCATCTCTTGTCCGCGGGGATCAGATACCACGGGGCAATCGAGGTGCTCGTCCGTTCGAATACCTCCTGCCAGGCCGCCATGTAATCATCCCATCTGTCACGGGCTTCGAGATCGGAGGGGTCGAACTTCCAGTATCGTGTCGGATCATCGAGACGTCGCAGGAAGTGCTGTCGCTGCGCTTGCCTGCTCGACACGAGAAAAATCTTGATGATCGCGCAACCTGACCCGGCGAGCTCTGCTTCGAAGTCATTGATCTGCCCATACCGTGCGCGCCATGTCTCCTCAGGCAGGGAACCTGTGATGCGTGGCATCACGATGTCCTCGTACTGCGAACGATCGAAGATGGATATCCAGCCATTTGACGGCAACTCCCTGCGAATACGCCACAGGTAGTCATGGGCGAGATCCTCCTCGCTTGGTTTGCCAAAGCCATGGTAGTGAATACCCATTGGATCCACCTGACTGAATACATGGCGCACAATGCCGCCTTTGCCGGAGGCGTCCATGCCCTGCAGCACGATGAGCACGCGATGCGTGTCGCCATGGATGCCATTGGCATACATGAGCCGCTGATAGTTGGCTATTTCGGAGCTGCTGTCGGCAATGAACCGCTCACCAGCCTCTTGGTCACCGTCAAACCCCGGTTTCGACCCGGCATCGATGTCGACCAAATGCGTATGTGAATGGAACCGCAATAACTGCGCCGGGGGCAACGACCATACGGCACTGAGCGTTTCACTGCTCTTCGCCTCCCGGGCGAGGCGTTCGGCCACCTTCCTGGCCTTGCGTTCTGCCACCGTGATTGATTCGCCTTTTTTCGAACCTCTGCCGTTTTTCTTGTCGCTTGCCATACCAACATTCTAGGCATGTGACACGTGCACTGGCCAAAAACGAATGTGGGGTGCGCAGATGCGCACCCCACATTCGCATGCCGTATGCGTTATGGTTCACATGGATGGTCGGTCACCGCTCCCCTGCACCCTTCGAATGGTGGTGCATATGGTGCTCGGCCGGAACATGCTGGCTCTGTGGCTGTGTTTCATCGTAGCCTTGCACATAGCGCGTGCGTCGCCATCCATGGATCCTCGCATTGGTGCCACGATGGTGCACATGATAGAGGCGCTGGGAACCGCCAAGCGGGCGCCCTCCTTCGCCACCGCGATCTGGTTGACGTTGGACGGGTCCATGATGGCAATCGGTGCCACCGGCTCGGGCTCGGTTGGCGCGAGTGTGTGCTGCTGCATGCGCACCGGCAGCCATTCAGCCAGTCTCGACAGCAGCCAGCAGATGATGAAGTAGATCACAGCGGCTACAACGAGCGTCTGCAGAATATTGAAGTACATCGAGCCTAAGCGTCGCGACTCCTGCAGCAGATCGGTGTACATGATGATCGAACCGAGCGCCGTGTCTTTGAGCACGACGACGAGCTGGGTCACGGCAGCAGGCAGCATGGCGTAGATGGCCTGCGGCACTTCGATGCTCATCAGCGACTGTGTACGGGTCATACCCAGTGCCACTGCGGCCTCATGCTGGCCGCCCGGCAGGTTTCCGACACCCGAGCGGATGAGCTCGGCGACAACCGAACCGTTATAGAACACGAGCGAGATCACGACGGCCCAATAGGAGGGGCTCGGCAGATCCAGGAAGGCGAATGCACGCCAGAAGAAGATCATCATGATCAGCACCGGAACTGCACGGCAGAACTCGATGACAATCGCGCAGATTCCCTGCACGATCCTGCTCGGCAGCAGACGACCGATGCCGAACACCAGACCGAACACGACCGAACCGATCACCGCCAGGAACGCCGCGCGCAGTGTGGCCCATAGGCCCGGCAGATAGAAGTCCGACCACGCTTCACCGTCCAACGCCGGCTTCCACAATTCCCAGCTGAGCTGGTTTTCGCCGTCCGGTGGATTGTGCAGACGCAGCACAATGAGCACGAGCACGACCACGAACAGAATCGTGGCCACCCAGTTGATGATGCGAATGCGCTTGAGGCCCTTGGGGCCCGGCTGGTCGAACAGCAGGGAGCTTTCGTCTGAATTACCCACGGTTCACCTCCTGACTGCGAGCTTGTTGGACAGGTACGTGGTGAGGATGCCGATCGGCAGGATCAGAATCACGTATCCCATCGCGAAGATGAGGAAGATCTGGATGATCACATCGGGCCGGAACTCGATCATCTCGCTCATGAGCGATGAGGTCTCGGTGGCCACCGACGCCGCTGCAGCGACGGTCGAGTTCTTGAGCAGTGCGATCAGCGTGTTGCCGAGCGGTGCAACAGATCCTCGAATGGCCTGCGGCATGATGATCAGTGTGGCGGACTGCATGAAGTTGAGGCCCATGGCCCGAGCCGCCTCCGCCTGCCCCTTGGGCACCGTATTGATGCCCGAGCGCAACGATTCCGCCACGAATGCGGCGGTGTACAGGCTCAGGCCAGTCACGGCGAGCCAGAAGAAGTTCGTCTGGAAGTTGTCGGAGAAGCTCAGCTTGAGCTGCGCGAACGCGCCCAGCACCATGAACACCATGATGATCGTCAGCGGCATGTTCTTGAACAGCTCGACATAGCCGGCCGACACCTTGCGCAGTGACGAAACCGGTGAGATGCGCATCATGACGAGAATGAGTCCCAGAATCGTCGAGAACAGCGCAGCCCATAGCGTCAGTTCGATGTTGACGAGGAACGCACCGGGAATGTTATAGCTTCTGAACAGGGAAATGAATCCTTCCATGCCGCTCACTCCCCTTCGTCCGGTGTCGGTGGGTTATATTTCGGATCCGGTTGGTAATCGGTGCCTTCGGTGTTCTTCTCGATGGCCCGTTCCCACTCACCGCTCTTGATCATGTCTTCAATGGCGGCGTTAATCTGCTTGGCGAATGCGGTGTCACCCTTCCTGATGCCCACCCCGTAGTATTCCTGCGTGAACGGCTTGCCCACCACACGCAGCTTGCCACGGGACGCCGAGGCCAGACCGGCCAGAATGATGTCATCGGTGGTCACCGCGTCGACGATGCCGGAGAAGAGCGCCGTGGCGCATTCGGCATAACCGGGCTGCTCCATCAGCTGGACCTCCTTGGCGAATCTCTCCTTCACCACCTTGGCCGACGTGGAACCGGTCACGGAGCACAGGCGTTTGCCATTGAGGTCCTCCGGACCGTTGATCGAATGGTCGTCTGCGCGCACCATTAGATCCTGCCCCGCCACGAAGTACGGCCCCGCGAACGAAACCGCCTTCTTGCGCTCGTCGGTGATCGAATAGGTCGCCAGGATCATGTCGACATCACCGTTTTTGCAACATGGCTTCGCGTTGTTTCGACGGAGCCTCGAGGAACTCGATCTCGGCATCGGTATACCCCAGTTGATTGGCTACATATCGTGCCACGTCGACGTCAAAGCCTTCGAATGTGCCGCTCTTCTTGAATCCCAAGCCAGGCTGGTCGTATTTGATGCCGATCCTGATTTTCTTCTCGCCGTCCGCCGACGACGAACCGCAGGCCGCCATCCCGAACAGCGCACTGGCGGCGCACACCATGGCGATTGCCTTGCGCGCCAACCCCTTCTTGTATCTATGTTTCATCGTTCTCCCTTCACCGAGCCATGCATGACGAACCAGATTCCGCTCTCCTCAACGGAATCCATAGGCGTGCATGGCCCATACTGCATCAGTGCGTGAGAATCTTCGACAGGAACTCCTGGGCACGCTCCGTCTGGGGGTGCTCGAAGAACTCGTCGGGCGTGCCACGTTCGAGAATCTGGCCGTCGGCCATGAACACGATCTTATTGGCCGCCTTGCGCGCAAAACCCATCTCGTGTGTGACACACAGCATCGTCATGCCTTCCTGGGCGAGTTCGACCATGACGTCGAGCACTTCGTTGACCATCTCAGGGTCGAGCGCCGAGGTCGGCTCGTCGAACAGCATGACCTTCGGATGCATGGCCAGCGAGCGCGCGATGGCCACGCGCTGCTGTTGTCCACCCGATAGCTGCGACGGCATCTTCATGGCCTGCGAATCGACGCCGACTCGCGCAAGCAGGTCCATGGCCTCCTTCTCGGCCTGATCGCGGTCCATGTGACGCACCTTGATCGGCGCAAGCGTGACGTTCTCCAGGATCGTCTTGTTCGCGAACAGATTGAACGACTGAAACACCATGCCCACTTCGGCGCGCAACTGGGCCAGACCCTTGCCCTCCTGGGGCAATGCCTGGCCGTCTATGCGGATGACACCGGAGTCTATGGTCTCCAATCGGTTGATGGTGCGGCACATCGTCGACTTGCCCGAGCCCGACGGTCCGACAATCACGAGCACCTCGCCCTTGTCTACTTTCAGATTGATGTCGCGCAGCACATGCAGATTACCGTAGTACTTCTCCACATGCTCGAGTTCCACGAGATGATGGGCGTTCTCGCCGCTCGGCGACAATTGTTCCACAGTGTTGTTTTCGCTCATAGCGGCATAGTTTATAATCCCATGTGTAACGAGATGTTACCTCTGTTCGCTCATCACGGAATATTGGGCCGATATCATGCAAAATCAATGCCCCTGATGTCTCATATTCCGAAATAAATAGACATATTATAGTCTTTTGTATATTTCGGCAGAATGAGTGCAAACGAGTCACGCCACCTCATGATGCGTCTGAAGGAATGCCACCGCCTCGCCTATCGCACGCATGCGGTCATCGCCGTTGAACTTGTGGTCGAGGTTCGTGTACAGGCTCACGGTGCAGTTCGCCATAGCGTTGCCGTAGTTGTGCGCGCAGCTGGGGTCGATCACCTTGTCCTGCTCACCCTGGATCGCCAGAGCGGGTCCCTTGAACATCGCAGCCGCCTCATACACCGGAATCGTCTTGGCGATGCGAGAGTATTTGCCTGCGACCTCATGCTTGCCATCCGCGAGCGCGATGCGCCGTGGAATGTGATAGGGGTCGAATGGGACGCCAAGCACACGCCCACGCAATGCGTCATCCTTGATCGAGGCCGCAGGCGAAAGCAGGACTAGGGAATGGACCACATCGGCATACATACCCGCCGTCATGCCTGCAATCACACCGCCTTGTGAATGTCCGAGCAATGAGATCTCCGCTGGCTCGAAACGATCACGTACAAAATTGAGTACCGCGATGGCATCCTCCACCTGATTGCAGACGTCGGAATTCGCAAATGATCCGTCACTGTTGCCACGACCGTTGAAATCGAACCTCACGGACGTGAATCCCGCTTCGACGAGCTGGTCGCTCACCTGCTGAAGCAGGCTGCCGGGTTCATACCCCAGATCGGCCATGAACCCGTGCATCAGAATCACCACCGGCCCTTTCGGTTCGCCCTGTGGTGCGTCGATGCGTCCATGAAGCCTCAGCCCATCACGCATCACGGTGATTTCCTCGGTATGTGTGCTCGTCGTCATATTGCCTCCTGCATGGGATGCACGTACTGGTGTTCTGCATCTCATCGTAATGCGAAGAACCCGGTTCTTCTCGATTCAAGCTATTGGCTATAACAGACGCCCCCATACATGACGGAAGCGGCCGCCCCGCCTAGGGTCGGCCGCTTCCGTCATGTATGGGGGCGTGGATGCGATGCAATCACATGATGGCGTTGAGCCACTGCTCCTTGGTCGCCTTCTCGGCCTCCAGCTTCGCCTTCTTCTTGGCGTCCGACTCCTTGGCGATCTGTTCGTCCAACTCGGCGAGCTGTGCCTTGAGCTGGCCTTCGAAGCTCGACTTACGGGCATCGGCCTCGGGATCGGTCTTCTTCCAGGCAGCATCTTCGACGGCCTTGATCTGGTTGTCCACGGCATCCAGACGACCTTCGATGCGACGCATGTCCTCACGAGGCACATAGCCGATCTGATCCCACTCCTCCTGAATCTGCGCGAGCTTGACACGTGCCTGCTTGGCCTGTTCCCCGGTCTCCACCGGCACGAGTGCCTCGGCCTTCGCCAACAGCGCCTCCTTCTGCGCCAGATTCTCCTTCTCGTTGGAGCTGATCTGTTCACGGTCGGCCTGACGCGCATTGAAGAACGTATCGGCGGCGGCGCGGAACTGTGCCCACAGTGCATCATCCTCATTACGGCCGGCACGGCCTGCCTTCTTCCAACGGTCCATGAGTTCGTTGAACTTACGCGAGGTCTCGCCCCAAGCTGTGGAATCCTTGATTTCGTTGGCTTCGGCGATGATCGCCTCCTTCTGCGCCTTGGCATGGGACCGCTCGGCATCACGGGCCTGAGCCCATTTGCGCCGAGCCTGGTTGAAGGTGGTGCGTGCCCCCGAGAAGCGCTTCCACAGAGCATCCGCCTCGGCTTTGTCGATGCGGATCGTAGTGCGCTGATGCTCCTGCCACTGCTCGAACAGCGAACGGAACTTGTCGGCAGTGGAACGCCAGTTCGTGTTATCACCCAGTCCGGCGGCAAGGGCCTCGGCCTTCTCCACAATGGAGGTGCGTTCGGCGATTGCCTTGGTCATGGCCTCCTTGCGGGCTTTCGCGATGGCGTCCTTCTTCGCCGCAGCCTTCTTGCGCAGCTCTTCCAACTGCGACTGGAGTGCGGGGATGTCGCCCACGACCGCCGGCTGCTTGACTTCCTCCGTCAGCGCGGCGAGCGTCTCGTCGATCTCACGGGGCTTGATCGAATTGGACTTGAGTCTATTTGCGAATACGTCGGAGTTTGGCCTTGAGGTCGAGGTAACGGCGCGCGTACAAGGCCAATGCCTCGTCGGCCGACGCATCGGGGAATTGCCCCACCTCACGCTCTTCCTCGCCCTCCTTCACGTATACGGTGCCGTTGCCATCCACACGGCCGAAGCTCTCCGCCTCCTTGAGCTCTACATCGTCATGTGACGACGATGACGCCAGATGAGCCACAGGGCTCTTGGCGAGAACGGCCGGTGAGGGAGCATGCGCCTTCATGGCCGCCGGGCTCGGCACGGCTGCGGCCGGCGTCGTCGCCTCGTCGTTCGCGACTGCGTTGTCTGTGGTCTTGGATTCGGTGACGTTGGAATCGGCCATGGTCAGCTCCTTAGCTTGCGAGATGGGGAGGGGAAGCACATTCCCTTCCTCGGAACACACTAGCCCAGTATAGACAAGACTCACGATAGTCCGCCACCGACGTTTTTCCCCGACCCCACTTATTATATGGAACGTGGCAAAAGGTGCATCTATATCATGGTTTCCCCAGAATGGCTCCCCGCTGAACGCGTGGTGGAGCAGCGTGTCATCGATACGCTTCGTGAGGTATTCGAGCTCAACGGGTTCATCGGCATCGAAACGCGTGCCGTCGAACAGGGGTCGAGTCTGTTGAAGAAAGGCGAGACGAGCAAGGAGATCTACCTGCTCTCCCGTCTTCAGGAGGCGGCCATGATCCGACATCCCTGTCGAACAACGGCTCGGCCTGCACTTCGACCTGACGGTTCCGCTGAGCAGGTACGTGGTGGAGCATTCCGGCGCGTTGCCGTTCCCGTTCAAACGCTGGCAGATTCAGAAGGTGTGGAGGGGCGAGCGCCCGCAGGAAGGGCGTTTCCGCGAGTTCGTGCAGGCCGACATCGACGTGGTCGGCGACGGCACGCTCCCTTCGCACTATGAGGTGGAGCTCCCGTTGGTCATGGTGAACGCATTGGAACGGCTGCGTGAATTCGGCTTGCCGAAGGCCACCGTGCACGCGAACAACCGCAAGCTGTCCGAGGGCTTCTACCGTGGGCTTGGTCTGACCGATATCGAGGGTGTGCTCCGCGAGATTGACAAACTCGACAAGATCGGCCCCCAAGCGGTGACCGATCTGCTCGTTGAGACCTGCGGTGCCACCGAGGCACAGGCGAATGCCTGCCTGGAGCTCGCACAGGTCACCGCGGAGGACGGCCAGGAGCTCATCGAGAAGTTCAATGGACTGTGCGAAATCCACCATATCCCGTTCGACGGCGACGAGTACGCCATGGCCAAGGAGGGTCTGGACACCCTTTCAATGATCATCGACGAGGCCCGCCGCATTCGCCCCGGTTCGGTCATGGCCGATCTCAAAATCGCCCGCGGGCTTGATTACTACACGGGCTCCGTGTACGAGACGTTCCTCGAAGGAGCGAGCGATCTGGGATCGATCTGCTCAGGTGGCCGTTACGATAATCTGGCCACGCAGGGCAACCGCAAATACCCCGGGGTGGGTCTCTCAATCGGCTTGTCTCGCCTGGTCTCCTACATGCTGCACAGGGCGGGCGCCACGGCAAGCCGCATGTCGCCGGCATGTGTGCTCGTGGCCGTATGGGACGAGGAGAACCGAGGGGATTCGAACGCCATCGCCAATACGTTGCGTTCCCGCGGCATCGCGGCCGATGTGGCGCCCACGGCGGCCAAGCTCGGCAAGCAGATCAAGTACGCCGACAAACTCGGAATCCCATACGTCTGGTTCCCGAACGAGAACCCCGAGAACGACGGCAGCGACGAGGTGAAGAACATCATCACCGGAGATCAGCGTCCAGCTGATGCACAGTCGTGGCAACCGGATACTGTGTATGCCAGCAAACCGTTCATCAATGCCGACAACCGTTGAAAAATCGGCGTTCAGAACAGTTTTATCCAAGAACAATGCAATGGAGAATAGAGGAAGCATGAGCCAGCAGACGGCTTATCGTACACATCACGCCACCGACGTGACCGAAGTTCTGGTCGGCGAGCACGTCACGCTTGCCGGTTGGGTGGACCGCCGCCGTGATCATGGCGGCGTGGCCTTCATCGATCTGCGTGACAACACCGGTCTGGTGCAGGTGGTCATCAACGAGGAGGAGATGGCTCGTCCGCTGCGCAGCGAATATGTGATCGAGGTGGACGGCAAGGTTCGCCAGCGTCCGGAGGGCAAACGAGAACGACCATCTGGCGACAGGCAAGGTCGAGGTCGTGGCCGAGAAGATCCGCGTGCTCGCAAAGTCCGACGCGCTGCCTTTCCAGGTGTCCACCGCACTCGAAAACGAATCCGAGAACAAGCTGCCGGGTGAGGATGTGCGTCTCAAGTACCGCTACCTCGATCTGCGACGCCCGGCCATGCAGCGCAACATCAAGCTGCGTTCCGACATGATGCGCGCCGCCCGCACCGAGCTCGACAAGCTCGGCTTCACCGAGGTCGAGACCCCGACGATGATCAAGTCGACACCGAGGCGCCCGTGACTTCGTTGTCCCGGCACGTCTGGTTCCCGGTTCCTGGTATGCGCTCCCCCAGTCCCCGCAGCTGCTCAAGCAGCTGCTCATGGTGGCCGGTGTCGAACGTTACTACCAGTTCGCCCGCTGCTATCGCGACGAGGATTTCCGCGCAGACCGTCAGCCCGAGTTCACCCAGCTCGACATGGAGATGAGCTTCGTGGACCAGGAGGATGTCATCGCCATGGCCGAACAGGTGATCAAAGCCATCTGGAAGGCCGATGGATACGACATTGAGACGCCGATCCGTCGCATCCCATGGCAGGAGGCCATGGACAAGTATGGCTCCGACAAGCCTGATCTGCGCTTCGGAAACGAGCTCATCGAACTCACCGATTATTTCAAGAACACGCCGTTCCGCGTGTTCCAGGCCCCATACGTGGGCGCGGTGCTCTTCAAGGGCGGCGCCTCCACTCCCCGTCGCCAGTTCGACGCCTGGCAGGATTGGGCCAAGCAGCGTGGTGCCAAGGGTCTTGCGTACGTCGTGTTCGGCGAGAATGGAGAGCTCAAGGGACCTGTCGCAAAGAACCTCTCCGGCGAGGAACGCAATGGGCTCAAGGAAGCTGTGGGTGCCGAGGATGGCGATGCCGTGTTCTTCGCAGCAGGTGCCCGCGAATCCTCCCAGTTGCTGCTCGGTGCCGTACGCGATCGAACTCGCCAACCGCGCCGGTCTGCTCGACCCGAAGAAATTCGCATTCTGCTGGGTGGTCGACTTCCCGCTGTTCAAGCGCACCGACGACCCGGACGACGACGACGTTGCAGTCGGCCATTCCAAGTGGACGTCGATGCACCACCCGTTCACAATGCCGTCGAAGGGACTGGATCGACACCTTCGATGAGGATCCCGAGCATGCGATGAGCGATTCCTACGACATCGTGTGCAACGGTAATGAAATGGGCGGCGGCTCGGTGCGTATCCACCGTGACGACATTCAGGACCGCGTACTCAATGTGCTTGGCATCACGCCTCAGGAGGCTCAGGATAAGTTCGGCTTCCTGCTGGAGGCATTCAAGTACGGCGCGCCGCCGCACGCAGGCATTGCACTCGGCTGGGACCGCACGGTTGCCCTGCTCGCCGGCGCGGATTCGATTCGCGATGTCATCGCCTTCCCGAAGGCCGGTGGCGGTCGCGATCCACTGACAGGCGCACCTGCACCGATTTCCGACGAACAGCGTGCGGAAAACCGGCGTGGATTACGATCCGGAAGAGGATGAGGACTGACTTCCTCGCCAAACTGCTAAGAGCATGGGGAATGGGGATGCACAGCAAAACTGTGCATCCCCATTCCCCATGTGTTGTGGCACGCGTCTTCCTCTCTGCACAGACGCGTGCCACAACACCCGCCGTCGCATACCCCCTTGCACACTCGGCCTGTTTCCTGTTTCCCTTTTCTGTATTCGCTACCCTCCCCTATGTTTCTGACTATACAGCTTTCCGAAATAAGATACCCTATTTCTTAAGTATTCTTCACATACTACCCATATTCCGTATTTTTTCTTGTCTTCGTCGATGTTTTACCGATATGAATTCAATGATGTCTTCACTGGCGGGAAACGAAAGGGGCGGCGCGGACGGGATTCCCGTCCGCGCCGCCCCTTATTCGGCGCTTATCGTCTCGAGGATTATTCGGCCTCACTCGCCGCAGCCGCAGGTTCGGGCACGACATCCTTCGACTCGTCCCCTTCGCCTGCCGCCGGGAGCTCGAAAGGCTCGCCGCGGAACGTGAACTCCCCGAGAATGCCATCACCTTCGGCATCGACGATCACACGTTCGTTGTCGTGCAGATCGCCCATGAGAATCTTTTCGGAAATGGTGTCCTCGATATCACGCTGAATCACACGACGTAGCGGTCGGGCACCAAGCAACGGGTCGAAGCCCTTTTCCGCGAGCAAATCCTTGGCCTTACCCACAGCTGAATATTGTAGCGACCGGCCTCGTGCAGCAACTGCGTCACCGAGTCGAAGTAATATCCGACCGATGACGAGGCCGCACCGGCCCACTTCGCCACCTTGCGATACGTCACGGCTTTCGGCCCCTGCTCGCGCAACAACGCCGCCGCGGCCAGCACGAGCGACGTGCGCGTGATCTGAGCTTTCAAAGACTTCGGCGTCTGCGATGTTTCAGCCATTCGTCCTCCATTGTACGGGCGGCGCGAGCACGCCGTCTCATGAGCGAACGCCGTCCGGACCAGCAGGTCTGGACGGCGCCCGTTTGTATCAGCACTATCGTCGTGCAGACCGCAGGGCCTTACACTTCGGACAGATCCTTACCCGTATGTTCGTGCGATAGTATCATCGCCACCAGCGCGACACAAGACACGCCGACCATGTACCAGGCAGGCGCGAGACCGGAGCCGGTAGCGGCGATCAGAGCAGTCGAGATGAACGAGGCGGAACCGCCGAACAGGGCGTTCGCCAAGTTGAACGACAGGGCGAAGCCGGTGTAGCGCACCGCCGTCGGGAACGTCTCGGTCAGATAGCTGGACAGCGTACCGTCGTTGATGGTAAGCGCCAGGCACAGCACCAGCTCGACGGCCAGCACCGTGAAGAATTGCGCAGTGTTCAACAGCATGAACGCCGGCACCGTCAGCACGATGAACGACACACAGGCGATGATGAGCATCTTCTTGCGCCCGAACTTATCGGACAGATGCCCCATGCCGAAGATGAACGCCACGTACGCGACCAGGCAGATAGTGGTGATCAGCGACGATTCGTTCGCCGGCATCATGACCACCGTCTCCAGGTAGACCGGCAAGTACGTGAGAACCACGTAGAAGCCCACCGCGTTCAGCATGGCGGCACCGAAGGAGATGATGAGCTCCTTCGTGTGATGACGGAACAGGTCGCGGATAGGATGATTCGAGTCGTCGGTCTTGGAGATAGCAGCCTGCATCTCCTGATACGTCGGCGAATCCTCCAGCTTGGTACGAATGTAGTGAGCGACGAGACCCAGCGGTCCTGCCAACAGGAACGGGATGCGCCAGCCCCACTCGTTCACGGCTGCGTCAGGCAGGATCGTGTACATGACCGTGGCGAACGTAGAGCCCACCAACAGGCCCACGGCCGTCGAAGCAGGCACGAGCGAGCAGTACACGCCGCGCTTGTCCGAGGGAGCGTACTCAGCCAGGAACGTAGCAGCGCCGGCATACTCGCCGGAAGCCGAGAAACCCTGGATCATGCGGAGCAGCAGCAGCAAGATGGGGGCGGCGAGGCCGATGGCCAGGTAGCCCGGCAGCAAGCCGATGCAGAAGGTAGCGCCGGTCATCAGGAAGATGGACGTGGACAGGGCCCACTTGCGGCCCTTCTTGTCGCCCGATGCTGCCCCCAGAAGATGGCGCCGATGGGGCCGCAGCAGGAAACGAAAGCGCGAACACCGCGAACGTCTGCATGAGCGCAAGCGCCGGGTCGTCGCCAGGGAAGAACACGTTGGCGATGACCACTGCGAAGTACGAATAGGTTGCGTAGTCGAACCATTCGATGAAGTTCCCAAGGAACGATGAAACGGCTACTTTTCTGATAGTGGAACGTTGGTCGTTAGATCCCATGGTAATCCCCTAAGAAATTAGCAGCTTCGTTAGAAGTACACGCAAGCTGTCGGCGTATCTGGTGCTCCAAAAGAAGCCCCTTTCGATAGTCGGAAAACGCCTTAACCTGAGGTTATCATACCGCAAAAACGGCAATACGAGGTAAACCTGTAACCTTTTATATGCGTTTGAACCGTCGAGAGCCCTGCCCCGAAAAGGCGTGGAGCCCGTTTTGCAGCAAACGGGCTCCACCTAAAATGCCTCGTGAAACGCATAATTTTGGACGTGCTGCGTTCTCGCTGACAGGCCGTAGGGCAACCCGAAGGTTCAACCGCAAAAGACGATCAGTACTCGTCGAGCATATCCACCTGGGCCTTGCTGGCGCGCATGATGAAGCTGTGCTTGGCCTTCTGACCGCCCTGCGCCAGCTTGCGCAGGATGAAGCGCTTGAGGCGCGGGTAGTCGCTCATGCCGTACCAGGCGAACGCGGTGCCGCCCGTGTAGGCCTCCACGATGCTGTGGACGGGCAGGCCGGCGTCGCGCTTCGCGTCGAGGGCCAGGTACTCCTGGATCTCGGCCGCGCACACGTCGCGGATGACCTCGGCGCTGATCTCCAGGTCGCGCGCCAGCTGCCTGAGCTGGTAGGCCACCTCCGCGTCGTCGGCGTGCGGGAAGTACGTCACGTCGTAGGTCACCGCGGACAGCCCGGACGCCTTGGCGAAGCCCAGCAGGCCGTCAAGCGACATCATCTGGACGTGGTCCTCCGTGCGCTCGGCGATGTCGAGCTCGGCCGGGAAGCCCTGGACGCCGCTCTTCTCGAACACGGCGAGCAGCTCCTCCTCGTTCAACGGCGCTTCGAACTCGATTTCAGTGGCAACATGGGTCAGGTTGCTCGTGATCTTCATGAATCACACCCCTTCCTTTCCGGTTATGGATTACCGCTTCTCAGCGGAAAGGCGTGCGCCCGAGAACCAGGCGCACGCCGCCAAACCTACTGCAGGTGCTCCTTGACTTCTTCCTCTTCCAAGCGAGCGGCAAGATTCTCGCAAATCTCCTCTTCTTTTCTCATCTTGCGAGCGGAAAGCATGCCCTTGATAGAGGGGATAGCGCCGCCGCCGATGATGAGAATGCCACCGAGAATCGTGTTAACCGTCAGGGCCTCGCCGAACACGACCAGACCCACGAAGATGGCCACGGGAACTTCCCAGTACGCAATGGTGCCGTAGTCAGCAGCCGGCAGGTTGCGGCCAGCCACCAGCAAGAAGCCCAGAGCCACGGACCGCAGATGACCCACAAAAGCAGGGCACCGATCCAGTTGAATGCGGTGAAGTGGATGTTGAG